>JAABUN010005581.1_pt1 | contig 15441 bp, 13 predicted proteins | sample 5559311 | NCBI WGS metagenome assembly JAABUN01 (sample SAMN10711877, study PRJNA513370) | rock metagenome | isolation source: Antarctica rocks | place: Antarctica: Victoria Land, Siegfried Peak sud | reverse complement strand
CGGTGGAACCACATCGCGTGGTCCAGGCTCGCGCCCAGGACATCGCCGGTGCCCCACGCGAGCCCGTGGTTGAGCAGCGTGGAGTCCAGCAGCGTCATGTCGCTGGCGAACGTCACGGCGCACACGTGCAGCAGCGGGTCGTCCGGCAGCGTGCCGTCGGCCCGCATCCAGACCCGCGAGCTGGGCTTGCGGTGGCCGAGGTCCATCGCCACCCGCGGTGGCTCGTCGACGTAGCGGACGTCGATCGCACGGGGCCGGCTGTACCAGCCGCCCATCTCGTCGGCATAGGGCTTCATGCGCTCCGGGAGCGTCGTCAGCGTCTCGGGCGCCGGCACGTCGGGCATCGGGAACTGGTGCTCGATCCCGCTCTCGGACAGCTGGAACGAGGCCGACAGGTTGAAGATCGGCTTGCCGCGCTGGATCGCGACCACGCGCCGGGTGGTGAAGCTGCGCCCGTCGCGGATGCGGTCGACCTCGTACACGATGGGGATGCTCGGGTCACCGGGACGCAGGAAGTACGCGTGCAGACTGTGCACCGCGCGCTCTTCCGGGACGGTTCGCCCCGCGGCGACGAGGGCCTGACCAGCCACCTGGCCGCCGAACACCCGCTGCATCGAGTCCTGCGGCTGCGTGCCGCGGAAGATGTCGAGCTCGATCTGCTCGAGGTCCAGCAGCTCGATCAGGTCGTCGAGCGGGGTCGTCGTCACTCGCGGAGTCTGCCAGCCTCGACCGTGACGGTGCGGTCGAGCGCGACCGCAGTGAGCATCCGGCGGTCGTGCGTGACGAGCAGCAGCGCGCCGTCGTAGGTCGTCAGTGCCTGCTCGAGCTGCTCGATCGCCGCGAGGTCCAGGTGGTTGGTCGGCTCGTCGAGGACGAGGCAGTTCACGCCGACGGCCTGCAGCAGCGCGAGGCCGGCGCGGGTCTTCTCGCCGGGCGACAGTGTCGCGGCGGGGCGGTTCACGTGGTCGGCCTTCAGTCCGTACTTCGCGAGCAGCGTCCGCACCTCCGACGCGGGCCACGAGGTCGCCTGCTCGACCACCTCGACCACGGAGACGTTTCCGCGGAAACGCGCGCGTCCCTGGTCCAGCTCTCCGATGGAGATGCCGGGTCCGAGCGACTGCCGACCGGAGGTCAGCGGCAGCCGGCCGAGCAGGACCTCGAGCAGGGTGGTCTTGCCGGATCCGTTCGGACCGACGACCGCGATCCGCTCACCGCAGGAGACCTGCAGGTCGATCGGTCCCAGGGTGAAGGCGCCGCGCTCCACCACGGCACCGGACAGCACCGCGACGACGTCACCGCCGCGTGGCGCCGCGGCGATGGACATCTGCAGTTGCCACTGCTTGCGCGGTTCCGGGACCTCGTCGAGGTGGCGCAGCTGGGACTCGATCGTCTTGACCCGGCCCGCCGCGTGTGTCGCCGCCTCGATGCGGGCGCCCTTGGCGGCGCGGTCGTTGTCGGGCATGCGGCGCTTGGCGCGCACCGCTCCGCGTACCGACTGCTCACGCTGGCGCTGCGCCTGGTCGACCAGTCCCGACCGCTTGTTGTCGTAGTCCTCGAACTGCTCGCGGGCCTGCGTCCGTCGCCGGGCGCGCTCTTCCAGGTAGGCGTCGTAGCCGCCACCGAACAGCGTCGCGGACCGGGTCGGCTCATCGAGGTCGAGCACGGAAGTGACCGTGCGGGAGAGGAACTCGCGGTCGTGTGAGACGACGACCAGCCCGGACTGCAGTCCGAGCACGAACTGCTCGAGTCGCTCGAGTCCGGCGAAGTCGAGGTCGTTGGTCGGCTCGTCCAGCAGGAAGACGTCGTAACGGGAGAGCAGCACCGACGCGAGCGACCCCCGCGCCGCCTGCCCCCCGGACAGCGAGAGCGTCTGCGCCTCCAGCAGGTTCAGCGGCAGGCCGAGATCGGCGCAGACCTGCTCGGCGCGCACGTCCAGGTCGGCGCCGCCGAGGTCGAGCCACCGCTCGAGCGCGGCGCTGTAATCGGGACCGTCCCGGCCCTCGGCCAGCGCTGCCGTGGCCTCGTCCAGCTCGACCTGTGCTGCGGCGACGCCGGTCCGTCGGGACAGGAAAGCTGCGAGCGTCTCGCCGGGTCGCCGGTCCGGCTCCTGCGGCAGCAGGCCGACGGTGGCGGTGCGCGGGGCCAGCGAGATCGAGCCGGTGTCGGGTCGGAGCTCACCGGCAAGCGCGGTCAGCAGGGTCGTCTTGCCGGCGCCGTTCGGTCCGATGACGCCGATGCGCATCCCTGGGGCGACGGTGAGCGAGACGCCGGACAGCACGATCGACGGGCCCCGGACGACGGTCAGGTCGGACGCGACGAGGGTGGCGGACACGGTCGGCGACGATACCGAGGACGGGCTGCGCCTCAGGCGCCGAGAACCTCCGACAGGTCGAACCGCACCGGCCGCTCCAGCTGCGCGTACGTGCAGGACTCCGGCGAACGGTCGGGCCGGAAGTGACGGAACTGCGCGGTGTGCCGGAAGCGCGCGCCCTCCATGTGGTCGTAGGCCACCTCGATGACGAGCTCGGGTCGCAGCGGCACGAAGGCCATGTCCTTGTCGCGGTTCCACCGTGACGGCTCGCCGCCGGGTCGTCGTTCGGAGCCGAGCTCGCCGAGCCACGGATGGTCCGCGCCTTCCTCGAGCAGGTACGGGCGCAACTGTTCGACCAGCTCGGCGCGCCGCGCCATCGAGAACGACGCAGCGACCCCGACGTGCTGCAGGCTGTCGTCGTCGTAGAGCCCGAGCACCAGGGACCCGACCACCGGACCGCTCTTGTGCCAGCGAAATGCCCCGACGACGCAGTCAGCCGTACGCGCGTGCTTGACCTTCAGCATCGTGCGCTTGTCGGGGGAGTAGCGGCCGGACAGTGGCTTGGCGATCACCCCGTCCAGGCCGGCGCCCTCGAAGACCGTGAACCACTGACGGGCCAGGGCCGGGTCCGTCGTCGCCGGGGTGAGGTGGACCGGCGGCGCGGAGCTCGCGAGTGCCTGCTCGAGCAGCTCCCGCCGTTCGGCCTGTGGTCGGTCCAGAAGCGAGTCTTCCTCCAGGGCAAGCAGATCGAAAACCACGAGCGAGGCAGGGTTCGACGCCGCGAGCATCCGCACCCGGGAGTCGGCCGGATGCACGCGCTGCAGCAGGGCCTCGAAGTCCAGCCCGCGGGACCCCGCGATGACGATCTCGCCGTCGACGACACACCGGTCGGGCAATTGCGCGCGTACCGCCTCGACGACCTCGGGGAAGTAGCGGGTCAGCGGACGCTCGTTGCGGCTGCCGAGCTCGACCTCGTCGCCGTCGCGGAACACGATGCAGCGGAAGCCGTCCCACTTGGGTTCGAAAAGGTAGTCACCCTGGGGAACGTCAGGAACGCTTTTCGCCAGCATTGGTTTCAAGGGCGGCATCACCGGAAGCTGCATGCCGCATCATGCCTGTCGACGCGACCCTGCGCACGGACGCTGCGGAACGGGTCCTCGCGGCGCACCTTCGGGAAGTGCCACGACCGGCCCGCCGTTCTGCGTGAAGGCGTACAGGTAGGCCCCGAGCGGGACTTCGGCGACCGCCTTGGCGAGCATTGGCTTCACGGGAGGCAGGACGGGCAGACGCATCCCGGAATCCTCGCGCACCCGCGGCGGAGCTCCATGACGAGCATCTTGCCGCTACTGCGCACGCAGGAAGTGAAGCACCGCCACCACCCGCCGATGTTCGCGTTCGCTCTGCTCGAGCCCCAGCTTGGTGAAGACGCTGCGCACGTAGCCCTCGATCGTCTTGGAGCTCAGGAACAGCTCTTGCGACAGGGCCGCGTTGGTCAGTCCCCGGGCCATTAGCGTGAGCACCTCCCGCTCACGGGAGGTCAACTGGTCCAGCGGGTTGCGTTCCCTACGCCGACCCACCAGTCGTGACACCAGCTCCGGATCGATCACGACCTCGCCCGCAGCGACGCGCCGGACGTCGCCGGCGAAGGCGCTGAGATCGGAGACCCGGTCCTTCAGCAGGTATCCCACCGCGCCGTCGAAGTCGTCCATGAGTCGCAGCGCGTGATGAACCTCGACGTACTGGGACAGCAGCATCAGCCCGACCCGCGGCGCGAACGAGCGGATTGTGACCGCTGCCTGAATCCCCTCGTCCGCGAACCCGGGAGGCATCCGCAGGTCGGTGATGACGACGTCTGGTGGGTCGCGGCGCACGAGGTCGACCAGCTCGTCGCCGTGCCGGGCCTGACCCAGGACCTCGAAGCCCACCTCCACGAGGATGCGAGCCATTCCTTCCCGGAAGAGGACGGCGTCATCGGCCAGGATCACCCGCACGGCAGCACCGTGCTGAGCCGGGTTCCGCCTCCGCCAGGCGGGCTCTCGACGAGGAGCTCCGCACCGAGTGCGGCGAGCCGGTCCGCGAGTCCCTGGAGTCCGCTGCCGCTTCCGGCGCGTGCGCCGCCGCGGCCGTCGTCGGTCACCTCGAGGCGCAGTCCGCCCTCGACCGAGGTCACGTCGACGCGGACCACGCTCGCACCGGAGTGGCGAGCGGCATTGGTGAGCGCCTCGCTCACCACGTAGTACGCCGTCGCCTCGACGGTCCCCGGCAGTCTCCCGGCGACGGTGACGTGCAGCCGCACCGGGAGCGCCGAGCGTTCCGCAAGCGTGCCCAGTGCGGGCTCGAGCCCCGACTGGGACAGCACCATCGGGTGGCAGGCCGCGGGCCAGCTCACGGAGTTCAGAGGTGGCCTCCAGTAGCTGCGCCCGCGCCTGCTTCGCCCGGGCCGCTATCGCCACCTCGCCGCTGGCCTTCGCCTGCTCGGCCAGGATGCCGAGCTCCAGACCAAGGGTCACCAGTCGCTGCTGCGCCCCGTCGTGGAGGTCGCGCTCGATCCGCCGCCGGGCTGCGTCCTCGGTGGTGACGATACGGCGGGCCGCGGCCTGGATCTCCTGCGCCTGGTGCTGCTGCACGATGACGAGCCCCGTCTGCGCGGCCAGGTCCGCCAGCAGGCGATCCTCTACGGACGTGAGCGCCTCCCCGGAGGGCTTACGGAGCGTGATCGCACCGCGCACGGTGCCCCGATGAACGACAGGCCGGACGTGCCGGCGAGGGCCGCCGAGATCCGGCAGGGCAGCCGAACCCTCCTCGTAGGCCGAAGCCGTCCAGCAGACCTGCGGCACCAGGTGGTCCTCCCGGCCGACCCACACGACGACCTTCGAGGCGCCGACCGCGTTGGCCACCGTGGCGGCATGCCGCTGAGGAGTTCCTGCGGCGCGTCTTCGAGGTGAGATGACAGCTGGGACAGCGCCTCGTACGGCGTCGTGCGGCGCCCGTAGACGAGGCGGTCCGCCAGGCGCTGGACCCGCCGCCGAACGGGCTCGAACGCGACCGCGACGGCCGCCGTCGTGAGCAGGGACAGCACTCTTCCCTCAGCCGGAACCAGGGCGCCCACGCCGACCACGATCGCGACGTACCCCGCCGTGACGACCAGCAGCATGGCGCCCACGACGAGGGTCTTGTTGATGACCGGGTCGATGTCGTAGAGCCGGAGCTTGAGGATCGCGAACCCGGCGGCCACCGGGATCAGCGGGAGCACGAGCAGGCCCGGCAACGGGCTGCCCAGCACGAGCAGGCCGGCGACCAGCAGCACGACAGCCATCACGACCGCGTAGACGAGCCAGCGCATCTGGCGCACCTCGTCGCCGTCGGCGTGCCGGATGCGTGCGACGATCGCGACGGTCCAGAGCACCTGGAAGGCGACGTAGCTGAACTTCGCGTACTCCCAGAAGCGTGCCGCCGCCTCGGCGCCGGGCAGCTGCAGCGGGTGCGGCGCGGACAGGCCGATCCGGTCGTACTCAACCGGCCACAGCGCCGACACCGCCGCGAGCACGGCGCCGACCGTCATCATCGCAACGACGGCCGCCCGCCAACCGCGCGACGGCAGACGTCCGTCAGGGAAGGCCATCAGGGTCCACCCGGACATCGCGATCGCCAGCGGCAGCGGCCACACGCCGATCCAGCCGATCCACGAGGCCGCCGGCAGCGCGCCGCCCTCCAGCCCGTACTGGCGCCCGAAGAACATGACCGCGTGGAGCACGCCGGTCGCGACGAACAGCCAGCCCTCCCGGTGTCGCGGCCGCATCCGGACCACGTACAGGCCCACGGCGGTGAACGAGCCGCCGATCAAGCCGTTGTGCGCGTTCTCGAGGAAGAACCCGAGTTGCCAGCCGTAGCCGACGAGGGCCACCACCAGGAGCGCGACCAGCGCGATGCCGGCTTCGCGGACGGCCGACGGCGCCTTGTAGTACGCCTCCGTGGCCGCTGGCATGCAGTCATGCTGACATCTCGGCGGCGCACACGGATGAGGGTTCTCCCTGGTCGAACTTCAGGGTGGGCACTCGTGCGCCGGCCCCCTACGAAGCAGACGGTGGGACTACCAGCTCGTCCCTATCGAAGGAGCCACGATGAGTACGTCGACCGAAGTCCGCAGCCACCCGTCGCGCGTGCGACGCCCGGACCGAATAGCCGGACCCTTCCTGGTGCTCGGCGGGGTTACCTTCTTCGCAGGCGGCGCCACCCACCCGGGCGACAGCGGCGTGGGGTCCAAGGTCTCCCAGCTCCGCGAGATGCTGGTCGACTCGATGTGGTATCCCTCGCACACGCTGCTGCTGGTGGCGATGGCCTGCTTCGCCGCGGGCATCGTCGCGATCCGACTGCGCGGCGGTGTCGACGCCGGAACGGCCAAGGTGGTACGCGTTGTCTCAGTGATCGCGGTCGTTGCCGCGCTCGGGATGACGGTGCACCTGTTCGCCGCCACCGAGGCGGAGGCGCTCGCGGACGGCGACAAGACCTTCACGTACCACCTGTTCGCCTGGACCGAGACGCTCGTGAACCCGCTGTGGGCCCTGGGCATCGCGGCACTCGCAGTTGCCGGCGGCCTGTCCCGCACGCTCGGCAACCCCATGACGCTCGTGCTCGGTGTCGTGGGAGGGCTTACCCACGCGCTGGCCGCAGCCACGATCGCATTCACCGACCGCTTCGACGCGCTGTTCCCGGTGGGATCACTTCTCGGGGTCTGGGGCGTCGTCGTCGGTCTGATGGTGCTGCTGCGGAAAGGCGGGCCGTCACCGGCGGCGTGACTCTCAACAGGGGCGAAAGCCGTCAGTGTGTTCATCGGCGCCGTGTCTACGTGCCCGTAGCGCTGGTGTCACGCAGCGGTTGGATCTGCCTTGGCGCGAGGACTTCGGTCATCACCGGTACCTGCTCGACGCCGTCGATTGAGGATCAGGCACGCGTCGCGACCTCCTGACCACCTGGCCAGGTTCTCGAAGTCGCGGAAGGCAGCGACCTGCTCAGGCTGTCCGTTCTTCAGCGCCGTGACACCGCTTCGCCGTCTCGCTCGGGCTGATCCGCGGGCGGGCTGTCCAAGAAGGGCCCGAGCGCGGCGAGCAGCGCATCCGGGTTCTCCTCGGCGAGCCAGTGACTGGCTCCGGGCAGCACCACCTCGGAGACGTCGTCGGCGACCTCGCGCAGGCTGGCCGCGGGTAGTCCGCCGATCCCCGCCGACCCGCCGACCGCCAGCACCGGGACGTCGACGCGCCCCGGGTCGCCGGCCGTCGCCGCCAGCTCTTCGTACGGCGCGAAGGCCGCCCGAAGGTGCCCCGGCCGGCGCAGTGACGCTGCCGAATCGGCGATCAGGTCGGGCGGGTAGGGGCAAGGGTTGCGCGTCGCGCAGACGAAGTCCCGGACGTGCTGGGCCTCCCGGCCGCGGGTGCGCTCGACCATGCGCTTCACGTCGGCGTGTCGGGCGATGTGCGGTGCGGACAGCGGACCGGCAGCCGCTGCGGTGCCGGGCACCACCGCCTCCAGGACGGCCAACCGGTCGACCAGACTGGGCTCGTCGCGGGCGAGCGCGAAGGCCACGTGCCCGCCGAGATCCGTGCCGACGACTGACGCCCGGGTCACACCGAGCTCCCGCAGGAGGGACGCGACGTCATCGGCCCGGCTGCTGAGGTCATAGTCGCCGTCGGGTGCAAGCGACGCGCCCTGACCCCGCTGGTCGACGACGACGACGCGGTGGCGCTCGGCCAACGCGGGCGCGACCGCCCGCCAGGACGCTGCCGTCTGCGGGTGTCCGTGCAGCAACACGACAACAGATCCTTCACCTGAGACGGTGTAGGCCAGGCTGACCGGCGTGGGCCCGCTCGGGGTGCACGCCGCCACGAGCAGCAGGATCAACAGGATTCGCCGCATGGCAGGGGCCATACCCCGCGGTCGGCCAACCGTGCGACGATCCGCGAGCGGGAGACGGAGGACGGCGTGCACCCGAAGGGCTTGTTGCGCCAGAACCATCGGTGCCGCGCAGGTGCAGCCTCCCCGTACCTCTTGGCCGCGGTCCTCACGGCCACCGGCGTCATGCACTTCGTCTCGCCCGGCTCCTATGACGGCCTGATCCCGCCGATCCTGCCCAGCCCCCGGGCCTGGATCTACGGCAGCGGCATCGCCGAGATCGCCTGTGCCGCAGCGGTCGCCATCCCGGCGACCCGGCGCGGCGGAGGGCTGGCTGCGGCGGCGCTGTTCGTCGCTGTGTTCCCGGGCAACCTGTACCTGGCGATCGAGCCGGGCGAGGTTCCGCGTTGGGCAGCGCTCGCGCGGCTGCCCCTGCAGATCCCGCTGGTGCTGTGGGCCCTGCAGGTCGCCCGAGCGGCGCGTACAAGGGGTGGGTGCGTCAGACCGCGCGGTCGGCCAGCGTGGCCCGGCCGATCTCGACCAGCGGGGTGATCCGGGCCTCGATGTCGTCGAAGCCGGAGCCGACCATGGCACCGCCGCGGACCCGGGCGACGATCCCGGCGCAGACGACGGCCAGCTTGAAGGCGGCGAAGGCGGCGTACCAGGGCAGCGGGGTCAGGTCGAGCCCGGTGCGATCGGCGTAGCGCGCGGCGACCTCGGCCCGGCTCGGGAAGCCCGCGAGGACCGTGGCCGCCGGCACGACCGCTGCCATCGTCCGGGCCTCGCCGTCGTCGGCCTGCGACCAGTAGCCGAGCAGCACCCCGAGGTCGGCCAGCGGATCCCCGAGTGTCGACATCTCCCAGTCGAGCACTGCGGCGATCCGGCCGGGCTCGGCCGGGTCGAGGATCGTGTTGTCGAGCCGGTAGTCACCGTGCACCACCGTGTGCCGCTGGGTGGTGGGGACCGCGGCCGCGAGATCGGCGGCCAACCGGTCCAAGGCATCGTGGCCGCCGATGCGGGTGGCCTCCCACTGGGTGCGCCACCGGCGTACTTGCCTGTCCAGATAGCCTTCTGGCCGGCCGAACTCGGTCAGCCCGACGGCGGTCGGCTCCACCGCGTGCAGTGCGGCGAGCACCTCGATCAGCCCCTCACCGATCGCGCGCCGCTGCTCGGGCTGCTCTGCGTAGCCCGCCGGCAAGGACTCGCGACAGACGTAGCCGTCGACCAGCTCCATGACGTAGAAGGGCTGCCCGAGCAGGTCGGCATCGGTACACAGGCTCAGCATCCGCGGCACCGGCACGGCGCTGCCCTGCAGGGCAGCCATGACTGTGTGCTCCCGGACCATGTCGTGCGCTGTCGGCAACACGTGCCCCAGCGGCGGTCGGCGCAGCACGACGGCACCGGCGGCTGACACCACGCCGTACGTGAGGTTGCTCTTGCCACCCGCGATCAAACCGACCTCGCAGTCCTGCCACGCGGGATCGCCGAGTGCGGCGGCCAGGTAGCGGCCCACGACGGTCGGGTCGGCGCCAGCGGTCACGCGTACGACCGTAGGACGTGACGGCAGCCAGGCGGTGGGTAGGGACGCCGGTATGAGCACATCCCAGCCCGACCCAGACCTCGCCGGCGCCGGCCTGTCGGCGACTGGCAAGACCGCCTCGGACTTCGAGCCGGGCGATCCCTCACCCGGCACGACTTACGGCGCGCCGGCCGGGACCGGCGCCGAGGAGCAGGAGTCGACGGCAGACGCTTTCGAGCAGGATGCCGGCGAGGCATCCGGGGGCGACGTCGAGGGCGCCTGATCCCTCGCCCGTGAGCGTGCCCGCAGCCCGACTGGTCGATCGCGCACCGGTGGTTCCGCCCGGGGATCTCGTCGCCGCCATGGCTCCGCCGCCGCGCTTCGCCGGCGCCCGCTTCGAGACCTACCAGCCCGATCCGGTTGAGCCGTCGCAGCAGGTGGCGGTCGACGTGCTGCGTCGCCACGCGTCGATGCTGGACCCGCAACCACCCCGGCTGTTCGCTCGCCGGCGCTCACCGAGCGGTCGCCCGGGCGTCTATCTCGACGGGGGGTTCGGTGTCGGCAAGACCCACCTGCTCGCTTCCCTCTGGCACGTCGCCCCCGAGCCACGTGCCTACGGCACGTTCGTCGAGCTCACTCACCTGGTGGGGGCGCTCGGCTTCCGGGCAACCGTCGATGCGCTGTCGACGTACCGGCTGCTCGCCATCGACGAGTTCGAGCTCGACGACCCCGGTGACACGGTGCTCGTGTCGAGCCTGCTCTCCCGGCTCGTCGAGGCGGGCGTACGCGTCGCGGCCACCTCCAACACATTGCCCGGATCGCTGGGGGAGGGACGGTTCGCGGCGCAGGATTTCCTGCGTGAGATCCAAGGGTTGGCTGAGCATTTCGACTCGGTCCGGATCGACGGCGAAGACTACCGCCACCGCGGGAAGCCGGCCGCGCCGCCGCCGGCCGACGAGACGAGTGTTGTCGCGGACACCTCCGGTCGGCCGGGCGCGACCTGTGACGACTTCGACGACCTGCTCGCCCACCTGGCCGGCCTGCATCCCTCCCGCTACGGCGCGCTGGTCGACGGGGTACCACTGGTTGGCCTGACGGGCGTACGGCCGGTGGCCGACCAGGTCGACGCGCTGCGCCTGGTGGTGCTCGCCGACCGGTTGTACGACCGGGACATCCCGGTGCTGTCCAGCGGGGTGGCGCTGGACCAGCTCTTCCCGGAGGAGTTGCTGCGCGGTGGCTATCGCAAGAAATACCTGCGTGCCATCAGCCGGCTCACAGCCCTGGCCCGGCAGGCGCAGAACCGATGATTGTCATCCCGCGCCGCGCACTCCCGGCACCAGGGCGCGGACGACCTCGAGCACGCGACCCGGACCCGACGCGCGCGGCCGCAGGACGGGGGAGTTGCCGCCCTGACCAGAGGCCATGCCGTGGAGCAACTCGAGCAGCGTCTGCGCCGCATCCACCGTCGGCTGCCAGCCGAGCTCGGTGCGCGCTCGGGTGGTGTCGAGCAGCGGGGTAAGAAGGGCGATGTCGACCCAACCGGGATCGGTCGGCTGCAACCGCAGTCGCCAGGTCAGGACGACCAGCGCGCGCAGCGCCGCGGCGGGCAGGCGCAGCCGGCGAGCGCCGAGGATTGCGGCCAGGGAAGCCGGGTCGAGCACCGGTTCGGCGGCGATGTTGAAGGCACCGGTGACCGGGCGAAGGCACGCCAGGCGGTACGCCGTCGCCATGTCCGAGGCGTGCACCGCCTGGATGGCGAGTCCTTTGACGTCGGGGACGAAAGGCAGCAGCGAACGACGCGCCAGGGACTGCGGCACGAGCGGGCCGAGGAAGTAGCGCGCGATCTCGCTGCCGGCGCTGGCCTGGAGCACGATCCCCGGCCGCATCCGCACCACCCGTCGCTCGGGATGCTCGGCCTCGAAGACATCAAGCATGCGCTCCGCCTCGGCCTTGTGCCGGCTGTAGGCGGACGTCGAGATGCCGTACGTCGGATGGCTCTCAGCAGCGGCCGGCGTCTTCGGCCCGGCTGAGTAGGCGCCGACGGAGGAGGCGTGCACCAGGGCCGGCACGCCCGCTGTGGCGATGGCGTCGAGGACGCGCCGGGTACCGCGGACGTTGACCCGCCACATCTCGTCCGGGTCGTGGGCCGGTTGGAGCAGCCAGGCCAGGTGGACGACGACGTCCGCACCCGAGAGCACGGGGACGAGGTCGTCCTCCGCGACGTCGAGGGCGTGCCACTCGGCGCGTGGGTCGGGCTTCGGCGGCAGTCGCCGGGCCAGGGCCACCACCGAGGTGACCTGCGGTTCAGCGAGCAGTTGCGGGAGCAAGGCGGAGCCGACGTTGCCGGTGGCCCCCGTGACGACGATGCGCATGACGGGCAGGGTGCCCGCCTGCAGTCGAGACAACCGACCCGGTGGGTCAGTCGGCCAGCTCGAGCACCAGCACCGACTCCCCGTCGAGCTCGGCCGCTCCGTCGGCGTAGACGAAGCCGCGCTCGCTGGACAGCAGCACCGCCTGCGGGCTCCCGGGGAGGGGCACCGTCTGCCGGTCGGAGCCCAGGTTGCACACGACCGCCACCCGGCCGCGCCGCACGACGAGCCAGCTGCCGTTGTCGTGCGTCACCTCGACCCGGTCGCGCCGGCCGTCGGACAGCTCGGGCCGCAGCCGCCGCAGCGCGATCAGGTCGCGGGTCCAGCCCAGGTGGGCGGCGTGCCGCTGCTCATCGAGCTCGGTCCAGTCGAGGGTCGAGGCGCGCACGGTCGACTCCGCCTGGGGGTCGGGGATCTCCTCGGTGGCCCAGCCGTGCCGAGCAAACTCCGCGCGCCGCCCCTTGCGGACGGCGTCACCCAGATCACCCTCGTGGTCGGAGAAGAACTGCCAGGGGGTGCGGGCCGCCCACTCCTCGCCCATCCAGAGCATCGGGGTGAACGGCCCGGTCAGGACGAGCGCGGCGCCCACCTTGAGCAGTCCGTCGGGCAGCGTCGCGGAGATCCGGTCGCCGGTCGCCCGGTTACCGACCTGGTCGTGGTCCTGCAGGTAGGCCACGAAGCGGTGACCCGGCAGGGTCGGCGGCACCGGACGGCCGTGCGTGCGCGAGCGGAACGACGACCAGGTGCCGTCGTGCAGGAAGACCCCCGTCAGCACCTTCGTCAGAGCCGGGAGCCCGGTGAAGTCGCCGTAGTAGCCGGCACTCTCGCCGGTGAGGTTGGCGTGCAGCGCATGGTGCACGTCGTCGGCCCACTGCGCGTCCAGTCCGCGACCGCCGGCTTCACGCGACGCCACCATCTGCGCGTCGTTGAGGTCGCTCTCGGCGATGAGGAACAGCGGCTTGCGCAGCTGCGCGCCGAGCGCCTCCACCTCGACAGCGAGCTCCTCCAGCAGGTGCGTTGCGCGCTCGTCGACCAGCGCGTGCACGGCATCGAGCCGCAGGCCGTCGATGTGGTAGTCGCGCAGCCACATGGAAGCGTTGTCGACCACGTACCGGCGGACCTCGTCCGAGCCCGGCCGGTCCAGGTTGACCGCCGCGCCCCACGGGGTCGTATGGGCGTCGGTGAGGTAGGGCCCGAACTCGGCAAGGTAGTTGCCGGCCGGTCCCAGGTGGTTGTAGACGACGTCCATCACCACCCCGAGTCCCCGCGCGTGGCAGGCGTCGACGAAGCGCTTCAACCCGTCCGGACCGCCGTACGGGTCGTGTACCGCATACCAGGCCACGCCGTCGTAGCCCCATCCCCAGCGCCCGGCGAAGCCGTTGCAGGGAAGCAGTTCGACGGTGGAGACACCGAGCTCGACGAGGTGGTGGAGCCGGCCGACCGCGGCATCGAAGGTGCCGTCCGCGGTGAAGGTGCCGACGTGCATCTCGTAGAGGACGCTGCCCGCGAGCGGAACGCCACGCCAGTTCGAATCGGTCCAGCCGAAGGCGTCGTGGTCCACGATGCGAGAGGGGCCGTGCACGCCGTGCGGCTGCCAGGCGCTGCGCGGGTCGGGCCGCGGGTCGCCACCGTCGAGGACATAGGCGTAGTCGGTGCCCGGACCGGCCGCCTCGACGGTGGCCTGCCACCAGCCGCCGGTGTCTGCACTCAGCTCGTGCAGGTCCCCGTCGATCCGGACCTGGACGGCACCGGCCTCCGGCGCCCACACGCGAAAGCCGGTCATGACGTGGTCGCCAGCAGGACGGCGACCGGGAAGTCGTCGAGCAGGTCAGCGAGGCGGATGACGCCGCCGGTCCGCTCCCGGCCGGTCAGCACGTCCTGCCAGGTTCCCGAGGGCAGCTCGACGCTGTCCTCGCTCCAGCCGTCGCGCTCGACAGTGAGGGCCCGGATCGGGGCGACCGTGACCACCCGATCGCCCCGCACGAAGGCGACCGCCCGGTCGCCGGCATCCAGCGGTGCGTAGGACGACGTGGCCAGGAACAACTCCGGGGCGTCCCGGCGCAGCTGGAGCAACCGGGCGACTAGGTGCAGCTTGGCCGCCCCCGTGCCGTCGACCGGCGGCGCGTGCTGACCGGTTGCCGTCAGCCGCCGCCGCCGCTCGGCGAAGTCCACCGGACGACGGTTGTCCGGGTCGACCAGGGACAGGTCCCACAGCTCGGTCCCCTGATAGGTGTCGGCCACCCCGGGCACGGTCAGTTGCACCGCCTTCTGCGCCAAGGCCGTGCTGCGCCACGCCGGGGCGAGCCGGTCCACGAAGGAGGCGACGTCGGCGCAGAGCGGCTCGTCGGCGAGGACCCGCCGGACGAAGTCGGCAACCGCCTGGTCGAACTCGGGCACCGGATCGACCCACGAGGTGCCGACCTTGGCCTCCCGCGTGGCCTTCTCGACATAGGCCAACGCCCGGTCCGCCGTCAGTGGCCACGCGCCGACCAGGCTCTGCCAGACCAACTGCTCGGTGGCCGCATCCGGCCCGGCCGGGGACCGGTGCCTGATCGCCGATGCTGACCAGCGCGTGACGTTCTCGCTCCATTCGTCGGGGCACTGCGCGAGCAGCACGAGCCGGGCCCGGACGTCCTCGGAGCGTTTGGTGTCGTGCGTCGACAGCGTCGTCATCGTCAGTGGCCAGTCCTGCTGCCGCTCGACGTTCGCCGCGTGGAAGTCGGTCAGTGACAGGCCGAACCGGCCGGGGTCGCCGCCGACCTCGTTGAGCGCGGTCAACCGCAGGTAGCGGTAGAAGGCGGTGTCCTCGACCCCCTTGGCCATCACCGGGCCGCAGGTCTGCTGGAAGCGGGTGACGAACTCCTGCGCCGCGGGCCCGGACGGACCGTCGGCCAGGACGAGCCGTCGGACGACGTCGATCTCGGTGGCGCGCCCGGGCGCCACGGCTGTCGCGGCGTCGACGGCGTGCGCCACCTGCTCTCGCGCGACCGGCCCCGCCGGACCGGCCGCCGGCAGGTACGCGCGGTAGACGCCGAACGAGGCGAGCACCTGCACCAGTGCCTCCCGCAGCGCGGCACGCGAGATGTTCCACAGCGACGGGTCCTGCTCGCAGGCCCGCATCGCGACGTCGTTCAGCCGGTTCACCTCGGCCGGCAGCACGTCGGACAGGATCAGCCGCTTCGTGCGCGCGACGACCTGCTCGTAGCTCGCATCGTGCCCGGTGATCTCCTTCCACAGGGCGGTCAGGGGTTGTTCCCCGGCCGGGTCGACGAACAGCCCGAGCACGTCGTTGAGGACGTCGTAACCGGTGGTCCCGGCAGTCTGCCAGTCCTGCGGCAACGCCTCGCCGGGTTCGA
>JAABUN010005580.1_pt1 | contig 15441 bp, 14 predicted proteins | sample 5559311 | NCBI WGS metagenome assembly JAABUN01 (sample SAMN10711877, study PRJNA513370) | rock metagenome | isolation source: Antarctica rocks | place: Antarctica: Victoria Land, Siegfried Peak sud | reverse complement strand
CACCGAGCAGCGGCACCTCCGGCAGCGAGACCGCCGAGGAGCCGTCGTCGACGAGCACGATCTGGTCGCACGCGAGCGCCAGCTCGTAGCCACCGCCCGCGGCCGTGCCGTTCACCGCGGCGATGTAGGTCTGGCCGCTCGAGGAGGTGGCGTCCTCGATGCCGTTGCGCGTCTCGTTGGTGAACTTGCAGAAGTTCACCTTCCACGCGTGGGAGCTCTGGGCGAGCATCCGGATGTTGGCGCCGGCGCAGAACATGCGGTCCATGCCGCCGGTGACCACGACCGAGGTGACCTCGGGGTGCTCGAAGCGCAGCCGCTGCACGGCGTCGTACAGCTCGATGTCCACGCCGAGGTCGTAGCTGTTCATCTTCAGCTCGTAGCCGGGCACGAGTCCGCCCTGCTCGTCGACCAGCAGTGTCAGGGTCGCGACCGCGCCGTCGAAGGACAGCCGCCAGTGCCGGTACTGCTCGGGGGAGGTCTCGAAGTCCACCCGCTTCGGCACGGGCTTCTCGGCGGCCTCCGAGCCCTTCTCGGGCATGCTGGCCTGGTCTGCGAGCAGCGTCATCGTGGGCCTCTCGGTCGCCGTCGGAGTGGTGAGAGACACACTACGTTGCTCTGGCGTGTCGTCAAGACCTTGTAGCAGATCTCAGACCTTCCCGGAGCGCTCCCGACGCACTACGGTCGGGCGACGCCGTGCGATCAGCGTGTCGTCCTTCGTCGCGCAGGCCGTGCCGTTCGAGTCCGAGGAAGAGGAGCGAGGCATGACCGACGTCCTGGAGCGCCCATGACCGGCGAGCACGACGCCGTACCCCTGCCGGACCGCTGCGCGGTCGTCGGCGGCGGGCGCATGGGCGCCGGGATCGCCCACGCGATGCTCCTGGCCGGCTGCCAGGTGGTCCTCGTGGAAGCCGACGAGGCAGCCGCCCCGGCGGCGCGCCAGCGGGTCGTGGGGGCCGTCGAGGCGAGCGCAGCCCGCGGCACGCTGCGCACCCCGGTCGACGAGGTCCTCTCGCGCCTGCGGGTCTCCTCGACGACGGACGCGCTCGGGCCGGCCGAGCTCGTCGTGGAGGCCGTCCCGGAGGACCTCGAGATCAAGGCAGCCGTCTTCCGGGCGCTGGAGGCGACCGTCGGCGCCGGTGCCGTCCTCGCCACCAACACCAGCAGCCTCCCGGTCACCGAGCTCGCCGCCCGGTGCGACCACCCCGAGCGGGTGCTCGGGCTGCACTTCTTCAACCCGGTGCCGGCCAGCCTGCTCGTCGAGGTCGTCGTCGGAGCCGTCACGGCACCGGAGCTGGTGGACCGCGCTGCCGGGTGGGTCCTGACGCTGGGCAAGACGCCGGTCGTGGTGCGGGACTCCCCCGGCTTCGCGAGCAGCCGGCTCGGTGTCGCGCTCGGGCTGGAGGCCATCCGCATGCTGGAGGAGGGCGTCGCCTCGGCGGAGGACATCGACGCCGCCATGACCCTCGGCTACAAGCACCCGGTCGGGCCGCTGCGCCTCACTGACCTGGTCGGGTTGGACGTGCGGCTCGGCATCGCCCGGCACCTGAGCGCGACGCTCGGCCCGCGCTTCGAGCCGCCCGCGCTGCTCGTGGACAAGGTGGCGGCCGGCCACCTCGGGCGCAAGAGCGGCCAAGGCTTCCACGTCTGGACGGACTGACCTGTGGCCCGGTCCCCGCGCAGTGACGCCGCTCGCCGGGCTCCGGGCGCCACGGACGGGCTGCGCTGAACGGCGCGACCGGGGCGCTGCAGCGCGTCGGCGGCCCGGCACTGTTCGTCCTGCTGTGGAGCACCGGCTTCGTCGGTGCGAAGTACGGGCTGCCGTACGCCGAGCCGTTCACCTTCCTCGGCGTCCGCCTGGTCATCGCGACGCTGCTGCTCGGGGTGGTGGCGGTGGTGCTCGGGTCGGCCGGCATGCCGAGGCGGGTCGAGTACGGCCACGCCGCCGTGGTCGGGGCGCTGCTGCACGCCGGCTACCTCGGCGGCGTGTTCTACGCGATCTCGATCGGCGTGCCGGCAGGAGTCTCGGCCGTCGTGGTGAGCCTGCAGCCGGTGCTGACCGCGGTCCTCGCGAGCCGGGTGCTCGACGAGCGCCTCGTGGCCCGGCAGTGGGCCGGCTTGGTCGTCGGCGTGCTCGGCGTCGCCCTCGTCGTCGGCCCCGGCATCGCCGCCTCCTCGGACTCGGACGAGGCGCTCCCCCTCGGCGGCGTCGTCGCCTGCCTCGTGGCGCTGGCCTCGGGGACGGCGGCCACGCTCTACCAGAAGCGCCACGGGGACGGCATCCCGCTGGTATGGGGCACGGCGGTGCAGTACGCCGCAGCCTCGACCCTGCTGCTCAGCGTCGCCGTCGCCACCGAGCAGCTGTCGATCGAGTGGACCGGCGCGTTCGTCCTCGCGCTCGCCTGGCTCGTGCTCGTGCTGTCAATCGGCGCAGTGCTCCTGCTCCTGCTGCTGCTGCGCCGGGGGACCGCCTCCGGTGTCTCCGCCCTGCTCTACCTGGTCCCTCCGGCGGTCGCCGTCGAGGCCTTCCTGCTGTTCGGGGAGCGGCTGTCACCGCCCTCGCTCGTCGGCGTGGGCGTGACCGCGGTGGGCGTCGCCCTCGTCGTCACCCCATCCCGCGTCCGGGCGGCGCCCGACGTGCCGGTGGGAGCCCCCGAGCCCTGAGCGGCTCAGCCGACGCCGAGCAGCCGCCGGCCGCGCTCGGCGTCGCTGCGGAACTCCCGGGTCGTCGAGTCGTGGACGATGGTGCCCTTCTGCATGACCAGGATGCGGTCGCACAGCGCGAAGGCGGCGTGCAGGTCCTGCTCCACGAGCAGCACCGAGAGGCCCTCGCTCCGCAGCTGCGAGATCACCTCGACCACCTGCTCGACGATCGCCGGTGCGAGGCCGTCGGAGGGCTCGTCGAGCAGCAGCAGCCGCGGCTCGAGCAGCAGCGCCCGCGCGATGGCGAGCATCTGCTGCTCGCCCCCGCTGAGCTGGTCACCCCGGTTGCGGCGGCGCTCGGCCAGCCGGGGCATGAGCTCGTAGACCCGCTCGATCGACCAGCTGCGGGAGCCGCCCCGGGGCGTGGCGATGCGCAGGTTGTTCTCCACGGTCAGCGGAGCGAAGACCCGCCGGCCCTGCGGCACGATCGCGACGCCGGCCCGGGCGATGTGGTGCGTCGAGCTCCCGGCCAGCTCCTGGCCGTCGAGCTGCACGGACCCCTCGGTCGGCCGCACCCAGCCGACGAGGGTCGACATCAGCGTCGACTTGCCCACGCCGTTGCGACCCAGCAGCCCGACGACCTCGTTCGGCGCGACGGTCAGGTCCACGCCGTCCAGCACGGTGCTGCCGGCGTAGCCCGACCGCAGCCCCGAGACGACGAGCTCGCTGCTCATGCACCCACCCCCGGCAGGAAGAGCTCCTCGGAGGTGCCGGTGCCCAGGTAGGCCTGCTGCACCCGCTCGTCCGCGCGGACGTCCTCGGGGTCGCCATCGGCCAGCAGCGCACCGAGGTGCAGCACGCTGATCCGGGTGGCGAGGCGGAACACGACGTCGAGGTCGTGCTCGATGAGCAGGACGGAGACGTCGGCGGGCAGCGACTCGATGAGCGCCGCGAAGCTGCCGCTCTCGGCGGCCGACATGCCCGCCGTCGGCTCGTCGAGCAGCAGCAGGACCGGCTCCGTGGCGAGGGCGACCGCCACCTCCAGCTGCCGGCGCTCACCGTGCGACAGCTCGCTGACCCGGGACCGCGCCCGGTGGGCGAGGCCGGTCTGCTGCAGGCACCTGTCGACGCGGTCGTCGACCCCCGGGCAGCGGCCCGCCGACCGGCGCAGGCGCAGCCCGTCACCCGTCACCCGCTGCGCGGCCATCGCGACGTTGTCCGCGACCGACAGCGACAGGAACAGCGACGAGTGCTGGAAGGTCTTGGCCATCCCGGCCCGCGACCGCCACGCGTCCGAGCGGGACGTCACGTCCTGGCCGTCGAGCTCGATCCGACCGGACGTCGGCCGCATCGTGCCGGCGAGCATGTTGAAGAACGTGGACTTGCCGGCGCCGTTGGGGCCGATCAGCGCATGGCGGGCGCCCCGCTCAACGGTCAGCGACACCGCATCCACGGCTGCGAGCGACCCGAACCGCTTGGTCACGTCCGTGCAGGTCAGGACCGCAGTCACGACGTCACCTCCCGACGGCGCCGGGGCAGTCGCACCCCGGCGAACCCGCGCGGCAACAGGTAGACGGCCGCGATGAAGACCAGGCCCAGCAGGAGTCCGCCCCGACCCCCGAGCTGGGGGCCGATCTCGTCGCGGATGTAGAAGACCAGACCCGTGCCCAGCACCGCGCCCCACAGGCTGCCGCGGCCGCCGATCACCACGGCGAGCAGCGCCAGAGCCGAGACCTCGAAGCCCAGGTCGCTGGGCGAGACGAAGCGCGACTGGACCGTGTAGAGGGACCCGGCCGCTCCGGCGAAGGCCCCCGCGAGGACGAACACCGTGTACTTGATCCGGAAGGTGGAGTAGCCGAGCGAGCTCATCCGGGCCTCGTTGTCGCGGATGCCCCGCAGCGAGCGGCCGAAGGCGCTGCGCGAGATCACCACGATGAGGCCGAAGCACAGCAGCGCGACCACGAGGACGTACCAGTAGCGGACACCGGCCAGCCGGACCGGCTCACCACCGGGCACCAGCCGGATCCCGGGGATCCCCACGAGACCGTTCGTGCCGCCGGTGACCGTCTCCCACCGGCCGGCCAGCACGTGGACCAGCTCCGCCACCGCCAGGGTCAGCATCAACAGGTAGGTGCCCCGGGCCCGCACCACGAGCCACCCGACGGCGGCCGACAGGACAGCGCCGGCCACGACGGCGGCGAGCAGCTGCGCCGGGGCGAACGTCGTCACCTCCTTGGCGACGATGCCCGCAGCGTAGGCACCGACGCCGAAGGGCGCGGCATGCCCGAGCGACGGGAGCCCGCCGACACCGACCAGCAGGTCGAGGCTCACCGCGAGCAGCGCGAGGGCCAGGATGCGGGTGAGGACGTTGGCCAGCTCCGGCGGAGCGAAGAACGGCACCGACAGCAGCGCCAGCACGACGACCACAGCGACGGGCAGATCGCGGCGCAGGACGGTGCGCCTGGACCCGGGCGCCGGCGTGGTGACGCGGTCGACGGCCATGTCCGACGAGGTCGTGACGGAACCGGTCATGCGGCGCGCCCCGAGGCGAGGATCCCGGAGGGCCGCAGCAGCAGGACCAGGGCCATCGTGCCGAAGGTGAGGAACGAGGCGTAGTCCGGGACGATGGAGACCCCGAGGGTCTCCACCTGGCCGATCAGCAGGGCTCCGACGAGTGCGCCGGACACCGAGCCGAGGCCTCCGATCACCACGACCACGAGCCCCAGGATGAGGATCCGCGTGTCCACCCCCGGGGAGGCGCTGATGATGGGAGCCCCGAGCACCCCGCCGAAGGCTGCGAGCGCCGCGCCCACGGCGAAGACGCCGGTCACGAGGCGCGTGGTGTTGACGCCCAGCGCCTGCACCATTTCGGCGTCGGCGACGCTCGCCTGCACCAGCGCACCCACCTTCGTCCGCTCGATGACGTACCAGGCCGCGAGCGCCAGCACCAGGCCGACCGCGATGACGGCGAGCCGGTAGGTCGGGTAGGTGCTGCCCAGGATGCTCGTGCTCCCGTCGAGCGGCGCCGGCGCCGGGACCGACCGCACGTCGTCACCGTAGAACTCCGAGTAGAGGTCGGCGGCCACGAAGGCCACACCGAGCGTGAGCAACGCCTGGTCGAGGTGCCCGCGGGAGGCGATCGGCCGGGTGATCACCGACAGACCCGCGCCTGCCGCCGCACCGACCACGAGGGCCAGCAGGCCCGCGACGACGAACGCCAGCAGCGTCCCGCTGCCCCCGCTCACCACGGACACCGCGACGTAGGCGCCGCCGAGGTAGAGCGCGCCGTGCGAGAGGTTAAGGACGTCCATCACCCCGAACACCAGCGAGAGTCCCAGCGCGATGGTGAACAGGAGCACCCCGAAGGCGACGCCGTCGATCATCGTGATGAGGTTGCTGTCGAGCCAGTCGAGCACGGGCTGCTCCCGGGGGCCGAGGAGGGCGCCGCGGGCCGCCGGAGCGGCCCGCGGCGCGTCGGGTCAGGCGGTGTCGAGCTCCCGGACGATGGTGTTCACCAGGCCGCCGTCCTTGGCCTCCACCTTGCGCAGGTAGTAGGTCTGCTCAGGGCCGCCACCCTCGCCGAAGCTGAACTCGCCACGGGGGCTGTCGATCGTGTCGATCCCCTTCAGCCCCTCGACGATCCCGGGCCCGTCCTCCGCACCGTCCGCCAGCGCCTGGTCGAGGGCCTGCGCGGCGTCGTAGGCCTGCACCGCGTAGACCGTCGGCGCCTCGTCGTAGGCGGCCTTGTAGGCCTCGACGAACTCGTCGTTGCGGGGGTTGTCGAGCTGGTCGCTGTAGTGGAGCGATGTCTCGACGCCGACCGCGTCCTGGCCGGTCGCCGCGAGGACCCCGCCCTCGGTGAGGAAGCCGCTGGAGTACAGGGTCGCGTCGACGCCCAGGGAGCGGTACTGCTTGGTGAACGCCACGGCCTCGGCGCCCGCGAAGAAGGAGTAGACGCAGTCGGCCCCCGACTGCTGGATCTGCGCGAGGAACGGCTGGTAGTTCGTCGTCGAGCCGAACGGCGCGAACACCGACCCGGCGACCGTGCCGCCCGCCTCGGTGAACGTCTTCTGGAAGCCGGCGGTGGCCTCCTTGCCGGCGGCGTAGTCGGCGGCGATGAGGAACGCGTTGTCGCACTGCTCGGCGGCGTACGGGCCGAGCGCGGCGGCGACCTCGCCGTTGGCGAAGGAGGTGCGCCAGACGTACTCGCTGGCGTTGGCGCCCGTGATGGCGTCGGCACCGGCGTTGGCGATGATCAACGGGACCTGCGCCTCGTCGAACAGGTCACGGACGCCGAGGGCCGTGCCCGAGTTGACGATGCCGACCACGGCGTCGACCGAGCCGACCAGGCTCTGCGCGGCGGGCACGCCGCTGTCGGGGCTCTCGCCCTCGTCGACGACCTTGACGTTGGTCTCCCGGCCGGCGAGCTGACCGTCGTTCTGGTCGAGGAACAGCCGGAAGCCCTGCTCCAGGTCCTCGCCCAGCGGGGCGTAGACGCCGGATGTCGGGACGAGCAGGCCGATGTCGACCGGGCCGCCGCCGCCACCGCCACCGCCCTCGCCGCCGCCTGCGCCGGCGGAGCCTCCCTCGTCACCGCCGAGGCTGCCGCCGCCACCGCACCCGGCCAGGAGCGCACCGGTGGTCAGCAGGGCCAGGGGAAGGAGCGTGTGGCGAGCGCGACGAGCCATGCGGGGGACCTCCTGCTTGAGGGGTGTGATCCGGGTCACGGTAGTGCTCACTTCCTAGCCGCAGGACGTTCTACGGTCAAGTTGCGTCACGCCATCGTTATGAAGAGGATAGGGAACGTGTTCTGCTGGGGCGCCGTCCGCACGTAGAGTGCAACACGTCTGGGTCGCCGGGGGAAGGGTCGCCGTGAAGCCGCGCTCCCTCGTGTTCGACCTCTACGGCGACTACGCGTGCTGGGACGGCGGGCAGGCCCGGTTGCAGGTGCTCGTCGAGCTGCTCGGGCTGTTCGGCGTGCCGCCGTCGACGGCCCGCGTCGTCATGGCCCGGCTGCGGCGGGAGGGCTGGCTGGCGGCGCGCAAGAGCGGACGCACGACGACGTACGCGCTCACCGACCGCAGCTGGCGCCTGCTCGAGGAGGGGCGACGGCGGATCTTCGACCGCGAGCGCGAGCCGTGGGACGAGCAGTGGCGGATGGTGATCTACAGCGTCCCGGAGAGCGACCGGGCGGCCCGGGAACGGCTGCGCAAGCGCCTGAGCTGGCTGGGCTTCGGGCCGCTGGCCCCGTCGACCTGGATCTCCCCCCACGCACGGTTGGACGAGGCGGCCGCCCGGCTCGGCGGGGAGGACGCCGCGCGGCTCGACCTGCTGGTGGCCCGCTCGCTGGGCCGGGCCGCCGACCTCGACATGGCGGCACGGTGCTGGGACCTGCCGTCGCTCCAGGCGGAGCTGGTGGCCACGCGGCGGGACTACGAGGGGCGGCTCGCCCGCTACGCCGCCGCACCCCCCCGCGGGAGGGACGCGCTGGTGGAGCGGGTCTCGCTCATCGCCGCGCACCGGCGCCTGCCCTTCCGTGACCCCGATCTGCCGCTGGAGCTGCTGCCGGCCGGCTGGGCGGGGCGCGAGGTGCACGAGCTGTTCCTGGCCGCCTACTCCCTGCTCGGACCAGAGGCGCAGGGCCACTACCGGGAGGTCGCGGGCCCCGGACCGGAGGAGGCACCAGCGAGCCGGGAGTGACAGGAGCGGGACGTACGTCGGTGCCGTGGCACATCAGGACGGCAGGGGCACATCAGGGCAGCAGGGCACATCAGGGCAGCAGGGCACATCAGGGCAGCAGACGCAGCCCGGCGCGGTACCGCGCCCCTGAGTGCACGTACTCACGGACGCCCATCTCGATCCAGCGCTGCTGCTCGTCCCCCTGCAGCGGGCGGCTGCGGGCCGGGACACCGAGGGCCATGGATCCCGGCGGCACGACGGCGTCCTCCGTCACGAGGGCGCAGGCCCCGACGACGCTCCCGGTCCCGATCCGGGCCCGGTTGAGCACCACCGAGCCGGAGCCGACGAGGCAGCGGTCCTCGACGACGCAGCCCTCGAGGTGCACGTTGTGGCCGACGACGCACTCCCGTCCGATCACCGTCGGCCACTCGGCCGTGGTGTGGACGACCGTGCCGTCCTGCACCGAGGTGCGGGCGCCGACCGTGATCGTCCCGTGGTCACCGCGCAGCACGGCGCCGGGCCAGACGGAGGCCTCGTCCCCGATCACGACGGCGCCGATGACGACCGCGTCGGGGTGGACGTAGGCCGACGCGCTGATCGTGGGGATGAGGTCGTCGAGGGCGTAGAGCGGCACGAGGGTCTCCAGGGCGGGCGTCAGGCCGGGTCGAGGCCGGCGTACACGGACAGGGCGTTGCCGCCGAGGACCAGCGGGGCGACGTCGTCGGGCAGTCCGAGCGCGAGCACGGCACGGGCGTTGGCCGCCTGGCCCGGGACGCCCGGCCAGTCGGTGCCGTAGATCCACTTGCGGGAGAGCCGGGCGAGGTCGAACCGCGCGTAGTACTCCGGGAGCCGGGCGGGCGGCAGCCCTGACAGCTCGATCCACACGTGGTCGTAGGACAGCGCCAGGAAGGCTGCGGCGTCGTACCACCAGCCGCGCCCGCCGTGGGCGAGCACGACCGACAGCCCCGGGAAGTCGCGCAGCACGGCGTCGAGCAGCTGGGGGTCGGCGTAGGCGTTGGTCGACCCGGGGAACGTGCTCGTCCCGCAGTGCACGACGAGCGGCACCCCCCGCTCGAGCAGCACGGCGTAGGCCGGGTACATGGCCGCGTCGTCCGCCCGGAAGCCGCCGTGCACCGGGTGGATCTTCAGTGCCGCGGCGCCGAGGTCGAGCTGCCGCTCCAGCTCCCGCGCGATGGGGTGGTGCAGGTGCGGGTTGACGTTGGCCACCGGGCGGAAGCGCCGCGGGTTGTGCTCGACGATCGGCAGCAGGTCGTCGAAGTGCTGGTAGCCGGTCGCCTTCGGGCTGTACTCGCAGAACAGCAGGGCGACGTCGACGCCCTCCTCGGCGAAGAGCGCGTCGAGCCGCTCCGGGTCCGGCGTCCCGTCCTCCCGCCAGACCCGCTCGAGCAGCCCGGGCGCCCCGAAGCGGCGCGCCCACTCCACCCAGGCCGGAGCCAGCGTGGGGAGGCAGGGCGCGTGGACGTGGGCGTCTACGAGCAGGTGACCGTCGAGCACGGGGAGCCGGCCCCGTCAGGAGGCGGGAGCCGGGAGCACCGGCACCGCGGCGGGGTCCGGTCGGCCGAGGGCCGGCGGCGGCGCGACCCCCGCCTGCTCGCGGAGCCGGAACCGCTGGATCTTCCCGGTGGCCGTCTTGGGCAGCTCGTCGACGAGGAGCACGGCACGCGGCCGCTTGAACGCCGCGAGCCCGTCCCGGCACCACGCCACGAGGTCGGCCTCGTCGGCGCTCGCGCCGGGCGCGAGGACGACGTAGGCCACGGGCTTGTCCAGCTCGTTGCTGTCGGGGACGCCGACGACCGCCGCCTCCACGACCGCCGGGTGCTGCAGGAGCCGGTCCTCCACCTCGGTCGGCGAGACCCAGATGCCACCGGCCTTCAGCAGGTCGTTGGAGCGGCCGAGGCAGGTGTAGTAGCCGTCGGGCGAGCGCGAGTAGGTGTCACCGGTGGCGAGCCACTCGCCCTGGAAGACCGCCCGCGTGGCGTCGGTGCGGCACCAGTAGCCGCTGGCCAGCGAGTCCCCGCGGACGAACAGCGCGCCCGGGGTGTCGTCCGGGACGGGCCGGCCGTGCTCGTCCCGCAGCTCGACGTCGTAGCCCGGGACCGGCGTGCCGGTGGTGCCCGGCCGCACCTGGCCCTCGGTGCTCGACAGGAAGATGTGCAGCGCCTCGGTGGAGCCGATGCCGTCGAGGATGTCGACGCCGAACCTCGAGGTGAACCGGCCGTAGAGGGAGGCGGGTAGCGCCTCGCCCGCGGACGCGCACAGCCGCACCGACCGGAACGTGTCCTCCGGCAGATCGGCGGCCAGCAGCGCCGCGAAGAAGGTGGGGCCCGCGAAGAACAGCGTCGGCTGCGTGTCGCGCACCACCTCGGCGACGACGGCGGGCGAGGGCCGTCGCGGCTCGAGCACGGTGGTCGCGCCCACCGACAGCGGGAACAGAGCGGTGTTGCCCAGCCCGTAGGCGAAGAACAGCTTCGCGACCGAGAAGCAGACGTCGTCAGGTCGGAGCCGCAGCACGTCGCGGCCGTAGGTCTCGCACACCGCGCGGATGTTGGCGTGCCGGTGCATCGCCCCCTTGGGCGTCCCGGTGGTGCCGGAGGTGTAGAGCCACAGCGCCGGCGTGTCGCCTTCGGTGTCGGCGGACGCGACGACCGAGCCGGCCTGCCAGGAGCCGGCGGCGAGCAGCTCGTCCCAGGTGGTGGTCCGGGCGTGCGCAGGCCGCACGTCCGCGCCGTCGACGGTCACGACGTGCGCGAGCTCCGGTGCCGACTGCACCGCGGCCGAGACGGAGTCGGTGAACTCCGGGGTGGCGACGAGCATGCGCGCACCGGAGTCGACGACCACCTTGGCGAGCTCGGGGCCGGTGAGCATCGTGGACACCGGCACCGCGACGGCGCCGTGCCGCCACGTGCCGAGCAGGCCGACGAGCAGCTCAGGCCGGTCCGAGCAGACGAACAGCACCCGCTCCCCCGTGCGCACGTCGAGGGCCCGCAACCCGGCCGCGAACGCGGCGGACTGGTCCCGCAGGTCGGCGTAGCTGAGTCGGTCGGCTCCGCTGAGGACGGCGGTGCGGTCACCCTCCCCGGCGTCGACGTGGCGGTCGACCAGGTAGTGCGCCGCGTTGAACCGCTGGCTCATCCGAGCTCCGTCCCGTCGGGCAGCCCCCGCTGCAGCTAGGCGCCGTGATGGGTATCACACTACAACGCGCGAGCGTCGCGTCAAGAGGCTGTAGAAGGTTCTCGGTCGAGCAGTGGGGGTCCCTGTGGTGTCATGGACCCCGTGACAGCGGGCGCGGGCGGACGGCGACGCGAGACCGGGACGGCGAGCGCCCGATCGCTCCTGCTCACGGTCCTCGGCGAGTTCGTCCTGCCCCGTGACGCGCCCGCGTGGACGTCAGCGCTCGTGGCGGCCCTCGCCGAGCTCGGGGTCGAGGAGAAGGCGGCTCGACAGGCGCTCTCCCGCGCCGCGGCCGAGGGCCTGCTCGTCGCCGAGCGGGAGGGACGTCGGGTCCGGTGGCGGCTGACCCCTGCGGGCAACCGCCTGCTGAGCGCCGGCTCGGAGCGCATCTACAGCTTCGGCCACCGCATCGAGGAATGGGACGGACGCTGGCTGGTCCTCGCCGTGAGCGTGCCGGAGAGCCAGCGGCAGCTCCGCCACCGGCTGCGCACCCGGCTTGCCTGGGCCGGCCTGGGGTCGCCGATGCCCGGGCTGTGGCTCACGCCGGACAACAGCAAGGAGAAGGAGGTCGCGGCGGTCGTCGAAGAGCTCGGGGTCGAGTCCTTCTCCTTCACGGGCGCGTCCGGCCAGGTCGGTGACCACCGGGGCATCGTCGCCCAGGCGTGGGCCCTGGGTGATGTGGAGGAGCGCTACCTCGCCTTCCTCGACAGCGTGTCCGCCGTGGCGGTGAGTACCCCGGCTGAGGCCTTCTGCGCCCAGGTGCGGCTGGTGCAGCAGTGGCGGCACTTCCCCTTCCTCGACCCGGCTCTGCCGCCCGAGCTGCTGCCACCGACCTGGCCCGGTCCGGCCGCTGCGCAGCTGTTCCACCGCCGCCACGGCGAGTGGCACACCGACGCCCAGCAGCACTGGGAATCGCTCTGCTCCTCGGCGGTCGGGCGGTTGTGACCGCGCCCGAAGCCCGCCACGCGGTGGCGTGACGGGCCTCGGGCGGGACGGGCTGCGGGCTAGAAGCGCACGTAGTCGAACTCGACCGGCATGTCGTTGATGCCCTGGGACGGCGGCGCGATCCATCCGGCGAACTGGCCCTCCTCGTGCTGCGGCACCATCAGCGCGGCCACCTGCTCGCGGTCGGCGGGCTTCGGGAGCCACGCGTCCTCGCTCTCCTTCCAGGTGGCCTCGTCGAGGACCTTCCCCTCCGGGCTGATGTGGTGGCCCGCGTAGGCGCCGACCTTGCGGAAGAAACCCTCGTGCGGCAGGACGAGCCGCTCCTCGAGCCCTGCGTCCTCGAGGGCCTGGTTCCAGCGGCGCACGCCGTTGTGGCAGTCGGCGACGTACTCGTCCCGCAGGTCGAGGTTGAGGGCCCCGAGGAGCGGGACCGTCTGCTCGACGATCTCCCCGTCGCGCACGACGTTCATGGTGCGCTCCTGGTCGAGCAGCGTGTGGTCGTCCTTGCGACGGGTCTCGCCCCAGCGGCCCTTGAGGCCCGAGGTGAAGTAGTTGCCGGCGTTCGTGGACTGCTCGGAGCCGAACAGGTCCATCGAGACGGCGAACTGGAAGTTGAGGTACTTCTGGATCACCGTCAGCGGGATGCCCCCGCGGGGGAACACGTCGGCGGCGCCGTGCTCCTTCATCAGCGCGGCGGTGCGCTCGACGATCCGCTGCACGCCGGTGGTGCCCACGAACATGTGGTAGGCCTCCTCCTTCAGCATGAACTCGCAGGTGCGGGCCAGCGGGTCGAAGGCGGACTCCTTGAGGGTGCCGAGCTGGTACTTGCCGTCCCGGTCGGTGAAGTAGGTGAACATGAAGAACTGCAGCCAGTCGGTGGTGTCCTCGTTGAAGGCGCCCAGGATCCGGGGGCTGTCGGCGTCGCCGGAGTTGCGCTTGAGCAGCTGCTCGGCCTCCTCGCGCCCCTCTCGACCGAAGTACGCGTGCAGCAGGTAGACCATCGCCCAGAGGTGGCGGCCCTCCTCGACGTTGACCTGGAACAGGTTGCGCATGTCGTAGAGCGACGGCGCGGTCGCGCCGAGGTGACGCTGCTGCTCGACCGACGCCGGCTCGGTGTCGCCCTGGATCACGATCAGGCGCTGCAGCTCGGCGCGGTACTCGCCCGGCACGGTCTGCCAGGCCGGCTCGCCCTTGTGCTGCCCGAAGGCGACCGTGCGGTCAGGGTCGGCCTCGGCCAGGAAGATGCCCCACCGGTACTCCTCCATGGGGACCCGGTCGAAGTGCGCCCAGCCGTCCCGGCCGACGGCGATGGCGGTGCGCAGGTAGACGTCCTGCGTGGGGATGGAGGGACCGAGGTCCCGCCACCAGTCCAGGAACTTCGGCTGCCAGCTCTCGAGTGCGCGCTGCAGCCGCCGGTCGTTGTTGAGGTTGACGTTGTTGGGGATCTGCTGCGAGTAGTCGACGGGGTTCAGCGGACCCGTCGGCGCGGGCGCGTCCCCCGTCCGGCCGTCCAGCCGGTCGTCTGTCGGTGCCGTCATGTCTCCACCTTCCGGTGCTGCCTCGATTGCCTGACGTCCTACGCTGCTTTGGCGCTCCGTCATGAGTCTGTAGCACTTCTGTCGGCTGCGCAACCCCTGGCGGACAACGGCCCGCGGCGACCCGGCGGGGCGGGTCCTTGCCACGCATGCGTGACGGGCGTCAGGATCACGCGAGATCCCCACCCGGGTCCCGACCGGGACCGGACCGAGCTGCAGGAGGCGTCTGTGCCCACACCCGAGCAGTTCACCGACATCACCTACGTCGTCGAGGAGGACGCCTACGCCGTCATCACCATCGACCGGCCGGCCCGGATGAACTCCTTCCGCGGACGGACGGTCGACGAGCTCATCTCGGCGTTCAAGCACGCCTGGTCCGACCGGCGGGTGGCCGCCGTCATCCTCACCGCCACCGGCGACCGCGCGTTCTGCACCGGAGGCGACGTCAAGGAGCGTGCCGAGACCGGCGGCTACGGCGAGACCGAGTGGGGCACCTTCGAGGTCGAGCGGCTGCACCGGATCATCAGGGACATCCCTAAGCCGGTCATCGCCGCCGTCAACGGCATCGCGATCGGTGGCGGCCACGTGCTGCACGTGCTGTGCGACCTGACCGTCGCCGCGGACACGGCCACGTTCGCGCAGGCCGGTCCGCGGGTGGGCTCCTTCGACGCCGGCTTCGGCAGCGCCTACCTGGCCCGCGTCGTCGGCGAGAAGCGGGCCCGACAGATCTGGTTCCTGCTCGACCGGTACGACGCGACGACCGCCGAGCGCTGGGGGCTGGTCAACGAGGTCGTGCCGCCCGAGGAGCTGCTCGACACCGCACGCGCCTGGGCGCGCAAGATGGCCAGCTACTCCCCCACCGCGCTGCGCTTCCTCAAGCACTCCTTCAATGCCGACACCGACCACCTGTCAGGGCTGTCCCACCTCGCCTTCGACGGCCTGGAGCTGTTCACGGCGAGCGAGGAGGGCCAGGAGGGGGCAGCCGCCTTCGCCGAGAAGCGCCCGCCGGACTTCTCGCGGTTCCGGTGAGCGGCCCCCAGCCCGCGCCGGACCGTCCCCTCGTGTGCCTGGTCACCGGGGCGAGCCAGGGCATCGGCGCCGCCGTGGCCCGCCGGCTGTCGGCGCAGGGACACCGGGTCGCGCTCACCGCGCGGCGCCCGGACGTGCTCGACGAGGTCGCCGCGGGGTTGCCGGGCGAGAGCCTCGTGGTGCCGGCCGACCTGTCCGGCGCCTCGGCAGCCGACGAGGTCGTGACGGCGGTCGAGCAGGCCTGGGGCCCGGTCGACCTGCTGGTCGCCAACGCCGGCGCCTCGACCTCGTCGTCGCTCGCCCGGACCACCGACGAGGACTGGCAGCGCATGCTGGACCTCAACCTGACGGCACCGTTCCGATGCGTGCGCCGCGTGGTCCCGGCCATGGTCGACGCAGGGTTCGGACGCGTCGTCGTGGT
>JAABUN010005578.1_pt1 | contig 15445 bp, 9 predicted proteins | sample 5559311 | NCBI WGS metagenome assembly JAABUN01 (sample SAMN10711877, study PRJNA513370) | rock metagenome | isolation source: Antarctica rocks | place: Antarctica: Victoria Land, Siegfried Peak sud | reverse complement strand
CGACCGGCTGTGCTTGGACGTTCATAACAAGAGCCGGTCGCTCACGCTCGCGGTTCGTTGTCCCTCCGCAGTTTGACCACTACCCGGAAAATTACATGAGAGGAAATGACGGACTCAATAGCGATGTGCCAGCCAGCGATGTGCGCGTGCGGCGTTTTTGGTTGCGCTCTTTTCCAGCCGCGCTGGGTCTGGTGCTTTTGGCTGCTGTTACGCGCGGATGGATCGCGCCGGAGTTGGAACGTCTGCCCGTCGATTACGCGGTGGAAACCCGTTACCAGACCAAAAGCCGCGCGCGCGAAACGCCCGGCGGCCCCTGGATCAGCACTCCGCTCATCGGTCGGCGCGTGGATCAAACTCTGGTGGTTGCGGGCGACACCGCCATCGTGCAGGCCGATCTGCACTGGTCAACCGCAGCGGGCCAGGTGCTTTTCGAATCCAGCGGAATCTACGGAGTCGAGCGCCGCACCCGCCGCAATGTCGGCGGATATGGCAACTTCGACCGCAGCGGCCAATTCCTCTTTCCGCCGCATATTCAGCTCGCGAGCTACCAACTCTGGGATGCGCTTTATATCGGCCCGCGCACGGCGATTTTCCAGCGCATTGAAGAGATGGAGGGAGTCAAAGTTTATGTTTTCGACTTCAAGGTGCGCGATCTGGACGAGACCGCCGGATACTCCCATCTGGCGGATGTGCCTGAACGCTTTGAGGCCCATAGCAATACCGATGGCACGCTGTGGGTCGAGCCGGTTTCGGGCGTGGTGGTCGGCTACCAAGAGCGCGGCGTGAGCTACTTTTTCGATGGCGCCACCAAGAAGCGCGTCGCCGACTTGTTCGTTTGGAGCGACCAATTCACGCCCCAGACCAGGGCCGCGCAGCTCAAGCTGGCTTTGAGCGCGCGCTTTCGCAGCCGCGTGTTCGAATTCTGGGTGCCACTGGGACTTTTGCTGGGCGGCGCGCTGTGCCTGGTGAGCGGATCGCGGCGCCGGGCCAGCGATTCGAGCGCGGTGGGCGCTCACCTGGCCGTTGCGGGAGAAAATTTATGAAACTGCGCCTCAATTTGACGCCGCGCATCACCGTGGTTTTCGTGCTTTTCGCGCTCGTTCTGTTGGCCGGAGTAGGATTTCTCTCCTACAATAGCGGACGGACGACATTACAGGCGGCGGCGACCTCGGAACTGCTTTCGACGGTGATTGGCAAGGAAACCTTGCTCAACAATTGGGTCGATGAACGGCTCGACGACCTCAAAACGCTGGCCGCTTCGCCCACACTTTCGGCGGATGTGGCTCACCTGGCAGAATCTCCCCACAGTCAGGCCGGGCGCGCCGCGCACGACCGCCTGGTCGCCGAGTTTCGTCCGTCGATTGGGCCGAAGTATCTGGAATTGTTCGTTCTCGACGCGCGAAGTGGGAAGATTTTGGCTTCGACCGACGCGCGGCAACAAGGCCAATCCAAAAAGGGCGACCCCTATTTTGAAAATGGCAAGCGCGACGCTTATGTGAAAAATCCGTATTTTTCTCCTACGCTCCAGGCACTGGCGATGGCGATTTCGGCGCCGGTTCGCACCGGAAAAGGGCCGCTGTTGGGCGTTTTGGTGGCGCGCCTGGATTTGGGCGCTTTGAACGCCATTATCCGCCAGCGCACCGGTCTGCGCCGCACCGGTGATGCTTATGTGGTCAATCCGGCGAGCCAGTTCGTGTCGCAGCCGCGCTTCCTTTCGCAGTCGGTTATTCTCGGTCGCACGGTTCACACCGCGGCGGTGCAGCGCGTTTTGAGTCGCAACAGCGGCGTCATGACGGCTCCCGATTATCGCGGCATCGATTCCATCGTGGTGTATCGCTGGATGCCTGCCCGTCAACTCGGCCTCATCGTCAAAATGGACGAGGTCGAGGCGCTGGCGCCCGCTTACGCTTTCGAACGCGCGATTATTTTCATCAGCGGTGTGGCTTTGCTGCTGGCCTCTTTGCTGGCTTTTGGCTTGGCGCGCAGCGTGACGCATCCGGTGCGCGCCCTGCAAGCGGGCGTGGCGCGCTTCGGGCGCGGCGAATCGCAGGCGCGGCTTCCAGAGAATTCCGGCGATGAAGTCGGGCTTTTGGCGCGCGAATTCAACGCGATGGCGCGCTCTATTTCCGCCAAGGAAGCCGAGTTGCGTGAGAGCGAGCAGAGCGTGCGACTCATGGTGGAGAGCGTGCGCGATTATGCGATCATCATGCTGGATCCGACCGGCCACGTCGCCAGTTGGAATCGCGGCGCCGAGCGTATCAAGGGCTACAGCGCGAGCGAAATCCTCGGCGCGCATTTTTCGCGTTTTTATCCCGCCGAAGATGTCGCCGCCGACAAACCGGGCATGGGACTGCGCGTCGCCGCCGCGGAGGGGCGTTTCGAGGACGAAGGCTGGCGCGTTCGCAAAGATGGCTCGCTTTTCTGGGCCAACGCGGTGATTACCGCGGTGCGCGACGAAAAGGGCGAGTTGCGCGGTTTTTCCAAGGTGACGCGCGATATCTCCGACCGTAAAAAAGCCCAGGAAGAGATTGACCAGGCGCAGGATGAGATTCTCCAGCTTTATGTCAACACCGAGCAGCGCATCGTGGAGCGCACCGCGGAACTGGAGGCAGCCAAGCGCGAAGTCGAGCGGGCTTCGCGCGCGAATCGCAAAATGCTGGAGTATTCGCAGGACGTGATCTGCTCCATCGACGCGGAGGGAAACTTCATCGGCATCAGTCCCGCCTGCCAAAAAATCTGGGGCTACGCGCCCGAAGAGCTGATTGGACGGCGCTACATCGACTTCGTGCATCCGGGCGATATCGAAGAAACCAATCGCATTGCTGCCAGTATCGTGGCGGGAGAGCCAGCCGAAGGCTTTGAAAATCGTTATCTTGGCAAAGACGGCTCGGTCGCCAACATGGTGTGGTCGGCGGTGTGGTCGGATGTCGAGCAGTCGATGTTCTGCGTCGCGCGTGACAACACCGAGCGCAAACAGACCGCCGACGCCCTGCAAAAAGAACAGGAGTTTCTGGCCACCATGCTGGAAAGCGTCACCGACGGCATCGTCGCCTGTGATGCGTCGGGCGTGCTGACGCTTTTCAACCGCGCCACGCGCGAAATGCACGGTTTGCCGGTCGAAACCATTGCCGCCGAGCAGTGGGCGGAGCATTTCGATATTTATCTGCCCGATGGCCAAACGCGAATGCAACAGGAGCAGGTTCCGCTCTTTCGCGCCTTGACCGAAGGCGTGGTGCGCGACGCGGAAATGATGATCGTGCCCAAAGCGGGCACGCCGCGCCGACTGTTGGCCAACGGTCAGGCGATTTATGACGCCCAGGGCCAAAAAACCGGCGCGGTGGTGGCCATGCACGACATCACCGAGCAAAAACGCGCCGAAGAGAAGCTCCAGATCAACGCCCAGCGTTTGCGGCTGCTCATCGACATCACCGGAAAATCGGAGATCGGTTTCGAAGCCAAGGTGCAAGAACTCCTCGACATGAGCCGCCGCGAATTGGGTCTGGAAAGGGGTATTGTCGCGCAAATCGAAGGCGATCTCTACAGCGTTCGCCACGCCTCTCCGGAAAACGATGCGGGGCTGAAAAACCTGGTCTGCGGCCTCGAAGACACCATTTGCCAGGAAACCCTCAAGAGCAATGAACCGGTGGCTTTCGAACACGCGGGCGCATCGGAGTGGCGCCATCATCCCGGCTATCTCAAACACAAACCCGAAGCCTACATCGGCGCGGCGGTGCGGGTGGATGGCCAGATTTACGGTGCGCTTTGCTATATCAGTTCGCAACCGCGCGCCGAAAAGTTCACTGCGGCAGATCAAGAATTTTTACGCCTCATCGTGCAGTGGATCGGCGGCGAAATCGAGCGGTTGCGCGCCGGAGAAGAGCTGCGAACCGCCAAAATCGCCGCCGAAGAAGCCAGCGCAGCCAAAAGTCAGTTTCTGGCCAACATGAGCCACGAAATCCGCACTCCGATGAATGGTGTCATCGGCCCCATCGGGCTTTTGCTCGATTCCAACCTCAGCGGGCAGCAGCGCGAACTGACCGAAATCGCGCGTTCGAGCGCCGAATCGCTGCTCGGCATCATCAACGACATCCTCGATCTGTCGAAAATCGAAGTCGGCAAGCTCGACATCGAGCCGATTGCCTTCGATTTGCTGCTCGCAGTCGAGGAAACCGCGTCGATGATGGCCACCAAAGCCGAGGAAAAAGGCATCGATCTCATCGTGCGCTATCCATCCGAGGTGCCTCGCTACCTCATCGGCGATCCGGGCCGCATCCGCCAGGTGCTGGCCAATCTCATCTCCAACGCCATCAAATTCACCGCGCACGGCCACGTTTTGATCGACATCGAGGCAGAGTCCCAGAGCGAGGCCGAGGTCGCGCTGAAATTCAACGTGGAAGACAGCGGCATCGGCATCGCGCCCGACAAAATCGAACACGTTTTTGGACGCTTCAACCAGGCCGATACCTCGACGACACGACGCTACGGCGGCACCGGTCTCGGCCTTTCCATCTGCCAGCAACTGGTGGAACTGATGGGCGGCGAAATCGGCACCCAGAGCGTTTTGGGCCAAGGTTCGACCTTTTCCTTCACGCTGCGTTTGCCGCTGCAAAGCGATGTGCCGGTGCGCGCCGTGCCCGACGCCGACCTGAGCGATGTCCGCGTCCTCATCGTCGATGACAACGCCGTCAACCTGCGCGTTTTGCACGAGCAACTCAATAACTGGCGAATTCGCAACCAAAGCTGTTCGAGCAGCGCCGAAGCTCTCGAAACGCTGCGCGCGGCGCAGAGCGCGGGTGACCCGTTTCGTATCGCCATTCTCGACCACCAGATGCCCGATATGGACGGCGAAATGCTCGGAGACGCCATCAAAGCCGACGCCGAACTGCAAGAAACCGTATTGGTGATGCTGACTTCGATGGGACAAAAAGGCGACGCGGCGCGGCTCAAAAAAGCGGGTTTTGCGGCCTATCTGGTCAAACCGGCGCGCCAATCCGAGCTTTTGGGCGCCCTGGTCAACGTATGGTCGGCGCGAGGCGCCGCAACGAGCCAGCAACCCAGCGCCACGCCCACCACCGAACTCGTCACGCGCCACAGCATCGCCGAGAGGATTCCGTTACCGCTCCAAACGCCGCGCCGCTGGGAAGGCACGCGGGTTTTGGTGGTCGAAGACAACATCGTCAATCAAAAAGTCGCCACGCTGATGCTCAAAAACCTCGGTTGCCGCGTCGAAGTCGCTGCCAATGGCCGCGAAGCGCTGACAAACATCGAAAATTCGCGTTTCGACCTGATTTTCATGGACTGCGAAATGCCCGAAATGGACGGTTATCAGGCCACAGCCGCCATTCGCGGGCGCTCCGACGAAAAGCGCGCTTTGCCCATCATTGCCGTCACTGCCAAAGCCACCAAAGGCGACCGCGAACGTTGTCTGCAAGCCGGAATGGACGATTATATGACCAAACCGGTGCGCGCGGAGGATTTTCAGAGCGCGCTGGAGCGCTGGGCGCCGCGCAATAAGGATGAAGGCGGAAGGATGCAGGATGAGGCTGCGCTGGTTTCCGTGCCGCAGACGACTTCTCCTCATACTTCGCTCGATAGCGAAGTTTTAACCCGCCTCCGCGACCTGGCCGCTGCGACCGAGGCTTCGTTGCTGACGCAGATTTTCGAGTCGTTTCTGAGCGACGGGGCGGCGCGCCTTCAGGCGCTGCGCGGCGCGCTGCAAAGCGGCGACGCCGAAGTTCTGCATCAAGCCTCTCACGCGCTCAAAGGCGCCAGCAGCAACATCGGCGCGCGGCGCATGGCGGAGATTTCGCAACAATTGCAGGTGCTGGGCGAAACGGAGTCTGTGCAGGGCGCGGCGGGGTTAGTAGACGCATTAGAAAGCGAGTTCGAGCGCGTGCAAGTCGAAATTGCCGCCGAAATGATGACACCCTCATGAAAATTCTGATTGCTGAAGACGACCTGACATCGCGCCTGGTGCTGGGCGCGACACTGAAAAAATTGGGCCACGAAGTCACCGCTGCGGGCGACGGCCAACAGGCGTGGGACGCGCTCGCCGGAGAGCATTTTCCGGTGCTGATTTCCGATTGGATGATGCCCGGCATGGACGGCCTCGAACTGTGCCGCCGGATTCGCGGCGGCAGCGACCCGCAATACACCTACATCATTTTGCTGACCGCGATGGGCGGCAAAGCCAGCTTTCTCGACGGCATGGACGCCGGGGCCGATGATTTCGTCACCAAACCCTTCGACGAAGAGCAGTTGGTGGCCCGTCTGCGCGTCGCCGAGCGCATTTTGGCTTTGCACGCAAAACTCCGCACTCAGGCGATGTTTGACGGTCTGACCGGTCTGCTCAACCGCACCGCCATCGTCAATTGTCTGACCTCGGAGATGGATCGCGCCCGGCGTGACGCCAAGCCGCTCAGCGCGGTGCTGCTCGATCTGGATCATTTCAAGCGCGTCAACGACAGCTACGGCCACGGCGCCGGTGACGACGTGCTGCGCGAGGCGGCGCGGCGCCTGAAAAACGCGATGCGCGGCTATGACACCGTGGGGCGCTACGGTGGCGAAGAGTTCCTCATCGTCGCGCCCGGCTGCTCCGCCGCCGATGTGCTGGCGCTGGCCGAGAGAGTGCGCCAGAGCATCGGAGAGCGGAATGTCGAAACCGGAGCCGAATCGCTGCCCATCAGTTGCAGTCTGGGCGCGGCAGTCGCTTGGGCGGAGAAAAAGGAAGAGGCCGACGCGCTCGTCGCGCGCGCCGACGCGGCGCTTTACCGCGCCAAGGAAAAGGGTCGCAACCGCACCGAATTGGCGGAGTAGAGGCTTTGAACCGTTTTTGAGCGCAATTCAACTCGATTTTACCTCTGGGACAATGCCGGGGAAAACGCGGCTTGCAACGCGGGAAGTGTCGAAAACATCTGCGCGCTTCGAGCCGCGTTTTCCGAGGTTCGTCCGCTGCTATTGAAGGCATCGACCGCGAAATAATAGGTGACTCCGGCGTTCAGGCTGTGCAGCGAAAGTTGGGTGGCGCCCCGCACCTGATAACTGTTGTAGAGCTTGTCGGGCGCGATGCCATAGCGCACGATGTAGCCTTCGGCGCGCGCGGCGGGCTTCCACCCGATCACCGCTTCGCGCCCGTCCGATGGGTCGCGCCACACGCCAACATTTCGAACCGGCGCGGGAGCGCGGCCCAAACCGTTGCCAAAGACGCGCAGGTCGCGGATGGCGAACTTGCCATTTCCCGGCATATGCAGGTTAGTGATGCGGAGGTAGCGCGCGAAACGGGGCGCTTCCAGTTGCACGTAATCGTGCGGCACATCCGTCAAATTGGCGCTTTTATCGACGATTTTCGACCAGTTGCGCCCGTCATTCGAGACTTCCACCTGATACTGGTGAAAAAGGCGTTCCTCTCTGCCGACGGCGTTGGTGTCCTGCTCGGCGAAATTGATTTGCAGCGCAAAAATCGCGCAGCGTTTACCGAGATCGACACCGAGCCATTCGCCCCGGTTGCCGGATTTGGCGCTCCAATGGGTGCGAATATCTTCATCGAATGCCAGGCCGACGCCGTGACCCGGCATCGCCGAGGACGCCGCCGCGTTTTGGTGGGCGTAAAGCAGCATCCAGCCCGCGCTGTTGTCGCTCGCGGCGTTTTTGCCGCCATTTTTGCCGGGCAAAAGCTGCGGATAATCGCCGAAAACGGTGTTGGTGTGCATCACGCCGTCGCGGTCGAAAGCGGCGGGAAAAATCGAGATGCGGCGTTCGAAACGCTCCTTCACCGAGATAACTGCCGTCACCGCGCGCCAATAATGGCCGTTTTTGTCCTGAAAAGTGCAGCCGTGGCCCGCGCCGCCGACAAAACCGGTGGGATGCTGCGAAACCGGACTGTTGGGCGCATAAGTGAACGGCCCCAGCGGAGACGGCGCGGTAAAAACGCCGTCGGCGTAGGTGTTCCAGATGGTGCCGGGCGCCGCGTATTGCAGATAGTAAGTGTCTTTGTGCCGCGTCATCCAGGCGCCTTCGATGAAGTGAGACGGCCCCAGATTAGCCTCGCCCGACCGCTCCCAGCCGCGCGTTGTGGCATCGCCGCGCAAAGATTCGACCGCTTGGCCTTTGGGCGCGAAAGTCTGGGCGTCAAGTTCGACAACCGAAATCGCGCCGTTTTTGGCGAGGCCGTAATAAAGGTAAATTCTGCCGTCCTGGTCTTGAAACAGCGCCGGATCGCCGTATTTGCCCAAGTCCGCGATTTGCTGCCATTTCCCGCCTTTGGGGTCATCGGTGCGGTAAAGCGCCGAAGCTCCGGCGGTATAAAGCAGCGCATCACCAACAACCAGCACCGCGGGCGCGTAATTTTCGATGGGCAAACCCTGCGGCTCGACGAATTTCCACCTGCTCAGGTCGCTCGAATGCCAGTAGCCGCCAGATTTGGACGCGAAAAGATAATATTCGCCCTGGAAGAGCACCACAACCGGATCGGCGGCCTCGCGGCGACTCGGCCCACCCAGCGCGAAGCGGTAATCGATGTTGATCGGATTGCAAAAGGTGGCGTCCGATTCAAGCGCGTTGCCGGGTCTTCCGAACACCAAAAATAAAGCTTGGATCAGTGCAATTTGGAACACACGGATGAACTGGGGCATGGCGGTTTTTAGAGGGAAATGAATGATGAAAAGCCGGAAGTGTTCCCACTTCCGGCTTTTAGAAGCCGCCCCAGATTCCTCTGCGGCTCTTGTTTATACAGTTTTATACAGTCAAGGTCAGTCGCCAGCAGTTCCAACGCCGAGGTTGCCATCTCCATCCCAATCCAGTCCATCCGTATGAACCATCATGGGTAATGATTCTTCTCCCGGTTGTTTGGTCGTAGCAAGGGCGTTTGGATTCGATTTAAGCCATTTGACGTGACCATCGAAAAACGCGTAGTTAGAGCCTCCCATGTGTCGAGCGCCGTGAGGGATGCCCAGGGCAGTGCCAGAAGCATAGTTTGTGCTTGCGGCGGTATTTTGGCGCACTCCGGCTGTTGAGACGTTAGCAAAAGTTATCAGGGCGACCTGTCCTATCACGGCAGGATTGCCCGCATTGCTGTTGCCCAACGAATCGGTAAGGATGGGCATCAGCGAGGCATTTTCAACGGACGCCAAAGCACGTCCTCCAGTGCGGGCGCCATTTCCATAGCCTCCGGCAATGCAAGGATAAGGCGTAGTGCATTTATTGCCGGCGTAATCTACAAAGGTGAGCATGGCGTTTTGATTCATCGTGTAACTATTCAGCACACCAGCGCGAGAGCTGGGGCAGACATAGAGTTCGCGGCTCTTGAGATACGGATTAAGCGCTGTAGGCCAGTGCGTGCCAGAAGTCATTGGATTCGTTGTGGCAACACCGTTTGCAGTCGCTAACGTAGCATTGTCGGTATAAGGCATAGTAAATTCATCATAGTCCTGAGTGTATTGTATAAATCCCAGAGATAATTGCTTTAACTGGCTCGCGCAACTCGAACGCCGTGCATTCTCTCTGGCGCGTCCAAAGACAGGGAAAAGTATCGCGGCGAGGATCGCTATGATGGCTATGACGACGAGCAATTCGATGAGTGTAAAAGCAGTTTTACGCGAGGTGCAAAGGGTGTGTTTCATGGGTTTGTCTCGAAAATAAAAACTAATAATTAAACAATACCTTCACAATGAAGGAGGAGTAGTTGTGGATTGGCGCACGATGAGTTCGGTTGGAACGGCAAAGGGAGTTTCGATCTCTTTAGTGCCGCACCATAAGCCTTGAAGCATCCGAATCGCCGCATCGGCCTGCGTGCCCAGGGGGTTGCGAACCGTGGTGAGTTGGGGCCGCGCCGACTCGGCGAGGATGTTGTCGTCGAAACCAACAATGGATAAGTCTTCGGGCACGCGAAGACCGATTTCGCGGGCCATATCGAGCGCGGTCAGCGCTTGAAAATCGTTGTAAGCGAAAATCGCGGTGGGTCGCTGACCCGCCGGGAGGCGCAAAAGAGCCGCGATCTCCGCCGCGTCTTTGGCCACGATGTTTCGCTCGGTGCAAAGCCCCAGCGCCCTCAGCGCGTCCAAAAACCCTTTGCAGCGGTGAATCGCGGCGTAGTTGTCACCGGCGCCGCGCCAGTGAACGATGTGCCGGTGTCCCAGTTCGACCAGATGAGCTACCGCGCTGTAAGAACCGCCCTCATTGTCGGGATGAAAGAGGTTTTTGCCGTGTCCCGATCCGATTTCGACGCAGGGAATGCCCGCCTCGTAGATCTGATGCACGAATTCGGCATCGCGGATCGAGGCCATCACGATGCCATCGACCGAGCGATCCGTCACGTCCTGCAAGCTGAGATGCTGGGTCGTGCCGCCCGGCATCGGAATCGCGGTCACGCGCAAACCGGCCTGGCTCGCGGCCTGAAAAACCGCCACGAAAATGTCCTGCCCATAAATGCGCGAGGTGGGCAAACGGGCGTGGATGTTGGGTAAGGGGAGCAGCAAACCGACCGTGTTGGTGCAGCCCGAAGACAACGCCACCGCCACGGCATGACGCCGGTAGCCGAGCAGCTTGGCCGCTTCGAGAACCCGGTGCCGTGTCGCATCGCTAACCTGAAAATCCGGCGCGTTTCGCAAAACCGAAGCGGCAGTCGTTTTGGAGACGCCCACCTGACGCGCCACATCCTGCACCGTCACCATGGCCGCAGGCCGCACTCGCTTGGCTGCGCTGATGTTTGCTTCGTGAAGAGCAGAAGATTTCATGAGTTGGAGACAACCCTGTTGTCCCGACCGATTTTTGCAAGATATGCTAAAGTTACCAGCATAATTGCACCGGTGCAGTTAAATTACCGCACCTACGACTCCTCGTCAAGTTCCGCGTTGCAAAAAGACCGCGACTTCGCTTCGTTTCCCAGTCAAAAACCACGTTATGAACACGTTTTTCCCCGTTTCGCTTCTGGCGCTCATCATGGTGGCGCTTCCGTCCTCCTCTGAAGCGCAAAAACCCCTGCCTATGAGCGCTGGTCTCGCTGATTCCCTCGACATCGCCCAGCCGCAAAGCGAGAAAAATCACGCTTACGCTTCGCAGGGCGCCGTAGCGCGGCAAATCAGCGGCAACTTGGTCGGCGGCCACGATTTGCGGCGCATGGCGCGCGTGGTCGGCGGCAGCAGAAGCTGGGTCAGCTATCGCCTCAAAGTGCAGCCGGGCGCGCCGATCACGCTGGAATTCGAAGAATTGGAAAACCGCGCGGGCGATTCGTCGCAGGACGCGGTGCGTGCCTATTCGCTTTTTGTCGATGGAAAACGCGCCTATTTTCGCACCGCGCAGTCGAGTAGCGGCGGCCCGCTGCATTTTTTCGTGCAGGTGCCGCCGCGCGCGCGCGATTTTCTCGATTTGAGGCTGCAAAACGAGAGCGAAGTGCCCTTCAATCTGGGCCGCATCTGGGCTTTTTCCGATTTTCCAACCTATTTCGAACGCGCGGGCATGGCGGTGCCTTATCATCTCGCGCCTACCATTGCGCTGACTTTTAGCGACAAAGAAGCCGACGGCCAAAAACTGCGCGCCATCAAGACTTCGTTTGGCGAACAGGATCACGCCCGGCCCGCGTGGACGATGTGGATGACCTATGCCAATCTCAGCGACAGCGAAATCGCCAGGCGGCTCGATTACACGCTGGCTTTAGCGCAGGAGTTCGATTTGCCGGTGCAAATCTGCTTCGATACCTGGTGGGGCAGCACGCCGAACGGCAGTGACGGGCAGGGCGGTTTCTGGTCGGATGTCGAGTATCAACAGGTCGTTTACAACCAAAATCAAAAGAAATTCCAGCTTTCGGTTCCCAACCGCTGGGGCAACACGCCGTGGCTTTCGGTCAATCACCCGCGCCTCAACGCTTTCAAAGTGCAGCGGCTGCAAAGCGCGATGAAAATGCTGCAAGAGCGCGAGTTGGAACTGCGCGCGCGCAGCAAAGAAAACTTGATTTTGGCCGTCAATCTCGACAACGAGCCGGTTTATTGGGCGACCGGCAACGCCGGTTTGGGCAACGAGATTTTGCAGGCCGATTTCGGCGCCGCCGCGCTCCAAGCCGCGCGGCGCGACGGCGTGACGCTCGATCCGACCAACGGCCTCGATTTCGCCGAACGATTGTGGCTGTGGCGCAATCTGCTGGGTTATCAAGAACTCATCGCCGCCGCCGCAACTCGCGCCGGGCGCGACGCGATTGTGGTCGATTCCAGCGGCGCGCGCGCCGCGCCAGACCCCTTACGCAACAACACTTACACCCAGGCTTTCGTGGCCAACGGCGCTTTGCAGTTTCCGATGCAAAACCCGGCCTATCCGCTGTGGGAAACCGGGGCGCCGGCCAGCGCGCGCGTCGGCGGCGAATGGAACGGCGATTCGTTGCGCGAGCGCGAAGCGGTTTTGCACCAGTTGCCGCTGGGCCGCACCGCGCAGGTCAACGCCGAAACCGGCAAAAGGGAATCGGAAATCGATGGCGTGCGCCCCGGCTACGCGCTCGGACAGCGCTACTACGCGCTCTACAACTATCCGCACGACAAAATGAACGTGGCGGGCCGCGAAATCCGCGACACTTCGCAAAAATCGGCGCCAGCCGTCTACGAACGGGTCATCCGCCAGGAAACCTTCACCGACGACACCTGGAAAACCCGCGCCGTGGCGACTGAAGGCTTGGAGCGAGTTTTGATTGGCAACACTACCGCGATGTCGCTGGCGCCAATCTCCAATCAAAAACCCGGTTACGTGACTTATCGCCTCGATTCTCCCCAAGGTTTTCCGGGCCTGAGCATCGAATTATCGGGCCGCGCCTTTGTTTCGCAGGCCAAAAGCGCGGACGTTTTCATCAAAGTCTTGGCCGGAAGCGACCAAAACCGCGCCGCGATGCGCGAAATCGGCGTAATCTTCGATAACGGCGACATTAACGCGGTTCACCGCTTCGATTTGTCGAACGTGGCGCGCGGTCAGAAATCGGTGTGGGTGCGCCTCGAAATCAGCGCCGCCAAACTGCCGCCTACGGTTTTGAACTGGGCCGCGCTTTATCATTTGCGCTTTACCCAGCCTTATCCCGCCGCGCTGTTGCAGGACGTTTTCGCTCAGGACGAATCCATCGAGCGCCAGCGCCAGCAAAACCTTTTAGTGAGTTGGCGCCGCGATGCCGAACTCTCTATTGCGCGTTTAGCTCAAAATCCGATTTCCGCGCCGCAAAGCGCGGCGCGCGCCCATTCCCAGGCGTTGCAAAGCGCTCGCGAGTCGTATGCGCGCGGCGAATACGCCGCCGCCTATCGCGGCGCGACGCTCGCCGCGAGTTTCGCCTTGCCGGGCGCGACTTTTCGCGTCACCGCGCCGGGCCAACTTGCGCCGTTTCCGATCTCGGTTCAAAGCGCCGCGCCGCTGACTTTCACTCTTCATTCCTGGAACGCTGACGGCGTAGGTTTTTCGCTGCAAAACGCGCCCAGTGCGGGCGCTACAGTGGAATTTGGCGAATTAGAGCGCGGAAAAAGCTACGTGGTGGTGCAGGAGCAGGGCAGCTGGATTTTGCGCCCAACGCGGCGCGGCGATGGCGCGCAAGTCACTCGCTTGGTCGCCGACGCTGCGGGAAAAGTCCATTGGACGGCACCCGCTTCGCCGATTCCTCAAACGGCGCAAAAAACCGAAGTGCAAGGCACTTTTCGCGCGATTTGGAGCGAAACTCCGCCCGCGATTTCGTTCTGGCGCGAAGATGGTCTGGGCTTCGAGCGCGTCGCCATCAGCGAAAAAACCCAAATTCTGCGCGGCGAACCGGGCCAGGAAAAAACCGTTGCTTTCAATGAATTGATGCGCGGCGACGACATCGTGGTTTCCTACGACGAAGGCGGCCTCGCAACCCGCGTGGTGGCCGGAGCGCGCACGCTCGAAGGCATCGTCGCCGAAGCCGCGCCGCTCACGCCTTATGCGATGCCGTTCGTTCGCTTGCAGGATTCCAGTCAGCGTCACATCATCGATCTCAGCGCGCCGCTTTCGATTCCCGATAGCGGCGGCTCGCTTGTCAACACCATGTTTCGCGCCGCGTCGCTGGGAACTTTGGCCTTGAAAACCGGTGATTTGGTGAAAATGCGGATAAATCCGCGTTCGGGCCGCGTGTTTGAATTGGCGGAAATTCGGCCTCCCACGCCCTGAGAGGCAGTCTGAAAAGTCGGAGCGCGGGCGTCTCGCCCGCTGATCTGGCTCATTACTGAGCCGATGTCCGTTGTGAACACAAAGCTTTAGGTGCGGGCGAGACGCCCGCGCTCCGACTTTTCAAACTGTCTCTGACACTTGGAGGACTTTTCAGACTGCGCCTAAGGTTTCAACAGCACTTTGAGGCTGTTGCGTCCGGCGTGAACCATTTCAAAACCCTGCTTAAAGGCTTCCAGTGGGAGTTCGTGGCTGAGAAAAACGCTGGCATCTACGGCCCCCCTCGCCAGAGATCGAATGACCGCCGGGTAGCAGTTTGGCCCCAAATGAACCCCGCGGATGTTCAGCTCTTTGGTGTCGCCGATGATCGTCCAGTCGGTCGTGACCGGCTCCCCAAACACCGAGAACTCCACGAAAGTGCCCGCTTTGCGGATGGACAGCAGTCCCTGCTCAACCGCCGCCGGATGGCCTGTGGCCTCGATATACACATCACAGCCGTAGCCCTCCGTCATTTTCTGAATCGCTTCCACAACATTGTCTGTTCTTGGATTCAGGGTGTGCGTTGCGCCCAGGCGTTGCGCCCAGGCGGTGCGCCCGTTGCAGCCGATCGTCGGCTAAATCGATGGCCACAATGACCGCGGGACTTTTCATCGCGGCGTAAGCGACCATGCCAAGGCCCAGAGTGCCGCAGCCAGCGATAACAACCACATCGCCGAATTCAATGCCCGCACGCCGCACCGCGTGCATCGAGCAGGCCAGCGGCTCAATCAGCGCCGCGTGTTCGGGCGGGATGCTCGCGGGAACTTTATGGTTCAGCGCGCCGACGGGAAACTTCATATATTCGGCGAAACCGCCCGGCGTGCGGGTATGAAAGCCGTAGATATCGTGGACGACGCACAGGTGATATTGCCCGCGCCGACAGTAGCGGCACTCCCAGCAGGGAACGATCTGCTCCGAAATGGCGCGGTCGCCGAGTTGAAGACCTTGTTGCTTCCTGGCGCCATCGCCCAAAGCCACGACGATGCCGATGAACTCGTGTCCCGCCGTGATGGGAGCCTGACAATAGCCCTGGCGGTTCGCATCGCCCCAGAACATCGGCGCACCGCTGTAGCATTTGACATCCGAAGCACAAATGCCTGCCGCTTCGATCTTCACCACGACCTCGCCTGGCCCCGCCTGGGGTGTAGGTAGCTCTTGCAGACGATAATCTTGCGGCCCATGACAAACTACAGCTCGCATGGTGCGTGGCAAAGTCTCTGTTTTCGATGGCATGGCTAAAGTATCGGGTAGTGGCTCAAGGGGTTGGTAGTAG
>JAABUN010005577.1_pt1 | contig 15446 bp, 13 predicted proteins | sample 5559311 | NCBI WGS metagenome assembly JAABUN01 (sample SAMN10711877, study PRJNA513370) | rock metagenome | isolation source: Antarctica rocks | place: Antarctica: Victoria Land, Siegfried Peak sud | reverse complement strand
CGTTGAGGCGCCCGGCGGCGATCTCGCGCAGGACCCGGAGCTCGAGCCGCCGCGACCCCCACGCCAGGTCGGCGACCGCCGGCGAGTCCCAGGTCCGCAGGTCCTTGCCCTCCCCCCAGCTCGACGCCCGCAGCGGCCCTCGCCGGGAGGGATGCTCCGCCATGGCGGCGCTCAAGGTCAGCGGCCGCACCCCCGCCGCCGGCAGCGCGGCAAGCGCCTCCTCGAGCCAGATCGGACCCTCCCACCACCAGTGGCCGAGCAGCTCGGTGTCGATCGCGAAGGTGAGCAGCGCGAGGCCCCCGTCGTCGCGCCGGTGGCGGTCGAGCCGCTCCGCCGCCGCCTGCGCGAAGGCGCGCGCCTGCTCGCGAGCGAGGCTCGCGCCCCCCTCCGGGTCGTAGGCCCCACCCTCGATCGCCCAAGGCCGGCAACCCCGCAGCGATTTGCGGTGGAAGTCCACGTATCGCGGGTCCGAGGGATAGCCGTCGAGGGACCAGAGCCAGCTGATCGCCTCCCAATCGATCGGGAAGGCGACCGGCCCGTCCGTGGCGATCGGGCGCAGCGCAGCGGCAGCCGGCTCGAAGCGGGATTGGTCGACGCAGAAATGCTCGATGCCGAGCTCAGCCAGCAGGTGCTCGAGGCCCGGCTCGTAGGCGCATTCGGGCAGCCAGATCCCGCGCGAGGGGCCGAAGCGCCGCCGGTGGGAGCGCAGGCCCGCGTCGATCTGGAGGAGCCGTCCCTCGCGGGTGGCCAGCAACGGCAGAACGGCATGGGTCGCGGTCGAGGCGACGAGCTCGCCCCGAGGCTCCGGCCTCCGCGAAAGCCCCCAGCGCGCCTCCCTCGAGCGTCTCGAGCCGCTCGACCCCGGCGCGGAAGCGGTCGGCCTCCGCCCGGCAGGCGGCGACCAGATCGGGCTCGACATCGCGGACGTCGAGCTCGGCGGACTCCACCCGGTACTCGCGGCCGAAGCGCAGCAGCCGCTCGGCGACGCCCGGCGCCTCGAGCTGGTCGGCCAGGACCGGCGTCACGGTCACCGTCACGTCGCGAGCGATCTCGAGCACCGGCAGGTGCGAGCGGAGCACCGCGTCGAAGAGCCACTCCTCGCCGAAGGGGTAGGTGCCGAAGCCCTCGACGTAGGGCATGTGCGAGTGCAGGACGATCGCGATGTCGCCAACGTGGTCCGGCCCGATCGCCGGAGGCCCGCCCTGCTGTCTGCTGTCCGCTGTCCGCTGTCCTCCGCTCACCGCCGGCAGACCGCGACGAAGTCGAGCGCCCGCTCGAGGTCGGCTTCGCCCTCCCCTCGCAGCGCGAAGTCCCGCTCGCTGATCGCCAGGGTGAAGCGGTCGTAGAAGGGCTTCGTGATCCGCAGCCCGCGATGGATGCGATCCCAGCCGAGCCGGATGGCGCGCTCGTGCAGCGCGAGCTTGCGGGCGTGGAAGAGGCCGTGGATCTCGACCGCACCGAAGATCGGCTCGAGCAGGTCCCGGTACTCCCCGAGCGTGTACTCGCGCAGGTGCCAGGGGTTGTCGGACTTCTCCGCGCCGGCGGGCGCGAGCGTCAGCCGGTTGGGGGTCGAGATGAAGGAGAGCGGGGCAGCCTTCGCGATCGTCGCCAGCAGCGAGGCCGGGTCCTCGATGTGCTCGATCGTCTGCAGGAAGACGACGGCGGCGAACGGGCCACGGACGTTCTCGACCAGATCGCGCTCGAAGCGCAGGTTCGGCCGCCGGTAGCGCAGCCGGGCATGCTCGTGCGCCTCGGGGTTGGCGTCGACGCCGACGACCTCGGCGGCCCTGCGGGCGAGCGCGTCGGAGCCGTAGCCCTCCCCGCAGGCGAGGTCGGCGACGCGGCGCCCGGCAACCTGCGCGGCGATCCACTCGTAGACCACGAGGTGGCGGCGGAACCAGTAATTCTCCTCCGGCACGTCGGGGAGGGTCCGCTCGCCCGTCAGCTCGAGGGGCGGCACACCGGGCGGCTGAGCCCCCTGCACGTATCGCTTGCCCATGGGCGCGACGCTACAGTCCCGCGGATGCCCGCGGCACCCGACGCCAGCGCCGAGCGCATCCGCGACGTCAACACCCGCTACCACGACCTCGCCGCCTCGAGCTACGACGCCAAGTGGGGCATCGACTTCGGCGACACGGGCCGCGAGCAGGTCGGCGGCAAGCTCCGCAAGGCCCTCGGCGGGGAACCGGGGAGGTGGGAGCACGCGCTCGAGATCGGCGCCGGGACGGGGTACTTCTCGCTCAACCTGATGCTCGATGGGACGATCGAGCGGCTCACCGCGACCGACATCGCACCCGGCATGCTCGAGGCGCTGCGCGCCAACGCCGAGCGGCTGGGGCTGGACGTGGAGACCGTTCGCACCGACGCCGAGCGGCTGCCCTTCAGCGACGGCAGCTTCGACCTCGTGCTGGGTCACGCCGTCCTCCACCACATTGCGGACCTGGACCGCGCGGCAGCCGAGTTCGCTCGCGTCCTACGACCCGGGGGCACGATGATCTTCTGCGGCGAGCCCTCGACCAACGGCGACCAGATCGCGGCCTGGCCGAAGCGGGCGGCCGTGGCTGCGGCGCCGGCGTGGAGGCGGCTGGTGGGCGCGGGTCAGCGGGGCCACGGGGGCGGCCACGACCCCGACTACGGCCACGCGCTCGAGGGCGAGGTCGACGTCCACGCGTTCGATCCGGCGACCCTGCGCGAGATGCTCGCCCGCGCGGGCTTCGAGGACGTCAGGATCCGTGGCGAGGAGCTCCTGGCGAACCTCTACGGCTGGGCGCTGCGCACGCTCGAGTCCACCGCCGAGCCGAGTGAGGTCCCCGATCGCTGGCGCCTCTTCGCCTTTCGCAGCTACCTGGCGCTGCAGCGTCTCGACACCGCCCTGCTGGAGCCGCACCTGCCGGCGAGCCTCTTCTACAACCTGGTCTTCTCCGCCCGCAAGCCGGTCGGGGCCGCCTCGCCGCCGGCCTCAGCCGAACGTGAACGCGTAGCCGGAAACGCCTGAGCCCACCTGGAGCGTCAGCGTGTGGCGCCCGGCTCGGGGAAGCTCCACGAGCGAGTAGAGGCGCTGCGCCCCGACGCGAGCCACGCCGCCCGAGACGTCCGCTTTCAGAACTCCATCGCCGACGATCTGCCCGCGTTCCTGACGAACCCCTTCGTCATGGGCCCAGGGGCCTGGACGTCAGTGGGGCGCGCCTTGCGCGAGCCGGCCGGCAGGGTGCACTGGGCGGGGACCGAGACCGCCACCCGCTGGGCGGGCTTCATCGACGGCGCCGTCAGCTCCGGGGAGCGGGTCGGCGTGGAGGCGCTCGCGGCGCTCTAGCCGCGCGCCTCCCCAGCCATGCCTGAGTCCTCCCCGCCGGCCTCTGGGTCCTCGCGCCGGCAGCGGAAGAGCTCCACCGTCCCCTCGATCCCCTTCAGATGCTTGCGGGGCACGCGCGAGAAGCGGTAGCGCCCCTCGCACTCCTCGTGGACCTCGGCGCTCACGAGCACGCTCCCCGGCCGCGCCACGTCGGTGATCCGGCTGGCGAGGTTGACCGGTGCCCCGTAGTAATCCCCGCCTCGGCTCAGCGCGGCCCCGCGGGTGACCCCGGCCCGGATCAGGGGAAAGCCCTCCTCCTCGGCGGCCATCGCGTCGAGGAGGTCGTGAGTTGCCTCGAGCAGGGCCCCGGTGTCGGGCGAGGCGAGCATCGCCGCGTCCCCGATCAGCTTGACCAGCCGCACCGGGCCACCCGAGATCTCACGCGCGAGCTCCTCGAGGCGGCCGGTGACGCGCCCGAGCTCCTCCGGGTGGACCTGCTCCCCGAGCTTGGTGAACCCGACGAGGTCGGCGAATCCCACCGCGATCGTCTCCGCCGCGGTGCCGGAGCGGGCGCTGAGCTCGTCGGCGGCGAGGGCCGCGTGGCGAAGCTGCTCGCGCAGGTGGACGCGGTAGGCGTAATCGAGCGTCGGACCGACGAGCGGGATCAGCGTCTGGGCCTGCTCGTAGATCCGGTCCGCGACGACCCCCTCCGCATCGCCGGGGCGCGCGAAGGTCGAGGCCATGACCTGCCGGGTCGCAGCCGCGAACTGCGACATCGCGACCGCGACCGTGCGGCCGAGCTCCGCGATGCTGTCGGGCTCGAGGCCCGAGTCCAGGAGAGCCCGCGCGCGGTGGGCGGACTCGAGGTCGTCGGCGCTGAGGAGCTTCTCCCCGTGGCCCGGGGCGACGAGGCCGAGCGAGCGCCACTGGCGCTCGAGCACGTCGATCGGGACGCCCGAGCGCTCCGCGACCTCCTCGATCGAGTACCTCGGCTCGCTGGCGAGGAGCCGTTCGAGCGGCAGGACCGCAAGCCGCCCCTCCTCGGCCGCGGCCTTCAGGTCGTCGAGGGCGAAGCCCTCTGAGCTCAGGAGCTCGAGCAGCGCGAGGCGGCTCTGGCGCTCATCGCCGTCCAGGCCCGCCAGCAGGCCCTCGGCCTCGAAGTCGATCGGCTCGGGCATCGGGGCATTGTCGCGGTGGGGAGAGCACGAGGGCCTCCTCCTATGATCGAGCCGTGCCCGACCCGGGATCGAGCGAGCTTCCGATCTTCGAGCTGCCGCTCGCGATCGTGCCCTCCGAGCACGTCCCCTTGCACGTCTTCGAGCCGCGCTACCGGGCGATGGTCGCGAGCTGCCTCGAGGGGGACCAGCCGTTCGGGATCGTCTTCCGCGACGCCGACGGCGCCCGGGCGATCGGGTGCACCGCCCACGTTCGCCAGGTCGTCGAGCGCTACGAGGACGGTCGCCTCGACATCATCGTCCGCGGGGGCGAGCCATTCCGGGTGCTCGACCGCTTCGAGGCAGCCGAGTGGCCGGCGGCTCAGGTCCGCTACATCGACGACGAGGCCACCGAGGGGGGCGTCGGCGATGAGCTCGCCGACGCTCGCGCGGCGTTCGCCGAGCTCCTGGTGGCCGTCGGGGCGGAGCGCGCTCCCGCCGGCGCGGCCCCGGACGCCTTCGCGATCGCCGCCCAGGTCGAGCTCCCGGGCGCGGAGAAGCACAGCCTCCTGGAGGCCGAGGACGAGCGGGAGCGCCTGCTGGCGCTGACCGCCTCGCTGCGCCGGGTCCTCACGGGGATCGCCCGGCGGCGCGAGGTTGCCGAGGGCGCCAAGTCCAACGGACATCGGCCCGGGCGGATCGGTCCCGCCGCGCCCTAGGCCCAACCCGTCAGGCGACCGCGACCGCTCCGCCCCGACGGGGATCGCCCGCCCCTCGGATGGAGCCGTCGGCTCCCCGCGAGACGGCGTGGACCCCGCCGAAGAACAGGTTCGGCTGCCGCCAGCGCACCGTCTCGTAGCCGCGACCGGCGAGGCGCTCGAGAACCTCCCGGTCGATCCCAGGCTCGGCGTGGACGACGCCCGCCTCGGCGTGGACCCGGGGCGCCGTGACCGCTGCCTCGACGTCCAGGCCCTCCGCCAGGAAGCGCACGATCGTCTGGGTGATGGCTGAGCGGATCCGGTTCGATCCGCCGCTGCCGAGGCCGAGCTCGAGCCGCCCGTCGCGAAGCACGATCGTGGGCGACATCATCGACGGCATCCGCCGGCCAGGGCCGGTGGCGTGGAAGCCGAATGGATTCAGGTCGGCCTCGCCCAGCATGTTGTTGACCTGGATTCCGGTGGCGCCGGCGAACACGCCCGAGCCCGTCCCGTTCGAGCAGGTGACGCTCGCGCAGCCGCCATCCCCGTCGATGGCGGTGATGTGCGTCGTCGAGCCGAGGCGGCTTCCCCCCTGCGCTTCGCCGGGGCCGCCGAGCAGGTCGCGCGAACGCTCGGCAGCCCCCTCGATCAGCTCCTCGGTCAGGAACCGCCCGGCAAAGCCCTCCTCGTACAGGCCGGCGAGGAAGTCCGGCGTGCGCGCCGCCTGGGCCTGATCCATCGCGGCCACCAGCGCCTCCGTGCCGCTCCGGCCGAGTCGATCGAGCACCTCGAGGGCGAACGCGATCAGGATGCCCCCGGAGGAGGGCGGGGGGTTGGTCAGGATCTCGCGGTCGCGAAACCGCGCTCTGGCGGGCTCGCGGGGGATCGTCTCGTAGGCGGCGAGATCCTCCGGCGCCAGCGAGCCGCCCGCGTCGAGGACGCTTGCCGCGATCGCCGCCGCCACCTCGCCGCGGTAGAAGGACTCGGGCCCCTCGCGTCCGAGCAGCTCGAGCGTCTCTGCCAACTCCGGGAACGCGATCCGATCGCCCACGCCGAGGACCGACCCTCGCGGCGCGTAGATCCTCGCCCCGGCCGGCTCCCGGGTCAGGATCGGGGCGAGGATCTCGAGCAGGTAGGCCTGCTGGAGATTCACCTCCACCCCGTCGCGGGCAAGCCGGCGGCCGGGCTCGATCAGATCGGCCAGCGGCATGGACCCGAAGCTCTCGGCGGCGGCGGCCAGGCCACTCGGCACGCCCGGGACGCCGCAGGAAGCGGCTCCGACGTTGAACGTCTGCACCGCGGTCCCGAAGTCGACGTCGACCGGCTCGAGCTCGGAGCGGCGCGGCCGCTCGCCGAAGCCGGGGGCCGAGACGAAGAAGTCGAGCAACGCCGGCTCGCGCCCCGGCTCGTGGATCAGCATGTAGCCGCCGGCGCCGAGCCCGGTCAGCGGGCTTTCGGTGACGAGCGAGGCGACGACGGCGGCGATCGCGGCGTCGACGGCGTTGCCGCCCTCGCGCAGCGCCCCCGCGCCCGCCTCGGCGGTCTGCGGATGGCCGGCGGCGACGACGCCGCGGCCGGGGGACTCAGATGGCCGCCCCCTAATTGGGGATGAACTCGGGGACGTCGATGCCCAGGTCCCGTGGGGTGGCCTCGTAGCCCGGGACCCGCCGCGCGGCCGAGCTGTCCTCGGCGGCGCGGCGCGCGGAGGGCCGCGCGGTCGAGCGGCTGACGCCGGTCGAGCTGCCGTCGGCGCGCCGGCCGCGGGCGTCGAAGCGCGTGGCGATCACGGTCACCCAGATCTGCTCCTCGAGGTCGTCGTCCACGTTGGCGCCGAAGATGATGTGGGCCTCGGGATGGGCGGCCTCCTGGATGACGCGAGCGGCCTCGGAGATCTCCACCAGTGAGAGGTCACGACCGCCCGTGATCGAGAGGAGGATCGAACGCGCCCCCTCGATCGACGTCTCCAGCAGCGGCGAGGAGATCGCGCGCTCGGAGGCGAAGCTCGCCCGCGAGTCGCCGATGCCCATGCCGATGCCGAGGAGGGCCGGGCCCGCGTCGCGCATCGTGGTGCGGACGTCGGCGAAGTCGAGGTTGATCAGCGCCGGCAGGGTGATCAGGTCGGAGATCCCTTGGACGCCTTGTCGCAGGACGTCGTCGGCCACGCGGAAGGCCTCCACCATCGAGGTGTTGCGCTCCAGCACCGAGAGCAGGCGGTCGTTGGGGACGACGATCAGCGTGTCGACCTCGCCCGCCAGGGCCTCGATGCCCTTCTCGGCCTGCTTGGCGCGGCGGGTGCCCTCGAAGCCGAAGGGGCGCGTGACGATGCCCACGGTGAGCGCGCCGACGTCGCGGGCGAGGCGGGCGATCACCGGCGCGGCGCCGGTGCCGGTTCCGCCGCCCGCACCGGCGGCGACGAAGACCATGTCGGAGCCTTTCAGCATCCGCTTGATGCGGTCCTGCTCCTCGAAGGCGGCACGGTAGCCGAGCTCGGGGTCCGAGCCCGAGCCGAGGCCGCGGGTGACCCCGTTGCCGATGTGCACCGTGAGATCGGCGGCGCTCGTCTGCAGCGACTGAAGATCGGTGTTGACTGCCATGAACTCGACGCCGGTGATGCCGGCCTCGACCATCCGGTTGACGGCATTGACCCCGCCGCCGCCGACGCCGATTACGCGGATCACCGGATCGTTGACCTCGGGCGGCGCCGTCGCGGGGGTGCGAGAGGGCTCGCTGCGCCCGTAGGCGGGCTCGCGGTCGTCGCGCTCGCTGCTGAAGACGTCCCTCAGGCGGTCCTTGGCCGGACGGGCCGGGGGGCTCGGTGCCTCGGCCGCGCGCGAGCCGGTGTAGCTCGGCTGGGCGGGCGGCTGGGGCGCCGGACGGCGCTCCGGCTCGGGCGCTGCCGCAGCTCGCTCCTCGGGCGCATCCCCCTCGGGACGCGAGCGCCTCGGCTCCGGGCGCGCCGGCGGCTCCGGCGGGTCGTCGGGAGCCTCGGTCGAGCGGAACAGGTCGGCGAGGGGGCCCTCGCGCATGCTCGCCCGCTTAGGTCGCGCCATGGGTCAGGACCTCCTCCGCAAGATCTCGATAGCACTGGGCCGCGTTGCTGCCGGGATCGTACTTGAGGACGGAGCTGCCCTTGACCGGCGCCTCGGCGAACTTGATCGCCTTGCGGATGCGCGACTTGAAGACGAGCTCGCCGAAGTTCTCCTCGAGGATCTCGACTGCCTCCTTGGCGTGGATCGTGCGGGTGTCGAGCATCGTCGGCAGGATCCCCTCGATCTGGACGTCGGGATTGAGGTTCTCGCGGATCATCTCGAGCGTGTTCTGAAGCTGGACCAACCCGCGCATCGAGAGGTACTCGCACTGCACCGGGACGATCACCTTGTCGGCCGCGGTCAGGGCGTTGATGGTCAGCAGGCCAAGGCTCGGCGGCGTGTCGATGCAGACGAAGTCGTAGTCGTCCTGGACGTCGGCGAGGGCCTTCTGCAGGGAGCGCTCGCGCCCGATCTGGGTGCTCATCGCGATCTCGGCGCCGGCGAGGTCGATCGAGGCGGGCGCCAGGTCGATCTCGCGGTGCTGGACGATCTCACGCAGGGGGACCTTGTCCACGAGCACGTGGTAGAGGCTGCGCTCGACCTCGTCGGGGTCGATCCCCTGGCTCATCGTCAGGTTTCCCTGCGGGTCGAGGTCGATGCAGAGCACCCGGTGACCGGACTCCGACAGCGCCACGGCGAGGTTGAGGGTGGTCGTGGTCTTCGCGACCCCGCCCTTCTGGTTGGCGAAGGCGAAGACCTTCATCCGCCGCTCCTGAGGCTCCTGGATCGGCTCGGGCGCGAAGGGGTGGCGCCTCTTCAGGGTCGGAGCGATCAGATCCTCGGCTGAGACGCGGGCATCGTCGGCCGCCTCGTCCTCGCCGCCGTTTCCTTTCACGGCGCGTCGCAGCTCCTCCTTGCGGAGCGAGCCGGAGACATCGGCTGAAGCATCTTCCCGCTCGGGAACGGCAGCCGGACCCGGGGCGGGCGCGGGCTGAGCGGCAGCGGGACCGTCCTCGAGCTCGCGCAGCTCCTCGGAGATCGGCTTCGCCGACGCCGGAGAGCTCTGGGGGGGCTCCACCGCGGGCGGTTGGGAAGCGTGGGCGGCCGGCTGCGGGGGCTCGGGCGCAGCCGGACGGCTCGGCGTGGCCGGGGATTCCCACTCGATGCGAGGCGGCTCAGCCGGAGCCGCCGGCTCGCGGACCACCTCACCCTCGATCTCGACGTCGCGCTCGCGCGCCTCGTCGCTCCCCGCGCCCCGGGAGGTGTCCTCCTCGTTGCGCCCGTCAGTGAACCTTTTGTTGAACAAGCCCATCTCGACGGCGTTATTCGGTTGCCGTAGCCCATTTCCTCCCGGGTCCGTCGCATGCGGGGCGGCCCTGCATCCCGCGGCCCGCCGAGACCCGCGGGCGCGCTTGCGAGAATGGGGCGGTGGCCGACCTGCTCGACAAGCGGCTGGCGTTCGTGACGGGCAAGGGAGGGGTCGGCAAGACGACGCTCGCCTACGCCCTCGGACTCGCTGCCGCCGCCCGCGGCAAGCGGGCCATCGTCTGCGAGATCGCTTCGCAGGAGCGCGGGTCGCGGATCTTCGGGCGAGCCCCGATCGGCTTCAGCGAGGCCCAGCTCGCCGAGCGCCTCTGGGGAATCTCGATCGACCCCGAGCGCGCGGGCCACGAGTACCTGGAGGTGCAGCTCCCGCTGCGGGCGATGAGCGAGCTGCTCAACCGCAGCAAGCTCTTCGGGACGCTCGCCGCCGCCACCCCCGGGCTGGCGGAGTTGGTCACGATCGGCAAGGCGTGGGAACTGACGCTGCGGCAGCGCAAGAGCCCCGACGCCCCCCGGACCTACGACCTCGTGATCGTCGACGCTCCCGCGACCGGTCACGGGGTCGGCTTCCTGCAGGCGCCCGCCAGCTTCCGGGAGATGACGCGCGTGGGGCCCCTCGCCCACCAAGCCGGGCGGATCGACGCGACGCTCCGCGATGAGGCTTTCACGGGGGTGGCGATCGTCACGACGGCCGAGGAGATGGCGGTCAACGAATCGATCTCGCTGCTCGGGGAGCTCGGCGGCGAGGGGGGCTTCGCGGTCGATCTGCTCGTCGCCAACGGCCTTCACCCCGAGCGCTTCTCCCCCGGGGAGCTGCAACGACTCGAGGGCGCGCGCTCCGATGCGCCAGGCGACGCGAGCGAGGCGCTCGAGGCGGCGCTCGAGGAGGCGCGGCGGGCCACCGCCCAGCGGAGGCAGCTCGAGCGGTTGCGCGAGCTCTACGGGGGAGGGCTGACGGAGCTGCCGTTCGTATCGGCGCCGCGGCTGGGAGTCACCGAGCTCGAGCGGCTCGCCGGTGAACTCGGATGAGCGCCACGCTCGAGGAGATCCTGGCGGGCCGCTCGATCTGCGTCTGCGCCGGGGCGGGCGGCGTCGGCAAGACGACCACGGCCGCGGCGATCGCCGCCGGCATGGCGGCGCGGGGCCTGAAGGTGGCGGTGCTGACGATCGATCCCGCCAAGCGGCTCGCCGACTCGCTCGGCGTGGAGGAGCTCGGGAACGTCGAGCGCCGGGTCGACCCCGCGCTGTTCGAGCGCGCCGGCGTGGATCCCGGCGAGGGCGAGCTCTGGGCGATGATGCTCGACCCGACGGCGACCTTCGACGGCGTCGTCACCCGCTACGCGCCCGACGAGGAGTCGCGCCGGCGCATCCTCGACAACCGCATCTACCAGCAGATCTCCACCGCGCTCGCCGGCTCGCAGGAGTTCATGGCGATGGAGAGACTCTATGAGGTCCACGAGGAGGGCGGCTACGACCTGCTCGTCCTCGACACCCCGCCCTCCCGCAACGCGCTGGACTTCCTCGATGCGCCCGGGCGGCTGGTCGGGTTCATCGAGGGACGCTCGCTGGCCCTCTTCCGAGGACCCGCCGGTCTCGGCCTCCGCTTCGCCGGCCTCGGCGCGGGGATGATCTCGTCGGTCATGCGGCGGCTGACCGGCCTCGATCTGATCGAGGACCTCTCGGAGTTCTTCGCCGCGACCGCGGGGATGCTCGGCGGCTTCCGGCAGCGGGCCGAGCGGGTCGGCGAGCTCCTCGCCGACGAGCGGACCTCGTTCCTGATCGTCTGCGGCCCCGCCGAGGAGCCCCTCGAGGAGGCGCTCCACCTGCGCGAGAAGCTCGACGAGGGAGGGTTTCAGCTCGGCTGCGTGATCGTCAACCGGATCCACCCCGGGGGCGATCGCGGGGCGAGGGAGGAGGACCCTTCCGCGGCGCTCCGGGAGAAGCTCGGCGACGAGGACCTCGTCGAGCGATTGCTCGCCAGCCACGCCGCCCACCGGGCCATCGTCGAGCGGGACGCGGCCAACGTATCCCGCCTGATGGAGCGGACCTGTGGCGCCGCGATGATCCGCGTGCCCGAGCTCGACGATGAGGTCAACGACCTGGCCGGCCTGCTCGAGCTCGGCCCGTACCTGTTCGGCGACCGCTAGCCGCCCCGGGCGTCTAGCTCGCGGCTCGGCGGGGGGAGCGCCCGCCCACGCTCCAGTTCGTCTCGGTCCGCGGGAACAGGTAGCCGACGCGCTCCCTGACCTCCTCGCGGTCCAGCGGGGGCTTGGCGAGCTCGCGCAGATGCTGCGACCGAGCCGGGAAGTCCATGGTCGCGTCGCCGTCGACCTCGTCGAGCCATCCTTCGACGCCGACCCGCTCGACCTGCGGCTCGCGATCTTCCACGAGGGGCTCAGCTTCCTCCACCGATGCGTGGCCCTCGACGAGCGGCCGCTCCTCCTCGACGGGGAGCGGCGGCGGCGCAGCGGATCGCTCCGCCTCGGGGGCCACGGCCTCAGCGGGCACGCCTCGAGACACTCGGATCTCCTCGGCGTCGTCGATGTCGTAGCTCTCCGGGCTCAGCGGGACCGCCGCCTCGTCGTCCTCGAGGTCGTCGAAGGTCCATTCGGTGGTGTCGCCCAGCTCGGCGCCGGCGCCCTCGCCGAACGCCAGCCCGTCGGCGAGCAGGGTCTCATCGGCCGCGGTCCGCAGGTCGCTGCCCAGCTCGCCGGCCACTCCACGGCGCAGGATCGTGCGCAGGAGCTCCTCGACCTGGGACGCCAGCTCGGCGGGCCCGGGCCCGCCGTCGGCGGAGGGCTCTCCGCTCCAGAGCTCGCGCTCGAGCGCGATCGCGTGCTCGACGGTCGCCTTGGCATCGATCCGCCCCTCGACCTCGTGCGCCAGCGCGGCGACGCGCATCGGCAGCCCCACCCCGGCGGGCCCCTCTCCCTCGAGCAGGAAGCGGAGCGCGAGCAGGTGGTCGTTGAGAGCGTCGATCGCGGCCCGGCGGTCGAGGCCGGCCTCGAAGCGCAGCAGAGCGCGACGGAGCCTGCCCACTCGGCGGGGATGCACGGCGATGGTCCGCGAGAGATCGCCGAGGGCGTCGAGGTCCTGCTCGAGCAGCCGGTAGCCGCCGGAGCGCGGGCGGCCCGCGCCGGTCGCGATCCGCCGCCAGCGGTCGCCGGCCACCCTGACCCACCCGTGGGGGGCCAGGCCGACGCCGCCGGCCTTGTGCAGGCGCAGCGTGGTCACGACACGCTCGAAGGTCCGGGCCACGCGGTCCCCGGCGTCGCCGAGGCCACCGTCGGGATCGAGGGGCACTCTGGCGCTGATCAGGAACGTGGGCTCCCACGCCGCGCCGCTCTGGCGCTCACCGCGCGCGGCCTCGGCGGGAACGTCGACGGCATCCGCCCGGACGATCGCGGCGCCGTTGAGGTCCAGGCGCGTGGCGGGCATCTGGAAGCCGACGAGCGGGACGATCGCCTCCACCTCGCCCTCCTCCGGCTCGGCGCACTCCTCGATCTCGGCGATGGTTGCCGAAAAGCGATCCTCGTCGAGGTCGAAGTCGGCGCAGCCGTCCCAGAGCCGCGCGAGGAAGTAAGTCACAGCGAGGGTCGAGCGCTCGGACGGGTCCGCGGGCGGCGCGATCCCGGCCTCCTCGAGGTACGGCCCCGACACCTCGGCGGCGCGCATCGTCTCGTTCGCCTCGCGGAAGGTCGCCAGCCCGCGCAGCTCGGTGGCGTTGTCGCGGATGAAGCGGGCGGTCAGCGGCTGGTATTGGCAGAAGGCGAAGCCCTCCCCGGGCTCGCCGATCTCGTAGGGGATCTCCTGGCCGCCCTCCACGAGGCCCGTGAGGACCCCCGAGGCGTCGCGGGCCAGCTGCTTCAGGGTGTGTCTCAGGTGAAGGTCACGCACGTGAGCGATCTTCGCCCGCGCTCAGAGCGCTCCTTGCCTGCAACTTTCCTTGCGGATTATGAGAACCGTCCGGCCGGGGTGCCAGGGCGGACGGGGCGACGTCGAGCGTCTGGCCGCGGGTCAGGCCGGAACGGGATCGGCCGGAGCGGGGGCCTCCGCCGTGCCCAGCCAGCGCCGCCCGTAGCTGCGCATGTCGTCGATCAGGGGCTCGAGGGCGCGACCCTTCTCGGTGAGCCCATACTCGACACGGGGCGGGACCTCGGGGTAGGTGTGCCGCTCGACCACGCCGCATTCCTCGAGCGCCCGCAGCCGCAGGGAAAGCGTCCGCGGACTGATCCCCTCGAGGGAGCGCTCGAGCTCGCAGAAGCGCCTGTTGTCGTCGGCGAGGTCGCGGATCACCAGCAGCGTCCACTTGCCCGAGATGATCTCGGCGCAGGCGCATACGGGGCAATCGCTGTCAGGCATCGACATGAAGGAGTCTCGTGCCGCGGTGGCCGTTGCGGCCCCGGGCGACCCCCCGAATATAGCAATACTTCAGGAAGTGAAGTAGGTCTAGACCCGCTCTGCGACGGCCGGCGCCGCGCTCGATCCGCCGCCGGTCGCGGAGCCCTCGGACGTCTCGGCGGAGCCGATCACCTGTGAGATGTCGCTGGCCCGCCGGCCCGAGGAGGCCAGCATGAGCTTGAAGTCGTGCGGGCTCGAGGCGTGCTCCATCGCGATGTCCTCGGCGACGTCACCGGCCTCGACGTGGCTGAGCAGCGACTGGTCGAAGGTCTGCATCCCGTAGTACTCCCCCTCGGCGATCACCTGGCTGATCTTGCCGGTCTCGGTCGGGCTCAGGATCAGGTCCTGGACGCGGCCCGTCACGACGAGGATCTCCGCGGCCGCGACCCTGCCCTGACCGTCGACCGTCGGCACGAGTCGCTGCGAGACCGCGCCGCGCAGCGTCGCCGCCAGCATCACGCGCGCCTGCTGCTGCAGATGGGGCGGGAAGAAGTCGATGATCCGGTTGATCGTTTCGGTCGCGTCGAGCGTGTGGAGGGTCGAGAGGACGAGGTGACCGGTCTCCGCGGCGCTCAGGGCGGTCCGCACGGTCTCCTCGTCCCGCATCTCGCCGACGAGGATCACGTCGGGGTCCTGACGCAGGACCCGTCGCATCGCGCGGGCGAAGGAGATCGTGTCGGAGCCGACCTCGCGCTGGTTGATGATCGAGCGCTTGTCGGCGTGGAGGTACTCGATCGGGTCCTCGAGCGTGATCACGTGCTCGGCCCGGTTCGAGTTGATGTGATCGATCATCGCCGCGAGCGTCGTCGACTTGCCCGAGCCGGTCGTCCCGGTGAGCAGGACGATCCCCCGCCGCTCCTCCGCGAGGTCGCGGATCACCTGCGGCAGCCCGAGGTCCTCGATCGTGCGCACCGCGAGGGGGATAGCCCGGCAGACGATCGAGATCCAGCCGCGCTGGCGGAAGGCGTTGACCCGGAAGCGGGAGAGGCCCGGGATCGCGTAGGAGAAATCGGCCTCGCCGTCGGCATCGAACTCCTCGCTGGCCTTGCTCCCCTCGATCAGCTTGGCGAGCGCCGCCTCGGTGTCCTCGGCCTCGAGCTGGGCGGCGCCCTCGATCGGGCGCAGCTCCCCATGGATCCGCGCCATCGGGGGCGCGCCGACCTTCAGGTGCAGGTCGGAGCCGTCACGCTCGACAACGTAGGCCAGCGACTGATCGACGTTGTACGCCATGCCCCACTATCGGGCAGGCCCCGTCGGATCTTGAGCGTCGCCAGGCATGGAGCGTCCGGTCCTCTGACGGCCGACCGGCAAGCGGCGCGACAGGGCCCCCTCGTCCTCGTGCCATCCCGGATCGAGGTCGCATAGCGACCTCAAAGCGGGATGGCGACCGGAAATCGGGGGCGCTGCTGCGGCCGCCAGGCCGTGAGCCGACCGATGACGCCGGCCTGGCGCCTCCCCGTCCGTCAGGTCTCCTGACGAGGCGGGGAGCCCGCTGATCGAGGAAGAGGCGGGCGCTGCGGCCGCCAGGCCGTGAGTCCGCCGATGACGC
>JAABUN010005576.1_pt1 | contig 15446 bp, 8 predicted proteins | sample 5559311 | NCBI WGS metagenome assembly JAABUN01 (sample SAMN10711877, study PRJNA513370) | rock metagenome | isolation source: Antarctica rocks | place: Antarctica: Victoria Land, Siegfried Peak sud | reverse complement strand
CATGAGAAAACTCATATTCAAAAAGCCGGTAAAGTTCGTTCTGCCGATGGCTTGATGCTACACTGTTGGGGAAAACTGGCAGTGGCTTTCTATTTGCTCGTTTTCAACTACTGATTCGCATATTAGTAAAAAGGAAACCGAACGCGCAAGTGCAGAGAAGTTAAGATGAAACGATTCTGGCTGAATGGCATCCGGTTTATTCAAATCTGCGGAGCAACCGCCGCATTCACAACGTAAAATGTCCTCTGTGCATTGAACGGCTCCTAAATATTCGCGGCAATGTTTCTGATTTTGATTTCATTTTTATTTGAGCTATCGTGCTGACTATGGACAGCAGCAACCACCCCAAAGACGATGAAGAATTTAGCTTTTTTGACAATAGCGAAACAGAGAATCAAAACTATCAGAATGATTTATGGCTCCGGCTTGATGACGGCGAACGAATCTACCTCGGTTATCCGGATATGCTTTGCCAGCAGTGCTACCAACACGAGGGACTCAATAACGTCAGCATTGGGGAATGCAGATTTTTGGTATGTGAAGATTGTGAGCGCCGGAATTTCCCGATGACTGCGCAGTTAACGAAATTAGTTCAGTGACCGGAAAAAAGTGCTAAGAAAACAGATGGGTAAATTAACAATCGCCGAAGCAATTCTTTTGCTGGATTTGTCGTCGACTTCATTGAATGTGTCAAGCGAGAACTTGTTTTAATCAATCGCGCGCAATGTTCAGATGGCGGTATTAGCCGGAATGTATTCCGGCGTTATTAAACGCATCCGGTAGTGCGCCAATTGCGGGGCGATAGGTTTCACTCGCCCTAGCCCTTAACTTCATCTGTTGCACCAGTTTAAGCTTGGAAGTATGTTGCGAAACGACTGGATGAATAGAATCGAAAAGTCTATAATCTTGCTGGCAATCAGAATACTTTTCAGGTCGGCAGCACCGAATTGCGAGATCCCGAAAGTTATTACAAAGAAGATTAGTCGCGACGCTGATTAACCCGCCCGAATCATCGGGCTCAAGGAGATGAAGAAGCAACTTCTTCAAATAAATTTACGGGAGAATTTGTAAAAATGATTACCAAACAGCGGTTAGAGAAAACAAACGCAATTGCCAAAGCTGCCGAGCTGGAACCGGCAGTAATCTTTAAATCAATCGGCGAGTATCATGTTTTTACCGTCGACAACGTTCATATTGTTGGCATCCGGCAAAACCATCTGGGAAGGTGTGAGATCAAATGCGACTGTAAAGCTGCCGAATACAAAAACGCCTGCTTTCACGCTGCTGCCGCGCTTGCCGCGCACGTAGCCGCCTGTATTGAACAAGGAATCGCAATCGAGAATATCAAAGAGCCGAAGCGCTCTGGCAATAAAAGCACTACCCCAAGCCTACAGGATCTTAAAACGCTATGGGAGCAAGATAACGCGCCCATTGAGGGGATCTGGTTAGTTGGCGCGGGCGTAATCACCGTTACGCTTCCGCCGCCGAAGCTGTAATTAGCGACGTAGATTTTATTCGTCACCGGATTGAACGCGACGGCAGTAGGGAATACACCAGCCGCGACGGTTGCTGACGAGTTGTTCGTCCGAAGACGGCAGCGCGACAATTCTCTGGAAAGAATTGAATGGGCGGGAGGCGCCGATAATACTCTTTCCTAAAAACAGTAATTCATCCGACATAATAATCCAATTACAATTTATAGATTTAATTTTATCTGAACTCTCCGCAGCCTGCCGCGTCAATCTTTTCAAGGTAAGCGAGAATAAAACGGTAACCGATATAAACACTTTGCACATTGATATTGGCGACTTGGTCGTTTTTGCCGTGCAGATATTTTTGCCAGTCGCTCGATAGTCCGTCGAAAGTTATTGCCGGAATCTTTTTCGCCAGAAACGAAGATGAATCGGCGTCGGCATTGGAAATCGCGGCATCAGAAAATTGCAGTTTCATTCCTTTGGCTATTTCCTTTGCCAGTTTGACCATTTTTGAATTCGACATATTGCTCGGCGCCTGCGGCACGGCGAATCCAAAACTGTCCATATTGACCATTGCACAATACTGCGGCAGATTTTCTTTCGGTATCGCTTTAACCATCGCTTTGGAGCCGAGCAGTCCGGTTTCCTCCTGATCAAAAGCGACGAAAACATAAGATTTAGCGGTTGAAGATTGCGAGAATGTTTTATAAAGATTGGCTAAAATAACAATTCCGGTCCAATTATCAATCGCCCCGCAGCCCTCTTTTACTTTGTCGTAATGAGCACCGACGATTACCGTCTCATCGGACAAGCCTTTCTTTTTGACGACAAAATTCTCCGAGTCCTTAAATTTTTCAATTGAAACGTCGCTTTCCTTAGCTCCCATTTTGAGGAAAAGTTTTTTAACCATTTCCAACCGTTCTTCGGATTTACACGGCGCGAGTTCGACATCGGCTTTTAATTGCGCTTCAGTAGATATTCTGGAATCTTGACCCGAGAGATTTCCGGCGAGTAAAACGATTAGCAAAATTATGCGAATTTTAGTTTTGAGATTATCAATTTTCATAAGTCATCCGATGCTATCAGTCGGCAAGTCACGTCTAATTTCTAGGGCGGCTTAATTTATGCAATAGGAAAACCTGCCAGATTGCTTCAAATAAATTCTTCAGTACTGAAACGGTTAAAATAGTTTAAGGAACAAAAGCATTAGGCGTGGGCTTATCGCCATTGGAGCCGAATTGAACCGCGCCGAATCCTTGCGTGCTTTTCACCTGATACCAATTTCCGCTTTCAGGTCTGAACACGGCGACATCAGTTTTACCATCGCCGTCGTAATCCGCCGGTGCCGGTAAATCCGTTGAAATACCGAACTGAATCGATGAGAAACCTTTCGTGCTTTGAAACAAATACCAGGTTCCTGTTTCAGGGCGGTAAACGGCTTCGTCGGCTTTTCCGTCACCGTCGTAATCTCCGACGACCGGTTTGTCGGTCGAGATCCCAAATTGAACTGCTGAGAATCCTTTCGTGCTTTGCAGCAAATACCAGACACCGTTTGACGGGCGATAAACGGCGTAGTCCGATTTGCCGTCGCCGTCATAATCGGCTGCCACAGGTCTGTCTTCCGCGCTACCGAACTGCACCGAACTGAATTGATTGTTCGCTAAATTTAAGACATACCAGTAACCGCTAGACGGGCGATAGACAACTAATTCTGCTCTGCCATCGCCGTCCAAGTCGCTCGGCTGCGGGACATCGCCCGGACTGCCGAATTGAATTGCTGTAAAACCCTGCGCGCTTCTCTGCAAGTACCAAGTTCCATTCCGCCAAACGGCGACATCAGTCTTTCCGTCACCGTCATAATCGGCAGGCACAATTTTGTCGCTCGAGATGCCAAACTGCACGGCGGAGAATCCGCTGGTTGAATTGAGAAAATACCATACGCCGTTTGACGGACGAAAAACCGAAACATCCGATTTACCATCGCCGTCAAAGTCTGAAAAAGCATTTTTCGTGCTGATTGTTATCGTATCATCCGTACTGGTCGAAGCGACGCTTAAATTGCCGGCTGCGTCGCGCGCGGCACCGGCAGCAATGGCGGCTCGAACTTGCCCGCTCGACGTAATATTGCTGATTTTTAAGTTATAGACGTTGCCGCTGCCGCTGACAATGACGTTTACTGCTGAAACGTCAGCGGTGGAACCAGCGAGCGACACATCGGACGCATCAAAACCTGTAACCGATTCGCTAAAGACGACTGTAAAATTGATTGGCTGCCCCAGTGCCGGGTCGCTTTGCCCGATGGATTGATTGATACTGACCGTCGGCGCGACGTTATCGATGATCACGGCATTGTCCGTACTGGTCGAGGCAATGTTCGAATTTCCAACCGCATCGGCTGCCGCACCCGACCGAATGCTCGCTCGAACGAAGCCGCCGTTAGATATGATATTGCTGACGGCAACATTGTATGTTGTGCCGCTTCCGGTAATGTTGATAATCGCTGCCGACGTGCTGATTGAAGAACCGATAAAAGAAATGTCCGAAGCATCGAAACCTGTAACCGATTCGCTGAAGACGACCGTAAAATTGACGGGTAAAGAAGTCGTCGGGTCGCTTTGTCCAGCGGCTTGGTTAATCGTCACAGACGGAGAAACATTATCGACCGTTACAGTGTTGTCGGAACTGATTGATGCGGCGCTCTGATTGCCCGCAGCATCAGCCGCCGCTTGCGAAACGACGCTCGCCCGCACCACGTCGCCGTTAGAGAATAAATTGCCGACGGCGACGTTATAAGTCGTGCCGCTTCCGGTCACCGTAATGGAAGCGGAAGAAACGTTTGCGGTCGAACCGGCGAGTGAAATGTCGGCGGCATTGAATCCGGACACAGGCTCGCTGAATACGACCGTGAAATTAACCGGCAGATTTCTTGTTGCATCAATCTGAGTCGCCGCTTGATTAATCGTCACGGTCGGGGCAGTCGTGTCGAAAGTGACGCTGTTATCCGTGCTGGTTGACGCAGCGCTCGCATTTCCGGCTGTATCCTTCGCGGCATTCGGCAAAATGTTAGCAACGACCGCGCCGTCGCCAATAATATTACTGACAGCGACATTGTAAGTCTTTCCGCTTCCCGTAACGACGATGTTCGCCGCCGAAACATTAGCGGTCGAACCGTTTAGAGAAACATCCGCCGCATCGAATCCCGCAACATCTTCGTTAAACGCGACAGTAAAATTAATCGGTTGATTCCTGGTCGAGTCGGCTTGCCCGCTCGCCTGATTGACCGTGACGGTCGGCGCCGTATTGTCGAGGGTAACCGCCAGCGCCGCGCCTTGTAGACTCTGAACGTTATTTATTATTTGTCGTGTCGTGTAAAGGTGAACGCCATTGACGGTAACGGATGTGTCGGATAGAACAATCGTATTACCCGTTGCCGTTCCGCTGGCGACAACGACGCCGTCTCGCAGAAGTTCGACGGTCGTGCCAGTCGTCAGTCCGCCGACAGTAAAAGAAAGATTGGAATTTGACGTTATATCGTCCGTGCTGCTCGCCCCGGAATCGGCGGTCGCTTGCAAATCAGGAGCCGCCGCAGGCGCCAGCGCGACTTCGGCTCTTGTCGCTTCAAAAGCTCCAATATCGACCGTTGCCGTACCGTCACCGTCGCCATCCTGCGGGCGGGAAACGCCGCGCTGGTCTGTGTTGATAATCGGGTCAAGACAACCTCCATTTGCCGTTGTTTTCAATACGCAGTTGTCGCCGCGGTCAATTGCCGTGCTGTTTGCTCTCAGAGAATGAGTTGGAATATTGCCGCCGTTATTGCTTAATTGCGTGTCAAGCTGCGGGTCGATATTCAATTGATTACCCGTCTGATTTGTTTCCGAGTAAATTTGAGTAGGAAGAATACTGCCGATAATGTTGTAGCCCTCAGAGTGAATATCTCCCTTAATATCTGTTCCATAGGTTCTCGCGACACCATTCTTGGCTACTATCGTATTTCTCAGGAATAATTGCACTGCGCCATTCGATGAAATCTGTTCCAAATAAATACCGTTTGCCCCGGTATTAGTCCCGGTTATATTATTGAATGCTACCGTGCAATTTGTTAGTGACACACTAGCTCCACGACTATAAATAGCTCCGCCGCCTCCCCCGGCTGTGTTACCGCTGATTGTCGAATTGATAATTTTTAATTTACTGCTGTAAGAAGTAGCAACTCCTCCGCCAATTAAGGGCGTCGCATTATTAGAAACAAGCGAATTTATTATCGTTGCGTTTCCGGCTAAAAAAATTCCGCCGCCGCCGCCGTCATTGTACGTGCGATTTTCATTGATAATCGAGTTTGTCAACGTTAGATGTTGTGAACCATCGGCGAAAAAACCGCCTTCCACTAGAATACCGCCGCCCGAACCTCGAAAGCTTTCTCTGCTGGTCAAACCGTTGCCTCCGGTTATTTTAACACCGTTGATAAATGCCTTGGCATCTCTAACGATAGTAATCACGCGGCTTCGATTATCACCGCTGATGGTTAACAAATTTGCTCCGGTGCCGTTGATTGTTAGAGATTTGGTTGAACCGGACAAGTTATCCGGTTCAATGATCAGGTCTCCGCTTGTAAAAACGATTACCTGCGGCGTGTTGAAAATCGTCGAATCGAAAACGATCGTGTCGTCTGAATTATTAACATTAGCGTCAAGAACTGCTTGCCTCAAGCTGCCCGCTCCGCTGTCGTTGGTATTAGTAACAGTAAAAACTGCGGCACTAGCCTTTTGAGTCGCTGCCAATCCTAAAACAATAATTAATGCTACAAGTGCAAATTGAAGATGTTTCATAAAATGATTTTTTGAGTAATTTAAATAATTGAAAATGAATCGAACAGGATTTGAGAAGTTTTCAAACCGGACGAAAAAGGCATTCTCCGCCCGGTTTGAAATTTAATTGGCGGAAACAAACGGAATCGGTATATCGTCCGCCAGACCGAATTGCTTGGTTACATAGCTGTTAGTTGAGCTTTGGAAAATCCACCAGACGCCTCCACGGTAGATTGCAAAATCGGTTTTGCTATCGCCGTCATAATTGCCGGGAACGGGTTTATCGCCGGATGTTCCCCACTGGAAAGCCGTCACGCCGTTGTCCGAACTGCGAAATACATACCAGGTGCCGTCGCGGAAAACGGCGATGTCGGCGCGTCCGTCGCCGTCGTAATCCGCCGGAACTGGTTTATCGGTGCGAATTCCCCACTGCAAAGCCAGCAATCCGTTGTCGCTGCTGCGCAAGACATACCAGACTCCGGTGCTTGGTCTGAAAACGGCGATGTCGGTTTTTCCGTCGCCGTCGTAGTCCGCTGGAACTGGCGTGTCCGTTTCCAAACCCCATTGAACAAATTTATACGCGCCGTTCGAGCTTAACTGGATATACCAAGTTTGCGTCGTCGGTCGAAAAACGGCGACATCCGTTTTCCCGTCGTTGTCGTAATCGCCCGCGACCGGAACGTCGCCGCTTGCTCCCCACTGCTGCGTCCGATTGGCAACGGTCGAATACCAAGTTCCGCTCGAAGGGCGCCAAACCGTAATATCCGTTCGCCCGTCGTTGTTATAGTCGCCGCTCACCGGAATGTCTTCGCGCAAGCCGTATTGTCTGCCCGTAAAGCCGCCGGTCGAGCTGTTCAAGACGTACCAGGTTCCATCGCTCGGTCGAAAAACAGCCAAATCCGTTTTGCCGTCGCGGTCGAAATCGTTGCTGACCGATTCATCGTCGATAATAGTAACTTGCAGTTGAGTGGTATTAACCGAAGCATTCAGGACGTTGTAGACATTCACATTAAAAGTTTCATTCGGTTCATTAATCGTATCGCCGATAATTTGAACGAAGGCGGTCGCCGTCTGTTGTTCGGGCGCGATGGTCACGACCGTATCGCTGGCGATGTAATCTTTGCCCGCTATAGCCGTCCCGTCGGAAGTCAAAACATTTAACGTCACCGGCAAATAAGTCGGATTCGACAATTGTAAAGTGATCGTCGCCGGAGACGCTCCCGTATCGCCCTCGATTGCTGAAAAGGAATATAAATTTAATGTCGGGACGGGATCATCATTGGTAATCGTTCCTATCCCTTGAGCATCGGCGATTGAAGCATTGACCGCATCTGAGATGTTCAGGAAAAAAGTCTCGTCGAGCTCGTAAATGCTGTCACCGACAATTGTTACTAAGACATTGACGGAGGTTTGTCCCGGCGCGATGGTCAGAGTGTTTGTCGCCGCATAATAATCTTTACCGGCAACGGCAGTTCCGTCGGCGGTCGCATAGCGAAAACTAACCGATTTGCCGCTCGGAGCGGATAGTGAAACTCGAAAGACGGCTGACTGCGAAAAACCTTCGGTAAGCGTCGTATCGCTGACGGTTAAAGTCGGTTCCGCGTCATTGTCCGTAATCGTTCCGACGGCGTCCGCTTTCACTAATGCCGCGTTGTCGGGGCTGGTCAGGTGCAGTAGAAAAGTTTCGTCCGCTTCGTCTATCAAATCCCCGTTGAGGACGACCTGAATGGTCGCGCCGGTTTGTCCCGCAGGAATCAGAAGGCGCCCCGACGTATTCTGAAAGTCGGCTCCGGCGGTGGCGGTTTGACCCTCAACCGAGTAGCTGACGCGAACATCCTGCGTGCTTGGTGCGGATAACTTGACGGTGAAATTTGCGGTCACATTTTCCGCATTGCCTTCGGTTACCGTTACGTCACCGACCGAAAGACACGGTTTTTGACCGCTCGTGTTGTAAATAACGCCTCTGACGCGATAATTGTTTGAAAAGCCAATATCAATCTTATTGTCATTGTTGTAATCGGCGGCAATGATAACGGAGTAAAAACCGCCGGAAGGGATGCCGAGTCCGCCGACTTCATAGAAAATCGGTGTTTCCCAAAACGGCGTTCGAGCCACCGACGGAACAATCACTAGATTTCCGCTGCTGTTTGAGCCGGTATAAGCAATGTCGTCAAATCCGTCCGAATTAAAATCCGCGCTGATTACTCCCTGCGAAGCCTGCCCATTAATTGTTTGAGTTACGCCGCTGCCAAGTGTGCCGTTTCCGTTTCCGAAAAATCTGGTCAAAGTCGTGTTCGAGCCGGACTTAATTCCGACCACATCCAGGTTACGGTCGCCGTTAAAATCTCCGATTGCAATACCGGACGCATTAGCGACTATCGGCTGGCTGTCCGATTGCGAGAACTTTCCGGTTCCGTCGCCCAGCCATAAAGTTAAAGTCAAACCGTTTGAGATAACCAAATCCGCTTTGCCGTCGCGGTTAAAATCTCCTTTTTCCAAAAGAATATACAAACCGGGCAAAGTGACGGTCGGATTAGCTGAATTCGTGAAAGTTCCGTCGCCGTTGCTGATAAGCGAATATCCGCGCCCGTTTGAATCGAGAACGAAAATGTCGTCTTTGGCATCGGCATTAAAATCCATCGTAACTATATTCTCGATTCCGGCAGTAAATTGAGTCGTTACCGGCGTTCCCAGCTTTCCTGTTCCGTCGCCGAAAAATACGGTTAAAACTCTCGCGTTGTTCGAGTGCGCCGTTGCAACGTCTTTATTTCCGTCGCCGTTAAAATCGCCGACTTCGATGTCCGTCAATGCTTTGGGCGTTTCGACGCTAAAATCGGAAAGCAATCCGCCGTTTTTGTCATTCAGGGCAATCAGCACTTCCGAAGTCGAGGCAAAACTTGAATCGGTCGCGGAAATGAAATCTTTGTAAGCGTCATTATTAAAATCAGCCGCCGCCAGGTCGGTGCCGCCGTATGGAACTGCTTTCGGAGCATTAAAGCCGCCCGAATTTTTACTGAGCAGAACAGTAATCAAACTGACGGGAAATCCTGAATGAAGAATTAATAAATCCGTTTTGCCGTCTCGATTAGCGTCTGCGGAAAGAATGGCGCCTGCGCCTGGCGTCGTCCAGTATGTTTGTTTTTGGAAAGTTCCGTCGCCGATACCGTTCACGACGGCGATGGTCGAACCTAAATTGGTGGCTAAATCCTGTTTGCCGTCGCCGTTGAAATCGCCGACGATCACGCCGGAATTGACGAAAGGCATCTGAATTTTCGCGCCCGGCGAGAAACCGCCGCTGCCGTTTCCGAACCAAGGCTGCAGATAGTAAGTCTGCGGTGTCGAATTTTGATACGGATAATCAGCCGAAATAACAACGTCGGTCAAACCGTCGCCGTTAAAATCGCCGACATCAACGCCGCTCGGCTGCTCCTTTAGCTCGTAATAGTTATTGATTACAAATCCGCCGCCCTGTTTGCCCAATACGATGTCGAATTCCCAAGGAGCAGAACTGTCTCCGATGCTCGTAATCGCTACATCCGGCAAATTGTCGTTGTTGAAGTTGCCAACCGCCAGACGGCTTTTGTGGCCATCGTAATCCAGAGACGTATTGAGCGTCAGTCCGCCGTGACCGTCGCCGAGAAAGAAATTTAGTTTTTGTCTGGTCACGCCGACGACATCCGGGTTTCCGTCGCCGCTGAAATCGGCGATTTTGAGGTTGTAAAATTCGCTGAGCGCTACGGGAAGCGTCGTGACCGTCGGCGCCGCAAAACCGCCCCGCCCGTTATTGAGCAAAACCGTGATTTGATTGCGGTAAGAGTTTGCTGCCACTAAATCCGGTTTTCCGTCTCGATTCAAGTCTCCGGTCGTCATCGTATTAACGCTGATTCCGCTCGGAAAATTTTGCGGCGGAGCGAAACCGCCCGCGCCGTCGCCGTACAAAACTGAAATGGCGTCAACGTCGTAATTCGAGGTTATAACATCGACATTCCCATCGCCGTTGATGTCAGCGGCGGTGAATGAAAAGACATTCGGACCGGCTTGGTAATTCGGTGCCAAATTGAAATCGAACGACTTGCAATCGGCGCTTTGAGCATCGGCTGAACGAAAGCCGGTTATCAAAACAAGCGTTAAAATGACGACGAAGAAATTCCGTTTTTTTACTGTCATAGATATTTCACCTTTCAAGATTTAGTCGTAACGAACGGTTAAGTCGACTAAAAATGACGAAAGTTTTTAGATATTCGGGTTTAGCCTTTTCAAGGAACAAAAGCATTCGGTGTTGGCTTATCGACGTTTGAGCCAAAATGAACGGCGCCAAACCCTTGCGTGCTTTTCAATTGATACCAATTGCCGCTATCGGGTCTAAACACTGCAATATCGGTTTTCCCGTCGCCATCAAAGTCTGCCGGTATCGGCAAGTCGGTTGACAGCCCGAACTGGATTGCCGCAAATCCCTTCGTGCTTTGAAACAGATACCACGTTCCGGTTTCAGAACGGTAAACGGCTTCATCAGCTTTGCCGTCGCCGTCATAATCGCCAACAACTGGTTTATCGGTCGAGATGCCAAACTGTATTGCCGTGAATCCGCGTGTGCTTTGGAGTAAATACCACGCGCCGTTTGTCGGGCGGAAAACGGCGTAATCCGCTTTGCCGTCGCCGTCATAATCCGCCGCCACGGGTTTATCTTCCGAGACGCCGAACTGCACGGCACTGAATTGATTGTTGATTAAGTTCAAGACGTACCAAGTGCCATTCGACGGGCGGAAGACGGAAAGATCAGCTTTGCCGTCACCATCAAAATCAGCCGGCATTGGAATATCACCTGTTTGACCAAATGGAACTGCAGCAAACCCCGCGCTGCTGCGTTGCAGATACCAGGTTCCATTTCTCCAAACAGCAATGTCTGTTTTACCATCTCCATCGTAATCGGCTGGAACAATTTTGTCGGTCGAGATGCCGAACTGCGTGGCGGAAAATCCGGCTGTCGAATTCAGCAAATACCACGCGCCGTTCGACGGACGATAAACCGATACGTCGGCTTTGCCGTCGCCGTCAAAATCAAATAATGTCCGGCGCGCGACCTGCGACCCGCTTAAAAGTCTGGCGAGAGATGTTCGGGCAACACCGTTGACCGTTTCAAAATCGCCGCCAATCAAAATCTTTCCGTCCGCTTGCACGGCGATGTGGTGAACCGTGTTGTCGGTTCGGGCGTTAAAAGAATTGTCGGGCGAGCCGTCGGAATTAAGGCGGGCGATGTTATTCTGCGCCGCCGCTCCGATACCTGCGAATAATCCGCCGATTAAAATTTTACCGTCTCGAAGCAGAAGAATATCTTCGACGCGAGCCGCGCCGGGTGTGCCGGTAATCGAATTCAGTTGAAAGGTCGGGTCAATCGTCCCGTTGGAGTTTAGCCGCGCGACGCCGACCGGCGTTGTTGCGTCCGGCGCAAAAATGCTGCCGCCGACTAAAATTTTACCGTCCGACTGCGGCGCGAGCGCGTAGACGGCGGTACCTCTCCCGATTTCGTAAATAAATTCGGGACGAAAAGCGTCGTCGTGGCTACCGTCGGGATTTAATCGAAGGATTCCGTTGTAAGAAACGCTTCCCGTCCGGCTGCTGACGACACTGAAGCCGAACGCTCCGCCGACCAAGATTTTCCCGTCGGCTTGAACGGCAACCGCTTCAAAAGGCAGAGAAAAACTGCTTGAAAATGAATTGTCGAGCGAGCCGTCGGCATTCAGCCGCGCAACTCCGCCGGACGGCTGCTGGTTGAAGAGTACAGTGCTGTAAATGATGACGATTTTACCGTCCGGCTGTAAAGCGATAGCGGTAACTCCGCGATTGCTCGGTATGTTTCCCTGCCTAAAAGACGCGTCGGTCGTGCCGTCTGAGTTGAGCCGCGTGATGTTGACGATGATCGAACTGCCGCTTCCGACAAAAAGACCGGCGACCAGAATTTTACCGTCCGGCTGCAAAACAATCGAGTTCACTTGCCCGCCGCTCGCCGCCGCGGTTAAACCGAAACTCTGGTCGACCGAGCCATCAGCGTTTAATCGCGCCAGATGATTTCGATAGACGCCGCCCACGCGACCGAAAGTTCCGCCGATGATGATTTTTCCGTCAGGTTGGACGGCTATCGCCCGTACCGCGCCGCGCGCCGTCGTGCTGAAATTGGCGTTCGTATCAAACGAGCCGTCCGCGTTGAACATGACAATCGAATCGCGGCTTGCACCGGTTAATAATTGAAGTGAGCCGACGGCGAGAACTTTTCCGTTTGCCAGCGCGACGACACTCTGAATCGTGCCGAATAAATCCCCGCTCGAAACAAAAGTCTCGTCAAGCGAACCGTCCGTATTAAGCAAAACGACTCTGTTGCGCGGAACCGCGTTAAAGGTCGAAAAAGCACCGCCGATCAGAATTTTGCCGTCCGCTTTCAGAAAAATTGAGTAGACGGACGAGTTCGCGCCCGTTCCGGGGTTGAACGACGGGTCAAGCGCGCCGCTGCCGTTCAGGCGGGCGATAAAATTGCGCCGGATGCCGCCGACGTTGCTGAAAAGACCGCCAATCAAAATTTTGCCGTCCGGCTGTACGACAACCTTCAAAACAGAACTGCTGATGCTGTCGGCAATGAATGAAGAATCGAATGTTCCGTCGGGGTTCAGCCGGGCAATCGATTTTGCGCTCGCCGTCGACCCGCCGGGCATCAAAAATAAGTTAGTGCCGATGATGATTTTACCGTCGGCTTGCAAAGCCAGACTGTAGACGGTAATAGGAGAGGACGGAGCGTTTGAAACTAGAAAGGAAGGCGCAAACGGCGAAGTAAAAGAAGAATCGGCAGAGCCGTTTTCGTTGAGTCTGGCGACGCTGTAGCTGCCAACCGAATTGACGCCATAAAAACTGCCGCCGAGCAGAATCTTTCCGTCGGGCTGCACAACGACATCAAAGACCGTACTATCAGCACCCGCGCCCGGATTAAAAGTCGCGTCGAGCGAGCCGTCCTGATTGAGTCTGGCAATTCCATTGCGGCTTGTTCCGTTTATCGACAGGAAACCGCCGCCGACGATGATTTTGCCGTCCGGCTGGAGAGCGACGGTGAAAACTGTGCCGCTAATGCCGGCGGCAAAAGTCGCATCAATCGAATAATCGACGTTGAGCCGCACAAGACTGTCGCGCCGGACGCCGTTCAGAGTTCTGAAATAACCGCCGACAATAATCTTACCGTCCGCTTGGATGGCGGCAGCCCGGGCATTTCCAGGAAGAGAGTCAAGCGTGATGTTGAATGAAGAATCAAGTTCACCGGCTGACGACTCGGAAACTTTTTCATTAACCACGAAAAAAGATGTTTCGATTTTCGTCTCGTTTAGCCCGGCGGTAGAAAGACTTTCATTTTTACCGGCGTGTGCCGGAGCAGTGAAAGTTTTCATTAAAAGACAAATTACAAAAAACGCGACGATACTCGCCAAAATAATGTGAGATTTTCTTTTCATAATGGTTTAAGAGTTACGCAGTTGAACGAAAAATCGATAACTTACGAGTTTTTTTGCTAAATACAAATCGCAACAAGTCTTTTATTTTCAATAAAGCTTTGTTTAACAATGTTTCAACTCCGTAACTCACAATGGTTAATACTTGCTTATATTAAATTGCAGTAAGTAACAGGACTAAATCTTTTTATAAATGATTGGAACTCTAATGCCGTAAAATTAAGTACTTAAGATTTAAGATCTCTGAAACATCTATAAATCTATTCAGTCCGATTACTAAGATGAAAATTATTCAAGGAACAAAAGCATTCGGCGCTAACTTATTACCATTCGAACCAAACTGAAAGGCACCGAATTCTTGTATGCTTTTCAGTTGATACCAATTGCCGCCGTCTAGTCTGAAAACAGTTATGTCAGCTTTGCCGTCGCCGTCGTAATCTGCAGGTTAGGGGAGTTAGGAGTTTGTATTGCAATCAGCAATTACAATTTGGGAGTAAAAGCAATAACTGCAAGGTTAAAATTAATTCGAATTACTCTAATATTCTAAATAAGAGAGACACTCTGCATACAAGTAAATATTATAATATACTTAACGGCACTAATTCAATGGATTTTTTTGAACTTCGCCGTCACCGACTATCTTTCCGTCGAACTGCAATGCCATCTCGTCCGCCAAATGACTGCCGGCAAGATTGGCGGCAAAATCGCGGTCAAAGTTGCCGTCGGCGTTCAGCCTGATTATACCGAAGATGAGTTGAAGCGTCGACGCTGAAGGTGAAGATTCCGCTAATCAATATCCCGTCGTCAACCTGAACGAGAATAGCCTCAATGACCGCGCCGGCGGGCAGAGCCGAGTTAAAGCTTTCGTCCGGGCGCGCCGTCCGCATTGAATCCGGCGAGCCGACTGATGCGGCTCGCCGCTGACAAATCTAGAATCGCCACTGACCAGGATTTTACCGTCCTGCTGGAGGCTAATAGTTTTGACATTATCCGTGCCGCCGGACACTCCCGACTAGAAATTCAGGGCAAGCAAAAGCGATAAACTTTGCCCAAAAATGCTGTGGGCGAAAACCGCCGAACATCAAACCAAACACAAAATCAAAAACAAATTCTTTGGATTGAAATTTTTCATAACCGGCACACTGCAATGATTGGCAAGCGACGGCAAATGAGCGTCATAACGCGAAAAACACGTTTATCTAATCGTGCTTCGGCAGAAGTCGAAAATAGATCGAATTAGTTTTCTAAAATTCTTGACTGTCCCGAGAGGAGTTGCTAATGTCCGTGTCTGTGTTGAGACGAGCTCAAATATTTGATGACCGGAGAGAAAAAAATGAATAATAGTTTATATGTTTATGGCGCCGCCGAAAGGGGTGTCGACGACACCTGGATTTACAGCGACCGAGTCGCCGCCCTGGCGCTCAGAGCGATATGTAACAGGAATCCGCTCAGGCTAAAAACAGTCGCTTTGGCAGAACAAATAATCGAGAATTTTCGTGAGCAGACCGAGGATTTCGCCGCGCGCGGAGATACCGAGCGGAACGCGGTTGTTTGCTTTAATCGTTCCTTATCGGTTTAATTCCCCGTAGCTCTGCTACGGAATATACTGTGTGAATGAGCGAGTTCATTCATAAGAAGCACAACGTCAGCGTGTTGCTTTACCAAATAGTTTGTCCGGCAAA
>JAABUN010005575.1_pt1 | contig 15450 bp, 16 predicted proteins | sample 5559311 | NCBI WGS metagenome assembly JAABUN01 (sample SAMN10711877, study PRJNA513370) | rock metagenome | isolation source: Antarctica rocks | place: Antarctica: Victoria Land, Siegfried Peak sud | reverse complement strand
ATCCGGTGTAGTTCACCGTCGGCACGGACCTGCAGCGGACCGCATCACATCCAGACAGATGAGGTTGTACACCTTGTGCTGAGATTGCCCCGTTAGGGTAAGGGGCGCGCGTGGAAATAGGCCTCCCGATGGCGATACCTCAGCGTCGGCACGTCTGGCCGTCGCGGGGGGGGGGCATGGCGTCAACCGACGCGCTCAAGGCATTGCTCAGTGCGGCGGCCGACGCGCTTACCGGCAGCGCCCGCCGCGTGTGCCTGGCGCGGACGGCCGCGGCGTTCGGCTCCGGCGGCCAGCGGCGGGCCGAGCGCGAACTCGGCTGGGACCGGGGCACGATCCGCACGGGCGCTCGCGAGTTGGCGCGCGGCTTCGCCATCGTCGACGCCTCCGCGCTGCGGGGCCGCACGCCGGCGGAGGCGCGGCTCCCCCGGCTGCTGGACGACATCGCGGCGATCGTCGACGGGCGGAGCCAGGCCGGCCCTGCCTTTCGCACCGCCCGGCTCTGCACGCGGCCGACCGCCGCCGGGGTGCGCCGCTGGGCGATCGCCCAGCGGGGCTACACCGACGCGCAAGTGCCGACCCGGCAGACGGTCGGGGCCGCGCGCAACGCCCTGGGCTATCACCCGGCGAAGGTCGTCAAGACGCGGCCCCAAGAAAGCTCCCCGCGACCGACGCCATCTTCGCGCGACTGACGCGGCGGCGGAGACGGTGCGCGTCTCGCTCGACGCGAAAGCGACGGTCGAGATCGGCCCGTTCTCGCGGCGCGGCACGAGCCGGGTGCGGGTCGCGGCGGCGGACCACGACGTCCAGCCGGAAGCCGCCGTGCCCCCCGCGGGGCTCCTCCTGCCCGCGACGGACGAGGTGTTCCCCTGCGGCGTCACCGCCAAGGTGACCGGCGACTGCCCGGTCGATCGGCCGGTGCGGTGGTGGGCGGTGGTGCGCGCCCGCCTCGCGCACGTCACGACCCTGGTCCTCAATCCGGACAACGGGCCGGAGAGCCACAGCCGCCGCACGCCGTTCATGGCGCGGCTCGTGGCCTTCGCCCGGCGGTATGGCCCGATCGTCCGCCTGGCCTCCTCCCCGCCCGACCACCGCACGGACAACCCGATCGAGCGCTGCCGGGGCATCCTGGAGCAGCACCGGAACGGCACGCTGCTCGACGCGCTCGACACGGTCCTGCGCTACGCCCGGACGATGACCTGGAAGGGCCACGCCCCGGCGGTGGCACTCGTCACGCCACCTACCCGCGCGGCGCCACGCTGACCCGGGAGGCGATGGCGACCGCGGAAGCGCAACGCACGCGCCTCCCCGGACTGGAGCAGTGGTTCGTGGACAGCGACGGACCGGCGCTCGCTCGTCGGGAGGCATGATCATTTGCGTGCCCCATGGAGCAAATCGCGGACAGATTGCTCGGTGCGAGGAGCCACGAGGGCTGAAGCCCTGGGCTGAGGGCACCTGCGGTGCCACCAAGCCCCACCCGCAAGCGGGTACCCGGCGCGGGCTCCAGCGCAAGCTCACCGCAATTTGTTCAATCACCAATTTGCTCAAGCACAAGGACGGCAGGAGAGGATGCTATCGTGACCGACCTCTTCGGCCTGCACAGCCATCGCTTTCCACGTTCCGAGCGGCGCTCCCGAGGGATCGTGGGTATCATCATCGCCGTCACGCTGCGGCTTACGTCGCCGCCCGCGTGCGTTTGCGACGCCGGACGACAGTGAGCATGCCGCAGACCAGGATGAAGATTGCCGCCGGGAAGAACAGCGGCCTGCCGAGTGCGGCGAGCGCAAAGAGCGGATTGTCCTCGGGATAGCGCGGGTATCCGCCGCCCTGGAGACGGTAGAGCTCGGCGAAGGCGTGCTGATGCCCTTGCTCGGTTGCGAGTGCCGTGAGCAGGCCGTCATAGTCCCGTTCCAACCCCTCGCGCCCCGGCGCGCTTCCCCACAAACCTTGCCGTACTCCCAGGTCCAGTTGCGCGAATGTCCCCATCATGGCGTCCTGCGCGGCGCGGCGCTGTGCCAAGAACGCCTGCTGCTCGGCGGTGGGCGTCCAGCGTATGCAGCCGGAGCCGAGATCGCACCGCTGGCCGTTGGCCGCCAGCTGCTGCAAGCGCGCCGCCCACTCGGCCTGCGTCGGGCGCGTTGCGATGCCATTGAAGAGCGTCCGCTGCAAGTCCGCGATCCGCAGGTCTCAGGTGGCCCGCATCGACTCGTCGGCCGTCATCTGCGGGCTGCCGCTCGCAAAGGCGACGAGATCGAGGAAGAACGCCGGATCATCGGCGGCGAAGGCCGTCTGATCGGAACCCATGGCACTGTCAAGTTGAGCACGTTTGACGGCAATGACGATAGCAAAGTGGGGAATTACCGCTGCTTGCGCGCGATATTCAGCCCGCAAGCACAATATTCAGGGCGATAATCGGGCCCCGGTGGGGAGGTTTCGTTCAGTCAAAACTTAACGTGACAGTACCCGCTACCGCTCGGTTCGCTCGGCGGTAGCTTGCCGGGTCTCATCTCACCCGCGCCGCCGGATCGAGTTCGTCGAGATAGGCCGACGCGTCGCCCCGCATGAAAGCGTCGATGGCCACCGCGCCGCCGGTGCGTTCGGACTCCAGGAACCCGTAGACCACGGCGAGGGCGCGCAGGCCGCCCGTGCCGGTCACCTCGGGGGAGCGGTCCTCGATGATGGCATCCGCGAAGTCGGCCAGCTCCACCGCGAGGAGGTTGGCGTCGATGTCGGGGAAGGCGAGGTCGTAGCGGCCGGGACGTGCCCCCCCAAAAAGGGCGGCGGTGGTCGGGTCGAGCGCGAAGTCCGGCACCAGCGCCAGCTGATCGTCCGGGCCTATCGCCACATCCTGCCCGCCCTGGCGCAGGGTCAGGCCGAGCGGCTCGCCGGTGCGATCGCGCGGGATGGAGAGCGTCCCCGCAGTGCCGTAGAGCATCCGGGCGAAGTGGCGCTCCCCGCGCCCCGCCAGGTTGAGGAGCCAGCTGGCGATGGCACCGCTACGGAAGCGGGCGATGCCGACCGAGAGATCCTCGGCGTCGACCGGGTGCCAGGCGCCCGTCGCGTCCTGGCGACGCTCGTCCACCTGGCCGCTCATGCCCATGACCCGGTCGATCGGGCCGAGCAGGTATTCGAGGATGTCGGTGTAGTGGATCCCCATGTCGACCACGATCCCCCCGGACCGGCGCTGGTGCCGCCAGGGGGTGATGATGACGCGCCCACCCGAGCCCGACGACGACTGCACGGCCAGGAAGACGTTCCCGAGCACGCCCGCGTCGATGAGCGCCTTCGCCAGGCGATTGATCGGGTCGCGCCGATAGTTCTCCGCGACGGCCAGGTGGCGTCCGGTCCGCGCGGCGGCGTCGATCAGTTGCAGGCTCTGGCGCACGGTCAGCGCGATCGGCTTCTCCACCATGACGTGCAGCCCCGCCTCCAGGGCGGCCACGCCCACCGCCGCGTGCAGGTCGGGCGGCGTGGTGACGATGATGGCGTCGAGCGTCGGGATCGCCCGGTGGGCCTCCTCGATGGAGGAAAAGACCTCCGGCACCGTCCCCAGCAGTTCGTGGGCGCGCGCGCGCGCAAGTTCCGCGTTCGGGCGCGCGATATCGCAGACGGCCGCAAGTTCGATATCCTGTCGGCCGATCCCGCGGAGTTTCTGGAAGCCGACGATGTGGCGGCGGCCCATCCCGCCGCAGCCGACCAGGGCGACGTGTATCGTCATCGTAGTCCTCCCCTTACCCTGCCCGCCCATCCGCGGGTGTCCCCGCCGCGCCACCCCGACGCGGCACCGTCGTCAGCGGATGGCGTAGCCGAGGCCGGTGAGATACGCGGCGTTGATGCGCGCGCTTTCCGACGGCGAGACGTCGCTGCGGCTGTTCTCGATGACGACCCAGCCGGTGTACCCCCGCTCCTCGAGCGCGCGGAAGAGCCCAGGGAAATCGATGCCGATCGTCCCCCGGCCCAGCTCCACGAACTTGCCGCGCGCCCAGTCCTTGAGGTGGATGTAGCCGATCCGGTCCCGGAAGCGGTCGAGGGTCGCCAGGGGATCCTCGTCGACGAGCGCGATGTGCGAGGCGTCGAGGCAGAGGCGCAGCGCGGTCGTGTCGCGCAGGAGCAGGTCGATCTCGTCCGCCGTCTCCACGGTGCAGCCGGTGTGCGGGTGGTAGGAGACGGCCACGCCGCGCGCCGCCCCATAGACCGCCAACTCTTCGAGGAAGGCGGAGAGCTCGGCGTATTCCGCGTCGGTCGGTGGACGGTGGCGTAGCCGCTGTCCCCCGACGATCCCGTATGCGGTCGCGTCGAGCGTCGCGGCGTAATCGATCTTGTCGCGGTGCAGCGCGCGCTGTTCGTCCGTCAGCGGGAACGCCACCGAACCGAAGAGGGTCGCCACGGCGAGGCTGTCGAGCGTCGTCGTCAGCGCGTCGGGCGGGCCCATATGCGCGACCGTGTGACCGTACAACTCGACCGCACCCCAGCCGACCGCCCGGATCTCCCCGAGCGCCGCCGCCAGGTCGCAGGTGGCCCCCCAATTGATGGTGCTGTACGCGAAGCGGAGCATCGCCCCTTCCTTCCCACCGAGTCGCGCGGCGACCGCAGGCGCCGCCGGCTGGCGGCGTCCCGGTCCCCCGCGCTCAGCCTTTCACGCCGCTCGAGGCGATCCCCTGGATGATCCATTTCTGGGCGACGACCCAGAGGACGAAGAGCGGCAGGACCGACAGGGTGACCGCCGCCATCATCACGGCGCGGTTCTCGCCCGCGGTGCCGCTCAGCTCGGCGATCGCCATCGGCACGACCTTCATCTGCGGCGAGCGCACGACGATCAGCGGCCAGAGGTAGAGTTTCCAGGCGTTGAGGAACGTGATGATCCCGTAGGCGCTGAGGACCGGCCGGCTGAGCGGCAGGGTCAGCGTCCAGAACTGCTGCCAGAAGTTCGCGCCGTCCAGCCGCGCCGCCTCGTAGTATTCGTCGGGGATGCGCAGGAAGAACTGGCGGAAGAGGAAGGTTCCGAAGGCACCATGGGCCACGGTCGGGACGATGATCGCCTGGTAGGTGTTCACCCACCCGAGGTTGACGACCAGGATGTAGGAGGGGATCAGCGTGACCTGCGCGGGGATCAGCAGCGTCCCGAGGTAGAGGAGGAACAACTGCTCGCGGAAGGGGAAGCGCAGGCGGGCGAACGCGAACCCGCCCATCGTGGTCACGAGGCCCTGCAAGGCCACGATCCCGACCGTCACGATCGCCGAGTTCAGGAAGACGCGCGGGTTGACCACCCGGAGCGCGGCGGGGTAATTGCTCCACTCGAACGGGTTGGGGATCCACTCGGGCGGGTAGGCGAAGACGTGCTGCAAGGTCTTGAGCGAGGTCGAGACCATCCAGACGAACGGGATCACGTTGAGGATCGCCGCGACCAGGATGACCCCGTAGAGGAGCACCCCAGGCCACAGCATACGGCGCGCCAGGCGCAGCGGCGGCGTGCGCGTCGTCGACGGTTTTCCGGCCAGTTGTCCCATCATCAGTAGTGCACCCATTTCTTCTGGAGCCGCCAGTTCAGCATGGTGAAGGCGAAGACGACGACGAACAACAGGTAGGCCTGCGCCGAGGCGTAGCCGAGCTGGAAGTACTGGAAGGCGTTCTGATAGATGGTGTAGATGAAGGTGTTGGTCGCGTTCAGCGGCCCGCCCTGCGTCATGACGTTGACGATGTCGAACGACCCGAAGAGGACGCTGATCACCGTGATGAGGAAGACGAAGAAGGTCGTCGGGGTCAGGAGCGGGACGGTGATCTTCCGGAACTGCTGCCAGGACGAGGCCCCGTCGAGCGCGGCCGCCTCGTAGAGATCCTGGGGGATCTCCTGGATCCCGGCCAGGTAGAGGATCGTGTTGAACGGCAGGGCCAGCCAGATCGTCACGACGATCAGCGCGGGCATCGCCCAGGTCGTGTTGTAGAGCCAGTCTTGCGGGGCCACGCCGAGGCGGGTCACGAAATAGTTCACCAGCCCGTTGTCCTTGGCGTACATCCAGCGCCAGACCGCGGCGGCCGCGACCGGCGAGGTGACCAGGGGGAGGAAGAAGAGCCCGCGCCAGAAGGCGACGAAGCGCTTCACCGAATTGAGCAGGACCGCGTTGGCGAGCGACAGGGCGATGATCGGGACCACCGTGCCCGCCAGGTAGTAGAGCGAATTCCTGGCGAGCGTCGGGGTCAGCGGGTCGGTGAAGAAGTGCCGGTAGTTGGCGAGCCCGGTGAAGATCGGCGTCTCGATGATGTTCCACTTGAAGAAACTGATGTAGAGGCCGTAGGCCACGGGGAAGGCCAGGAACGCGACGAAGAGGACGAAGTTCGGCCCCAGGAAGAGCAACACCCACGGCCAGTCGCGGTAGCGATAGTTCCCGGCGCGCGGCAGGCGGCGACCGACCGTCTTCGCCGCCCGCGCCGATGCGTTCGTGCCCATGCTGCCTCCCGGTGGCGTGCTCGCGGGGGACGGCCCGTGGCCGCCCCCCGCGAACCGCTTACGACTGAAGGGACACGGTCGCCTGCGCGGCCATCTGCTTGACCGCCTCCTCGGGGGTCATCTTGCCCAGCGTGACGGCATCCAGGCCGTCCGTGACCGCCTTCTTGAAGGGGCCGGTGCTATAGAACGGCAGCGGCGGCGGCAGCATCGCGGTCTGGGTCGCGCTGACGAAGATGGCGTTGTTCGCGGGCGGCGGCGGCAGGTTGCGCCACGCCGGGGAATCGTAGAAGCTCTTGATCGGCGGGACGACGAGGTACGACTGCATGAAGACATCCAGCCCCTTGGTGAAGAGGAACTGCATGAAGTCCCACGCCGCGGCCGGATCCTTGGTCTTGGCCGAGACGCCGTAGCCGGTCGTGCCCATGCCGCTCTTCCGGGCAGCGGTGCCCTTCGGGACGAGTTGCACATCCCAGTCGTCCTTCAGCTGCGCGCGGACGTTCGGCGTGAGCGCGCGCACGCTGAAGACCATGGCGGCCTTGCTGTTGAAGAACGGCACATTGGCCCCGCCCATCGTCGTCTGGACGGACGGCGGGGCGAACCAGCCGTTCTTGACCCCGGTGAAGGTGTAGTTCCAGCCGCGTATGCCCTCCGGGGAGTCGAAGACGGCCGACTTCCCGTCGTCGGAGAGGATCTTGCCGCCCTCGGCGACCACCATCGGGACCCAGATCGACCAGGTCGTGTAGTTGTTGGTGGCACCGTACTGGGTGACCGTGCCGTCCGGCGCCTTCTTGGTCAGCTTCTCCGCCGCAGACATGAAATCCTGCATCGTCCAGTCCGTGGTCGGGTAGGCGACCTTGGACTCGTCGAACATCCGCTTGTTGTAGTACATCACGACGACGTCGGCCGCGCGCGGTAGGAAGCCGATCTTGCCCCCGTCGTCCGCGAGGCTGAGGAATTGCGGGTCGAAGTCGCCGAGATTGAAGCCGGTCTTCGCGGCGAGCGGCTTCAGGTCGGCGATCAGGCCGGCCTTGAAGAAGGGCTTGTTGAAGACGTCGCTGACGGAGAAGATGTCCGGCAACGTCCCGCCCGACACGTCGGTGATCAGCTTCTGGTCGTAGGTCGTCGGGTCGTAGCCGAGGACATTGATCTCGGCGTTCGGATGGCTCTCCTTGTAGAGATTGACCGCCTTTTGCATCAGCGTCGTCTCGGCGGGCGAGCCGGCGTTCACCGCGATGTTCAGGGTGATCTTCGCGTTGTTCGCGATCGCCGGGGCCCCCGCACCGCTCGTCGCCGGGGTGGCCCCGGTGCTCGCGCCTGCGGCGCTCGGCGCGGCGGACGTGCTCGGGTACGCGGACGACGCGCCTCCCCCTCCACCCGCCGCCGGGGTCGCCGCGCCGCCGCACGCGGCCAGGAGCGTCGCGCCGACTGTGGCGGCCGCACCGGCCAGGAAATGTCGTCGGGTCAACCGTGTCGCTGCGTCCATACCTCGACTCCCCTTCTGTGCGCCCCCGGTCGGGGGCCTCCACCACCCGCATACGGCGTCGGTCCGCGCGGCGGCCCTCCTCCCTGCTCAGGTATGCATCTGCGGCGGCGCGTCCATGGTCGTCTCCGGCGCTGCCCCCGCCGTCTGTGGCCGGTAAGCGTCCAGCGAGGCCAGCACCCAGTCGCCGATCTCCGCGATGTGTTGCCGCATCGCCAGCTCCGCGACAGCGGCGTCGCCGGCGATGAGCGCCGCGACCAGCACCGCATGGCGTTCCGCCAGCTCCGGGAGCGAGCGGTTGCTGAGGCTGACCGAGATCACGGTAGTCATGGGGAAATTCATGCTCCCCCAGAAGCGGTGTAGCCAGTCGTTGCCCGAGTGCTCGACGATCGCCGCATGGAGGGCGTTGTCCGCCGCCATGAATGCCGCACGATCGTCATCGGTCGCGACCCGGCGTAGTTGCGCGAACAGGATCGTGAGGCGTTCGGCGAAGGCGGCGTCCGTCCGCCGCGCCGCCGCATGGGCCGCGACCCCCTCAAGGGCCGCGCGCACCGGGTAGATGCTGACCAGATCGGCGGGCGAGAGCTGGCGGACGCGCGCCCCCCTGAACGGCTCGCAGGTCACGAAGCCGAAGATGTCCAGGTCGCGCAAGGCCTCCCGCACCGGACCCTGGCTGATGCCCAGTTCCTGAGCGACCTGCGTCTCGACGATACGCTCGCCCGGGCGCAAACGACCGACGAGGATCGCCTGGATCAGGTATTCCTTCACATCCTCGCGGAAGACGCGTCGCGGCGTGTTGCGACGTTGTGCGGCCAGCATACTCCCTCTCTTCGAGAGGCTAATCCCGATGCGGATCGGCCTACAGAATCGATTATCCCCTATTCTAACCGTTTGTCAAGTGGTCAGACCAGCGTGCAGAAAAAACCAAAATGAATGAATGTATTCGCTTGACAAACGACCTGAAACGGGCATAGTATGGTCCGACAGCAGGGCATCGAGAAGCTCCGTCAACAGTGGGCTTGTATATTTCAGCCAAAGATAATCGATTATCTCTGGCGCTCTGTTCCCACGGCACTACCCACGCCACGGATGTTGCCGGGTGACGCAGTGTCCGCGCTGTGCGGGTAACGTGGCGTTTTTCGACGAGGCAAGGGGCGATGATGGGGCCGTGGTCCGCCGTGGTCGATTTCGGGCTGGTCCATCCCCTCGCGTACCTCGCGTGTCGCGAGGGGGGCGGCCCGCTGCTCGAGACGCTCGCGACGATCGTCGCCGACACGACCTTCGGGGTGGTCGAGATCGCGCCCATCCCCGACCCGGCGATCCGCGCCGACGCGGCGGCCCTCCTGCGGGACGCCGCGCTGCAGGTGGTCTACCTGCCGATCCTGCCGATCATCTTCACCGATCTCGGCATCGGCAGCCTCGACGACGCGGCGCGCGCCGCCGCGCTCGAGCGCCTGCGCGCCCTCATCGACGAGGCGATCGTGTTCGACGCCCCGCTCGCCATGGTGACCGGGCCGCGCGATCCGGGTCCCGCCCTGCGCGAGGCGGTGACCGCGCGCCTCGCCGCGGATCTCGCCGCGCTGTGCGACTACGCCGACGCCCGCTCGCGCGGGCGCCGCCTCCACCTCACCCTGGAGCACTTCGATCGCGACGTGGAGAAGAAGCGCCTGATCGGGCCGACCGTCGAGGCGATCGCCCTGGTCGAGCGGGTCGGGCGCGAGAACTTCGGCCTGACGCTCGATCTCAGCCACCTGCCCCTCCTGGGCGAGTCCGCGACCGACGCGACCCGCATCGCCGCGCCCCATCTCCTCCACGCCCACATCGGGAACTGCGTGGTGGACCATCCCGACTCCCCCGCCTACGGCGATTTCCACCCGCTCTTCGGCCATCCCGAGGGGCGCAACGACCTCCCCGAGGTCGTCGATTTCCTGGAATGCCTCGCCGCAGTCGACTTCTACGGTCGTGCCCGGGCACGGCTGGGCGGCACCCCGATCCTGTCGATGGAGATCAAGGCGGACGCACCCGACCTGGCGAGCGGCACCGTCGCGATCGCCAACGGCAAGCGGACCTTCCAACGCGCCTGGGCGCGCGCGGGGGGCTGAGCGCGCCCGCTCGGCGGGTGCCGGGCGAGCAGACGACAGCGATCGTTCGACGTGCCGAGGTCCGCCGCGGGGCGGGCCGCCGCGGCGCGACGCGATATAGAGGAGGATGGCCGTGATCGTGCTCGTGGCGAAGTACCATGTGAAGACCGGCAACGGCGACGCCGTGCAGGAAGCGCTCACCCGGATGGCCCCGCTCGTCGCGGCGGGCGAGCCGGGCTGCCGGTTGTACCAGGCGAGCCGGGCGCAGGATAACCCGGATCTCTTCCTGCTCTATGAACACTACACCGACGCCGCCGCCCTCGCGGCGCACCGCGAGACCCCACACTTCAAAGAGATCATCGAGGGCACGGTCGTGCCACTCCTCGAGAAACGGGAGCGCGAGGTCTACACCCTGGCGGTGCGCTGAGGGATCGGCCCGGGACGTCGGTCGGGGGATGTCCCCCGGCCGACGTCCCGGCGCGCGAGGAGGCCGCCCATGCGACTCGTGTCTTTCCGGATCCCCACGCCCCTCGGCCCGCGCGTGCGCATCGGTGCCATCGCCCCCGACGGGGCGACGGTCGTCGACCTCACACTCGCGTATGCGACCATGCTGCGCGCGCAAGACGCGACCGTCGAGGCGGCGACGCGCATCGCCGATGCGCTCCTCCCCGCCGACATGGTCGCGTTCCTGGGGGGCGGCGAGCGCGCGCTCGATGACGCGCGCGAGGCGTTGGACTGGGCGTGGCGTACGGGCACGTCGGCCACCCCGGACGGGGCGGCGCTCCACCACGGGCCGGGGACCATCAAACTCCTCGCGCCGGTGCCGCGGCCGCCGCTGCTACGCGACTTCATGGCGTTCGAGACGCACCTCACGAACATCTACCCGCGCCTCGGCCGGGCCATCCCGGACGAGTGGTACCAGTTGCCCGTCTACTATAAGGGCAATCCGGGCAGCGTCGCGGGGGACGGCGAGGCGATCGCGATCCCACCCTACGCCGCCGCGCTCGACTTCGAGTTCGAGCTGGCCTTCGTGATCGGCACGGGCGGCATCGACATCCCGCCCGAACGCGCCCTGGAACACGTCGTCGGCTTTACTATCTACAACGATTTCTCGGAGCGCGTGATCCAGGCGCGCGAGATGGCGGTCGGCCTCGGCCTCGCCAAGGGGAAGGACTTCGTCAACGGGCATGTCTTCGGGCCGGCGCTCGTGACCATGGACGAGATCCCGGATCCCTACGACATGGCGATGTCCGCGCGTGTCAACGACGAGGTGTGGTGCGAGGCGAACTCCTCGAGCATCCACTGGCGCTTCGAGCAGCTGATCGCCCACGCGTCGCGCGGCGAGCGGCTCGCCCCGGGCGAGATCTTCGGCTCCGGAACGGTCGGGGGCGGGGCCAGGGCGGAGACGGGGCGGTCGCTGATGCGCGGGGACCGGATCGCGCTGACGGTCGACCCGCTCGGCACGCTCCGCAACACCATCGACTGAGGCGGTACCCCGCCCACCGTCGCGCGCTGTCGCGACGGTGGGCGGGGTACCGCTACGAGAGGAGGAGCCCATGTCCCCGCGCTTCGGTTTCTGCGTGCCGATCTTCGCCGCGCCCGGCCTGCCGCTGTTCCGGACGCCCTGCTACGAGGCCCTGGACGTGCGCGTCACCATGGACCTCGCGCTGCGCGCCGAGGCCGCCGGCTACGACGCCCTCTGGGTCGCCGACCACCTGATGCGCGGCAAGGACCAGGCGATCCTCGAGGGGTGGACGACCCTCGCCGCGCTCGCCGGCGCGACGAGCCGCGCACGGCTCGGCCTGATCCACCAGACGCACTTCTTCCGCCACCCGGCCGTCGTCGCGAAGATGGTGGCGACGCTCGACCAGCTCAGCGGCGGGCGGTTCACGTACTTCCTCGACTGCGGCAACCAGCGCGACGAGTACCTGGCCTACGGCCTCCCCTGGAGCGACGACATCGAGGAGCGCGTCGCGCAGATGGTCGACGGGCTGGAGGTCACCCTGGCCCTCTGGGGCACGCGCGGTGCCGTCAGCTACGACGGCCCCTACTTCCACCTGCGCGACGCCATCTGCAACCCGCCACCCGTGCAGACCCCGCACCCGCCAATCTGGTTCGGGGGCGTCAACCCCGCCATGCTGCGCGCCTGCGCCCGATACGGGCAGGGCTGGAACACCACCCCCGCCCCGGTCGGGCTGGTCCGCGCGCACCTTGCGGCGCTCGCGGACGCCTGCGCCGCGGCCGATCGCGCGGACGAGACGCTCGAGAAGAGCCTGGAGATCCAGGTCCTCGTCGCCCCCGACCGCGCGGCCGTGCGCGCGACGCTCGCGGGGATCGCCGCCGCCAATCCCGCGACCCCCGCGCCGGACCCGGCGCTGGCGGCCTTCCTCGCGGGGACGACGGACGAACCCCCGGCCAGCCTCCGTCGCTCCGCCGTGATCGGCACCCCGGACGAGGTGACCGCGCAACTCCGCGAGTACGTCGACGCGGGGATCGACCACTTTATGCTCTGGTTCCTCGACGCGCCGCGCGCCGCGGGGCTGGACCTGTTCGCCGCCGAGGTGCTCCCGGCCTTCCGCTGAGACCGGGATGACGGCGGAGGCGGGGCGGGCGACGCGCTGCCCCGCCGAGGATAGGAGGCCCGCCCGTGAGCACGACCCGCCCGCATGTGCTGCTCGTCTTCAACGAGCACGTCTACACCCAGTACTTCCGCCCGGACGATCGCGCGCGCCTCGACGCGCTCGCCACCTGGGAATGGCTGCCGATGGAGGGGGGGCCGCGTTTCGGCGCCAACGACGATCCGGCGGCGCGCGCCACGGTCATTGCCAAGATCGGGGGGGCCGACGCCCTCGTGGTCTGCCACGGCGCGCCGCTGATCGACGCCGCGATTCTCGAGCATGCGCCCCGGCTGAAAATCATCGGGGAATTGGAAGGGGACCGCTTCGCGGCGCGGATCGACCTCGACGCCGCGTGGGCGCGCGGCGTCCGCACGGTCGATACGACGCACGGCTCGTCGTACCCGGTCGCGGAGTGGGCGCTGGCGCTGATCCTCGTCTCGTTGCGGAATGCGGGCGAGCATTTCCGCCGGATAATCCGGCACGAGGCGTATCGCAACCCGCAGACCGGGTGGCTCCCCTCGCGCCTGCAGGGGAAGAAGGTCGGCCTGATCGGTGGCGGGCACATCGCGCGCCGCCTGATCGGGTATCTGGAGCCGTTCGGCTGCGACATCCGCGTCCACGATCCCTACCTGCCGAAGGTGGTCGCGGAGGTGCTGGGCTTCCTGCCCACCTCGCTCGATTATGTGATGGCGGAGTCGGAGGTGGTCGTCTGCCTCGCGCCGCTGACCCCGGCGACGCGGCGGATGATCGGCCGACGCGAATTGGATCTGCTGCGCTCCGGCTCCGTCTTCGTCAACGTCTCGCGCGGGGCGATCGTCGATCCCGACGCCCTGATCGCGCGGTTGCGGCCCGGCGACATCGTCGCGGGCCTCGATGTCTTCGACCCTGAGCCGATCCCCGCCGACAGCCCGATCAAGGATCTCCCCAACGTCTTCCTCAGTCCGCACATCGCGGGATCGAACCGGGGCCTCGAGAGCTTCTTCGCGCTGATGGTGGACGAGCTAGAGCGGGCACTCCACGGCCACGAGACCCTCTACGACCTGACGCCGCGCACGCGTGCCAATCGCTCCGGCGCAACACCGCCGCCGGACGGGGCACGCTGACGGCACCGGACGGGCGTACCCATCCGGCTGAGATTGTCCCGTAAGCACGAACATAGTACCCCGTCCGGGCAAGATTGCTTGGGTGGGTGGGCTGGGTTATCCTGGGCGAGGGGCTGTGCTGGCCGTTTACTCCATCCGGATGCCTTTCTGGTAGTCTGATTGCAAGAGTGCCAGGGTTCGGTCGCGGATAGAGTAAACGGCCAGCACAGGGTTGTCAGGTGTTAATGGCGGCCGAGGTATCCACAAATGGGCTTACCGCTGTGACTCGCAGTGACGCCGTTTTTGACCCGGCGGCCCATCGCTGCACAACCCAACAGAACCTCGGCGACTCCTTCAGGCAACGATCAATGCCGCCAAGCTACCAGGCCGCGGCGACTGCCGCCGACGGTGCGTCCGATTCCTGACACAACCATCCAGGATCCGAGCCAGATACCACAAAGATGTTGTCTTTGACGTTTATGTATGGTACCCTCGTCCGTGGAGGTGACGGTGGCCGAGGGCTTGCCGACGTTCGATGACGGGGGATATTTGCCGCCGGGGATCCACCCGGCGACTTGGTCGATGGTCGCGGAGCGCTTCGGGCGGACGGCGGTGCGGCGGCGCTTGCTCACCGGGCTGCGCGACGGCGCGCGGCTCCTGGCGGTGGCCGGGTGCCGTCGGATCTGGCTGGCGGGGAGTTTCGTCACCGACATCGAGGGGCGGGAGGCGCGCCCGCCGAGGGATATCGATGTTGGCTGGGAGATCGCCGACGTCGACCTCGCGGCGCTGGCGCGGCTCGACCCCGCCCTCGATCCCCTCCACCCGGACCTCGCGGCGCAGCGACGGAGGTACGGAGCGGAATTCTTCGCCATCGCCGAACCCGCGAGTATCGGGCAACTCGACTTTTTCCAGCATGACCGAGGCGGCCGCCGGAAAGGGATCGTGGTGGTGGAACTGGGCGATGAGCGGGGAGGTCCGGCATGATCCTCAACCAGCGCGAGTATGCGGCGGCGCTCGAGCAGCGGCGACGCCTGGAGCGGGCACGGGCCGACTACCTCGCCCGCCCGCAGCCCGACCCCCGGATGCAGGAGGCGCTGCTAATCAGCGTCGAGGCCATGCGCGCCCCGCTGGAGGCGGAGATCGCCGAGTACGAGGCGCTGCGCCACGGCGACATCGCCGCCTTCGCCGATACCCCCCTCGACGCGCTCCCCGTCGTCCTCACCCGGGCGCGCATCGCGGCCGGGCTGACGCAGCGCGAACTCGCCGCGCGCCTGGGGTCTGCGGAGTCCTCAGTGCAGCGGGACGAGGCGGGCGGCTACGCCCGGGCGACCCTGGCGCGGCTCGCGCGCGTCGCCGCGGCGCTCGGGGTGCGCCTCGCACTCAGCGGCCAGTTTGCGACGCCCGAGGCGCGCGGCGGAGCCGACACCGCGACGGCGAGCACCGACTGATCCGCCGCTGCCGCGCGAGCCGCCTCGCCGGAACCTCGTCTCGCTGGCCGGGAGAGGTGCGATGCTGGGGTTGCCCCTGTGCTGGCCGTTTACCCCATCCGGCATGATTTTCTAGCACTCGGGAAGTATGAGTGCCAGGATCTAGCCCTGGATGGAGTAAACGGCCAGCACAGCTGGCTGGGCGCTCGCGGCCGAGTTTGTCGCCGTGGTCGGGGCGGGGGGCGCGACGTTGCTCCTCTTCCTGGCCTTTCCCATCGATCGCCTCCGCAATCCATTCGGTCGCCGGATGGCCGCGCTCT
>JAABUN010005573.1_pt1 | contig 15460 bp, 15 predicted proteins | sample 5559311 | NCBI WGS metagenome assembly JAABUN01 (sample SAMN10711877, study PRJNA513370) | rock metagenome | isolation source: Antarctica rocks | place: Antarctica: Victoria Land, Siegfried Peak sud | reverse complement strand
ACCCGTTCGCCACTAAGGTCCGAAGACCTCCGTTCGACTTGCATGTCTTAGGCACACTGCCAGCGTTCATCCTGAGCCAGGATCAAACTCTCCAAAATAGAGAAGTCCGAAGACTCTTACTAGATTTGTGGCTCTAGCTACCTTTTTTTATTGCTTAAATGGAATCAACAAGTTCCTTGCAAACTGGTTTTCAATGTTCTCCGCGCTCGTGAGCGCGAATACTTATTATGCACCGGCTCGCTGGCTTTTGTCAACCCCTACCCAAACACGCTCTAAAGCGTACCCAGGAGGTTGAATTTGGCCTCAACCACGGCTTAAATGGAATCAACAGGTTCCTTGCAAAACTGGATTTTCAATGTCCTCGGCTCGTTTTTGACCCGGTGGGCCTCTTTCAAGCGCAAGAACAAGGATACACAAATACTGCGCGCTGTGTCAACCCCCGGCTGACATATGCCCCCAAACGGTTTTCTCTTTGAGGGTCTAACGGTTCCGGCTGCCGTAAAAAAGGCGCTCCAAGCTGGCGAAAGACGGGCGGTCAAAAGCGTTTTATCTAAACAGACAACCCCGAGTGACCTCGAGAGGTCACTCGGGGTCAGAAAATAATCAGACGTTAAACAAGAAGTTCACCACGTCGCCGTCTCTGACCACATACTCTTTACCCTCGGTACGCACCCAACCCTTGCCTTTGGCGGCAACCGTACCGCCCGCCTCGACGAGTTTGTCCCAGGCGATCACCTCGGCGCGGATAAAACCGCGCTCGAAGTCGGTGTGAATCTCACCCGCAGCCTGCGGCGCTTTGCTGCCGCTAGTGACGGTCCAGGCTCGCACCTCTTTTTCGCCTGCGGTCAGAAAGGTCAGTAGCCCAAGCACATCGTAGCCGCTACGGATAAGCCGGTTGAGACCTGGTTCGGAAAGGCCGTATTCAGCCAGAAACTCAGCGGCCTCGTCGTCTGCGAGTTCGCCGAGTTCTTGCTCGAGTTTCGCCGAAATGACCACGACTTCGGCACCTTCGGCGGCGGCCAGCTTGCGAACCACCGCGACGTTGGGGTTGTCGTCGGCCCCACCCGCTTCGTTTTCGGCGACGTTGCAGACGTAGATCACAGGTTTGGCGGTGAGCAAGTTAAAGTCTTCGGGAATGTCGACGCCGCTCTGCCGCGCCGGAATCCCGTCCGAAAGCTTGGCCATAAGAGCTTGCGCCGCCGCCAGCAGTTCCGCGTCGTCTTTGTTGTTTTTGGCGCTGCGGCGAAGGCGGTCGGTACGTTTCTCGAGGCTGCTGAGGTCTGCTAGGGCCAGCTCGGTGTTGATGGTCTCAACGTCACTGAGGGGATCGACGGCACCGGCTACGTGAAGGATGTCGGGGTCGTCGAAACAGCGCACGACGTGAGCGACCGCCGAGACCTCACGGATATTGGCCAAAAACTGATTGCCCAAGCCCTCACCCTGACTCGCGCCCTTGACCAACCCGGCGATATCGACGAACTCGACGGTGGTCGGGACAAGCGGCGGGACGCGCGTCCCTTTGGTGTAGAGTTCCCGGAGCGCGACCAGGCGCTCGTCTGGGACTGCAACCACCCCGACGTTTTTGTCGATGGTTGCAAATGGATAGTTTGCTGCCTCTACCCCGGCTTTGGTGATGGCGTTGAAGAGTGTTGATTTGCCGACGTTGGGCAGGCCGACGATACCGATTCCTAGCATGAAGCTCCTTGGTGGATCATAGGGGTGGGTCGTAAGGATTTTAGCCGCGTCTACGTTCAGCCGCGCCTACTACGTAAAAGACGCATCTCCAAACGCGGAGTATAGCAAGCTTTCGCCCCCCGGGTTCTGTCGGTAATATGAACTGCCGCTGTACAAAAAATAAAAGAGGCGAGTTTATGATCCAACTGTCGGTATCTCTTCTTATTTGTCGTTGTGACTGACCGGCATAAGCAGTCGGATCACATCGCTGTTTGGTCGAGCCTCTTCGTCTGCTGTCAAGGACAGAATCTACGCACCAAAGCAGACAGAAGCTAAGCTTTCCCTGACGCTTTCATCATCCGAATCTTTTCCCGCGCGACCTCGCGTATCTCATTTCTGGCCGCAGTATAGAAGTCGTAGTGGTCGCCTTCGCTGTACGATTTAGCGCGTAGAACGGCTCTAGCTAACCCCGCGCCGATGTTGACTTTGACGACACCCAACTTGACCGCTTCCGCCAGGTCTTCAGCCGGGATGCCCGTACCGCCGTGCAAGACAAGGGGTTTTCGGGCGGCGGCGTAGATGGCCTCGAGTCTGTCTATATCGAGCGTGCTCGAGTGACTGTGAACCGAACCTACCGAACACGCCACCATATCGGCGTCACCTTCGGCGTGAAGCCGCGCCGCGACCTCGGGGTCGGTTAGATGAACTTCGCTGCTCGCGCCCTCTTCACCACCGCCGAAGCTGCCCCCGGCGGCCTCCAGCGACGCGCCCGCCGCATGAGCGTAGGCAGCTATGTTTTTCGTACGGCGGATGTTTTCCTCCAAAGAAAGCGCTTCGCCGTCGAACATAGCCGACGAGTAACCCGCCCGTAAGCTGCGCGAGACAGCCGCCAAATCCTCGCCGTGGTCACGGTGAAGCATCACGGGTACAGACGCCCGCTCGGCTAACACCTTGACGACGCTCGCCGCCACCTCGGGTGTGAGGTGCTGCAAGTCGCCGGGGGCTGTCTGAACCATGATGGGGGCTCGTTCTAGTTCCGCCGCCTCGACGCAAGCTACGATCATCTCGAGGCTGCAAACATTAAAGGCAGGCAGGGCGTACCGGCCTTCGAAAGCATGTTGGATAAGGATTCTTCCGTCAGTTATAAAAGGCACAGGGTCTCCTTGTTAAAGCAAAATTAGGTTTGGTGCTCGAGTCTCAAATGGTGTAATTCAGAACCTTGCGAACTGACTCTTTCGCTACTCACGCGTATAGGTCTCGTCCTGCACGTAAAATTTTAGTGGTGTGTAGATAACGTTTGTAGACATCAACGTACTTCTCCTCCCACTCAGGATTGGGCTCGAAGGTTTTGCCTGCTTGAAAGGTCGCGCCGACGGCCTCTTCCGGCGTGGCGTAGATACCGGCCCCGAGACCGGCGATAAGGGCAGCGCCGAGCGTCACCATATCAGGATGGCGGCTCAGCTCGAGCGGCCTCCCCAGAATTGCCGTACGAATCTCCAGCCAGAGCGGGTTCTGCGACGGACTACCGATTACGCGAACCACCTCGGTAGGATGGCCTTGCAAGGTTTCAAAAGTTTCGATGTGACGCTTTATCTCGAACACGACGCCCTCGAGCACTGCCCGCGCGAAGTGTGCAGGCCCGTGTTCAGGCGTAACCTCCAGAAAAGCGCCTTTGGCGTTTGGGTCGCTAAAGGGTGGAGCTTCGCCGTAAAAGTGGGCGACGAACAGGGGAGCGGTACCAGGGGCTACGCTGGCGGCCAGCTCGAGTAAGGTCTCAAAAGTCAACCCCAACAGATTCTTCGCCCAAGCTACCGCCCCACCAGAACTGTAGATGCCGCCCATCCAGTAGCTGTGCCCTGGGATGACGTGCGGCCCCACCCCGAAACCACCCGCCTTGTCGGGGTTTGGCGGTTCGGCGAGCCCGAAGGTCAGGCCCTCCGCTGTACCCAACGAGTCGAATGCAACGTTTGGAGAGAGAGCGCCGCACGCTAGCGAGGCGCAGACGTGGTCGTGGCCCCCGGCGAAGACGGGCGTCCCTACCTCCAGACCCGTCAGGCTTGCCGCCGCCCGCGTCACCGCGCCCGCAGAGTCGGTGGCTCTGACAAGAGGCGGCAAAAACGACATGGGGACGCCGACAAGCTCGAGCAGCTCCTGCGACCATTCGTGCTTGCGGACATCAAACGCCATCGTCCGCGCCGCTTGCGTCGCCTCTATCAGCATGTTGCCCGTCAACTTGTAACGTACGAAACCCATCGCGCTGAGCCAGGTGCGGCTGCGTCTCCACGCCTCGGGCTGCTCTTCTTTTAGCCATAACCATTTGGCGATGCTGTGAATGGGGTTCGGATAGAGGCCGGTGATGGCGTACCAGCGCGCAGGCTCGAGCTTTTCAGTGAGCCCGCGCATGTACCGCTCGGCCCTGAGATCGTTCCAGGGAATGATGGGATAGGTCGGCTCGCCGCTTGGATTGAGCGGCAGACCCGCCTCGGCCATGCTCGAGACCGCGAGCGCTGCGACCTCGACGTTTGCGGTTGACACGACCTCTCTGATCAGCGCCGCCGCCGTCTGCCAGAGCGCGTCAGGCAGATAATTCTCGTACCCTGCGCTAACGCCTTTAGGTGTCACACCTTCGGCGTGAGCTAAGAGTGAACCGTCCCGAGCGTAGACGCCGACCTTAACGTTGGTAGTACCGACGTCGAGACCTAAGAGCATTGCCGTAAACCGAATGACGACTCAGCGTGACCCGTCAGCTGAGAATGGCTGACCTCTGACCCTCTTTCCGGCCCCCTCATCCCTTGAACGCGCCAAACGTCAAACCGCCGACGATATACCGCTGTGCCAGCAGCGCCAGAATGGTCGGGGGCAAGAGGGCGATAAGGGCGCGCACCGCGACAAACCAGAACTCGACACCCCGTGTTCCCGCCGAACCGGCAACCAGGGCAGGAATCGTTTTGGCGTTGAGCGTACCTATATTGAGGGCAAATAGCAGTTCGTTCTAGCTAAAAGCGAGGACGATCATCAGCGTCGCTGCCATCGCCGGGGCGCTCAGGCGCAGGGCAATGCGCGTAAAGGTAACGAAAAAAGACGCTCCGTCGACCATCGCGTCCTCCTCGAGTTCAAGCGGCAGATCGATAAACGCCTGCCGCATAATGACGATAGCGAAGGGCAGGTTAAAGGTGATGTTGACCAAAACGAGTGCCAAGCGCGTGTCGACGAGTTTGAGCTGGCTCATGATAAGCAGAAAGGGGATAACCGTTACGATAGGGGGTAAAAACCGCTGTGACAAAAACCATAAGGTCACGTCTTCGTTGCCCAACCTGCGCTCGAAGCGGTTGCCGAGGGTCAGGGCGAAGCCGAGAAAGATCACCAACCCCGCTAGGATCGACAGCCGCCATTCCGCGCCGAAAGAGACCGCTGTATAGGCGAGCACCGCGCACATCACAAAAGCCAAGATCACGACGACTCTCGGCCTAAACCGAAATCGCGCCAAGGCGTAAGCGGCGGGCGTCCCTAGGATCAACGTAAAAAGACTCGCAGCAAAAGCGATAACGGTGCTGTTGGTCAGCGCCCGTATCGTCTCTCTCGAGTTCAGCTCGGTCGTCCAGTTGCTGAGCGTCGGTTCGTACTGTGCGAACGGCACGCACAGTCCCGGACAGTTAAACGTCTGCGAGGGCGGCCTAAAACTTAGGCTGAAAGCCCAGTAGAAGGGCAGCAGCCAGATCAGGGCTACCGCGAGCGCCAGCACGACAAAAAGCACCGAAACGAGGTGGCGCGCTTTCACGTATACGCCTGCCGTATCCGACTAAAAAACGTCGTTACGATAATCGCCACCGCCAGCAGCAGCAAATACGCCAGCGCCGACCCGTAGCCGAAGTCGAAAAATCTGCGGTAGGTGTTGTAGGTCAGCATGGTAAACGTCTCGGTAGAGTTTCCCGGCCCGCCGTTGGTCAGACTAAAAGGTATGTCGAACACCTTAAACGCCTCGGCTAGCCGCAAAACGATCACCAACACAATCGTGGGTTGCAAGATAGGCAGGGTGATGTAGCGAAACAGCTCCCAGGGGCTCGAGCTTTCCAGCCGCGCAGCCTCGTAATACTCTTCCGGGATGCCCTGCAAAGCGGCGAGCAGCACGATAAAGACGAACGGTGTCCAGTTCCATACGTCGGCTGAAATAACCGAAACGAGCGCCCAGTCCGGGTTTGAGCGCCAGGGGATACGCGTCCCTAACACCGCCCGAATAAAGCCGCCCTCCTCGCTAAAAATGGTGATAAACAAAAAGCCGACGCCGACCGGGGTGGCGAACAGCGGCAGGGTCATGATCGTTCGCAAAACGCTCCTGCCGGGCAAGTTCCGGTTAAAAAGCAAAGCGAACAGCAGCCCCAGGATAAGCTGAACCGTCACCCCGACAAAGACAAAGGTCAGGGTGACGCGTGTGGCGTTCCAGACGTTCGGATCGGAAAAGGCTCGAGCGAAATTCGCCCACCCCACAAAGGTGTTGCCTTGGGCGAAGCTAACGTTGAAAAAGCTGAGCCGCAGGCTGTAGAGCAGCGGAAAGATGGTAAAGCCCAAAACCCAGACAACGGCGGGCAGTAAAAAAACATATTTCAGGCGGCTGTTCCAGCGCAAAGGCGTTTCCTCTCGAGAGAAAAAGGGAGTAGAGGAGAACCATTTCGTCCTCCCCTGTCCCTGTTTAGTTACGGTTAGTAACCCGTCGCCTCTTGGTACTGCTGAAGTTGCTGCTCGAGCCCGTGCCGTTCGGTAATAGCCCCCCAGGCGGCAGCGGTTTTGTCCAGCGCCTCTTGCGCGCTCAGCCTGCCTATCATCGCCTCGGAAAGGTTTTGGTCGAGTGCCCGCCAGTACTCCTCGGTCCCGTTGATGCGGAGGTAGGGGAGTATGGTGTCGGCGCAGAAGTTTTCGTAGTAGGCGTTCGTATAGAACTCGACGTCACTAGCGTCCCAGCCGTTCTCGATGTAGCCCTCCAGCGTCTCCGTGCCGTTGGGCGGCAGGAAGTGAATCGACACGCCAGGGTCGACGCCCGTCCAGCCGCGCTGAACATTCCAGGTGCTCACCGGCTCGGTCGCCATCAGCGAGTAGAGGCTGTAGACCGCTTCGGGGTTAGGAGACTTTGCGGAGATAACACCGCTCCATGAGCCTCCGACGGTGTTGCCCACGACGTTGGGCTTATCCAAGGTCTCCCATTCGTTCGAGCACATGTTATAGACCTCGGTAGAACCGGGTACAATCGACGCGCCCAGCTTGCCCTGGATTTTAGAACGGCTCTCATCTTGTACAAGTGAACCCACGTCGCCCCAGGAAAACAGGAAGATAGACTTGCCGTTTAAGAACCAGTCCCAACCCTCACCCAAGTCCCAAGCGGCTTGCGCTTCAGGACCGTACCGCGCGAGTTCTTGAAGTTTTTCTAGTGCGCGCACGTGACCGGGTTGGTTGATAAGCGGTTCCATCGTCGCAGGGTCGAACCAGTAGTTATCGGTGCAGGGGTCTACGGTGTGGCCGGGGCGCACGGTGTAAGCCGCCGACATGGTCATAAAGTGAAAGTGCCCCTGCGCGTTGACCTTGAAGTGCATGACGATGCCGCTGTCGGGGTTCGGATCGTTGTCGTCCCAATTTTTGCCGTCGAAAAACTCGGAAATGGCGATTACGTCGTCCCAAGCCTGTACCGGGAAAGGCATCGGCTCCCCGACCTCTTCTTCGTACCGGGCCTGCCACTCGGGGTCGGTCAAGATGTCGTTGCGCCAGTACAAGACCTGCCCATCCGAGTCGTTCAGGGTGGCATAATACTCCCCGTCCCACTGATAAATAGCCTCGAGTGACGGTGGGAACCACTCGGGGTCCCACTGCGGGAAGCGTGCGTCGGCGATGTAGTCGTCTACCGGAGCGATAAAGCCAGGTGTGACGTACTTGCCCATGTACCAAGCGCCCTCGATAAAACCGTCGCACTGGTTTAAGCCTAGTTGCAAATCGTTCATGGTGGTAGGTAACTGTTCGGGCAGCGGCATTTCGACGATGTCGAGCGTTGCGCCGTTCAGCTCTACCTAGACCGGGTGCAGCTGATGTAGGGGACCGGAGATGCCGCCTTTCGGCCCGCCTGTATTGACGGTAACGGCTATGTTCACACCCTCAAAAGGTGTTTCGCCAGGACCGAACATGGTGCCGATTTCGTCGGCGGGAATCGTGATACGTTCCCCGTCGTCTTGGGTAATGAGGGTAACGCTGCCGTCGTCGCCCCACTCGAGGTTTTGATAGTCCTGCGCCAGCCCCCAGCCCGTGACTGTCACCACAAAAACAACGAACCACTTCACCTGCATATCAACCTCCTTACGACCTTGATAACACCAAAACCGGCGGCGATTACACGAGAGACCGCCCCTCTCTCAGTCGGCAATTATCACCTCCCAACCGCGGTCTCTAAACCCTTTAGCATCCCCACTCGACAACTTTCTCGTCGTTAGGAGCGTGTGAGGCTCTGTAATATCGGCAATTTGAACGAGGGCAGTGCGGTTCAACTTGCTGCTATCCGCTAAAAAAACGGTACGGCTGCTGCGTAGCGCGGCGGCTCTCTTGACACTGACCTCGGTGTGGTTGTTGTTCGTCAACCCGGTTTTCACACTTACCCCCGCCGTCCCCAGAAAGGCCCAATCCAGGTAGAGGTTACTGAGGGCTGCAACCGTTTCGGGTCCGGCGACGCCGAACGACTGGGCGTAGATATCGCCGCCCAGCTGTCTGACGCGCAAGTTGGGCAAACCGGCAAGCTCGGCTGAGACTTTGACCGAGGTCGTGATGAGGTTGAGGGTGAGCGCGCGTTTGGCGAGGTGGCGAGCGACCTCGAGGGCGGTCGTCCCTGCGTCTATAAAAACAGATTGTCCGCTCTCTACAAGCGTTGCGGCAGCCCGCCCGATAGCTTCTTTCTCGAGCCGGTTCAGACGTTCGCGCAAACCGTACCCGATGTCGCATTTTCCCAGAGACAGCCGCCCCACCGCGTACGCGGCGGATAAGGCCGCGGTGCTCCAAGTCGCGCAGATCGCGCTGGATCGTCATGTGAGACACGCCAAACACCTCCTGTAAGTCGGTAGTTTTCGCGTAACCTACGTCGTTGACACGTTCTAAAATGCTGCCTTGCCGCTCGGAGAGAAGCATAGCCTTTAGGTTCTCCTCAACCTGTTCGGAGCTTCTACAAATTGTTTAGTGAGGTCATCGTTACACATTTTTGAACATTGTCAAGCTTTTGGGTTTTGCCGACACGTTCGGGACTTAGTTCGACAGAGAGAATGAGACGAAAGGCTCCGCTGATTTTAGGTCTGGTCAGTTCGAGACGTTACCTGAAAAGGTTAAGAGAAGCTTGCCGTCAGAGACGCCACAGCCGTCAGCCAAAAGGTCCTTGAGGTTTTCGCTGGAGGTCAGCGTAGTGCAGCATTTAGAGTTCCCAACCCGAGCTGTAGGTGCGAGCTTGCAGCAGGGTAGTCAGCTCGAGCATTACCGCTAGGGTTTTGTCGATACGGGCGTGCGCTTCGCTACTTAAACTCGCCTCCGTCCAGTGCCGGTTGTGAACATAAATCTGGTATGGGTTGACCACACACTTGAAATCGAGCATCAAGGTGTTTGCCAGCGCGCCGAAGGCCATAGTGCTGTGCGGCAACCCGGCAGCCCCGGCAAACGTCACTACCTTGTCGAACCACGCGCCGCGAGTGGAGTCGTCCGGAGGCGTCGAACCCGTCGCTTCGATAAGCCTTTTGAGTTCAGCACTCACCGACCAGTTGTAGATAGGCGTGCAGAGCAGCAGCCCGTCAGCCCGGACGATCTGTCCGTGAAGTTCGGCGTACTCGGGTGTTTCGTAGATGGTGTGGTTGTCGAAGCGGGCCAAAACCGTTTCGCGCAGGTCGATAAACGTCGTGGTTGCGCCCTGCTGTTCGAGCTTGTCCCGGCATAGCTCGGCAATCATGGCGCTGCGGCTCTCCGGGCCCAGGCTCGAGGACACGACGGTGATACGCGGTCCAGCTTCTTCAGCAAGGGGTTTGGCCATAATCAGAGCGTAACCGGCAGACGGGACCGGAGGGACGACCCGCGTGATATTCTCGCCGTATGACAGAGGGCGCTGCGGGTGACACCGCTCAAACAATTGGGCTGTTAGGGGCCGGTACGGTTGGTGGGGCGCTCTGCGAACTCGCGCGTGACAGGGGTCTGGGCGGTGCTATCAGCCGGGTGCTGGTCCGCGATCCGGACAAGGCCAGGGGCGAGTGCGTACCGCTCTCGGCGCTGACGACAGACGCGGACGCGGTATTGGCGAGCGACGTAGTGGTCGAGCTGATGGGCGGTACGGACAGGGCGGGCGAGCTGATGCTGCGCGCGCTGAACGCGGGCAAGCGCGTCGTGACCGCCAACAAGGCCGTATTAGCGGAGCAGTGGGACGAGTTCGCGCCGTTTATGAGGTCTGGAAAGCTTTACTTTGAAGCTTCGGTGATGGCCGGAACGCCCGCCATCGGGCCACTCGCGGGCGCGCTGCGCGGCTCCAAACCCCTCGAGCTGCACGCCATTCTAAACGGTACTTGCAACTATATTCTGGGCGAGTTGGAGGCTGGGGCCGAGTTTAAGGACGCGCTCAAGGAGGCGCAACGGCTCGGTTACGCTGAAGCGGACCCCAGCCTCGACGTAGGTGGCTTCGACGCAGCGCACAAGCTCCTGGTGCTGGGCCGTCTGGCTTTCGACCCGGCCCTGTCGTGGGAGACCGTAAAGGCGAACACTCACGGCATCGCTCACCTGACCCCGGCGATTGTCAAAGAGGCGATGGAGGACGGGGGGCGGTTGCGGCTCGTCGGCAGCATCACGCCCGACCCTGAAGCTGGTAGCTGGCGGGCGGCGGTGCGCCCGGTGTACCTACCCCCCGAGCACCCGCTCTCCGGTTCGGCGAGCAACCGCAACGGCCTGCTCTTTAAGGGTGACGCCGTAGGCGAGGTACTGATTACCGGCGCGGGCGCAGGCGCAGCTCCGACCGCGAGCGCCGTTTTGGCCGACATCCTAGACGCGCTCGCCGGACGCCCCGGCCCCAGCCCGCTCAGCCGCCCTGCCCCGGTACCGACCGATTACGAAGCGCAACCGCTCGGCGAGGTGCTGATGGTGAGTGAGCTTTGAAGACGGTTTGGGAATATCTTTGGGTTCGTTTCGACCCCTGTGTTTAACTTTTGGGGGCGCGGCACCACCCGTAAGTTCAAGCCACGGGAGTTCAAACTGTTGGATATCAACGGCGAACGGTTGACGGGTTGGCTGAGCGAGCGTAACCAGGGAGCTGACACCTCACCTGAATTTCCAAAAGCGGGTGAAGACGGGTGGGAGATGGTCGGTGTCACGGTCAACCAAGACATGCAGGCGAACGGCGTGACGTGGAGCCTAGCTATATGCAGTTGAAGCGCCCCAAACTGTGATCCGTCTGTTTGACAGGGAGTTGACGTGAATTACTACAGCACCCGCGACCCTGAAAAAAAACCCGTTTCATTTCGGGAGGCTGTTTTGTCGGGACTGGCTCCGGACGGTGGCCTTTACGTTCCGGACAGTGTTCCGAAGCTGAGCCCCGACTGGCAGGACGCCTCGAGCCTCTCTGAACTGGCGCTTCAGGTGCTGACGCTGTGGCTGGACGGTGAGCTGAGCCGGGAACAGCTGGCGGCAGTTACGGAGAGCGCGCTCAACTTTCCGGTGCCGCTGGTAAAGCTGGACGATCAGCTGGCGGTGCTCGAGCTTTTTCACGGCCCCACCCTGTCGTTCAAGGATGCCGGGGCGCGGACGATGGCGCGGCTTATGAACGCGTTTTTGGCGGGCCAGCAAAAGCAGCTGACGATTCTGGTAGCGACCTCGGGCGATACCGGCAGCGCCGTCGCCGACGGGTTTGCAGGGCAAGAAAACATTCGGGTCGTGCTTTTATACCCCAAAGGAATGGTCAGTGAGGTGCAGGAGCGGCAGCTCACCGCGCCGCGCCCGGGTGTCCGCGCGTACGCTGTGGGCGGCGACTTCGACGCCTGCCAGCGGCTCGTCAAGGCGGCGTTCGTCGATCCGGAACTGCGCGAACTGGGCTTGTCGTCGGCGAACTCGATCAATCTGGGGCGGTTGTTGCCACAGTCGAGCTACTATTTTTGGGCGGCGCTTCAAGCAGGGGCACTAGGTTACGAGACCCCGGTCTTTTGTGTTCCGAGTGGCAACCTGGGCAACCTGACCGCAGGCGTTCTGGCACGTGAGATGGATCTGAACACAGGCCGTTTTATCGCAGCGCATAACGCCAACGACTTTTTCCCCGGTTATCTAAACGCCGTGTACGACCACGGTGGTTTTCGGAACACCGTCCCTACCGTATCGAACGCGATGGACGTAGGCGCGCCGAGCAATTTCGAGCGGCTTTACGCGCTTTCAGGGGGTGACGGGCTGCGGGGGGGTGATTTCTGGGGTACGTCGGTTTCGGATGAGGTGACGAAAACGCGCCTCCGCGAGACTTACGAAACCTACGGCTACACCGCCTGCCCGCACACCGCAGTCGGACTCGAGGCGGCGGCGTGCTACCGTGAAGCTACGGGCGACGAAGCACTTATTATCGTGTTAGCGACCGCGCACCCTGCCAAGTTTGCGGACACGGTAGAGGAGGCGTTAGGGGTCACGCTGCCTAAAGTAGCGGCGCTCGAGGCGCTCCAAGGCCCAGATACCACAGCGCCGACGCTCGAGCCGACGCTCGACGCGCTCAGAGGCGAACTGCTTGCGGAAGCATAAAAAAGGCCACCGCTGGGGTGGCCTTTAAGGTTCCAAGTGAGCGTTCTCTAGACGCTGCGCGACTGACCTTTATGCTTGCCCTCACCAATTTCCTCGACCAGTTTGGCGCAGAACGCGGGCAAATCGTCCGGATTTCGGCTCGTGACCAGCCCCTGATCGGTCACGACCTCGGTGTCTTGCCACGTCGCGCCAGCGTTGCGGAGGTCGGTTTGCAGGGTCGGGTACGAGGTCACTTTGCGGCCCTCTAAAACGCCTGCTTCGATAAGCGTCCAGGGGGCGTGACAGATCGCGCCTACCGGCTTGCCCTGCTCGAAAAAGGCGCGGATAAAGGCGACGGCCTCGGGGTTCCCGCGCAGCTTGTCCGCGCCGACCGTACCGCCTGGAATGATGAGCGCGTCGTAATCGTCTGCGGAAACTTCATTAAAGGTTTTGTCGACGATGTAGGAGCCTCCGGCCTCGAGGTCGCTATTGACAGTTTTTACCTCACCGGCTTCGGTACTCACGACGTGAACGGTTGCGCCCGCCGCTTCGACGGCCTTTTTAGGTTCGCTGAATTCGGGTTCTTCGGTGCCTTGTGGGGCGATGAGGAGGGCGACGGTGCGTCCTTGAAGTTCGTTAGGCATGGTGTCCTTTCCAAAACTGAGTTTGTGAATTCGGTCGTTTGCGCGGGGTGGGCTCGAGTTCAACTTTGATCCGGTTGGGCTGCTGCTTGTCCAAGGACGTTTTATCCCCGTAGGGGTGGCGTCGAGAAACCTAGCGTACCTACCCCCGAACAGTTAGACCACACATCCGAGACGCCAAAAACGCGCAAGCTTACATTGCTACGTGCGGGGCAGCTTGTTCGTGTCACATCTCCAATGCGTCTGGTCTTTCAACATCAGCTGTAGGGACGATTTTTCCGAAACAAAACGCCCGCGCGCTTCAGGTGCGCGCGGGCGTCGATACTCGGTTGGGCTACTTGCGGCGTTTGTTGGCGACGTGAATCGCCAGCCCGTGCGCCGCCTCCGCCGCCTCCATAAACGATTCGGCAATCGTAGGGTGGGCGTGCTGGGTCAGCGAGATGTCCTCCAAAGTCGCGCCCATCTCGAGCGCGAGCGCCGCCTCGGCGACCATATCGCCCGCCGAAGGCCCGACCATGTGAAAACCCAGAAGCTGGTCGGTCTCCTCGTCGCCAATGACCTTGACGATGCCTTCGGTTACGCCGAGCGTCATCGCGCGGCCCGACGCTGCTAGCGGAAACGTCCCGACCCGAACCTTGTGTCCGGCGTCCGTGGCCTCTTTTTCGGTCATCCCGACCGACGCCAACTCGGGACTCGTATAGACGACCGCCGGGACGATGGTGTCGTAGGCAGCGGGTTTCCCGGCGGCGTGTTCAGCTGCGACCAGACCCTCTTTCATAGCTTTGTGGGCTAAGAGCGGCGGTTTGGTCACGTCACCGATGGCGTAGATGTGCGGCACGTTCGTCTGCATCTGCGCGTTCGTGGGGATAAAGCCGCGCTCGACGGTGACGCCGATCTCCTCGAGCCCCAACCCTGTTCCGCGTGGTTTGCGCCCGACTGCGACCAGAATTTTGTCGACGACCAGCGTTTCTTCTTTGCCGCCGCGCTCGAGCGTAACCTCGAGGCCGCCCTTGGTCTTTTTCTGCTTGACGGCTTTCGTTTCGGTCAGGATTTTGACCCCGCGTTTATCGAACGACTTACGCAGTTCTTTGGCCGCGTCGCGGTCGGCGGTCGGGACGATCTCGTCCATCAGCTCGACGACGGTGACTTCAGCGCCGAGCGCGTGGTAGATATCTGAAAACTCGAGGCCGATAGCGGAGCCGCCAATCGCCAGAAAACGCTTCGGTACTTCGGACACTAAAAGCGCCCCCGTCGAATTGACGATGGTGTCGCCGTTCGTCTCGAACCCTGGAATCTCGATAGGTTCGGAGCCGGTAGCGACGATGATCTTCTCCGCTGAAACGGTTTTGTCGCCGACCTGTACGGTATTTTTATCTTTGAAAACGGCGCGCCCCTCGATCAGCTCGACCTTGTTGCTTTTGAGCAGGCTGCGGACGCCGCCGGTCAATTTGTTAACTACCCCGGTCTTCCACTTGTCGATCTGTTTAAGGTCGACTTTAGGTTCGCCGAAATCGACGCCGTAAGCCTTCGCATGTTTCGCTTCGCGCAGGTCTTCAGCGACGTGCAAAAGTGCCTTCGTTGGGATACACCCGACGTTCAGGCAAACCCCGCCCACGTACGTTTCTTCGATACAGGCCACTTTCTGACCGAGCTGCGCGGCGCGGATCGCCGCGTGGTAGCCCCCCGGCCCCGTTCCGATCACCAGCACTTGATAATCCATAGGTCCTCCTGGGCTCGAGTTTACCCCAGCCCCTGCGCCGGACACGTCCCGTTTGCGTGTGTTCGGCTGAGGCTCAGGCTGACACTTTTGCCGCGTCGTCGCCTGTTTGGAAATCTTGAAAACCGGAGACCAACCAAAATATGATTTCGCTTCTAGGCAAGTCGGTTTCAGGTCAGGGCGTGGCGTCGGTAAGCCCCGGTAAGCCCCGGTAAGTCTTGGTAAGCTGACGTTATGGCGCAGGCGGTAACGGGACAGGTCATCGTGATCGGTGCGGGGTTAGCAGGACTGACGGCGGCGCGGCTGCTCCGGCAGGAGGGGCTGAGCGTGCGGGTGCTCGAGGCCCGCTCACAGGTCGGGGGCCGCGTGCGCTCACTCACGCACGAAGGGTTTACGCTCGACGTAGGCTTTCAGGTGCTTTTTACCGCCTATCCCGCCGTGCCGCGCAACCTCGACCTGGCTCGCCTTGATCTCGTTTCTCTTCCTCCAGCTGCCGTCATTCGGGAGGGTCGCTCAAGCCAAACTGTCGGGCGCGACCCCGGCAGCCTCTTGGGTACGGTGCGGGCGGCTGTTTCGTTATTACTTCCGGATGCTTTTAGACGGCGCTATCGCGTTGCCCAGGGGCGGGATAGGCCGCGTGACGCAGCAGCTGGCTGAAGATACGAACGTGACCTTAAGTACCCGCGTAACA
>JAABUN010005570.1_pt1 | contig 15470 bp, 19 predicted proteins | sample 5559311 | NCBI WGS metagenome assembly JAABUN01 (sample SAMN10711877, study PRJNA513370) | rock metagenome | isolation source: Antarctica rocks | place: Antarctica: Victoria Land, Siegfried Peak sud | reverse complement strand
GGATGCCGCCATGACGAAAGCTCCTCGCGCGAGCCGGTCAGCTACTCCCGCTCTTGCTCGCGCACCAGATGCTCGCAGCCCAACTGCCCCGTCCTGGCTTCACCACCCCGGAACCCAATAAGAGCCACCTTCTCAGCCATGGCTGTTTGCTCCGTTGTCATCGGGCATGGCGCCCGTGTGAAAGGTGGCGAAGCCCGCAACGGGCTCGCGTTCTGTCCGCAGACGGTTGGGGGTGGCGCCCTCGTCAGCGAAGCCGAGCGACATGCCGCACACCACCATGTCCTCTGGCGCCAAGCCCAGCACTTCGCGGATCACCGCGTGGTAGTGGGCGAAGGCCGCCTGCGGGCGGGTGTCCAGGCCGAGGCCGCGGGCCGCGACCGCGATCCCCTCCATGAACATCCCGAGGTCAATCAGCAAGCCGAGGCCGAGCCGGCGGTCCTGCGTTAAGATCAGGCCGACCGGTGCTCCGAAAAACCGGTAGTTCTCATCGTTCCAGGCCCGCCCCTTTGCCCGGTCGCCCTTTTTGATGCCGAGCAGACCGTACAACTCCCACCCGTTGGCCCGGCGTCGCGACAGGTACGGCTCGGGCCAACTCTGCGGGTAGTAGTCGTACTCCGGTTGAGGGTCGTTCCCGCCCGCAGCCCGCTCCGCCATGATTGCGTCGGTCAGCCGCTGCCGTCCGGCACCGCTTAGGACATGCACCCGCCAGGGCTGGCTGTTGTTGCCGCTCGGCACCCGCGAGGCAGCCGCCAGGATGCGCTCCATTGTGTGACGCGGCACAGGCCGGTCCTGGTAGCCGCGAACGCTTCGGCGGGTCGTAATCGCGTCGAAAACCGCATCCGCAGACCAGGTGGGGAGCATGTCCATGTCAGACCAGGTGCAGTTCTTTTGCCGACGCCATCAGCCCGTCCCGGAACTCGGGATGCGCCAGCCCAATCAGCGCCTTTGCACGCTCGGTGGAGGACAAGCCCTTCAGGTTGACCGAACCGAACTCAGTGACGACCCAATGCGTGTCGATGCGCGGGACCGTGACCGGCCCGTCCAGCCGAGCCACGATCTTCGACACCTTACCGTGAGCGGCCGTGGAAGCGGTCGCGATGATGGACTTGCCACCCTTGGACGCGTAGGCGCCGCGAACGAAGTCGAGTTGGCCCCCGGAGGCGCTGTATTGGTGGCCGAGCATGTGTTCGGAGTTGCAGGCGCCTGTCAGGTCGATTTGGATGGTCGCATTGATCGAGATGACGTTGTCATTCTGCGCGATGATCGTCGGGTTGTTGACGTAGTCCACCGGCGCACTCTCGACGGCCGGGTTGCCGTCGATGAAGTCGTACATCGCCTTCTGGCCCATGGCGAAGGTGAAGATGCTCGTGCCGGTGTTGAGCTTCTTGCGTTGGTTGGTCACAACGCCCGTCTTGATAAGATCAACCAGCCCCGGGTTTAGCGCCTCGGTGTGGACGCCAAGGTCCTTGCGGTCCTTGAGTTCAGCGCAAACCAGGTTCGGTAATGCGCCGACACCCATCTGCAGGCAGGCGCCATCCGGAACCATGCCAGCGATGATCTTACCGATCGCCGCATCGTCGGCGCTGCTTTTGCGAACCGGCAATTCGAGCAGCGGAGCATTGTTCTCGACGATCGCCTCGACCTCGGACACGTGCAGCATGGCGCCGACGCCGCCGACGCGGGGCATGTGCCTGTTGACCTCGACGATCAAGTGCTTGGCGGCACGGGCGACCTTGCTGGAATAGTCGTTGCCGACCCCCATGCTGAAGTAGCCATGCGCATCCATTGGCGACACGGTGCAAACGAAGCTATCGACACCAATGTCCTCCGTCATCAGGCGTGGAGCCTGATGGAAATTGTTGGGCACGTAGTTCACGACCTTGCGGTCGTTTTCCAGCCCCTTCTTTATCAAATCCCGCTCGGCGGCAGAGACGAACATGCAGTAGGGCTGGATGCGGCCGTTCAGTTCGTAGTCGAGGATCGTCTTGCCCGCGATCGAGGTCGCCTCGAAATAGTAGACCCGCAGGCCTTCGACCTGGCCGTTGCGCGCCCGGGTCGCCAACGCCTCAAGCAGCGCCGGCGGCTCGCCCATGGCCATGCCCATCGACAGCTTCGCGCCCGACGGAATGATCGCTGCCGCGTCCGCCGCCGTCTTCAACTTGGATTTGTATAAGGACGTCACATCCATCATCGCCACTCCCCTTGTGATGCGTTCAGTATCCCGCGCTTTCTTCGGGCGAATGACCGCGGCGATAGACCAGCATGGTGCGCTCGAAGGTCATCACCTCCTTGCCGTCCTGGTTCAGGCCGCGCGTGGATACTGTGACGATGCCCTGCGTCGGCCGGCTCTTGGATTCGCGCTTGTGCAAAACCGTGCTCTCGGCATAGAGCGTGTCGCCGGCGAACACGGGGTGCGTGGCCTTCACCTTGTCCCAACCGAGGTTGGCCACGACCTTGGCGCTGACCGTGCGCACGCTCATGCCGGTCAACAGCGCGAGGGTGAAGGTGCTGTCTACCAGCATCTTCTTCCACTCCGTCTTGGCGGCATAGGCAGCGTCGAAATGCACCTGCTGCACGTTCAGCGTCAGCAGCGTGAAGTAGGTGTTGTCGACGTCCAGCACGGTCCGGCCGGGCCGGTGTTCGAACACGTCGCCAGGCTCGAAATCCTCCCAATAGAGGCCGGATGTCTCGCGATATCGGTGTTCACCAACCGCCTTGTAGGCAGGCAACAGTCCGTCCATGGAACACTCCTTGCTAGAGTTTGGAGAAAGTTAGAGGCGGTCAGTGCCCGGAGGCGGCGAGGACGCGCCGGGCCTTGCGGGCGACGGCCTCATCGACCATCTGGCCGTCCACGACGCCAACACCCTTTTTGTTGACCTCGAGCACGGCTTGGGCGTGCTTGATCTCGGCATCGGTCGGCGTGAACATGTCGTTGATCGGCTTGATCTGGTTCGGGTGGATGGCCGCCTTGGCAGGAAACCCGAAAGCCGCCGCGTCCTTGGTCTCATTCTTCAAGCCATCGGCGTCGTGCACGTCGAAGAACGGCGAATCAATCGGAGTGATGCCGTTAAGGGCGCAGGCGTGAACCAGCCGCGCCCGTTCGTAGGCGAGCGGCGGCCACGCGGGCGAGGCGCCCAGGTCGGCCGCCATGTCGGCGGCGCCCAGCATCAGCCCGGCCAGCCGTGGCGTCGCTGCCGCGATCGCCTCCAGCCCGGCCAGTCCCCTGGCGCTCTCGATCAGGCCGATGAGCCGGGTCGGGCGCTTGGCGGCCGTCAGCAGCCGGTCAAGGATCTGCAGGTGGCCCGCGCTTTCGGTCTTGGGCAACACGAGGTAGTCGGGCGCAGCATCCGAAGCGAGGAGCGCGTCCATGTCGGCGATGCCTGCGCGCGTATCGAGGCCGTTGACGCGGATCGCCTGCCCATTCGCAAGGTGCCCGTGCTGGGAAACGAAATCCAAGGCCGTCTTGCGCGCGCCTGCCTTGTCGTCCGGTGCGACTGCGTCCTCAAGGTCGATGATGAGGACGTCCGCGCCAATCTCGGCCGCTTCGCCAAATCGATCCGGCCGCGTTCCTGGGGTAAACAGCCAGCTACGTGTGGGTCGCGTGGCACTTGGCATGATCGGGGTCCAAATTTCCTGTGACCTGACCCACTTGTGATCTCTCCTGACGTGATGCCAATATGCCGAACGAAGAACCTTCATATGCTCGGAGTATGGGATGGAACTGCGCCACATCCGCTATTTCCTGGCCGTTGCCCACGAAGGTAGCTTCACCCGGGCCGCCACAGGCCTAGGCATCGCCCAGCCTCCCCTCAGCGTGCAGATCAAGGACCTTGAGCGAGAGGTCGGGGCGGCACTGTTCCACCGTGTGGCTTACGGGGCCGAGTTGACCGCGGCAGGCCGGGCGTTCCTGAAGACCGTCGAAGGCATGCCGGCCCAATCCGAGCAGGCCATCAAGCTCGCCCAGCGGGCCGCTCGCGGAGAGGTAGGCGCGTTGCGGGCGGGCTTCACAGCGTCGTCGGCCTTCAACAACGTAGTGCCCGGCACGATCCGGGCCTTTCGCCGTGCCTATCCCGACGTGGAACTCATGTTGGAGGAATCGAATACGACGCGCCTGCTAGCAGGCCTTCATGACGGCACGCTTGACGTGGCTTTCCTGCGCCCGGCTGCCAGCGACCTTTCGGAGTTGCAGGTACGCACCCTGTCCGAAGAGTCACTGATCGTGGCGCTGCCTGCCGGTCACGCTGCTTCTGGTGAGAGCAGCATTGACCTGACCGTGTTGGCAAGCGACCCTTTCATCTTGTTTCCACGGTCCATCGGGCCAACGCTTTACGACACGCTCATCACAGCTTGCAGGCAAACAGGCTTCGAGCCACGACTTGATCAACTCGCTCCGCAACTTCCATCCATCGTGAACCTGGTCGCGGCGGAAATCGGAGTTGCGATCTTGCCGGCATCGATGAGCCAAGTTCGCGCGTCTGGCGTGGTGTTCCGGGCAACGACAAGCGTGACGCCCAGTGCAAGCCTCTCGCTTGCTTACCGTAAAGGACATGCATCGAAGGTAGTGCGCAACTTCATGGCAGTGGCCGTCAGCAATTGACGTCAGGGAGTCTCAAGAACCTGGGGCGGGCGGCTTGCCGACTGTGGTGAGATCGGCGTGTTTGTTGTTTGACTACAGGAAACGGGATTAGTGTAGTGGACTGAACCGCCCCAAGGTTCCCGGAGGCAATTTGGTTTGGGTCAGGCGGCCAAGGCTTGCACCTTGGCGTGGGCATAGTAGCGCTCTTCGGCCTCGGCAGGGGGCACGTTGCCAATGGGTTCAAGCAGGCGACGGTTGTTGAACCAGTCGACCCATTCGAGAGTGGCGAACTCCACCGCCTCGAAGCTGCGCCATGGCCCGCGCCGGTGGATCACCTCGGCTTTGAACAGGCCGTTGATCGTCTCAGCGAGAGCATTGTCGTACGAGTCGCCGACGCTGCCGACCGAGGGTTCGATCCCAGCCTCGGCAAGGCGGTCAGTGTAGCGCAGCACGAGGTATTGCGACCCGCTATCCGAATGATGCACGAGTCCGCCGCCCTGGACGGGACGGCGTTCGTGCAGCGCCTGCTCCAGCGCGTCGAGCACGAAGCCGGCGTGGGCCGTCCGAGACACCCGCCAGCCGACGATCCGACGCGCGTAAGCGTCAACAACAAAGGCCACGTAGACGAAACCCGACCAGGTCGCCACGTAAGTGAAATCGCTGACCCACAAGGCGTTCGGCTGCGGAGCCTTGAACTGGCGGTTCACGCGGTCGAGCGGGCAGGTTGCGGCCGGGTCGAGGATCGTGGTGCGAACCTTCTTGCCCCGCACCGCCCCTTGCAGGCCCATTGCCCGCATCAGCCGCGCAACCGTGCAGCGGGCGGCCACGATCCCCTCGCGGGCGAGCTGTCGCCAAAGCTTGCGCTGGGCAAAATACGCCGACGCCTTGCGCAGGATCTCGTTGGCCTGGCGCAGCTCGCGCACTTCCCGTTCCAGAGCCTTGATCCGCTCCCGATCGTCCGTCATCAGCCCTGGCCGCTGACCGGCATCCCGCTCGCCCTGCCGCACCCAGCACCTGAGCGTTTCACGGGAACAGCCGATCTTGGCAGTGATGGCGCCAACTGACTCTCACTGCGTCCCACCCTCGCGTTCCCGGTCCTGCACCATCCGCACCGCGCGCTCGCGCAACTCGGGCGAAAACCGCTTCGCTGTCTTCTGTGTCATGGCTCCGTCCTCTCACAGGTTGGAGCCTCCGGGAAACCCGGGGCGGTTCAAGCCATCCATCCCAGGTTTTTGACACTCCCGTGGTCGAGCTCGCCCGTTCCAACCTGCTCAGATAATGGCGTCAGATCGCTCCAGCCGCCCGCAGCCCGGCAATCCTGCCCGGATCGAGGCCGAGTTCGGTCAAAATGGCTTCGCTGTGGGCGCCAAGTGCAGGCACCGGGTCCATCCTCGGCGTCGTTCCCGCCGGGAAAGCGGGCGGCAGCAGGGCAGGTACCGGCCCGATCGGCGTCTCGACCTCCGCCCAGCGCCCACGGGCACGGAGCTGCGGGTGGTCCCAGACCTCCGACATGGTGCGGACGCGCCCGTTCGCGATGCCGGCCGCTTCCAGCCTGGCTGAGATCTCCGCCGCGGTCTGGCTGGCAAAGCTCGCGTTGATGATCTCCGTCAGCGCATCGCGGTTGCGCACCCGGAGCACGTTGGTGGTAAAACGCGCGTCCACTGCCAGGCCGGGTTGGCAGACCACCTCAGCGCAGAATATCGCCCATTCCCGCTCGTTCTGCAGACCTAACATCACCGTTCCACCATCACCGGTCGGGAACGGCCCATAGGGAAAGATCGTGGCGTGGCTTGCCCCCGTGCGCCTGGGCGGCTTCGCGCCGTGATAGGCATAGTAGAGCGGGAAGCCCATCCACTCGCCCAGGGCTTCCAGCATCGAGATCTCGACGTGGCTGCCGCGACCGGTACTCGCCCGGCGCAGGAGCGCGGAAAGAATGCCGGAATAGGCATACATCCCAGCAGCGATGTCGGCGATGGACAGCCCGGCCTTCACCTGTTCATCCGGCGTCCCGGTTACCGACAGGAACCCGGCCTCGCCCTGGATCAACAGATCGTAGGCCTTGCGATCGCGATACGGTCCGTCCAAACCATAACCAGAGATGTCACACACGATAAGTCGTGGACACTCGGTGCGCAGGGCCTCCTCTGAAAGGCCGAGCCTCGCGGCCGCGCCTGGAGCGAGGTTCTGCACCAGCACGTCCGCCATGCCGACCAGGTCGCGGAGGATGCCTCGGGCGTCCGGGTGCTTCACGTCGAGGGTGAGGCTTTCCTTGGAGCGGTTGCACCAGACGAAGTGGGATGCCAGGCCATCGACCCGATCGTCGTAGGCGCGCGCGAAATCACCGACCCCCGGACGCTCAATCTTGATCACGCGCGCCCCGAGATCGGCGAGCTGGCGGGTGCAGAACGGCGCGGCGATGGCATGTTCCAGGGAAACAACGGTGATGCCGGCTAGCGGTAGCGCGGTGTTTTTCGGCGTTGTCGGGTCAGGCGGGTTCATGGCAGGGCCTTGTTCAGAGTGGTCGTGAGCGGTTTTCGCGGACATCACCGGGTTCGTTCGACGCTGCCGTCACCATCGAGGTAGCCCCGCGCCTTCAGGTCCGGCATCAGGATGGCCCCCAGGAAGGAGACGGCCACGATCGCAGCGACATAGTAGTAGAAGGCGGATTCCAGACCTGCTCCCTTGAACGAAAGCGCCACGAACTCGGCGGTGCCGCCGAACGCCGCGTTCGCGATAGCGTAGGGGAAACCCACGCCGAGACAGCGCACCTCGGCCGGGAACAGGTCTGCCTTCACGATGCCTGCGATGGGTGTGTAGAAGGCGGCGATGACCAACGCCGCCAGCACCAAACCGAAGGCGGAATATGGGTTGGACACACGGGCAAGCGCCGAGAGCAGTGGCACCGTCATAAACGTCGCGAGCCCGGTGAACAGGAGCATGTTCTTCCGAACGCCGATCCGGTCAGACAGCATGCCAAATACGGGTTGAAATAGCATGAAGCAGGCGAGCGCCGCCGTCATGATGACGCTCGTCGTCGTCGCGTTAAGCTTCGCCGTGTTGATCAAAAGCTTCTGCATGTATGAAGTGAACACGTAGAAGTACAGCGACCCTCCCATGGTAAAAGCGATGACCAGGGCGACACCACGCTTGTGCTGCCACAATCCGGTGATCGATCCGGCATCGCTGCGCTGCATAGCTTCGACCGAGGCCGTCTCCTGCATCGTGCGGCGGAGAAGGACGACGACGATGGAGAGCGCGGCACCGATAAGAAACGGAACGCGCCAGCCCCAGGCCTTTAAATCCGATGTGGAGAGAATGGATTGCAGGACGAGCAGCACCAGCAACGCCACCAACTGTCCGGCAATCAAGGTGAAATATTGAAAGGATGAGTACAGGCCCCGGCGCCCCTTGGTGGCGATCTCGCTGAGGTAGGTGGCTCCCGCCCCATACTCGCCGCCAATCGAGAGGCCCTGCACCAGCCTGGCGAACAGGAGCAGCAGGGGCGCCCCAATGCCAATGCTCTCGTATGTCGGAAGTGCCGCGATCATCAGCGACCCGAGGCACATTGCGGAAACCGAGACGACCATGGAAACCTTGCGCCCGCGCGTATCGGCAAGCCACCCGAACAACCAGCCGCCGAGGGGCCGCATGAAATAGCCGACCGCCAACACCCCCGCGGCGGCTAGGAGTTGGCTCGCCGCGTCGCCGGTGGGAAAGAACGAGGCTGAAAAATAAATCGCCGTATAGGCGTAAACAAAGAAATCATACCATTCGACGAGATTGCCTGCGCAAGCTCCGGCCACGCCGAGTATGCGTCGGCTGGTCGTCGTGCTTGGGGCTATGTTTGCGGACAGCGGATACGGATTGCTCGACATGCGGCGTTCCTCTCGGGTGCGGGTTGGGTTCTCGCCGCATGCACTTGCTTTTTCTGTGATTGTGGGGTGGGCGTCTTCGCTGGAACTGCTTCTCACCCGGGCCGCCAAGTCGCACTTGCCTGCATGGCGAGCCCTGCGTTCGGGGTCTCGGCCCAGAGTTCAGCCGCACCGCCCTCCTGCATCCGGCCGCAAACCCAGAACGGGAAAAGATCGAAGACGGTCTCGATCGCTTTAAAGACAAAGGTCTTCATCCGGCCGGCGGGTACTGCACCCTGCGCAAGCCAGGCGGGCAGCGTGGCAAGCAGCGGCCCATGCACGATCAGACCCGGGTAACCCTCGACCTCCATCACGTAGCGACGGTCGTAATGGATCCGGTGGCCGTTGAAAGTCAGCGCCGAATAGCGGAACAGTAGGACATCGTCCGGCACGATCGTCTGCACCCAGGCCGGCTCGGAGGGCGCCGCGATCGGGGTCGGCGCCGGCGCGCTGGACGGAGCAAGGTCACGGTAGACGATCTCGTGCCATTCAGTAAGCGCCGTGCCATTTGGGCCATGAATCTCATGCCGCACGACGACGAAGACGAGCGGCCCGGTGCGCCCCTTCTTTGGCACCACATCCTCGATCGTGGAGACCCGGCGTAGGCTGTCGCTGATCCGGATCGGCGCTTGGAAGGTGAAGCGACCGCCGGCCCGCATCCAGCGCGGCAGCGGGATAGGAGGCAGGAAGCCGCCCCGCCTAGCGAGTCCGTCCGGTCCTAGTTCCGATTGGCGATGCCGCGGCAGAAAGTAGAGCCAGTGCCATAGCGGGGGCAGTTCGTCGCCGGGCTGCGGAGGTGTTGCTGCCTCGTCCAGCGTCGCGGCGAGTGCCGCGGCTGGGTAGGCCGTGACAACATCCTCGATGGTTTCCTCGCGGCCGATCCAGTCTCGGAGCTGTTCGAAGTCGATATCCATGGTTTCCGCCCGATTTGCTTGATTGCGATTTTGACCGCATCAAACATGGACAGCGGTGTGCACACCATGCGCAAGTGTTGGGGGTAGCCTTCATGAAATTGGAAGGCTGGAGCAGGGGCCGCCATGCGCTTCGACGTGACCGACCTCAAGCTCTTCGTTGCCATAGCAGAAGCCGGCAGCATCACGCGTGGAGCGGTTCTTGCGAACATGGCACTTGGTGCAGCAAGTGCGCGGGTCCGCGGCATGGAGGAGCAGGCGGCTGTAGCCCTGCTCAAGCGGGAACGCCTGGGCGTTACTTTGACCCCAGCGGGGCGGGCGTTGCTCCAGCACGGCCGGATCGTCTTACAGCAACTCGGCCGTATGCATGGTGAGCTGGACGAGTTCGCTCAGGGGCTCAAAGGCCATGTCAGGTTGTTTTCCAATACCAATGCTCTCGCCGAATTTTTACCCACAGCACTCAGCGCCTTCCTGATGGACAACCCTGGTGTGAACGTAGACCTCCAAGAGCACCTCAGCGACGAGATCGTCAGGAGCGTCGCGGAGGGGATCGCCGACATTGGCATCGTCGCCCCGAGCGTCGATTTTGCGTCTTTGGAAACCTTTCCGTTCCGCGAGGACCACTTGGTGGTCGTTGTTCCGCGGGACCACGCACTTGCCGGGCGGCGGCGCGTTTCCTTTGCCGAGACGCTCGATAATGATTTTATCGGGCTGTCGGAAGGCGCCGCGTTGCAGGACTTTCTGAGGAGTCAAGCGTCGCGGATGGGACGGCGGCTGCGGTTACGGGTTCAGTTGCGCGGCTTCGACGGAATTTGTCGGATGGTCGAAAGCGGGGTTGGGATCGGCATCGTGCCAAACTCCTCCGCCCGAAGATTGTGCCGTGTCATGGCAGTTCGGATCGTTCCTCTCAATGACACGTGGGCCCTTCGGCGCCTGGCCATCTGCGTCCGCTCGCACGCAGAACTCCCTGGCCACGCTCGCCGGTTGGTCGAACACCTGCGTCGGAGCGACGACTGAACGGTACCGTCAACTTGGCGTGGTCCGCGCCGAAAAGGCCAGCGGGTCGCGCCGCGACGGTCGGACCGAGCTGCAAGTGCTGCTGGATTTCGTGCAGCCCGGCAACACCTTGGTCGTCACCCGCATCGACCGGCTCGCCCGGTTCATGAAGGACCTGCAGGACATCCAAGACGAGCTGCGGCAGATCAGCGTCAGCCCGACAATCACCTGGCGCAGCCACGCCTTGGTCACCGTCAGCTCGAACAGCACTTCGCTGTCCGGCACGGCAGGCGAGAAGGCGTCGTCGAGCACAGCGCGAGCTTTGTGCGTTTGCTGGTAGACGAACTTGCGGCTCACCCCATGCCGGGCCACGAGGTCGCTGACCGTCTCCGATCGCGCCAGCGCCTGAACGGCCAGGTCCTTACGGTCACCCCCGAGAAGCCTCGCCGCTGCGCCAACACATCGATCCATCTCACACCGCACCACCGCTGAAAGCGTGAGGGTGCCGTCACCCGACCCGGCAACGTCAACTCGGCTCAAGCTGTAACCCGTATTTGAACCACGCCCGAGATAAGCACCGATGAGTAGAAGGGCCGCTCCCGGCCACTACTTTTCGCGGGCGAAATCGACTAGTGCCGCCCTGACAAGGTCCCAAAGGGCCTGGGCCGAAACAGACAGAGATGCGTCGGCGCAACGGACCAGCCCGATGGTGCGTTCAATCGTGGGATGAGTGAGCGCGCGGATCCGGATCCGCGGGAGGGATTGGCCGAGCAGCGCCATCCGGGGAATGACGCCGACGGACTGCCCTTCCCGCAGAAAGCCAAGCATGGAGGAGAGGTGCTCCACTTCGTCGAACCATTGCAGGGTGATCCCGGCGGCGGCCATGGCATCATCCACCTGCTGGCGGTTGGCGCTGGACCGCTTCAGCCCGACCAGGCGGCATCCCTGGATGGCGGCCCATGGCAAGCTGCCGCTGCCGGCCAGCGCGTGTCCGGCCGGGACGGCCGCGACATAGGCGTCGTTGACGAGGCGCTCCGCATGCGTTCCCGGATGGGCTTGCAGCAGCGTATTGACCGCAAATTCCACCCGGCCGGCCAGTACCTCTTCCAGCACCCGCTTGCCGGTGTCGTCATGCAGTTGCACCCGGACGTCCGGGAACTGGATGCGGAAAGTCTGCAGCACGCACGGGAAGATCGAGCAGGCGACGGTCGTCACGCAGCCGACTCTGATCCGCCCGCCACCCCCGCTGGCGTGCAGCACGGTCTCGGCGATCCGGTCATCGAGTTCGGCGACAGCCGGCCCCGCCGCAGCCAGCAGGCTGCGTCCGGACGCGGTCAGAACAACTGACCGCGTCGTCCGGTCGAGCAGGCGCGCACCCATCTGTTCCTCCAGGCGGAGCATCCGCCGGCTGAGCGCAGATGGCGACAGACCAAGGCTGTGGGCAGCACGATGAAAGCTGCCGTGCGCTGCCACTTGCAAGAAAGCGCGCAACTCCGGTAAATCGTAATTGATGCGCGCCATACATCAGTTGTGGCAAACAATACGCTTCCGTGCAACGGCCAAATCTACCACCCTTTCCCGCAGCAAGATTGCCGTCCGGGAGAATGCGAGTGCCAAGCGTAAATGTCTTCCTGCCCCAGGAACACCTGGCGCAGCACGCCCCGGCGATCCCGGATTTCGTCGCTGACGTGACCGAATTGTGCATCGGCGTGATCGGCGCCTCGCTCGATAAGGTTCAGGTCATCCTCGTGCCGACTCTCCCGGTGCTCCAGGGTCCACCGGGATCTATCGAGGTCAAGTTACGGGCCGGGCGGTCCGCGGAGACCATGGACCGGTTCATGGCCGGGCTGGACAACGCCAGCCAGGCGAGGTTCGGATGCCGGCCGCGGATCCGCTGCTTCGCGTCCGAAGCCGAAGCCCTGTTCGCGCGCAACTGATGCTGATCCTGCGCGCGATCGAGGGCTTCCACATTGGCGGCGAAGTGGTGACGCTCTCGGGCCTGCCGGTCGAACAGCACCGCCTGGCCCAGGGTGCGGCGTCGCGCAGCGTCGATCCGAATGGCGACTACGTCACTGGGCAGATGTATGCACAGGTCTTCCGACTGGCCACCCCGCGTCACGCCACGCCGGTCTTGTTCTGGCACGGCGGCGGCATGACCGGCGCCCACTGGGAATCGACGCCGGATGGCCGCCAGGGGTGGCTCACGCGGTTCCTGGAGGCCGGCTTTGACGTGATCGTCTCCGACGCTGTGGAGCGGGGCCGCGCGTCCTGGAGTCCTTTTCCCCACATCTACCCCGGCCCGCCGCTGGTCCGCACCATGAACGAGGCGTGGGAGATGTTCCGCATCGGCCCGGCCGACGGTTATGCGACCGACCCGGCGCGCCGCGTTAGCTTCGATGGCCAGCAATTCCCGTCCGCCGCCTTCGACCAGTTCGCACGGCAGTTCGTCCCGCGATGGGCCGACCACGAGGCTATGACCCAGGCATCGTATGACGCGCTGATCCGACATGTTGGCCCGTGCATCGTCGTCAGCCACAGCCAGGGTGCTGGGTTTGCTTTGCGTGCGGCCCAGCTGGCGCCGCACCTGGTCCGAGCGGTCGTAGGCCTCGAGCCATCTGGCGCACCCGCACCGTGCGGCGCTCCCCTGCCAAGGCACCTCGTGGTCTGGGGAGACTATGTTCACCTCCATCCGGTCTGGCGCAGCTACCGTGAGGCGGTGGACCGCTACGTTGGCGCGCTACCGCCAGGCACCGCAGATACTCTGGACCTGCCGGGTGAGGGCGTCGCCGGCAACTCGCACTTCATGATGCTGGACCGAAACTCCGACCAGATCGCTGCGCGGGTGATTGAGTGGCTAAGGGACGTTGCGACATGATTGCGATTGCCGGCGCGGTCACGGTACTCGTCACCCTTGCCATCTTGACCAGCGGGCGACTTTCACCCGTCGTCACGTTCATCGTCGTGCCGCTGGCGGCGGCGGTGGCCACCGGTTTCGGCGTAGCTGATATCAACAAGTTCATTACGGTGGGGTTCGCGACGGTGTCACCCATCGTGGCGCTGTTCATCTTCGCCATCCTGTTCTTCAGCGTCATGACGGAGCAGGGGCTGTTCGAGCCAGTCGTGCGCCGGGTGCTTCGTTTTGCCGGCAGCAACGCGCGGCTGGTCATGGTATGCACCGTGGTAGTGGCGGCGCTGGCGCACCTGGATGGGGCCGGGGCCACAACGTACATCGTCACCATTACGGCCTTCATCCCGGTCTATCGGCGGCTCGGCCTGTCGGTCCCGGACCTGCTGATGCTGACCGGCACGACGGCGGGGATCATGAACATGGAGCCCTGGGCACCGGCGACCGTGCGGGCGGCCAGCGTGATCAAGATGGACCCGACGATGCTTTGGCGGCCGCTACTGCCGGTGCAGGCGGCCGGGCTGCTGTGCATGGTGCTACTGGCCGCATGGCGATCACATGCGGCGGTCAACAGGATGGCCGTTGTCACCGGGGACGGGCAGCTGGTGATGACCGAGGCACGCAGGCTCGACTGGCGATACGCGGTGAATGCCGCGCTCACCATCGCCGTGCTGGCGGCGCTGCTGTTCTGGACGGTGTCCTCGGTGCTTGTCTTCATGGTCGGCCTGGCGATCGCCCTGCCGGTGAACTACTCCGCATCACAGCAGCAAATGGAGGCGATCCGCCGTCATGCGAAGGAGGCGCTGCTGCTCGCGACGGTGTTGCTCAGCGCAGGCGTATTCCTGGGCGTGCTCGGGTCCAGCGGGATGTTGGACCAGCTCAGCCGCGCCATCATTCTTGCCCTGCCCGCGCGCCTGGCGGCCAACCTGCACCTTATCGTAGGCGTGCTGGCGACGCCACTCGGCATGATGTTCGGGTCTGACCCATACTACTTCGGTATCCTGCCCGTGATACTTCCAATTGCGGCCGGCAACGGGGTGGACCCCGGATCGGTGGCGCGGGCGATGATGATCGGCGAAAACGTCGGCTTCGCGATTAGCCCAATGGTGGCCAGCGGGTATCTGCTGGTGGGGCTGGGGGGAGTCGAGTTCGGCGCTCATATCCGTTACGCCTTTTTTACAACTTGGCTAGTCTCGCTCGTCATGCTGGCGACGGCAGTGCTGACCGGGGCGATCGCCATATGACGTCCGAGAGCAAGAAGCACTGTCGCCTTTGAGGCTAAGTAGCACTTTGAGATCACCCTTCGAGGATTTTCGACCGTGAAGCGGCTATGGCCAAAGCCTATGGGTTCCAAATGTCCGCTTCAGCTGGTTTGCACCAGAGAGCAGACTGTCCGGTTTCGTGAAGGGTTTCGGACGCCGCTTGGCGTTCGAAAGTCTCCGAAGAACGAACCCGCGGGCCGCTGGTGCTCAGTATGGGGTTTAGGATTCGAGCTGGGCTCGATAGGTCAGCCACTGGAGGGCGATCGGCCACGGATGTCGCCGATGGAGGTGTCCGGCCGGGCCGTCAATTCCATGGGTCGGCGCAAGATCCGTGCCTAGGCTCACGGCCGCAAGCCGTTCCCGTGAGTGTTGATCGCAGGCCATCGTCGACCGCAGCGGGGCTGCGATTTTGGGGCTTTCCATGCCGTGCCGGATCACGGCGAACTCCATCCGGGTGAGCATGTTGGCCTCGGGGGCGCGCGTGGCTGAGCGCGGCGCTCGAAGGTCTCGATGATGATCATGCGACCGCCGCAGCATGGGCAAGGCGGCCGGTGATCCGACGTTTCGGGCGGCTCGTCCGGTTCAGGGGCGGGCAGCGGTGCGGCCAGTAGTTCGCGAGTGCGGGCAAGGTTGTCGCGACGGCCGCCGCTGGCGAGTAGGCCATAATGGCGGATGCGGTGGAAGCCGCGCGGCAGGACGTGGAGCAGGAACCGGCGGATGAACTCGTCGGTTGGCAGCGTCATGGTGCGATATCGCTTGGCGCCCTCCCGGCGATAATCCTTGTGGCTCTTATTGGGTTCCGGGGTGGTGAAGCCAGGACGGGGCAGTTGGGCTGCGAGCATCTGGTGCGCGAGCAAGAGCGGGAGTAGCTGACCGGCTCGCGCGAGGAGCTTTCGTCATGGCGGCATC
>JAABUN010005569.1_pt1 | contig 15475 bp, 17 predicted proteins | sample 5559311 | NCBI WGS metagenome assembly JAABUN01 (sample SAMN10711877, study PRJNA513370) | rock metagenome | isolation source: Antarctica rocks | place: Antarctica: Victoria Land, Siegfried Peak sud | reverse complement strand
GCGGCGTTCGGGGCGGGGATGATGTCGCAGACGGTGGTGGCGCTGCACTGCGCTGGGTCCAGGTCCTTGGACCTCTCGCGCAGTCGCAGCACCTGCTCGCGCAGCGCCGTGAGCTCGACGATGCGACCCGTCCCTGCCGGTTCACCTTCGCCGGGTCCGGGGCCGCCGGGCGGGTGCCGACCGGACGTTCTGCGGAGCGCCGACCACCAGCCGGGCGCCCCCGACGTCGGGGCGCCCCGTCGGGTCACTGCGGCCGCAGCGCCATCCACAGGGCCACCGCCGGCACCGTGCCCGGGTTGCGCCAGGAGTGCGGCTGCACGGTGCGGAAGTGCAGGGAGTCGCACGGGCGCAACCGGTAGGTCTGCTCGTTGACGCCGAAGTCGAGCTCACCGGCGAGCAGGTAGATCAGCTCCTCGCCGGGGTGCTCGAGCATGCGGTCGCCGCTGCTGGCGCCCGGCTCGACGGTGGCCCGCGCGCCGGCCAGGAAGAAGCGCCCGTAGGTGCCGCTGATGCCGTCCAGGTCGATGCCGGTGTGCGAGGTGTAGATCGGCCGGTGCTCGCCGTCGCGGGTGAGGACGGTCGGGTCGGACGCCGCCTCCTGCTCGTCCACGAAGTAGGCCACCGGGCGGCCCAGGGCACCGGCGACCTTGAGCAGCGTCGTGATGGTCGGGACCATGCCGCTCTGCTCGATCTTGTGGATCGCGGCGGCGGAGACGTCGGCCTGCTCAGCCATCTGCTGCAGGGACAACCCGGCCTGCTTGCGCAGCGCCCGCACCTTGGGCCCGATCCCGGACACGATGCGGGTGTGCTCCACGGTCATGCAGCGGTCCGATCGTCGACGGCGTGCCGGGCGCCCAAGGGCAGGGGGCCGTGTGACGTGCTACAGCATGTGTCATGCGCGCTGACTCTTGACGCCGCCGCGCAGGTCTGTCAAGGATAGTCAACGGCCCGTGACGGATGAGACACGTCCTGGCGGCGATCGCGACGAAGGAGACCCCGTGGCCAAGCGCATCGTCGTCGTCGGCGGCGGAGCGGCGGGCATCGGCGCGGCCGGCGCGGCGAAGGGCACCGACCCGGCCGCCGAGGTCGTCGCCTACACCGAGTACCAGGACGCCGCCTACAGCCCGTGCGGCATCCCCTACGTGCACGGCAAGGAGATCCCCGACTTCGAGCGCTTGTTCCTCGGGACCAAGCAGCAGTACGCCGACCAGGGCATCGACATCCGGTACGAGTCGGTCGTGACCGACCTGGACCTGCAGGCGAGGACCGTCACGGTCGGGGGACGCGCCGAGCACTTCGACGCGCTCGTCCTCGGGACCGGCTGGGACTACGGCAAGCCCGAGGTGCTGGGCAACGAGCTGTCCGGCATCTACTATATGAAGAACATCCGCGAGGCGATGGAGTGGGACAAGGTCCTCGACTCCGTGGCCAGCGCGGTCGTCCTGGAGGCCGGTCCGCTCGGCCTCGAAATGGTGACCGCGCTCGCGCACCGCGGGATCGAGACGCACCTGGTCGACCCCACCCCCTGGGCGCTGTCCATGGCCACCGACCCCGACATCGCGAAGCCGGTCGAGGACTCCTGGGTCGAGATGGGCGCCCATCTGCACTTCAACACTAAGCTCGAGGAGATTCTCGGTGACGCGAACGGCGCGGTCCGGGGAGTGCGCACCTCCGAGGGGGAGATCGCCTGCCAGCTGCTCGTCGTCGCGACGCACAAGGTTCCGAACACCGCACTCGGCCAGGCGGCGGGCGTCAAGGTCGGCACGGCCGGTGGCTTCAGCGTGGACGAGACGATGGCGAGCTCGGCGCCGGGCGTGTGGGCTGCTGGTGACTGCATCGAGGTCCCGCACGGCGTCTCGAACGTGCCCGTGCAGGGGCTGTCCGGCAGCCATGCCTACGCGCAGGGCAAGGTCGCGGGCGTCAACGCCGCCGGCGGCTCACGCGCCTACCAACCGGTTTACGTGCCGTGGGGGATGGTCGCCGGCAAGTGGATGATCGGCGGCGTCTCCTTCAGCGAGACCCTCGCCACCGCGCTCGGTGTGCCGTTCGTGATGGGCGTCGCGCAGGGCATCTCGCGGGCCCGCTACTACCCGGACATGAAACCGGTGAAGGTCAAGCTGCTGGCCGAGCCCGGCACGCTGCGGCTCATCGGCGCGCAGATGGTCGGCGGTGAGGGCATCAAGGAGCGCGCCGACTTCCTCGCGATGGCCGTCCGCACCGGCATCACCCTGCGGGACCTCGCGACCATGGAGAACGTCTACTCACCGCCCATCGGCGCGCTGAACGAGCCGATCGCGATGGCTGCGCAGAACGCCCTGTCGAAGCTGTGAACGAGCAGAGGCAGTCCTTCCCCCGCTGGGTGCGCAGCACCTCCGAGCACCATCTGCTGGTGGTCGCCCAGGCCGAGGTGGCCAGGCGAAGCGGCCTGACGCCGCCGAAGCCGCAAGGGGTCGACATCTTCTGGCAGAAGGTCTACGCGCCCCTGTTCTACCTGGTGCCCTACCCGTTGCGGGCCAAGGTCGCGAACGCGATGCCGGGCAGCCACCGGCGGACCTGGACACCACAGGCCCCCTCGGGGGGCCCTGCGGTCTGACCACCCGGGGGCGGCCGGCCGGCGCCCCCGTCTTCGACCCGAGGAGGCCGTGCCACCCGACGACGAGCGTGGCGGGAGTCGCTCCCCGCGCCGTGAGGAGCGCCCGCTCGGTCGCTCCAGGACATCCAAACACCTAACAAGGAGCGCAAACGTGGCAGACATCGTGGGCGAACGGGTCAGCAAGGGCGATGCCATCGTCGACTACGACGCCAAGGTCTTCGAGGACATCCAGGCTGAGCCCGGTGAGAAGGCGTACATCTTCATGCACACCGTCCCCTTCGAGGGTTCCGTGGGTCTGGTCAACATGCTCACGGCCACCCGCATCCGCCGGAAGGGCTTCGACACGAGCATCGTGCTGTTCGGTCCGGGCTCGCTGATGGTGGCCGCCACCCGCGGCTACCCCAAGGTGGGTGACGAGGCCTTCCCGGGCAACCTTGGCTACAATAAGCAGTTGCAGACCTTCATGGACGAGGGCGGCAAGGTCTACGCCTGCCGGTTCTCCGCCGCTGCGCTCTACGGCATGCGGGAGATCGACATGATGGAGGGTGTGACACCTATCAACCCGCTCGATGTGCTTGACGCGACCCTGACGGCCCGCCGTGAGGGCGCGCTGGTCATGCAGACCTGGACGGTCTGAGAGCCGCACCACGCGGCGGTTCGGGCGTGCTGCCCGAGCCGCCGCTGGACGGTCCCCACCCGCACGACAGCGAGGAGACGTGATGGACGGCGTGCACGACATGGGCGGCCGGAAGGCCCACTTCGGCCCGTTGAAGCCGCTCGACCGCGCGGAGCCGGCGTTCGGGCAGCCGTGGGAGGGACGCGCGTTCGCGCTCACGCTGCTCGCGAACCGCGCCGCGACCGCCTCCAACCTGCACGCCTTCCGGCACGCCCTGGAACGCGTACCGGAGAAGGAGTACCTCGCGACGTACTACGGCCGCTGGCTGGGCAGCGCCGAGATCCTGCTCGTCGACAGCGGCCTGCTCGCGCCCGGCGCCGTCGAGGCCCGCGCCAGGAACCTGCGCGGCGCCGGCATCGAGGAGCCGGCCGATCCGGAGCCGAACAAGCCCACCATGCAGACCGCCGGCGGGGGCAACCTGCGCCCCGTCGAGGCACCGCCCGCCTTCGCCGTGGGCGAGCGCGTCACCGCCCGCAGCGCGGCGGCGTCGGGCCACACCCGGATGACCGGCTACGTCCGCGGCAGGACCGGCACGATCTCCGCGGTCCGCCCGGCGCAGGTGCTGCCGGACACCGCGGCGCACTTCGTCGGCGAGAACCCCGAGCACGTCTACAGCGTGGCCTTCGACGCCGCCGACCTCTGGGGACCCGACAGCGAGTCCTTCTCGCTCACCATCGACCTGTTCGAGAGCTACCTGGAGACGGCCCGATGACCGACGTGCAGACCGGCGACCTGGAACCCGACATCGACCTCGCGACCCGTACCGAAGCGCTGGAGTCGCTGCTCGTCGAGCGCGGCTTGGCAGACGCCAAGACCATCGAGACCTTCATCGGGGTCTACGAGACGCAGGTCGGACCGATGAACGGCGCGAAGGTCGTCGCGAAGGCCTGGACCGATCCCGACTACAAGCAGCGGCTGCTCGCGGACGGCACCGCCGCCGTCGCTGAGCTCGGCTTCAAGGGCCCGCAGGGTGAGCACATCGTCGTCCTGGAGAACACCGCGGCCGAGCGCCACGTCGTGGTGTGCACCCTGTGCTCCTGCTACCCATGGCCGCTGCTCGGCCTCCCGCCGTCCTGGTACAAGGACTCGGCCTACCGCTCCCGGGTCGTGAAGGAGCCGCGCGCCGTGCTCGCCGAGTGGGGCACCGAGCTCTCGCCGGAGGTCGACGTCCGGGTGCACGACTCCAGCTCCGAGGTGCGCTACTTCGTGCTGCCGGAGCGGCCCGCCGGCACCGAGTCGCTGTCGGAGGACGAGCTGGCCGGGCTGGTCACCCGCGACGCGATGGTGGGTGTCACGAACCCGGGTCCGGTGCCGGCGTGATGACGGTCGTCCACGAGCTCGACGTCGCCGGCCCAGCCGCCCCGCCGCGCACCAACGGCGAGCTGGTGTTCGCCGAGCCGTGGGAGGGACGGGCCTTCGGTCTGGCGATGGCCCTCACCGAGCGCGGCGTCGTCTCCTACGACGCCTTCCGGCGGGCCCTGATCGTACGGATCGCGGCCTGGGAGGCCGATCCGCCTGCCGGTCAGCCCTACCGCTACTACCGGTGCTGGTTACAGGCGCTGGAGCAGGTCCTCGACACCGGCGCGCTGGTCACCACCGTCGACGTCGACACGCGTACGGCGGCCCTCGCCGAGCGCCCCGCGGGGCATGACCACGCGCACGAGCATGGGGACCAGGATCACCACCACTGACTCCGGCGAGCGCGGCGGCACGAACACCGCGCGAGCCCTGTGGACCGGCGGCTGGCGCTGCGAGGTGGAGGCGGGCGGTTTCTCGCTGGTCGTCGACGAGCCTGCCGAGGTCGGTGGCACCGGCAGCGGCCCGATGCCGACCGACCTGCTGCTGGCGTCCTTGGCGTCCTGCTTCGCGCTGGCGCTGGCCTGGGCAGCCCGCAGAGGCGGGTTCGAGCTGCCCGATCTCGAGGTGAGCGCCACCGGTACCTACCAGGGCACGAAGTTCAGCTCGCTGCTCCTGACGGTGGAGAGCAGCCTGCCGGACGTTGAGCTCACCGCGCTGTTCGAGCCGGCGAGCAGGGCCTGCTACGTCTCGAACACCTTCGCCCACATGCCGACTGTGAAGGTCGAGCTCGCCTGACGCCGGAGCGGGTCCGCCGGCTCAAACCTGCGTCAGCCGGTGGTCCAGGTCGAGCAGGGCCTCCCGGAAGCAGGCGAGCGGTGCCGCTGCCACCCCGGCGCCGACCTGCCCGCTGCCGTCGCTGTTGTGCAGGATCCCCGTCGTCACCTTCGGCGTGATGCCGTGCTCCACCACCCGCCGTACGTCCACGCCGAGCGGCGTGCCGCGACCCCCGAAGGTCGGCAGCGTGAAGCGGGTGGAGCGGTTGACGCAGACCCGCTCCAGCTCGGCGGTCAGCTCCGCAGCGGCAGCCAGACCTCCCACGAGCTGACCGACGGCGGGCGAGCCGGCGGCGGCGGCGCCGCCGAGGCCCACCAGCTCCAGCACGGCGCTGTCGCCGATGTCGGGTGCGGCGTCCTCGTCGCCCCTGCCCGGGTGGTAGAGCGCGTGCCCGACCATGGGCGCCTGCGCCAGGAACCACCGGTCGTGGCCCGACAGCTTCGCCCCGAACTGCGTGCCGTTGCGCGCCATCGTGGTCACTATGGAGGACCCTTCGACCTCACCGGCCCACCCGGTGAGCGAGCGGGCCGAGGCCATGGCGAGGGTCAGGAACAGCAGGTGGTTGCTGGACAGGTAGCCGGCCACCTCGACCCGCCGGGGGGACTCGCTCGCCATCAGCGAGGGCAGCAGGTGCCGGAGCAGCAGGTTGGTGGCGGCCTGCGTGCGCACGTGCACGTCGTCGCCCATCGCCACCGCCTGGGCGGCGAGGGCGAGGACGTCGACCGGACCGCTGTCCTGCAGCGCCTCCGACAGCACGGGCGCCACCGCCTCGCGCAGCAGCACCAGCCGGTCGATCGCGCCTTGCGTGTCGCGCCCGAACCATGCGACGTCACCGGAGCCCTGGCCGAGCGGCGCCCACGCCGTCGTCCCGCCCGCCTCCAGCTCGACCACCCATACCGGCGTCGTCGGCCCCATGACGGTGGCCATCGGCACGACCACCCCGACCTCGTTCGCCGGCGACAGCCGCACCTGACCGGCCGCGAGCAGGGCGTCCGCCGCCTCGACGTCGTCCACCCAGCCCTCGGCGACGACGGCGGCCCGCATGGACCGCCGCAGCGGGTCGCCGGCGTCCTCCAGCGCGAGCGCCGGCCCGGCGTGCAGCAGCGCGCGGCCCTCGAAGCCGTGGATCACCTCACCCGCCGGGCGCACGCCGGTGAGCAGTGGGACGCCGGTGTCCAGCCGCCGCAGCACCTCGGCGTTGGCCTCGTCGATCTGCTCGTGCAGAGGTCCGGACAGCCGGCGCAGCGCCGCCAGCACCTCCGGGTCACCGCCGGCCGGCACCCGCCACTCGACCTGCACCGACGGGCGTCCCTGGGCGGCGACGGCCCGTGCGAACAGCGGCAGGCCGACGCTGACCACACCGACTTCGTCGGGGAGGGCGATCGGCTCGACGGTCATGGGACCTCCGTGGCGGGCGAGCCGGTGGCGAGCGCCCCGGCCGTCGTCAGCAGCATGCGTTCCGCTTCGGCGAACCCGGCGGTGCGGGCTGCGGCGAGCCCGGCGAACTCGCCGGCCCGCCGCCGGCAGTCCGCCGCCATCTGCTCGACCACCGGTGGTGCGGCGCCACCTTCGGCGGTGCGCGTCTCGACGATCCGTCGCGGGTCGAGCACCTCGGTCAGGTCCCGTCCGGCCATGCCGATCGCCCTGCCAGTGTGCTCGACCGCTGCGGCGTCGAGCCGCTCGCCGTCGAGGTCAATGCCTCGCAGCCCCGCGGCGTTCGCCTCGCGGACCGCGACGCCGACGACTTGGTAGGCCGTGCGGTAGTCCACAGCACTGGTCTGCATGACGTACTCCGCGAGGTCGGTGGCCTGGCAGAAGCCGGACTCGAGCGCCTCCCACATGCGGGCCGAGTTGACCTGCAGGGTGCGTACGACGCCGTCGGTGAGCCGCGTCGTGCGCAGCGCGAGGTCCAGCGCCCGGGGCACCTCGCCGTAGGCGTAGATGAGGTTGTCGCTGCGGGCAGACGGGCTCTTGACGACGGCGAGGAACCCGGTGAGGCGGCCGATCAGCGTTCCTGACGCACCGCGGACGATGGACAGGGCGTATGGGTTGCGCTTCTGCGGCATGAGGACGCTGGAGCGGCTGTAGCCGTCGGCCACGGTCACGTAGTCGAACTCGCTGCTGGCCCAGATCTCCAGGTCCTCCGCCAGCTTGCTCTGGGTGCCGACCAGGCTGGCCGCCGCAGCCAGCACGTCGACCAGGCCGTCGGTCTGCCACATGGCGTCACGGGTGTGCTCGATGACGCCGTCGAAGCCCAGCGTCCGCGCGACGGGTGCACGGTCGTCGAGTAACCGGCTGCCGTTGACGCAGCCGGCACCACCGGGGCTGGTGTTGGTCCAGTCGAGCGCGTCGAGCAGGCGCTGGGCGTCGCGCAGGACCGGGTAGGCGAAGGAGAGCAGGTAGTGCCCGAAGGTCGACGGCTGAGCGTGCTGCAGGTAGGTCTGGTCCGGCAGCCAGGTGCGGTTGTGCTCCGCGGAGGTTGCGGCGATCGTGTCCGCGAGTGCCGCCGCATCGCCCAGCAGAGCGGCGATCTGGCCGCGCAGGTGCAGGCGCAGCGCGATCCGCACCGCTTCCCGTCGCGGGCGCCCGGCGTGCAGCCAGCCGGCGTCGTCGCCGATCCGCAGGGTGAAGTGCCGCTCGCGGCTGTTGTATGGCTCGCCGTACGCCGGGTCGTACGGGAAGTCCTCGGCCGCCGTGCGGTGCGCCTCCAGCAGCAGCTCGATCAGCCGGACCGCGGCTGCGGCGGGGATGACTTCCCGGCCGCGCAGGTCCAGCACGTGCGCCAGGTCGGCCAGGTTGAGCCCGGCGTGCAGCAGCGGTGCGTCGGCGTTCTCCAGGTGGAATCCAGAGTCGACCAGCTCCTGGGCTGGCTCCCCCAGCGGCGGGCCGAGCCGGTGTCCGGCGCTCATGTCGACTCCCTCAGCATCGCCGCCACGGCGTCCAGCAGCCCGCCGGTGTGCCAGAACAGCGCCGGACGGCCGGCGGCGATGGCGGGCAGGGCGGCCAGCGCCTTGGCGGTGTATACCGGGTCGAGCACCAGCCCGGCGCTCCGCAGAGCGAGAGCGGCGGCGCGATCGCTTTCCGGGGAGGCGATCCCGTGTCCTGGGCCACGGCCGTCGACGACCTGCACGTCACCGGGGAGCGGCCGTGGCTCAACCTGGCGGTCGGCCACCATGCAGGCGAGCTCGAGCACCCGGTCGCGGAGCTGGTCGGCAGGTCGGCTCACCGAGACGCCCACCACGCACAGCGGTCGCCCCGCGGCGACCACCCCGGCGACGAGTCCAGCGAGCGTCCCCCCCGCGCCGGCGGCGAGCACGACGACGGGGTCGGCGCCGTCGAGCTGCTCGAGCAGCTCGTCGACGGCCAACCGGTAGCCCACCGCTCCGGCAGCGCTCGCGCCGCCCCGTGGTGCGACGTACGGCCTGCAGCCGGTGGCCGCCAGCTCGGCCGCGACCACGGGCAGGGCACTGTCGACGCTGGTGCGGTCGACGTCGCCGGTGAAGCGCACCTCGGCTCCCCAGGTCGTCGCGGCCGCCAGGTTGGGGTGGCTGGTGCGGGGCACCGGCGGGCCCGCGAGCGCCACCACGCAGCGCATCCCTGCCCACGCCGCCGCCGCGGCCGCGCCCTGCACGAAGTTGGAGCCGACGGTGCCGCCGGTGACCAGCACGTCGGCGCGCTGCGCCACGGCGTCGGCGAGCAGCGCCTCGAGCTGCCGGGCCTTGTTGCCCGCGACGGCGAACCCGGTGAGGTCGTCCCGCTTGACCAGCAGCGAGGTCAGCCCGAGGGCATCGGCGAGCCGGGGCGCAGGAACCAGCGGGGTGGGCAGCAGCGCCAGCCGGGTCACGACCACGTGTCGCCCTGCGCCCTGCGCGCCGCGCGACCATGAGCCACGACCAGGTCGACCATCGCCGTCGCCGCACCGGTGTCCGGGCCGACTCCTTCGGCCCCGGTCGACGCCAGCAAGGTCGACACGTTCGCCTGCATGGCTGCCTCGTCGACCTCGAGGCTCTCGAGCAGCGTGACGGCCGTCGCCGTCGCGGTGGCGGTCAGCAGGCAGACCTCGGGCAGCGCCACCCACTCCGCCTTCCAGCTCCGGCCGTCGCGCTCGTGCGCGCCGACCATGCCCTCGAGCAGTACGGCGGCGTTCGCGCGGGCCAGCCGGGCGAGGGTGTCGAGGTGCTCGCTTCGCTCGGGGTTGCGCTTGTGCGGCATCGTGATGCTCCCCACGACGTCGCCGGAGACGACTTCACGCAGCTCGCCGATCTCCGGCCGCTGCAGCTCGTAGACCTCACCGCCGACCCGGGCCAGCGTCCCGGCCACCATCGCGAGCACGCCGCCGACCTCGGCGATGCGGTCACGCGCGGTGAGCCAGGAGATGCCGGGCTCGGCGAGGCCGAGCTCGGTGCAGAACCGGGCGCGGACCTGCAGGCCTGCAGGTCCCTGCGCCGCGAGGGTGCCGACGGCACCGCCGAGCTGGCCGACCAGCCAGCGGGGCGCCCCCTCGCGCAGGCGGTCGAGGTGGCGGTGCACCTCGTCGGCCCACGAGGCGGCCTTCCACCCGAAGGTGATCGGAGCTCCCGGCTGGCCGTGGGTCCGCCCGACCATGACGGTGTCGCGGTGCCGGACCGCCAGCTCGAGCAGCAGCTCCTGCGCACGCCGCAGGTCGCGGCGCACCTCGGTCAGGACGGCTCGCAGCGCCAACGCGGTCCACGTGTCGGTGACGTCCTGCACGGTCGCGCCGAGGTACAGGTGGGCGTGGACGTCCGCCGGCAGCACCTGTCCGAGGGCCCGAATGAGCCCGTGCGTCGAGTGCCCGGTCGCGCGGGTCTGCGCCGCGACCAGCCCGAGGTCGAGATCGTCGGCCCGCAGCTCGCCGATGCGGTCCGCCGCCGCGGTGGGAACGAGCCCGTGCGCCGCCTGCGCGCGGGCCAGGGCCGCCAGGACGTCGAGCCAGCCCTGCAGGCGGTCCTGCTCGGCGAAGACCGCGCGGACCGCCGGCGTGCCCCACAGGTGTCCGTACATCTGCGAGTCCGTGATGCGTGCACTCACGTCCACGCCAGCCCGACGGCCGTGGTCAGCGCCTCGCGCAGGTGGGCGAAGGACGCGCCCCACGGCACGATGACGACCTGGCCGTCGGTCTCGACGTGCTCCTCGAGCAGGCAGCACTTGGTGAGCAGCACCTCACCGGGCGCGAGCTCCACGCTCTGCGCGAGCGCCCTGGGGCAAGTGTCGACCTGGCGCAGGTCCCCGCCGTAGAGGGCCTGGTGGATCGCCCGGGAGCGGGCACACCCGAGCAGCGTCCAGTCCTGCCGTGGCGGCACCTCGTCGAGGTAGTGCACCGTGGTCCCCGGCACCTGGATCCCGCCGCCCCGGCAGGGCAGCAGGTAATGGCCGGTGGCGCCGCCCGGTACGAGCGTGTCGAGCTCGACCACCCGCGGGACCGGCAGGACGCCGGGCAGCTCCTCGGCCGTGTCCAGCACGCGCCGCACCTGGTCGAGCAGCTTCGCCGGGTATGGAGGGGCGACCTCGAGCACGTGCAGGTGCAGCGGTGCGCTGTCGAGCACGAAGCTGATGTGGCCGTAGCGCCCCTCCAGCACGACGCAGCGCGCGCCGGGGCTGTCGGCGGCGGCCCGCGCGAGGTCGCTGGGCAGGCCCGGGTCGAGGTCGGGGCGGACGACCCAATCGGTCTCGTCCGGACCGGCGAGCAGGCGCGCCTGCTCGACGTCGCAGAACAACCCGTCGGACGGCCGCGTGTCGACCTCAACCAGGGCGGCCCGGCCGGCGGAGCGGACGAGGACGTACCTCGTGCGCCGGTAGACCGGACGCGACATCAGCAGCGCCCGCAGCGACCCGGCCTCGAGCGGGACGTCGACGTCGGTGACCGAGACCTCCCGGTAGCGGTCGGGGATCGTCGTCACCGGGTGCGGACCTGGCAGGGGCGGTGGTCGAAGGTGTCGGCGCGCAGCCCCAGCCGGAGCGCCTCCACACCGAGCGCGTCGGCGGGCGCGATGTTGGCCAGGTTGACATCGGGGCCGAAGCGCCTGATCAGCCAGGCCTGCTGCTCCTTGCGGGGTGCTTCAAAGACCGTGCTGTCCACACCGACCGCCTCGACCACGGCGTGCACAACGTCGGCGCGCACGTCGCCGTTCGGCTCGAACAGCCCGACGGTGCCCGACTCCCGGCCCTCGGTGATGATCCAGGTGGCCCCGGCGTCGAGGTCGGCGGTGGCCTGCGCCGCCCAGGTCGCAGCCTCGACCGTGCGGTCCGGGTCCTTCGCGCCGACCTCAGCCAGCACGATGAACCGCTCGGCCGCGACCACGATCAGCGAGTGCTTCTCGGCCGGCGTCATGGTGGCCACGCCGCACGACACCTCCACGCACGGGAATCCGGCGGCGGCGCACCAGTCGAGGAAGCCGTCGACCGCGTCCTGCTGCCAGGCCACCTCGAGCAGCGTCCCGCCGGCGCAGGCCAGCACGCCGTGCTCGTCGAGGACGGCGAGCTTGTCCTCCAGGCCGGGATCGAGGTAGGCGGTGCCCCAGCCGAGCTTCCACACGTCGACGACGTCGCCGCAGACGTCGAGCACCGAGGCCACGTGCCCCACCGGCAGCCCGGAGTCCAGGACGTGCGTGATGCCGGTGCGCCGCGGCTTGACCGTGCGGGACGGCAGGGTGAGGAAGGTCGGCACGACGTTCACCATGGTAGACACGGCGCGCTGCCGCGACCGCCATCCCGGAGGACGACGTGACCGATCTCGAGGCCCTCGCGACGACGGTCCGGCAGCTGCCGGGAGTGCTGGCGAAAGCCGACATCGGTCTGGTCGCGGAGGTGTTCGGCCGCGGTGACTGGTACGCCGGTCCCGGCGACGACGGCGCCGTCCTGCCGGCCGGCGAGGGTCAGGTGGTGGTCGGCGGCGAGGCGATCCTGCCCGCGTTCGTCGCGGCCGACCCGTACGGCGCCGGCGTCGCCTCGGTGCTGGCGAACGTCAACGACCTCGCCGCGATGGGCGCCCGCCCGGTCGCGCTGCTCGATACCGTCGTCGCCAGCCAGGACGTGGCCCGCGAGGTCCTGCGCGGGATGCACTGGGCGGCCGGGCTGTACGACGTCCCGGTCGTCGGCGGTCACCTCACGCGGACGACCGGACCGCCGTCCTTGTCGGCGTTCGGCGTGGGGCGTGCGGACCGCGTGCTCTCGGCTACCCACGCCGCACCGGGTCAGGTCCTCGTGCTGGGCTGCTGCCTCGAGGGCCGGATGCGCGAGGACTTCCTGTTCTTCCCGTCGTTCGACGAGCGCGGGTCGCGGCTGGCCGGCGACGTCCGGCTGTTGGCCGATCTCGCGACGAGCGGCGCGGTGGTGGCGGCCAAGGACGTCAGCATGGCCGGCCTGGTCGGCTCGCTGGCGATGCTGCTGGAGCCGCACCGCCTGGGTGTCGCCGTCGACCTCGACGTGCTGCCGGTTCCGCCGGGCGTCCCGCTCGACGACTGGCTCGGCTGCTTCCCCTGCCTGGCGTTCCTGCTGACCTGCCCGGCGGACCGCGTCCCCGACTGCCTGGGCGCCTTCCGGGACCGCGGGTTGACCGCCGAGCCGCTCGGGATGCTCGACGACAGCGGCAAGGTGCGGCTGTCCGAGGGCGGCCGGGAGGTGGTGGTGTTCGACCTGCAGGAGCAGGGCATCACGCGCCTGCACGGCTGACGGACTCACCCGAGCGGGATGGTCATCGACTGGTGCAGGAGCCCGAGGTGCTCGGCCGGACCGCCGACCACGCTCCACCCGAGCCCGAGGAAGAAGTCGGTGTTGGCGGCCTGCACCGTGGCGTCCATCCGGGTGCCGCCGCGCTGCGCGGCCGTGGCGACGGCGAAGCGCACGAGCGGCCCGCCGATGCCGGAGCGACGCTGGCGGGGCAGGACCGCGAGCCGGTCGCCCTTCCACACCGTCCCGGCCAGCGGGTAGAGCCGCACCGTGCCGGCGGGCACCCCGTGCACCAGGCCCAGCACGTGGACGGTGCGCGGGTCGTCGTCGTGGAGGTCGTGGTCGTCCGGCTCGAACAGGCCCTGCTCCAGCACGAACACGGTGCGTCGGATGCGGTGGTGGTCGGCCAGCTCGGCCGGGCCTTGGACCGGACGGCAGCCGAGCGCGTCAGCCGGTGGCGAACACGGGGAGGGAAGCACGCCCTTCACGCAGCCCTCCCTCCGGGCCGGCGGAGCGCTCGAACGCCCCCATCCCGGAGCAGGCCTGGCAGCGGGCGCACCCTGCCGCCACTCCGGCGGACGACATGCCCTTGCTGGCCAGGTAGGGCACCACCTGGCGGTAGACCGCCTCGACCGCCTCCTTGGGGGGCGGGAGCAGGTCCTGCATGAGGCTGCCCGGGACCGGGCGCAGCGGAACGATGAAGGGGTAGACGCCCAGGTCGATGGCGCGCTTGCAGCCCTCCACGGTCGTCCGCTCGTCCTCGCCCATCCCGAGGATGACGTAGGTCGAGACCTGCCCGGCCCCGAACGCCTCGACGGCGCGCTCCCACGCCGAGAAGTACGCCTCGATGCCCCAGCGGGCCTTGCCCGGCGCGACCCGGGCGAGCACGTCGGGGTCGAAGGTCTCGACGTGGATGCCGACCGAGTCGATGCCCATGTCGGCCACCCGGTCGATGACGTCGAGGTCGGCGGGCGGCTCGAACTGCACCTGCACGGGCAGACCGGCGGCGGCCTTGACGGCCTCGCCGCAGCGCCCGACGTACATCGCTCCGCGGTCGGGAGTCGCGGTGCTGCCGGTGGTGAGCGTGGCGTCGACGGCGCCGTCGAGCTCCTTGGCCGCCAGGGCGACCTCGGCGAGCATCGCCGGCGTCTTCTTCGCGATGGTGCGGCCGGCAGCCAGCGTGACCCCGATGCCGCAGAAGGTGCACTGGTCGTCGTTGCCCCAGTAGGCGCAGGTCTGCAGCACCGTGCTGGCGACGGAGTCCAGGTGCAGCAGGGCGATCTGGTGGTAGGGGATGCCGTCTGCGGTGGTGAGGTCGTAGTACCGCGGCCGGGCTGCGAGCGTGGCCGAGGCCAGCCGGTCGGTGCCCCGGTAGACCGCCCAGCCGCCGTCGTCCTCCCCGCGCAACGCGTACGGCGAGCTGGCGACGTAGGCCGCGCCGGTCGGGACGGTGGTCTGCACGCCCTCGATGTAGAGCATGCCGGCGTCCGCCGGGCCGGCGCCACCCGCTCGGGCGGCGAGCGGCACCTCGACGCGCAGACCCGAGCTCTGCAGGGCGGTCAGGAGCTGCGCGAGCTCCTCGGCGGACGGGGTCGACCCGGGCGCTCCCGCCGGCGTCGTGGCGGCGGTCGTGACGGTCATGCAGGTCGCCCTTCGTCCGAGAGTGATCGGTGAGCCTGCTCGTTTACTATAGGAAACACTCCGACGTCGGCGGCCGTTCTGTCAAGCGTCACCGGGAAGACGCGAGCGCGCTGACCCGGTCCTCGCGGGACGCGGCACTCGGATGGGTCGTACGTGCCGGAGCTCCCTGCAGGGGCGGCCCGACGGCGCCCGTGCCGAGGTCGACGCGCAGCTGCTCGACGGCGTGCACCACCGCGCGGAACTGCTCGTCCGCCCTGGCCGTCACGAGCAGCGCGCGGCCGGTCGCCACCTCGACGTCGAGCCGGGAGTAGGGCAGGAGCAGGTCGCCTTCGCGGGCGCCGGACTCCTCGACGACGACCCAGTCCCGACCGGCCTTGCCCGCCTGCGCCACGAGCGACAGCCGACGACGATCCGCCCGGTCGACGGTCACCTCCCGTTGCCGCATGGCCAACGCCGCCCGTTCGACCACCACCAGGTCGAGGTCGGACCCGGGCAGGCCGTTGTCCGCCAGCACCTCGGCGACGAGCTCGGGACTGCGTTCGGCGGCGGCCAGCAGCGCACCGGTGGACGGGCCCAGGCTCCGCAGCCGGTCGACCGTGAGCCGGACGATCGTGAGGACCCTAGTGGTCCGTCTGTGAATTGGTTTGGCGGGTGAGGGCTGCTCGTCCTCGTTGGACCTTGGCGATGATGTCTTCGACGGTGGCTTTCCAGATGAAGGGCTTCGGGTCGCTGTTCCAGTGAGCGGC
>JAABUN010005568.1_pt1 | contig 15478 bp, 18 predicted proteins | sample 5559311 | NCBI WGS metagenome assembly JAABUN01 (sample SAMN10711877, study PRJNA513370) | rock metagenome | isolation source: Antarctica rocks | place: Antarctica: Victoria Land, Siegfried Peak sud | reverse complement strand
CGCCGGCTGGCCCGGGACTACGAACGCTTGCCGGAAACCTTTGTGGGCTTGCATTTTGTCGCCTTTGCCTGCCTGATGCTGCATCGGTTGCTCACCATTGCGATACAAAGTCCATGACACGCTCTAGCCCGGATTATTCATGAAGGCACAGGGCGTGTCATCAGCGCATGCCACCACACCTCGCTCGGATGGCTGCTGGCCAGCCGCAGTCGGACCCGATCGGGGCGCTGGCGGACCCAGCCGCCGATCTTGAGCAGGCGCAGCCGGAGGGTTTCCAGCGTCATCCGTGCGACCCGCTGCGCCACTAACCAGCGCCGCAGGGTCGTCAGCAACCAGTACGCGGCCGCATGCAACAGCAAGCGGAACTGGTTCGCCCAGAACCGATGACAGGAGAGGCGATCGGCGAAGCACCCCGCCTTCAGATCCTTGATCCAGTTCTCCGTTTCGCCGCGATCCACGTACCAGTCGTAAACGGTCACCGGCTCCTCGGTCCGGCTCGTCACGACGAAGCGGGTGTTGGTGCCCTTGGCCAGCACCTCGGCCTTCATCACCACCCGCCGGGCGTGCGGCCACGAGTCGGCCTGATAGGCCGTCTCGCCCACCAGCCGCACCTTCGCCCCGTCCCGCGCCGCCGACTGGCGCTCGGCCTCCGCCTGGAGGGCGGACACCGCCCGCTCCAGTCGGGCGTTGATCGCCAGCCCGATGGTGTAGGGGATCTGTTCACGCTCACAGTAAGCGTAGACCGCCGGCAGGGCAAAGCCGCTGTCGGCCCGCAGTTCCAGGGTCACCTCCGGCCAGCGGGCCCGCACCGCCGCGACGATCCGGGTGAGGATCGCAACCGCGCCATGACTGGCATGGACGGTGCCGGGCCGCAGCACGGCGGTGATGAGCTGATCGGTCGCGCCGTCGAAGACCAGCAGCGGATGGTACATGTGCTGGCGGTAGTAGCCATGATAGGCGCTGCCCTCCTGCGCCCCGTGGGTCGGATCGTCGGTGCCATCCAGATCGAGGATCAGGTGCGTCGGCACGCCATCCCGTTCCCGCTCGCGCAGGTAGATGTCGCCGAGGACGCACGCCAGCCGGTAGCAGGTGCGGGCATCGACCGCGTTCTCGAGGCGCGAGATGGTGGGCTGACTGGCGAGGTCGCGTCCGGTCTGGGGCAACCGACCGCAGACGTGCTTGAGCAGCGGATCGGTGCGCAGGTGGTCGGCATCATCCTGGTCTTCGTAGCCGCAGGCGATCTGGTAGACCCGCTGCGCCACGAGCTTGGCGAGGGCATGCTCGCCCCGCCGCCGGCGCCAGTCAGGAATCACCGCCGCCAGCCTGGCGGTCAGGTCGAGGGCGGCGTCAGCCTCGGCCAGCCAGGGCAAACCACCGTCACTGGTCAAGCGACCCCCCATTGGCGTCAAGCCAACTACGGCTGGTAGTGCCGTCTTAAGTAACAGAGGGACGCTCCGACCGTCACTGGTCGAGGCGCTCCCTCATTTGAAGCAGGGCCAGACAACGATGCCAAACGGAACAGGTACTTCCTACTGCCCTCACTGTCGGGCGTTTGCCCAGTACGACACCTCGTTCCTCTTCGACGACGAGGCTCAAACGGTCCTCGATCTCTACTACAGGCGATGTACGCACTGTCAAGGCTTGGTCGTGTGGCAGCGAACTCGTGATAAGCCCCGCCTGATTTACCCGCTCTTTGCGTCCAACGGTCAGGCTCCATCGGCCGACATGCCGGAACACATTCAACGCAACTTCTCCGAGGCGGCGCTAATTGCCTCGGTCTCCCCACGTGCCGCAGCCGCTCTCCTCCGGCTTTGCGTTCAGCAACTCTGCATCGAGCTCGGTCGACCGGGAAAGAAGCTGGACGACGACATCGGAAAGCTCGTGGCACAGGGCCTTGCCCCTTCGGTCCAACAGATGCTGGATACGGTCCGAGTAATCGGCAATAGCGCCGTCCATCCGAACGCCATCGACGTTGAGGTGAACGAGCAGACCGTCAATGGTCTCTTCTGGTGCGTGAACATGATCGTGTTCGACATGATCTCCAAGCCAAAGCAGGCGGCTCAACTCTACGCAGGTGTGCCCGCCGAGCAGCAGCAGTGGATCGATGAGCGGGACAAGAAGGCGACAGAGCAGCTCGCTAACAGCGCCCCTAGTGCGACCCCACTCGTGCTGGACGAGCTGATGAGTATCACGCAACAGATCAGTGGAATACTCCTGGATGGAAGCGACGGGCGGTCTGAGCAGGAGAAGATCGAGGAGAGTGTTCCTGTTCCAATAGGCAACCCGCCGAATCCAACTTCTGACCCGCTCGATCAAAGTGGCCGGAACTAACCCGGCCACTCTGACTCAGAATTGTGTTGCCTGGCTTTGGCTTCAAGCCGGTCGAGTCGTTAGGCGGTTGCCTTGTCATGCTGGTAGTTCCGCATCGCGGCGACCGACGCGAGGACTGTCTCGATGACAGCCTGCCACTCCCCCGCGTCCGGTCCCGTGCCGCGGTATCTGCTCAGCGGCGGACCGGCTGAATCTACTCCTCCTGTGTGTATCGAGCAACACCGGCGCCGCCTCCGAGCTGACGATCAACGCTTGCTTACCGGCGCCCCGCCGCAGGGCCAGGCGTCCCGCAGTGACGATGCTGCTTCGTCCAGCCGTCCCTGGTCGATCAGGCACTTGCCGAGATGTTGCCACGTGAACGAGGTCTACGGTGACAGGTCCGGTTCGTTCCGGGCCACAGTCAATGCGGTGCGGAACTCGGTTACTGCCCGATCCAGCTGGCCCGCCATCCGAAGCGTCTCGCCGAGATAGTTTTCCAGCCGGGCGCGCTCCAGACCGTCGCCGGCCGCGATTGCCGCCAGCGTCCTGAGCAACCGTTCGTAGGCATCGTCCAGCGCGAGGGATCGGCCGCGACCTGCCGGAGGCGGTCATCGTAGCGGCTCAGCACTATCAGGTCTGGCAACGGCTCGGTCATTCGCGATCGCCCATCATGGGCAATCAGCTTCATCCGGGATTGCCTTCGCGCGAACATGGGCAAGTAGTAGATCACCTTGGGTTCCAGTGGGCTGGCCGGTATGAACGTGCAGCTCACTGGCTCCATTCATGCTCAGACAGCCGTTCTGAAACATACGCTTAACCATTCATCGCTCCGTCGCGGCTACATTGGTCTGTGGTGGAATCGTCGCGCCGTGACTCGACGATCGGAGGCGCTGGCGATGATTGCGCCGCTTCGGCCAGGAGTTTGACCAGATGGAGACCACAGGAATGCAGAAGTCATCTGTCTCGCGGAGGAACGTCGTCAAGGGTGGACTTGGGCTTGTCGCCGCTGGCGGCATCGTTCAGGTTGCTCGAGCCCAGGAGGGCACACCGGGCACCGATGGCTACGAAGCCACCCCGGCGAGTACCGAGACCGCATCGACGCCGATGGCCCTCGAGCCCGGCGAGATGACGGCGAAGCGGTCATTCCTGATCACCATGGATAATGCGACCCTCGAAATCACCCCGATCATCACCGCTGGCGAGACCGTCGCCGATTATCAGATGGCCGGAGTACCGGACGGGCTCGGGGCATACAGGGATGGCGACGATGTGGTTCTCTTCATGAACCACGAATTGACCCCGTCTGATGACGAGAATGCGTCATTCGCACGGGTCTCTCGCCTTGTCCTCGATGGAACGACCGGCGCCGTCAAGTCGGGAACGTACGCGCTCGACGGGACGGAAGGATACGAGCGTCTCTGCTCGGCCTCGCTCGCCGGGCCGGCGGAGGGCTTCAACACCCCGGTATTCATGACCGGGGAAGAGTCCACGAGCGGTGAGTTCGGAGGGATTTCGCTTGCCATCGACGGCGCGACAAGCGAAGTCACCCAGTTGCCTTGGCTTGGTCACATCTCGCATGAGAATGAGATTGTCGTGCCGGGTTTCGATGGCAAGACCGTCGTCGTGACCACCGACGATGACTCGAAGGGGTCCGAGCTCTACCTGTACATCGCCGACAGCCCGACGGATTTGCTGGCGGGGAACGGCCAGCTGTATGTCTTCAAGGCCGACACTGGCACGAATACCGGAGATATCAAGAAGGGCGACGACCTGACGGGCTCGTTCGTTCCCGTGGATCAGGGGGACAACCCGGATCAGCCGACGCTGGAGGAAGCGGTCAAGGGTATGGGTGCGTTCAACTTCGTCCGGCTCGAAGACGTCACCTATGACCGCAACAACACTACGACGATTTACTTTGCTGACACCGGCGACGACGCGGAGCCGAATCTCGATTCCAGTGGTCAGCCGTACACCAAGAACGGTCGCATCTACACCATGACCCTCGATCCGTCGGATCCCACCAAGGTCACGTTGTTCAGCGTGTTGCTCGACGGCGATGCCGGTGATGACATCAAGAATCCCGACAATGTCGATGCCAGCAAGACGACCCTCATGATCTGTGAGGACCGGAACGGGTACAACCGGGCCGAGAACTCAGACGATACAGGCCGAATCCACGCCTACGATTTCGCCTCCGGTGAACTCACGGCGATCGCCAAGATCGATCAGTCGGACGGTTCTGGCGTTCTCGACGAAGGCGACAAGGCGGGCTCCTGGGAGTCGTCGGGCATCCTGAACGTCTCCGATCTCTTCGGTGACGGCGTTTGGCTGGTCGATGTCCAAGCACACTCCGTCAAGGTCGCTCAGTTCGGCACCGAGGACGAGAGTGGCCAACTCCTGATGCTCCGGCAGAAGTAAACCCGAACCAGCGCCGCACGAGGTGACGGGGCATACACGACTCGCTCAGCGCGCCGCGAGAAATCGTGGCGCGCTGCTTCGCGGATCCATCGCCTTCAGCTTTTCCGATTATCCGAGCTGACCGTTCCATGATCGATTTTTGGATCAATTAGGATGTCAATCCCGCTCGCCGCGGCGCTATCCGTTTTCGAACGCACGGCTCACCAAGATGGTGTATCTGGCGGACTGGAAGGCGTCCCTCACGTACGGGCGCCAGATCACCCAGATTCGTTGGATCTTCAACTACTACGGACCTTGGGTCCCCGACGTAGTGGACTCGATCCGCCACGACTCTGCCTTTGGGATCGAGAAGAAACGGAACGGCTTCGGGGGCCCCAAGGAGGAGATCAAACAGATCCGCCATGTACCCATCACGACGCTGACACAGGAACAGCAGAGAGCTCTGACCCATGTGGTCGACGAGACGATCAATCTCGATTGGACCACGTTTATCCACCTGGTTTACTCCACCTTCCCTGTTGTGAACCAACCGCGTTTCGCTACGCTCGACCTTCCGACACTTGCTTCCGAATATAAGCGCCAGACGTTGGATACCAGATAAGTGGGGCCGGTTGACCATGACCCCGCACCCGATGGACAATTGACCAACCAGACGGCGCTGTTTCCCCATCCCATACCTCGCCTCGATCCCCGCTCCCGCTACGCTCAACAACAACTCCCGCCGCGCGAGCAGCGCTAGCCATTCCACCTCCGAATCCCCCGCCGGCTCACGCATCGTTCCCTCTCCTCTCTACCCGTCGTCTCGCTCGGAGCCGATGTTCCTGAGATCCCGGCGATCAACCCCGCCGCGACCCCCTGCACCTCGGCCAGGTTGCGCCGCAGCACGGCCTTGTCCTTAGCCCACCTGGCCACATACGGGAAGGAATAGCTGCCGGCGTCGATCCCGTAGTGCGCGAGCACCACAAAGGCGCTGCTCTCCGCCACCGTCTCGGCGTCCTCGCGCGTCACCTGCCCGCGATGGTCGGCCAGGTAGTGAGCCGCTTCATGCACCAGCGTCTTGGTGCGCTGGTCACCCCGCAAGCGATCGCTAAGCGCGATCAGACGATCAGCGGGTTGGTAGTAGCCATTGGCCCGTCCCGTGTCCTCAGAACTCAGGCGAACGCCCTCCTCGATCAGAAAGCGGGAAAGCTGCCGGTCGATCCGCGTGCCGGTCTCGCTCTCGCCGTTCAGCGCCTGCGCGGCCGGCGGTTCGGGCAACGGCTCCCCTCGGTCTGGGCAATATCGAAGACGCGCCCTAAACCGAACCCGGTAAGCATGTGGGTTGTTTTAGGGTCCTGCTCCCCGGCCGGCTGTTGCGCCTGCCGCGTGTGCGCTGAAGCGTGTCGCCGCTGCGAGCAAGCCTGCAACGAGCTGATGGGGCAGCTGGCCGCCTAGTTTTTCTCCTCAGACCGTACAAAGGGCACGCTTCGAAGCGTGCCCTTTGCTATCTCCGTACGGCAGCGCCGTCTTACTCGGTCAAACCCGCCTCATCGATCCCGCCGATCAGCCCGGCCGCGACCCCCTGCACCTCGGCCAGGTTCCGCCGGAGCCCGGCCTTGTCCTTGGCCCACCGCGCCACGTACGGGAAGGAGGAGCTGCCGGTGTCGATATGCGAGGCGTGGTGACCCCAAGCGGCTGTGCTGGTCGAACAGGATCAGCGGGCGCGATCATCGTCGCCTTCGGCCTGGTAGCCCTGCTGAGTCTACTTCGATAGCTATCAGGGTAGCCATGGGGCCGTGGGCGGGCCGGAGCGGCTGTCCGTGAGCCTCCGGCAGACCCACCGATGCAGACCGACCAAGATTAGAAGAAGGGTCATGCCCCAGAGGTAGCTCCCAAGGACATCGGAGGGCCAGTGCGCACCGGTGTAGATACGTCCAAATCCCGTCGCGAGCACCATGAAGACAGCGATGGTCTGAACGAGGCGGCGGACGTAAGCCTGCCGAAGCTGATCGTGCGCCAGGTAAGCGATCGCGCCGTAAACCAGCACGGCGCTCATGACGTGGCCGCTCGGAAACCCTTGGCCACTCGCCCGTTCGGTGACATGCACGAGGTCGGGGATGGGACGCGGGCTCGCCGCGATTAACTTGAGAAGGGCGTTTGAGCTGCGGGTCAGCGTCGCCACTAGCATCAGCCCCGCCGCCGCAAACTGGCGGCAAACCGCAAGCACGAGGATGAGCGCGAGCGCGAGCGCCGTGATCTGCGCGCCATCCCCAATCCAGTTCGTGAAGTGAGCGAGCGCGCCAATACCGGGGATGGCGATCGCTTGGACCTCACGCGTCGTCCCCACGTCGCCCGGCAGCACGCTCGGCCCTGCCGCCGCGGCGGTGAGCAGCAGCGACCCGATCAGCAGCGGTGCCGGGACCCACCGGAGCCTGAAATGCGCATGACTCACATTACCAACCAAGGCGTGCCTCGTTCATTCGGCCGACCGCTCCGGAGCATCCTCGACTTCGGCGCCATCACGGCGGTCTACGCTAATGCGGCCGTCACTCTCCATGTACGCCTCCTTGACCATCGCCAGATCGTTGCAGCCTTGAAGGCGCAACTGGCTCAGCAGCTCCGCCTCCGTGAGAAGCTCGCGGCGCAGATTCTGAGGCAAGATCCGTCCTTCCAGCACCAAACGCAACGGTCGCGGTCGGATGAGATGCCGGATGGGCGGAAACTGGTAACCGAGCCAATTGAGCGCATAGCTCTAAAAGACGATCGTACCCACCAGCACGAGGCCGTCGGGGAGTGAGGTGTAGCTCCCCGCCATCGCACTCTGGGCGGCGTCGGCGATCAGCACGACGACAAGCAGGTCGGTAATCCCCACCGCCCCCGCCTCCCGCTTCAGGACGAAGCGCAGCAGGGCAAACAGGGCCAAATAGATGAGTGAGCCGCGCAGGATAAGTTCCAGCGGAAGCTCGGGAGAGAAGGCGCCCTCCCAATCGATCGTGACCAGCTCCCTCACGCGATCTCACCCCGGTCGAGGTCTTGAAGCTCCCGGGCCGTCGCGGCCAACGCCCGGAACCGCCCCTCGGCCCGGCGAAAGGCGTCCCGGCCGTCAACGTCAGAACCCCCAAAATCAGCGAGTGTCAACTCGGCCAGTCCGGTGCGAGCTTCGCGGATGGCGGGGAGCAGCCGCGCCAGTTTCCCCTCTTCCCGCGCCAGCTCCTCCCGCAGGCGCGGGGAATCCATCCGCTGCGCAGCCGCGGCGGCGAGGCGGTCGGCGAGACGCCACAGCGGCCCGGAAACCGCCTGAGCCTCCTGCGTGAGGCGGCTCGTCACGGCCTCCGGTGCCCCCGCGTCGCGGGCCAGGGCGACGCTGCGCTCCAACTCCAAGAGCTCCCGGGCGACCTGAACGAGCGTCGATGCGACCGGCCACTCGGGCAGGGTTTGGTCGAGGACCTGCAGGAGCCGATGGTGCTGGCCGGTCTGCTCATAGCGACGGAGAGTCTGGCCGAGCCGGCCCCCTGATTCTGTCAGTGGCGCCTCCGCTCTCATCGCCTGGGGTGATGCCCTCACTGGCGGGAAGGAGGTCTCCCAGACCTCGGGTGGTAGGGACCGCCAACTCAACCAGAGAAGCATGGAGCCGATGGTGATCTCGTCCACTTGACCGAGGACGGGCACGAAGTCCGGGGCGAGAACGATAGGATTGCTCAGATACCGGGCGAGGCCGAGCAGCAACCCCCGCGCCGTGCTTGGTGTGCGGGGGTCGGCCGCGAGACGTCGCAGGCGGTCCGGCAGGCGGGGGTCATCCTCGTGCGCACGGAGAAAGACCGCGGCGTCAGTGCGGCTCTGTCCTGAGCGGGCACCGTGTGTCGATCGCCACCACCACACCAGGCCCACAACGATCGTGACAATAATAAGCAAAGCGATCACGAGCAGCACGAGCGCCGCGGCGACCAACGAGAGTTTCACCGGTTGCCCACCTTGCTCGCGCGAGCGGGACGCAGGCGCTGTCGGGACCCAAGCTTGGGAGAGACGAGCACCGATACGGGGTATTGGGCTGCGCGTTCCAACGATATACTCGCGACGGTTTCCTGACCGGAAGGATCGAAAGAAGCTGTTTCCCGCTCGCCCCGATCATCGCAAAGGCCCAGTTGGTGGCGCAATGCCTGGGCTCGCACTTGCGTGTCATTCATGGCAGCGATCCTGGGCCGATGACCTTGAGGGCGGCGCGGCGGACGACGAAGGTGACCGGCGTCGTGCCGAGGTCGTGGGCATCGGCGCGACACGGCAGCGGATGGACGCTCTCAACGTGGACCCGCGCCGAGCGGTAGGTCGCGACCTTCGGCGAATAGCGACGCCGGCCAAAGGCGATCGCGCCCAGATGGACGAGCAGCTGTCCGCGTGAGAACCGCTGGAAGACCCGGACGTCGAATCGACCGTCGTCGAGCTGCGCGTTAGGGGCGACGGTGAAGCCCAGCCCGGTGTAGGGGCCATTGGCCACGGCAACCATCAGGGCCCGCGTCGCCACGGTTTGATCGTCCAGGTGAAGTACCATCCGGGTCGGGCGATAACGCAGCAGCACCCAGAGCGCCATGAGCAGCGATCGATACTGGCCGGCATCGAGGTACTGAAACTCCCGGTAGATCGCGGCGTTCAGCCCGACAGAACCGCCCTCGAAGAAGAGCTGGCCGTTGGCCTCGCCGACATCGATTAGGCGAGTCATACCGCTCGCGATGATGGCGGCCGCAGCATCCAGCTCCCGGGGAAGACCGAGCATCCGGGCCACGTTCATGACACTGCCGAGAGGAAGAATACCCAAGGCGGTCTCGCTGTCGAGGAGCTCACCAGCCACCGTGGCCACCGTGCCGTCACCGCCGGCCGCGATCACGAGATCGTACCCCCGCTGCACCGCATCTCGGGCAGCACCGCTCGCCGCATCCGCCGAGGCCGTGACCATGAGCTCGTCGCCGAGGTGGTACCGCACCATGAGATGCCGCAGTGCCTCCGGCGTGATGCCGCTGGTAGTCGAGACGCCGGCCTTCACCCCGGCGTCAGGGTTGAACAGCAGCCGGATCCTGCACGACCCGGGTGTAGCCTTGGCTAAGGCGGTAATCCCCTCCCGGTCGCTGCTATGCGTATATGGCGTATCCATCGCGGTCTCCGTACCTAGGTAGTTTGTCACTAATGTTGCACGACACGTTAGTGACAGAATAACATGGGCTACGGCCGATCCGAGGAGGTAACCTCAGGGATATGGTCCGATGCGGCGAGCTGGCCGATCCTTGAGCGCCGGGTAGCGCAACTCGATCCCGGTCACGACCAGTCCGACTGCGCCCACGAGGATCACCCAGGCGACCGTGGTCGCCACCTCCACGCTGACTAGCCGCCCAAGGACGGTCGAGGATGCTCGCGGGCCATGCGCTATCCGCAGGTCGACGGCTGCCTGCCACAATAGCGCCAGGGCAAGGCCGCCCAGCAGGGCCAGCCACGCCAGGAGAACAGGGAGCGGGAGGACGACCAGGCCGCGATCGACGGAACGCTCGTGCGCCCACACCACTTTGATCAAGTACCCGCCGCTGACGATGACGGCCACCAAACCTACGGCGATGCGCACCCGGCGAATCCGCGCGGTCAGGATGTGCTCATCGCGCACCCACCAGACGAGTGCGCCGATTAAGCTCACGGCGGGCAGTGCCAATAGGAGCACCTGGGAGAGCGCGGTATAACGCGCCGCAAAGGCCTGCACATCGGCGCGAAAGAGGTAGCCGAGGGTCAACGGTGTGCCGGCCCACAGCAGCGCGGCTGGGGCCGCTCCCAGCAGAAAGTGGCGAACGGGGATGCGTATGAGCCCGAGTGCGATCGCGACAGACATGCGAACCAGCGGCAGAAGCCGGCCGACAAAAACGACGGCCACGTCCCGGTCACCGAGCCGTCGTCGCCACCGCTCCACGGCGGTGTTCTGCTGCGCCGCATGCCGATGCAGAAGGCGGGTCAGGAGGCGGACGCCGCCGGTGCGGGCCACAAGGTGGAGGAGGGTCGTGCCGGAGAGGTCCGCAACGGTGACGAGCGCGAGTCCGAAGAACAACTCCGGCAGCGAGTGCACGGCATAGGCCCCGGCCAGCAGGAGGGTGATTTCCATCGGGATCCCGGTCGGGATCCCGATCTCGCCGGCGAAAAGCATCAGGGCGACAAGCGGCACGCCGTAGTGCAGGATGAGCGGCAGGATCGAAGACTCCATGACTTTATCTCACCAGACGGTAGCGGGTGGGAGTGACACCTCGCGCCACATTATGTGGAACACGATCGCGTGACCGCCCCGGGTCGTGGGGGTCCGCAGGATCATTAGCCGATCGTCGAGCGTCGCGCCCGGGAACGGCCTCCGGTCATACAGCATGGTGGTGGAAGATGAAGAGAGGATGAACCGAAGGCTTGGGGTGTCGCTAGCCGAAATCAAACAGGTCCTCAAGCATCGACCGGCGCCGACGCCGCCGGCGGCCATGTCCGTCCCGGCGATCGTCGAACTCCCGCTCGTCGTCGGACCCACCCCGGCGCTCGTCATAGTCGCGCTCGTCACCGTACCCTTCCGGCTCGGCCGCGTATGGGGTGGCAGCCGACCACTCAATGAGCTTATCGAGCTCGCCGCGGTCCAACCAAACCCCGCGGCACTTCGGGCAGTAGTCGATCTCGACGCCCTGACGATCGGTCATACGGAGCTCAGTGCCATCAATGGGACAGTTCATATCGTTTCCTCCATCGACCGTTGGCCAGCGGCTGAACCGCTCCGCCAGTGCCACCATTTCAAGACTTCAATCCAGAGCGTCGCCCCGAGCGGGACGAGGATAATGAGCAACCAGGCGCGACCGGGCAGGGTGGCCGTTCGCAACGCCGACTCCAGCCATGGAACGGTGGTGGCGAGGACGGCGACACCGACCGCCGTAGCCATCCAGACCAGTGCCACCCGGTTGCTGAAGATGCCAAGGCATGCCAAGGGCTCGCGTTCGCTGCGGAAGGTAAGGGCAAGCATCACATGGCCGATCAGCCAGGTGGCGAACGCCGCGGTCCGCGCTTCCACCAGGTCAAAGCCGGACTGACGCGCCCAGGTGTAGACGACGAGTACCGCCACGGCGAGACTGAGCCCGCCAAGAAGAATCATCCGCGCCATCGCGCGGTCGAGGAAGCGCGCCTGCGGATCGCGCGGCGGACGGCGCATGACATCACCCTCGGGCGGCTCGCTGACAAAACTGACCGAGGCGCCGAGGTCCATCAGCAGCTCGAGCAGGATAATCTGCACCGGGGTAAACGGGATCGGTATCCCGACCAAGGCGGGCAAGACGGTCGCGAGAATCAAGGCGACCTTGACGGCGAGATAGAAGCGGATCACCTTGCGCAGATTGTCATACAGGTGACGCGCCTCGCGCACCGCACTGACGACGGTGGCGATATTGTCGTCCGCCAGCACGAGATCGGCAGCTTCGCGGGCGACATCGGTGCCGCTCTGGCCCATCGCCACGCCGACGGTGGCCCGCGCCAGCGCTGGGGCGTCGTTGATCCCATCACCGGTAACCGCGACCCGCTCCCCTGCCCCCTCCAGCGCCTGCACGAGCCGGTACTTCTGCTCCGGGGTGGCCCGCGCCACGATCGGGTGGTTCAGCACGAAGGTGGCCAGACGCTGGTCGCCGTCACGCTCAACAGCTGGCAACGCCGTGCCGAGGACGGGGGTCGTATCCCCAAGGCCCAGGGTACGCCCTACCGCGGCTGCGGTCGCCGGGTGGTCTCCGGTGACCATGATAAAGCGGACGCCGGCAGCGGCGAGGTCGGCGACGGCGTCCCGGGCGCCCGCGCGGACCGGATCCTGGAGCAACACAAACGCGACGAAGGTGAGATCGGCCTCGGCCGCCTCTCGTGGCGTCTCCGGGGGCAGGTGGCCGAGTCGCTCGGCGGTTGCCAGCACACGGTAGCCCTCTGTCGCCAAGGACTCGGCCAGGGAGAGGAGTGCCGCGCGCGCGTCCGGCTGCAGCTGCGCCTCACCCTGCGTGGTCAGCACCTGCGAGCAGCGCGCGAGCACGGCTTCCGGCGCGCCCTTGACCGCGATTCGTTCGTCCTGGTCCGCTCGATAGCGGACCGCAATCGAGCGCGTTGCATCTGAGAAGGGAAAGGCCATGATAACGGTGGCGGTGGCGCGCTCGCCTTCAGGGTCGAGTCCGAGGCTGGTCGTTGCCGCGAAGAATGCCCGATCGGTCGGGTCACCACGCTCGGCCGATACTGCGTCATTGGCCAGGAGACCGATGTGGATTGCTTTCTGGCTGACCGGATCATTCATGTCGAGGGGATGGCGTGCGCCTTCATTGTCGACCACCGCGGCGACGGTCATCCGGTTCTCGGTCAGGGTACCCGTTTTGTCACTGACCAGCACCGAGACGGCGCCGAGCGCCTCCGCCGCTTGCAACGTCTTAACTACGGCGTTCCGCCGGGCGAGCCGGAATGAACCGAGCGCCAATACAGCAGTGATGAGAATAGGCAGTTCTTCGGGGATAGTGGCGAATGCCAGGGTGAGGCCGGTCAGCAGCGCGTCGCGCCACGGTTGCTGGGCCACGGTGAGCAGCAGCACTGGCACCAGCAAGCTGGCACCGAGCGCGATCCAGACGAGGACCCCAGACAGCCGCCGCAGCTCCCGCTCCAGCGGGGTCGGCACCGTCTCGACCTCGGTCACGAGTTGGGCCACCCGGGCTAGCTCGGTCGTGGATCCGGTTGCGACCACAATTCCGGTACCCTGCCCACGGACGGTAGTTGTTCCCGCGTAGACCATGGTGCTGCGCTCCGCAAGCACTGCCTGCGGTGCCGCCTTAGCATCGGCTCGCTTGTCGGCAGTGGTTGATTCGCCGGTTAGCGCTGATTCGTCAGTCGCCAGCGCACTCGACGACAGCAGCCGGATATCGGCCGGCACCCGCTCGCCCGCCTCAAGCAAGACGATGTCGCCTGGCACCACCGTTTCTACCGGCACCGTGACGACCTGCCCATCACGGCGGACGGGTGTTTGCGGTGCGCGCAGCGCACCGAGGGCGGTGATTGCTCGCTTGGCACGCCATTCGGTGGCCAGCTCGACGACGATGGTGATGAGGATGACGATGAAGATGGTGACGGCGTCCCGGCGCTCACCGAAAATCGCATAGAGGACCCCGACAGCCAGCAGCAGGAGGATCATCGGCTCGGTGAGTTCCTCCAGCAGCTCACGGTACCAGGCCTCTTCTTCCGGGCGCGTGAGCTGGTTTGGCCCGCTCTCGATCAGCCGACGAGCGGCCTCGGCCGCGCTCAGCCCGGATTCTGTCGAGCGGAGACGGGACAGGGCGGCCTCAGGGGACAGGCCCCACCACGTTGCCGGGTCGGACCCATCCAGCCCCGGTGGCACGTCAGTGCGAAGCATGCCCTCCTCCCCCCGGGATCGCCTCAGGCTCGGGATCCTCGTGGGCGTAGACCTCGGTGGTGAAGGCATCGAGTGCGCTCCGGGCGCGCGTCAGCGCTTCCTCGGCCTCCGCCCGACTGGACGCCTCAAAGAAGTCGCGGGCCTGGATGCGTTCACGCCACCGCTGCAACTTCTCCCAGTCGGCTTCGAGCTCCTCCAGTTCGGCGAAGGTGAACTTTTGCTTCCGGCTCTCCCGCGCGATCTCGTCCTCGAACCGCTCGACGTTCTCGACCAGCTCGGCATACTCGGCGTCTCGGCCCTGGTAGAAGCGGGCGATGGTCTGCGATTCCCATTCCGGGGACGGTGAGGTCGTTTCAAGCAGGGACGCTTCGCCCGCGAACTCCCCGACGCGCACGACCAGCGCCTCGAGGGATGTTCGGAGGTCCGGCTTATCCGGCAGGATGGCTGCGGCCTGCTGCAGGTAGGCGGCTCCCAAGCCCTTGAGTTGACGCCAGACATAGGTGCGCCGCCCAGGCGGGCTCTGGGGAACCCGATAGATAAACAGCAGCCAGCGCCGGAGGTCGAGATCGGTTTCGTCAGGTCGCTCGTTCATACACATCTCAAGTCACTATCGTTGCGTGCAACGTTTGTGACATACTAGCACGAATTAGGGGCAAGGCTTGCCCGGGCGCCGGCAGACGAGGCACGACATGGCAGACCAAGACGCGAGGCGACAACCGCAGGCCGGCGGGACGAGGAGGACCTGAGCGATCTGCTCGGGGAGTTGCGCGTTCTCTTGCCAGGAGTGCAGATGCTGACGGGCTTTTTGATCATCCTGCCCTTCAGCCAGGGGTTTTCCAAGATCGGCCAGAACGAGCAGTGGGTCTACCTTGCCTTGTTTGCCTGCTCAGTCAGCAGCCTGGTGCTCTTCACCGCCCCGGCTGCGCAGCACCGATTGGAGCGGCCATTGCGGGATCGCGTGCGTTTCAAGCATGATGCCACCTGCCTGATCATCATCGGGCTAGCACCGCTCTCCCTGGCCTTGATCCTGGCGACGCACCTGATCGTCACCGAGGTGATCGGCAAGGTGGCCGGGCTTGTGACAAGCGCCGTGGTGGCCGCCCTGATCGTCCTGACTTGGTGGCTGCTGCCACTGCTGCACCGGCGCAGTCGGGCCGCGCCCGCAGCAGGCGCGGAGCAGCCGTCCACAACGAGCCGCTGGGGGGTGGTGGAACCATAGCCCCTCGGCGGCTGGCCCTAGTGCTCTGTCAGGCATCAAATGCCGGATAGAGGCGCCGGAGCTTGATCCGGGCGTCCTCGGTCGTGAACTGCCAGTCAATGGCCTGGATGGCGGCATTCCGGCGCGCGGCCCAGGCGGTG
>JAABUN010005567.1_pt1 | contig 15483 bp, 12 predicted proteins | sample 5559311 | NCBI WGS metagenome assembly JAABUN01 (sample SAMN10711877, study PRJNA513370) | rock metagenome | isolation source: Antarctica rocks | place: Antarctica: Victoria Land, Siegfried Peak sud | reverse complement strand
GCATCGACCTCGGCGAGGATGCGCCGACCGAGCTGGCCGAGCTGGACCTGGTTGACCGGGTCGGCGTGCTCGGGGTGGTACTCGAAGCGCGCCCGCTCGAAGTACTGCACCGTGTAGGCGTTGCCGTCCTCCAACGTCTCGCTGCGCTCCTCGCCGAGCGGGTAGCCGAACGAGGCCAGGCCGCCGCCCGCCGCCCAGTACGCCAGGAAACGCCCCTCGACGTTATGCCCGGTCTGCGGGAAGAAGGTCGCGCCCGCCCGCGCGGCGACCGGCGCATCCGCAGGATGGATACGCCGCCCGAACTGGCCGAGGAGCACGTCGCCGGGCGGGGCGTCGGCGGCGTGGTATTCCAGGCGGCTGCGCTCGAAGTACTGCACCTGGTAGGCGCGGCCATCCTCCAGCGTCTCGATGCGCTCGTCGCTCAGCGGCAGGCCGTGGCGCGCGAGCCCGCCGCTCGCCAGCCAGTAGTCGAGGAAGCGCCCGCGCACACAGTGGCCGGTCGCCGCGAAACAGGCCCCCGGCCCCGGGGTGGCTGAGTAGAGCTGCCCGTCGGCGAGCACCCGCCCGTCGCGCAGGAGGATCGCCCGTTGGAAGTTCGGGCGGAGCAGCGGCGCGGCGGGGGCCCAGCGGTTGCCCGCCGGGTCGTACAGCTCCGTCGCGGTCGGGGCGTTGGTCCCCCTCGCGTCGTCGGGACCCGCCCCGAACCCCCCGGCGACGAGTACCCGCCCATCGGGCAGGAGCACGGCCGCGTGGTCGAGGCGCGCGGTCAGCAGGGGTGCCGCGCGCGCCCAGCGATCCGTCGCCGGGTCGTAGAGCTCGACTGCGGCGCTCCAGACGAGATGCGTCAGGGGGTCGGTCTCGTACCGCCCCCCCCCGGTGACGAGCACCCGGCCGTCCCGCAGCGGGGTGGCCTGGTGGGCGAAGCGGGGGACGGCCATGCTCCCGGCGGCGACCCAGGTGTCGGTGCGCGGGTCGTAGAGCGCCGCCAGGGCGGTACCAGCCTGATCGCCGGTGACGATCCCCCCGACGACTAGCACCCGCCCATCGGGCAGCAGCGTGGCGGTGTGGGCCGCGCGACCGGGGCGTAGCGGCGCGGCGCGGGACCAGCGCCGGGTCTGCGGGTCGAAGCGCTCGACCACCTCGGTCGGCGAGGTGGGCGACGAGCCCTGCGTCGTCCCTCCTCCGACGACGAGGATGGTGCCATCGGGGAGCGCCGTGGCGGTATGCCGGATTCGCACGGTGCTCATCGGTGCAACGGTGGTCCAGGCGTCGGCAGTCGGGTCGTACACCACGGCCCCGTTGGAGAGGTTGCGGAACCCGGATGGGCCGCCAGTGAAGAGCACCGCGCCATCGGGCAGCAGTACGGGGGCTTCGCCCAGCCCGAATGGCGCGCCACGCCGCAACTGATCGGTCGCGGGGTCGTAGACGTCCGTCGCTTGGCCGCTGGGAAAACCTTGCTCATCGAGGACAACGCGCGTGATGAGTACGCGGCCGTCGGCGAGCAGCGTGGCGGCATTACCACCGGGAGCAGCAGATTCGGTCCAGCCCCCGACGGCGCGCGCGGCGGGCGCGTGGGGGAGCGACCCGCCGAGCAGCAGGCCGAGCGCGACGAGGACGAGCGCGAGACGACGCGGGCGCATACTCCCTCCAAGGTGTTCCACCCCAACCCGGCCCGATCGGTCCGGGGGCGATTAATACCAGAACGTCCCCCTCGGCGTACGGTTGCGCACAGAGTTGCCAACCATTCCCGCATTCGCGATGTCTCAGGCGCGTCGGGTGCCCCATCCTCACCGAGATCAGCCAAACAAGGGAGGAGGGCACGGCACAGATGATACAGAGGGAAGGGGGGGAGGGGCAAGAACGTGGGTCGCTCAGCGCCCGTCGATGGTGGCGTCGGATGGACGAGCCGTGCCAGGGGCGTGGAGTTCATCGAGCAGGATAGCCGCCCGCACGAGTTGCATCGCCGCAGCAAGCGCGAGGCCACCCGCGACGGCGAACAGCGCGGCGAGGAGCAGCAGCGTCGCAGTCCCCCGCGCGTCGGCGGTCCCGATCGTGACCAGGGCAATCATCGGGAAATAGAGCGTCAGTGCGAGCGGGAAAAGGGACGCCAGCTCGACGAAGCCGCCGAGGATGGTGCCGCCGAGCAGGGCCGAGCGACGCCACCGCCGCGCCGCCATGCGCCGGAGCGCGCCGCAGAGCCCGGCGACGAGCAGCGGCGCGAGGCAGATCAAGAGCGCCGCGCGCGCATTGAGCGGCAGATCGTCTCGACCGAAAATATGCCATACGCCGATGACCCAGGCGAGCGTGGCGAGGCAGAGGGCCACCGCCGCCTGGGTGCTCCAGATGACCCGGTCGAGGATCAATTCCCAAATGAGTTCGGTATGACGACCAGTATCCACGATCGCCCTCCTCAGATTGTCGATTACCGATTGCGGGAACCGTTTCGTCGAGTATGCCCGAACGGGGGACCAGCGGCAACCAGAGCAAAAGATAGCAGCACGAGCCAACGCAGTAGCGAGGGTCGATGCCGTGTGACAGCGCACCACGCCCCTACTCCGCCCACTTCGCCCACTGGCCCACTTAAAAGAAGTGAGCCGGGTCTGGGGGGACCCGGCTCGGTGAGAAGGAGGAGGATGGAGGATGGAGAGAGATTTCGTCCTGCCGTGCTCTGGTTCTTATTCTAGGGCCGGACGACGCCCGCGCCTATCGCCCGTCGGGGGCAATCGCGGGAGGTACGGTGGTACCGAGAGCGTCGGGGCAAGGCTGCGAACGGGGCGAGTATGGGGGTCGAAGCGCGGCCCGCCGATGCGGCGACGGTGTCGATACGATCAACCCGGCGCTCCGCACCACCACGCCGACCGGGAAGCCCGACGTGGCCCCGTCCCGAGCGGCGAGCGGGCATCTTCGCGGACGATGCCGATATGCTAGGATTAACGGCACCCACCGTCCCCGGCGCTATCACCATCAGCAAAAGCGAGGCCCGCGATGACCGCACCGACGACGCTCGCCCCGATCCAGCCGCCGCCGGACGATCCGTTCCGCTATGGCTGGCGCTACATACGCCGGGAAGGGCCGGAGGGAAGCCCGGAGTTCGACCAACTCCCGCTCACGCTGGAAGACGTGCTGCACCCGCAGGAGGGCGATTTCATCGTGCATAGCGAGGCGCACGAGCGGCGCAATCTCTACCTTTACGATGTCTTCGGGGCGCGGCTGGCCGACGATCCCACCGCCGTGATCCTGCACGATGTGCGCGTCGCCTGGGACAGCCCCGATCTGGGGGCGCACGGGCCGGATCTGGCGGTCATCCTCGGCGTCCGCGAGCGCAAGAATTGGAGCACCTTCGATGTCGCCGACGAGGGGGTGCGCCCGGCGCTGATCGTCGAGATCACCTCGCCGGAGACCGCCGCGATCGACCGCTCGGCCAAGCTGGAGGAATACACCCGCGCGGGCGTGCCGCTGTATGTCATCGTGGACACGCTGGTCTACGAGCGGGTGCCACGCCTCCTCATCCTCGGCTATCGGCAAGGCCCCAACGGCTACCAGCCTCTCGCGGCGGACGAGCGCGGCTGGCTCTGGCTCGACCCGGTGCGCGTCTGGCTCGGCGTCGCCGACAACGAGATCGTCTGCTACGACGAGGCCGGACAGCCGCTCGGGGACTACCGGGAGCTCGCAGCCGCCCTCGCCACCGTGACCGCCGCCCGCGCCGCCGCGGACCGGCGCGCGACCGTAGCGGAGCGCCGCGCCACCGAGGCCGACCGCCGTGCCACCGAGGCCAGCCAGCGCGCCACCGAGGCCGACCGCCGCGCCACCGCCGAGGCCGAGGCACGCGCGGCGGCGGAGGCACGGCTGCGCGAACTTGAGGCGGCATTGCGCGAGCTGCGCGGTGATACGAACGAGGGAAACGCCTGAGGCACCCGTTCTCGATCGGGCGATGGGCGGCACCGGCGCAGTCTGCCCGCGCGGGCAGACTGCGCCGGTGCCGCGTATGGCTACCCGCAGCCGGGGACTGGTACCCCCTTGCGGGATGTTTTCACCCTAGAGCCAAGGAGAGGGGCTTCGTTGCGAGCGTGGGAAGGTGCTGGATGAACCCTCACCCCGCCGCCTGCGAGCAGCACCCGCCGACCAGGGGGCGGTAGCTCCCACCCATAAAGGGTGCAGTGCACCCGTGAAGGGCGCAGTGCACCCGTGAAGGGCGCAGTGCACCCATGAAGGGCACACCCGCCCAGCCGAGGAGCGGGGACCAGCGCCGCTGCAAGGCTCTGGACTGTCGCAGCCGTGGGCGACACCGCACGCATAATGGTACACCCCCCTATAAATCGCTCCCTCTCCCTTCCGTCCTCTGCGCGCTTTGTGCGCCCGGTTCGCCTGCGAACTCTGTGGCAAACATCCCTTATCCCCGTTCTCTCTTTTCGTCCTCTGTGCCGCTGTGCCTCCTGTTCCGTCCCCTCCTCTCGTCGTTGTTCTGCGTCGCTGCGTCCCTGCGGCGACCTCCGTTCCCTCGCTCCGACCCGAACGAAAGTTCTAGTTCGCCCCGTTTGGTATACTTGACAGGGCGTTATACGACGATGTTCGGGCGAGGTGGGGGCGATGGCGGCGAGTGCGGCGACCGAGCCGAAGGGCGGGGGCTTTGTCCCGGCGACCCTCGAAGGGGTCGTGGAGCGCCTGACGTACGTCAACCCCGAGAATGGCTACACCGTCGCCAAGGTCCAGCCGAGCGGCAAGAACTACCTCGTCGCGGTGGTCGGCAACCTCCCCTCGGTCAATGCCGGGGAGAGCGTGGCGCTGACCGGGCGCTGGGATACCCACGCCACCCACGGTCGGCAATTCGTGGCGGAGGGGTGCCGCGTCGTCCTCCCCGCCACGGTGGACGGCATCCGCAAGTACCTCGGCTCGGGCATGATCAAGGGGATCGGCCCGAAGATGGCCGAGCGGATCGTCGAGCATTTCGGCGAGGAGACGCTGGCGATCATCGACGAGGCGGCGGAGCGCCTGATCGAGGTGCCGGGACTCGGGCCGCATCGCACCGGCAAGATCCGCGTGGCGTGGCGCGAGCAGAAGGCGATCAAGGAGGTGATGATCTTCCTCGCCGACCACGCCATCTCCACCGGCCTCGCGGTCCGCATCTACAAGCGCTACGGCGACGCCGCGATCGGCATCGTCAAGAACGACCCGTATCGCCTCGCGCGCGAGGTGCATGGCATCGGCTTCAAGACCGCCGACAAGATCGCTGCGCAGCTCGGCATCGCGCCCGACGCGCCGGAGCGGATCGGCGGCGCGGCCCTCCACCTCCTCTGGGAGGCGTCCGACAACGGCCACGTCTTCCTGCCCGAGGACGAGCTGGCGCGGAAGGGCGTCGAGATGCTAGAAGTGCCGATCGAGAAGGTGCGGGAGGCGATCGAGCGCCTGCTGACGACCGACAGCGCCCGCCGCGAGCGCGTGGACGACCGCGACGTGATCTACCTCACTCCCTATTACCATTCCGAGGGGGGGATCGTCCGCCGCCTCGGCGCGATCGTGCGCTCCCCCGCCGACCGCCTCGCGCGCTTCCAGGAGCTCGATTTCGCGCGCGCCTTCGCGTGGTACGCCGGGCGCAAGGGGCTGGCGCTGACCGACGCGCAGCGCGCCGCCGTCAAGATGGCGCTCACCAACAAGGTGAGCGTGCTGACCGGCGGCCCCGGCGTGGGGAAGACGGCGACGACCCAGGCGATCGTGGCAATCCTCAAGGCGAAGGGGGGACGGCCATTGCTCGCCGCCCCGACCGGGCGCGCGGCGAAGCGGCTCGCGGAGCTGACCGGCGAGAGCGCGCAGACGCTGCATCGCCTCCTCGGCGTCCGCTTCGGCGGCGAGGCCGGGCGCAACGCGGACAACCCGCTCGAAGGCGATCTGCTGATCGTGGACGAGTCCTCGATGCTCGACACCCTCCTCGCCAACACCCTGCTGAAGGCGACCCCGAACGACATGCACCTCCTCTTCGTCGGCGACGTGGACCAGCTCCCCTCGGTCGGGGCCGGGAACGTGCTGCGCGATATCATCGGCTCTGGGCAGGTGCCGGTGACGGCGCTCGACCAGATCTTCCGGCAGGCGCAGGACAGCGGCATCGTCACCAACGCCCACCGCATCAACAAGGGGGAGACGCCGATCACGCGTGGGCTGCCGGACTTCTTCTTCCTCCCCGAGGACGACCCGGAACAGCTCGCGGAGACGGTGGTGAATCTGGCGAAGACGCGCCTGCCGCGCCGCTACGGCCTCGACCCGCGCCGCGACATCCAGGTGCTGCCGCCGATGCACGGCGGCGCGATCGGCGTCTCCGCGCTGAACATGAAGCTGCAAGAGGCGCTGAACCCGCCCGCGCCCGGCAAGGTCGAGAAGCAGTTCGGCGCGCGCCTCTACCGCGAGGGCGACCGGATCATCTGCATCCACAACGATTACGAGCGCCAGGTCTTCAACGGCGATGGCGGCTGGATCGAGCGCCTCGACCCGATCGAGCAGGAGGCGACGATCCGCCTCGACGATGAGCGCCGCGTCACCTGGGGGTACAGCGACCTCGACGACCTGACGATCGCCTATGCGGTGACGGTCCACAAGAGTCAGGGGAGCGAGTACCGCGCGGTGATCATCCCCCTGCACACGGCGCACTACCTGATGTTGCAGCGCAATCTCCTCTACACCGCCGTGACGCGCGCGAAGGAGCTGGTGGTGATCGTCGGCTCGTGGCGCGCGCTGGCGATCGCGCTGAAGAGCGACCGGGTGGCGGAACGCTACACCTCGCTCGCCCAGCGCCTGCGCGACGAGTTGGAACCGCCGCGCAAGCGCGCCAAGCTCACCAACCTGCAAGAGAAGCTGCGGCAGCGCCTCGACGCCAACCCCCCGATCGCCGCCCGCCCGCGCCGGGTGGCGGAAGAGGCGGCGGCGTGGGCTGAGGCGAAGCCATAGGGCCACATCAACCTTTATTAATTACCGGCAGATGTTCGCAACACCGCACCATAAGCCAAAGTTACCATTTATCGTCGCATCACAATATTAGGACTTACGCAGTTGAACGTGGATTCCGGGCGAAATCGTGCCTGATTCATGCGCAAATGCGTAGGTCCTAAATATATCGAACCAAGTATAGTGAGGAGTAAATTCATGATTGAACCATATGCTGATCGAACTGGTCTGCGAGCCATTATTCTTGCAGTTGCAGCAAACATACCCGTAGTTGGTGGCATAGCAACAGGATTGGATACGGCTCTTATGGGCACCTTACAGAAAGCCCGGCGAGAGCGCTTGTATACTCTTAATTGACGAACTTGAGAATGGTGGTCACCCCCTGACGCGCAAGGTGATGATCTCAGACCCTATAATTTACGCGTGCCACGTCACAATCGAGGCCACAATCAGGACACAACGCCTCGAAAAAATCCGCGCGTTCGCACGGCTCCTACGGGCCGGACTTGAAGATGAGCCACGACTAAACTTGAAAACTGAGCATGAGGACTTTCTAAAAATACTGGATGATCTTTCCTACAGAGAAACTTGTCTTCTGGCTATACTTGAAAGCTACGAAAAGAAGTATCCGCTTCTGGATGGCGACAACCACCTACAGCGAGCAATTTGCTTTTGGGATGAGTTCTCTCAACAAGTGATCAGCGAATACTCTATCCGCCAAGACGAGCTAGATGCTTGGATGACTCGTCTTAACCGAACAGGAACGTATGAAACTTTTACAGGGTCATATGTGGGATATACGGGAGGAAGGGGCAAGCTTACGCCAACTTATTACAGATTATCATCGCTGATACGTTCTCAACCTGGACAATTCAGAACGGGAAAGATAGGCTAAATACTACCATCTCATATTCACCACTTGCTTCCGAATAGTAGTCACGGCGTTATCAGGGTCTATTCAAGTTCAAGGCTCGGGCGAGGGATCCCGGCTGGATCGGGCCCGCAGGCCGTCGTTGCGCGGGCGCGCGGTCCGGCCCCGCCACGCGCGTGGCGCCCCGCACCACCGAGCGCGCCCGCCGGACCAGCGCGGCGGGCGCGCGGCGGTAACCGCAATCGACTTTGAATAGACCCTGCGGCATTATGGTGCGTTACCGACTGCGGAACGCTTTCCTCCACCTCTCGCTTCACCTCAGATGCCAAGAGCAAAATGATGGCAGCAGAGCAAGCGTGGTATATCACGGAGCGTGCCGAAGCGTTAGCGACGCTCTTCCTGACGCGGCGTAACGATCTGGAAGTATTCCCTTCAGGCCGTGGGGCCGGGCCGTTCGGTGCCGTCGCTGGTAGCGTCGCGCGCGACCTGGTCGATCGGCGCGGATGACTGCGTGCCATGCACGATGCCGCCGGTCTCCTCGGCGCGACTGGCGAGGAATTCGGCACCGATGATCCGGATGATCTCCGCGATCGGGATGGCGAGGAGCGCCCCGAGGATACCGAGCAAATTGCCGCCCGCCAGGACGGCCAGGAAGATCGCGAGCGGGTGGAGTTGGACGCTCCGCCCGTAGACGAGCGGCTGGAGGACATTGTTCTCGATCTGCTGGTAGACGATGAAATAGACCAGCAGGATCAGCCCCTGCGGCACGCCGACGAAGAGCGCCACGATGACCACGATCGCCGCGCCGAGGGTCGCCCCGACGAGCGGGATGAGATCGAGCAGCGCCACCAGGAGGGCGAGCACGACCGCATACGGCATCCCGCCGGGGAGGGTGAAGTTCATGATCGTCATGACGAGGAACGCCCCGACGCCCGCGATCAGGCTGATGATCAGGTTCCCGTTGATGTAGCCATGAATCGCGCCCGCCGACTCGCCGAGGAGCCGCCGCAGGCGCGGGCGTTGCGCGGGATTGAAGAGCGCCAGCCCGGCGTTGACGAAGGGTCCGCTGTCGAGGAGGAGGAAAAAGGTGAGCAGGAGGATGCTGATCGTGGCGGTCACGCTGCTCACGATGCCGCGCGTGACCGCGACGAGCGGCCCCGCCGCCGCGCCAAGCCGGGACGGCAGCGTGCTGAGTTGGGCGCGCACCGTATCGACGTAGGACTCGAGGCCGAACCGCCCCGCCTGATCGCGCAGCCACTGCTCCAAACCGCCCGGTCGGCGCGTCAGGTCGGTCGCGAACGCGACGAGGCCCTGGACCTGATCGACGAGGGGCGGGACGAGCAGGGCGGTGATCGCGGCGAGCACCGCCAGGAGCACGAGATAGACCAGGCCGATGCCGATGCCGCGCTTGATCCTGTGGCGCTCGAGCCAATTGACGGCGGGGGCGAGGGCGACGGCGAGGAACACGGCGATGATCATCCAGCGCACGATCTGGCGCAACTGGTAGAGGAGCAACAGCAGTCCGACGAACACGAGGGTGGTGAGGAGCACCATGACCACCGTTCGCGCCGTCACCTGGGGGCGCGCGAGGCGCGGGATCAGCCCCCCGCCGCCCGTGAATGGGATCGCATTCGCCGGTCGTTCTTCACCCGTCATCCGTATTCTCCATACCGTGGCCTTCGCCACCCGCCGCGCGAGCGCCGCCCGGCACGCCCCACAACGCCCCTGGTTTCCGGCGAGAACCGGCATCGGCGGGCCGACACCGCCCGAACCCGCCCGTTGGCTCGCCTGGTGGTTGCCCTGGAGGGCTATCCCCGCCGCCACACCGTCCCGCCCCGGACAGGACCGCGCGATGCCGCACATTCTTGCGCGAGCACGCGACTGGCAGGCCGGTACGGCAGGGAGCGTACCGGACACGTCTCACGGTGCCTCGCGGACACGAGGGGTGCGCCGATAAGGCACGCGGATTATGACCCATCAACGGGCGTTGCTACAACCCCTGGCCCTGAGGCCCGCAACATCTTGACAGTATGCTGTCAATCATGCTATACTGCGTGCATGAGTTCAGCAGGTGTACCCGATGATCCCCTGAGTAAGTTCTCCCTGAGCGTCTTCGCCATGAACGGCTTGCTGATGCGTTCGGGAGAGAGCGTGACGCGCCCGCTCGGCCAGAGTAGTGCCCGCTGGCAGGTGCTGGGCCGTGCCGGTTATCAGCCGCAAACGGTCGCGCAGATGGCCCGTGACATGGGGCATACCCGCCAAAGTGTGCAGCGCATCGCGGATGTACTGGCGAGGGAGGGTTTGGTCGCGTACAACGATAACCCCGCCGACAAACGTGCCCAGCTGGTAGCGCTGACGGCACAGGGCGAGACGGTTCTTGCCGCCATCTATGCGCGGGATCAGGAGTACTCGCGGCAGCTTATGGCCGAACTCGACCCGGAGCAGCTGGTAGAAGTAGCAACCGCGCTGGAGGGTATCGCTCGGATATTCGCGGCGCATCTCGATCAGCGGCCAACACTAACCGACCAGCAGTAAAGGAGCACAAGCGATGAAGACAACCCGATCAAAAGACGGCACAACGATCGCCTACGATGTGTATGGTCGTGGTCCGGCGCTCATATACATAACCGGAGCGAGTTGTTTCCGCTCATTCAAGCCGATCGTGCGCGATGTCAAGGCGTTCGCCAAAGAGTTCACCGTCTACAACTACGATCGTCGCGGGCGTGGCGACAGCGGCAACACGTTGCCGTGGACGGTTGAGCGTGAGGTCGAGGACGTCGAAGCGATGATCGACGCAGCCGGTGGCAGGGCGTATGTATACGGCCATTCTTCCGGCGCGGTGCTCGCGCTCGAAGCCGCCTTACGACTCGGCAACAAAGTGCAGAAGATGGTCATGTATGACGCATCGTATGTGCATGACGAGACGGAGAAGGCCCGGTACACGCTGCTGTGTCGCACGATCCACGGGCTCCTCGATAGTGGCGAGAATGCAGCAGCGATGAGGACCTTCTTGCAGGGTATTGGCATGCCGAAAGTGCTCGTTTCGCTACTGCCAGTATTCCCCGGCTGGCGGACCATGAAAACGCTTGCGCCAACCCTCGCGTACGACATCGCCCTGACCGGCGACGTGCCACCCATTAAGCGAGCTGCGAGCGTCACTGTGCCAGCACAGATCATCGTCGGACAAAAAAGTCCTGTCGGCCTGCACGACGTCGCGAACCAGTTAACCGAAGCGATACCAAACGCCACGTTCGTCGAACTCGCAGGCCAGGACCACCTGGTCAGCGCAAAGGCGTTGCTGCCGAGGCTTGTGGGCTTTCTGAAGTAGGAGGGGTACGAGATGACGATCGACACGAGATTCACGGCGGAGATCACGAAAGATAACAATAGCGGCTGGTCGTGTGTTGCGTGGCCAGAATCGGTGGGTGTTCTTGGAACGGGCCTGCCGGTGAAGGTCACCGCCGCCATCGACGGCCACGAATTCCAGGCGACGTTCTTGCCGATCGGTGGTCTGCACATGTTGCCCCTCCGCTCGGCGATCTTGAAGGCCATCCATAAACAGGCAGGCGATACCGTGGAGGTATATTTAAAGGAGCGACGGTAGTCGCCCCACCGTTTGGCCTAAGAGCGGTGCTCAATGTGCTTGGCCTGCTTGCCCCGATTGCCGGTGTCCGGAGGTTGCCGCACCCCACGAGGGGGCACAAGTCCCCGGAGCGGAGCGGCCACGCCGCCCCGCAGCCCCAAGACCCTGCTTGGGAGCACCTCCCCCTTCGGGGACTGGGTGCGGGCGGGCCGATCTTTCTGCGGGGTGTGCAAGGCCGTCCTCCCCGGCCAATGTCGCTTCACTCAGCGGCTAGAGCCGCTCCCACGAACAGTCGGTCGTCGTGCGACCCCTACCGCCGCACCAGCGCCTGTCCGCCGCGCCGCCCTACCACTTCCGGCCCGATCTCGGCGTGACATCCAGGCGCGCGGCGCTCGACCTGCTCATGGGCCTCTTCAAGCCCGGCGAGATCGTCGCCCTGGCGCTCGCCTCGCCCATGCGGGCGGTGTGACCGCGTGCCAGCCTCGCCTGGGTGCGCGACTCAGCGCCGCGCGAACGCCGCGACGACCCCGTAGCCGATGATCGCGATCAGGACGCCCCCAAGGAGTATTTCACTGCGACCGATCAGCGCGCCGACGAGGACACAGAGAACGCCGAGAATCATGATGATCAGGCCCCAGCCGCGCGCGTCGGGCGGCCAGGAAAGGAGCGGACGGCGCACAACCCGGTGGTAGCTACGGGGCTCGCCCAGCGCGTCCTCGACCTCGCCGAGGCGCGCAACGGTGTGGTTCCATTCGCGTTGCACCTCGGTCAGCGGGCCGGGGAGGAAGGGGATGCCCGTCTGCCCCGCGCGGCGCATCGCGCGCTCCTCCGCTTCGAGGTCGGCGATCCGCTCCTGCACGGAGAAGCGCTCCTGCTGCAATTGCAGGCGGCGCAGCTCGGCCTGGGTCGCCGCCGCGCTCGTCTCGATCGTGCGCGTGACCGCCTGCGCCAGCCGCGCCGCCACGAAGCCGTCGCCGTGGACGATGGTCAGCGGCGTGCCGCAGTGGGCACAGCTGATCTGGTCGAGGTCGGGCGGGATGGCGAGCGCCGCGCCGCACGACGCGCAGAGGATCCGCACCGTCTCGATCGCCATCGCCTCTCCTCCCAAACCTACGTCTGCTATGCCCCTGTATGATATACGGAGAATCCGCCAAACAGTAGCCCTCCGGCGACACCCTACAGACACCGCGGCTATCGGGCGGGCGGATGGCGTCGGTGGAAGCCCCGTTGTCGCGCGATACGCCCTTGCTCGACGGGCGGGCGGGGCCGACCGCCGCGCCGGACACCACGGTGAGGCCGTGCACAGGACGACGCCTTCGCGGGCGTTGCCGCGCCTGCGGGAGGGTCGCAGATCGTGGGTCGTGGGTCATGAGCGGGAACGGGGCGTTGAAAAGGGGTATCCTATACCGGTCGTCGAGATCGGCACCATCGCCGGTAGGATCAGCGCCGCACCGCCGACGAACCCGCTCACGACCCACGACCGCCGCACACAAAGGATCGCCGCATGCCCCGCACGCCGGAATGGTATCCACAGAACCGCGTGCTGATCTGGATCTGCGCCCTGATCGCGGTCAACCAACTCGGCTTCGGGTCGATCGTGCCGGTCGTCCCCCTCTACGCCAGCGCCTACGGCGTCAGTCAGGCGGCGATCGGGCTGACGATCGGCCTCTACGGGCTGGCGCGCTTTTTGGTGAACGTCCCCGCCGGGGCGCTGGCGGAGCGCGTGGGCCGACGCGGCACGCTGGCGCTCGGCGGTTGTTGCACGGCGCTCGGCAACCTCCTCTGCGCCGTCGCGCCCAACTACCCCGCCTTCCTCGGCGCGCGCTTCCTGGCGGGGATCGGCGCGGCCCTCACCCTCACCGCCGCGCAGATCGTCCTGGCCGACATCAGCACCCCCGCGCGGCGCGGGCGGATCATGGCGACCTACTCCGGGGTCTTCGCCTTCGCGGTCGGCATCGGGCCATATCCGGGCGGGCTGCTGGCGGAGCACCTGGGACTCGCCGCCCCCTTCTACGCCTTCGCCGGGCTCAGCCTCGCCGGGGCGGCGCTCGGCTGGTGGCGGGTGCCGGAGACGCGCGGGATGCGCGAGGGGGAGGTCATGACGGCGAGCGCCGCCCCCACCCCCGCCTTCACGGCACAACTCCGCGTGCTGCTGGCACGCCCCCCCTTCACGCTGATCAGCCTCGTCAGCTTCGGGGCCGCGTTCGCGCGCACGGGGGCCCTGTTCAACGTCATCCCCCTGCTCGGACGGTCGCGGCTCGGCCTCGCGCCGGACCAGATCGGCCTCGGCCTGGGGCTGATCAGCGTCGTCGGGTTGGCGCTGGCGTACCCGTCCGGGGCGCTGGTCGATCGCTTCGGGCGCAAGCCCCTGATCGTCCCGGCGACCCTGCTGACCGGCGTCGCGATGCTCCTCTTCGCGGCGGCCCCGAGCTACCTTTGGTTCATCGGCGCCTGCGCCGTCTGGAGCGTCGCGTCCGGGATCGGCAGCAACGCGCCCAGTGCCTACGCCGCCGACAACGTCCCGCCCGGCATGAATGCCGCCGCGATGAGCGCGTACCGGATGCTCGGCGACCTCGGTTACGTGGTGGGGCCGCTGCTCCTCGGCTTCGTCGCGGACGCCGCCGGGGCCAACGCCGCGCTCGGCGGGACGGCGGTCATGCTGACGATCATCGCGGCCCTCTTCGCGCGCTATGCCCCGGAGACCTATCGCGCCGCCCGCCCGCTCCCCGCGCCGTAGCGGTCGCATGACGGCTGCGCGCAAAACTGTGTCGAACGTCTGTAATTTCTCCTGCAAACGCCGTCATGCCGCTCACCTGCCGCTTGTGGCCTCGCAACGACATGCGGCCACATCCGGGCGCTCGACTTCGCCCCAGCGCGTCGTCCATCCATCGCGTCGCCATCGCCCGCCCGTTGCGCCCTCACAGCGCGCTTGTTAGCATGCTGTAGGCCGGGCGGTACCAGGCTAACGTCGACACATCCGGGTCGCGCCATCGCCCTGGTGGCGTACTGGGGGTCCGGCATCGCGAGCGCACGAGGGCAATGATGCAGGAACAGCGTCTCACCGGGCGGACGATCGCCACCTATCTCGCCACCTATGCGGGCTGGCTGGCGCACTGCGCCGCGACGATCGCCACCTATCTCGCCACCTATGCGGGCTGGCTGGCGCACTGCGCCGCCGGGATCGCGATCTGCATCCTCTGGCAGCAGACCCTCCTCCTCCTCTACACGCGCGCCGGGTGGAACAAGTACGGCGTGTCCGCCTACAACAACCTGATCGTGATCGTCCTGGTCCTCGGCTGGCTGGCGCTCTGCGTCGGCACCGAGGCGTGGTATCGGCATGGCATCGCGAACGGCACGATAGGCCGTCGCCTCCTGCGCGTCACCCTGATCGAAGTTGCCGCAGCGGCGCTCGCCGCCGTGGGAGGCTGGCTCGTTGTGGTATTGCCTTGAATCGCACAGCGGGCATATCGAACGTCGGATCAGTCGATTTTTCTCTCCTGCCGTGATGAGGGGATACGATGACAAAGCGACTCGGCGCGGCGGCGGTGATTCTGGATACCGAAGGCCGGGTTCTGCTTGTGAAGCATGCGTATCGTCGTAACAATTGGGAACTTCCCGGAGGCCATGCAGAGCCCGGTGAGTCGATCGTGACCACCGCGATCAGAGAGGTCGCTGAAGAGGTCGGCTTGCGCGTCGAAGCAGAATTTCTCACGGGAATTTACTTCGACGATCAACTCGACCTCCATTTCTTTGTCTTCCGCTGCCATCAACTCAATGCAAGCGCCACACCAGCACCGAACAGCCCGGAGATCGCCGCCTGCGCCTATTGGCCCCTAGAAACTGTATGAGAAGGGGTGGCACAGGGCGTGTTGGCAGCGACGGATCGCGGTGATTCGCGATCATGACAGAGTACGGACGCGGCCTCGCCCATATGGTTCTCGGCGATCCTCGGCGTGTCCGTACCCTTCTCGCACAGTTTCTAGTGGGTTGTCAGGCGTGATTTGCAAGGTGTGCGGCGGGGTGCTAGCCTCGATAGCCTCGGCGGGCGACGCGAAGCGTGCAGGAGGCGCCATGTCCAAGAAGGCGATCGTGACCCTGA
>JAABUN010005566.1_pt1 | contig 15484 bp, 20 predicted proteins | sample 5559311 | NCBI WGS metagenome assembly JAABUN01 (sample SAMN10711877, study PRJNA513370) | rock metagenome | isolation source: Antarctica rocks | place: Antarctica: Victoria Land, Siegfried Peak sud | reverse complement strand
TGCGGCTGGCGACCAGCTGTTCGCGCAGGCCCATGAGCATCAGCGCCGCTTGCTGCTCGGCCGTCTTCACCGGCACGAACCGCATCGTCGGCCGGCTCATCGCCTCGCACAGCGCCTCGGCGTCGGCCGCGTCGTTCTTGCCCCGCTTGACGTATGGCTTGACCAATTGAGGCGCGATCAGCTTCACCGTATGCCCGAACGATTGCAGCGATCTTGCCCAATGGTGGCTCGCACCGCACGCCTCAATTGCAATCACCGTCGGTGCAAGCTTCTCGAAGAACGCCACCATCTCCTTGCGCCGCAGCTTCTTGCGCAACACCACTTCTTCGGCGGCGTTCACGCCATGAAGCTGAAAAACATGCTTCGACGTGTCCATTCCAATTCGGCTAACCTGTTCCACGGACGGTCTCCTCTGTTTGAGATCAACACTGACCTCATTCTGGCACACCCGATGCCGCCGGGGGCCGTCCACACCAACAAACAACCCCCAACCGACCACCCCCGCCCTGTCCGTCAACTTCCGGCCTTCCACGGCAAGGCGGACACGTTGATTGCCGGACGGGGGAACGGACAAGCGCCTTGGCCGGTAGGGCAACGCCATCACATCCGCATCCCGCGTCCCTGCCGCAGCCCTAACCGCTCCCGCTCGGCCTCACGCGCCTGCTCTTGCACGCTCGCATGTGCCCGCTGCCCCTCGCCCGACGCTGCCAGCGCCTGCCCAATCCCGGCCAGGCCCTCCCGCGCCTCCGGCCCGCCCTGGACACCCCTGGCGCCCCGCACTAGGTCGCGCACCCCGTCCTCGCCCAGCCGCTGCCCGGCCGCCTCCGTGACGGCCCGCAGCTCCGCTGCCACCGCCGGCTTGCTCTCCACCTTCTGCGCCCATGCCTCCGCCACCGCCGGGGACTGCCGCGCCGTCAGCGACCCCCACACTGGGCTGTAGCCGGGCCTCGCCTTCGCCTCCCGCTCAGCCGCGTTGCCGGCCCGCTCCACCGCCCGCACTGCCGCCCATGTCGCCGGAGACAGACCGGGCACCTCCACCGCGTCCCGTGCCCGCTGCGCGTCCACGTCGCGCACGTAGCCCTGCCCAGCCCGCTCCTCGGCCTCCCGCAGCCGCAACAGCCCGCCGCCGATCGCGCCACCGCAGCGCACCGCCGCGTCCCGCTCCGCCTTGGACGCCGCCGACGCGAACCATCCCGTTTTGCCCCGCAACTCGCCCAGCAGCTCCGGCCCGCCGTGGCCTAGCACCCGCTCCGCCCCCTTCGGCCCGCCCTCGGCCGTCTCCAACGCCGCCAGCCGCTCCCATGCCGCGTTCGGGTCGCGGTAGGCTTGCCGCACCCACACGCCCAGCTCGCGCCGCCGCTCCTGCGCCTGGCGGTCCCTCGCCACCGCCGCCGCGATCTCCGCGGCCGTCGTGCCGCGGCCCTGGCTGTCCCGCCCCCAGGCGTCCTGGTGCGCCAGCAGCAGCGGCGTCGGCACCTGGTCCCGTACCGCGTCCGGCGCGGCCTCCGCCTGCACCCGCTCCGCCGCCGCTCGGCCCAACCGGGACCGCTGCGCCTCGTGCCAGCCCAGTGCTCGCTTCACCGCCGCCCGCGTCCGTGCTCGGCGCGGGGCGTCCGCCTCCGGCCCGGCCTGCTCCCGCGCCGCCGGCTTCGGGGTCACCTGCTCTGCCGCCTGCCGCACTACGATCTCACTTTGGGGCCGCAGCGGGTCCAGCCCGCGCCGCTCAGCAAACCCCTGACCGTAGTCGAGCGTCGTGTCCTTCGCCCGCTCCCGGCCCAGCGCCCGCGCAAGCTGCCGACCGTCCGCGAACTCGTCCCGGCCGTAGTGCAGCGCCACCCCGTCCCGGTGCCGCGTCAAGGCCACATACGCCGCGTGCCGGTCCATGTGCGCCGACGCCAGCACATGCGCCCGGTCCACTGTCACCCCCTGCGCCTTGTGGACCGTCGCCGCGTAACCGTGGTCCATGTGCCCATAATCCCGCACGTAGAACGTCACCACCGGGGCCGCGTCCTTTCCCTCCTGTCCCGGCCCGTCCAGCCGCACCGTCAGCCGCTCACCCTTGCTGTCCACCGCTAGCACCGTCCCCAAGGTGCCGTTCTTGACCGCAACGCCGCCGCGGCTCCCCGGACCCGCTCCAAGCCCGCGCTCGTTCCGCAGGAACATCAGCCGGTCGCCTCGCGCCATCGCCCGCGCGCCCCGCTCCGTCTCGACCTGGTGATCCTTTCCCAGCTCGCCTGCCGCCCGCAGCCGGTCCCGCGCCAGCCCGTTCAGCTCCGCCACGTCCGCCCGCGTGTAGGCCAGGATCACCCGCGACTGCTCCGGCGCCGCCCGGCGCTCCGCCGCCCACCCGTCCACCAGCGCCGCCCGCGCCTCCTCCCGCGTGCCATGCCCGGCAACCATCCCGGCCCGCTCGTAGCGCCCCAGCGCCGCCCCTGTGCGCCCTGTGGCCAGCTCCCGCGTCGCGTCGCGCTGCCACTCCTCGCGCTGCCGGCGCACCTCCCCAATCTCCGCCGCCCCGTGCCGCTCCGCCAAGGCCCGAAACGCCGCACCTGCCTCGATGGCCTGCAACTGCTCCGGGTCGCCCACCAGCACCACCTTGGCCCCAGCCTGCTGGGCGGCGGACAGCACACGCTCCGTCTGCCTGCTGCCCACCATCCCGGCCTCGTCCACCACCAGCACATCCCGGCTGGTCAGCTCGTCCCGGCCTTCCTTCCAAGCCCATTCCAAGCTCGCCAGGGTCCGGCTCTCGATGCCGCTGCCGCCCTCAAGCCCCTCAGCGGCGATCCCGGACAGCGCCGCCCCGCGTACCCGGTAGCCCGCCGCCTCCCACGCCTGCCGTGCCACCCCCAGCATCGCCGACTTGCCGGTGCCGGCGTAGCCCACCACCAAGGCTAGGTCCCGCCCTGCCGTGACATGCGCCACCGCCGCCCGCTGCTCCTCCCCGAGCTGCAGCCCGCCCGCCTCGGCCCGTCGTACGGCACCGTCTATCTCCGCCACGCCTACGCGGTGCGCGCCCGACTGGGACAGCGCCGCCCCCGCCGCCTCCATGCGCTGCTCCGCCGCCAGCATCTCCCGCGTGCTGAACCGCTCCTGCCCGCGACCGTCCACCCCGAGCCGAACCAGCTCCGGTGCTGCCTCAACCTTCGCCATTACATCCGTGAACTGCTCCGCCCCGTCCGAGTGCCGGTTCACGAACCGCGCCAGGTCCTGCCGGGTAAAAGTACTGTGCTGCCGCGTCAGCGCGTCCAGCGCCACTGCGGGGTCAGCCGCGATCCGCTCCCCGTTGCGCCGCGCGATGCCGTCATGCTCGGCCCGACGCTCCGCGTCCTCGCCCCGCGCCGCCCGTCGCGCCCCCGCCGGCCCGATCTTGTGCTGCGGCTCAAGCGAGATGCCCTGCTCGGCATAGCTGCGGTGGTCAATCCGCACGTCGTGGCCCTGCGCGGCTAGTCGCTCGTTCGCCAGCGCAGCCCACCGCTCCCGCACACCCTCGTACAGCTTCCGGCTGTTCCACTCGCGCGCCTTCGGCCCGAACCCGTCCGGCCCCACCTCGCGCATGGTCAGCATGACGTGCGCGTGCGGCTGCGCCTCGCCGTCGCCCGCCGTAGCCCAATGCACGTTCACGTCCGCCACCATGCCGCGCGACACGAACTGCTCGGCCACGAAGTCACGCGCCAACCGGATCGCCTCCGGCCGGGACATCTCCCGCGGGATGGAGAACTCCATCTCCCGCGCAAGCTGCGCGTCCTTGCGTCTCTCGGTTGCTTCTACCTCGTTCCACAAGGTCGCACGGTCCTGCCACCGCTCCGGCGCACCCACGGGCAGCATGATCTCCGAATGCACCACGCCTTCCTTAGCGGTGAAGTCATGGTCGCGCCGCTGCCGCTCGTCGTGCAGCCGCTCCGCCGCACGGTAGGCGGCAGCCGCCACCGCGCTGCGCCCCGTGCTGCGTCCGATCACCTGCATCCGTGCATGGAAGATCGCCATTGCCGGGCAGCCTAGCGCCGCCGGCCGCGCACGTCACCCCGTGACGTATCTGCGCGCATCTCCTGATCCGCTCCGTTCCACTCCGCAGCGGAAATGACGGGCTGCTCGCGTGCCTGGTCGGATGCGCCAGGCCGGTCAGCCATCAGGCCAAAGTCGCGTTAGATGAGATGAACACCTACGCCGCCTGGCCTAGCTCCCAGGCAAACACGCCCAGCGCTGCCTCCGCCTTTTCCTTCGCCTCCATCAGGCTGTCAGCCAACCCATACCGCTGCTGGCCATGGCCCGATTGCTCGCATACGTGCCAGTCCCAGCCGTTCTCCCCCAGGCTCTCCACCTGGAGATACAGCGCGCCACGCCCGCCAAGCCTCCGCTCGGCACGATACACCTCGCCCTCAGTCGTCTCCCAATCAACCAGCATCCCAAGCTCCTCCCGCGGTTTCATGGATGCCGGTCGCTGCCGCGTCTTTGACACTGCATCCGGCCTTGCTATCGTCCGCCCCGAACCTCGCTGCCATCAAAGAAACATCAGGAAACATCAGGAAACGTCATGGCCCGGAAGCCACGCGATTACGACGCCGAACTCCAGGTCCTCATGGATCGAGCCAAGAAGCTCAAGTCGCAGAAGACCGTCCAGCTCGGCGAACTCGTCCAGGTCACCGGCGCCGACGCCCTGCCCATGGAAGCCCTGGCCGGCGCGCTCCTCGCTGCCGTCGAGCAGTCCAAGAAGTCACCCGAAGCCGTCACGAGGTGGGCCGAACGCGGCCAGGCCCTCTTTCAGCAAGACGGCAGGAGCAAACGGGACAGCAAGGCAGGTGCCGCCGAACCTGCTGGCGGACCTGCAAGCAACAGCGGCAAGGCTGCGGCGGCTGGTGGTGGCACGTAACAGGCTGGACGCCGACCGCGCCCGCGCCGACACCCGCGATTGGGCCAAGGCGCGGCGCGACCGCACCCGCCACCTGATCGAGCTGGGCGGCCTGGTCGCCAAGGCGGACCTGGTGGAGCTGCTGGACGACGACCGAGCCACCCTGCTCGGCGCACTCCTGGACCTCGCTGGGCAGCTTCGGGATGGCAATGACGATGGCACGCCACCCGCCGATCTCATCGCACGCTGGCGCCGCCGCGGGCTGCGCGCCTTTGAAGCCGACAAGGAAGCATCCTTGGCGTAAGATCACGGGCAGGAGGAAAAGGAACCATGGCCCGCTCGCGCCGCCGCACACCCATCATCAGCTCGGCCTTCGGAGCCAGCGAGAAGCAGGACAAGCGATGGGCCAACCGCAATCACCGCTCCGCCTCCCGCCGCACCATCAAACGCGACACGGACCCAGACGCCACCGTGCTGCCCATCCTGCGTGAGGTCAGTGACGAGTGGAACATGGCCAAGGATGGCCGCTCATGGCTCGGACACACCTTCCCCAAGCTCATGCGAAAGTAGGCCCATCTGGTGTCCTGCTACGCCCGGCCTGTTGCCAGCCGCCAGTGTTGCGGCGAAACGGGTAGCAGGGCCTGGGAGGTGGCCCGGCATGGATCAGGGTATGACACGCGACCGTTGGCTCAGCCTCGGCCTGCAAGAGGATGCGTTGCTGGTGTTCCAGGCCGGCAACCTGCAAACCGTCGAGGCCGCTGGCCTCAAGGTCGTCGGCATACCCAAGGGTGGGGACGGCCATCACCTGCTCGGCACTGCGTCGTCACGCGAGGAAGCCGTCGTGATCGCCACCATCCTGCGCCTGTTCAACCCGGGCTGAGGTGCGAACTGGAAAGCATATGCGATAACCGTGGCCAAGCAGCAAGCTATGATGTTTCCTAATTAGTCCGATATGGCACGATAGATCGAGAAATCTGGATATTGTGGCATTTGGTTTTTCGCTTCATCAACTCTATCGCAATACTACCTCTCTCATATTCCACCCCAGGGCCACAAATGATTTCTGTTATGGCTTTGGACAGCATGTTCTCATTGGTGGGTGATCTGACTTTGAACCGAGGCACTGGATGCCGTCCATTCGCGTCAAAGAATATACACTTGTCCTCGATGCCTCTACGTACCACCATCCTCCATTCCTGCTCCTCTTGGAAAGCAGAGTTCTTGTGTTTGAAAAACAGATCACTTCCAGAAGAACGAGAAAGAACGTCATCCAGACCATCATGGGACACCTCTGAATCTACAGTACCATCTGGGTGTATGTGTTCCAGATGATACTTAAAAAACCACTCAAGCATGTCCGACAGCTCGGGAGCGCCTTTGCCTTCATCACTGTACTCGACTTTGAGTATTTGCAAATTCTGAAGCTCCAGAAGCTTTGCAGTGTCGAACCCTATGCAGTACTCCCCGTTCCCATACGCTCTCCATTGGCTTAGAACATCTTTTCCTTCACTAAGGCTGAAGATAAATGGAAGCCCTAGCTTTGAAACTCGCTCATACAGGGCCTTGTCGTGACAATTTGCACGAAAGTTTCTGACCATTTGATCAAAGGCATCGCCACTGCATCCATGATCCACCCAATTCTGGCGATGAGCGTCTGCATATCTGCGAACGCTAGCCTCGATCATATCGGACACATGTTTGAACTCCCTGCTGTCATTGAGGAATCTCATGTCCGAAAACCATAGCTCCTGGTTTTCAATCATTCCTACAAGTCCCCGATTGCTTGTATAATGATAAAGAGTTTTGGGAACAATTTCGTTCATGCTTCTCTCGTTGTAGATAGCCAGCTTAACTGTCAAGCTCGGACCAAGTGGACGTCGAGCCGCCGCCCAATCGCCGCTGCATAGCGAGCCACCATGTCAAACGTGGGCATGTGCCGCGCGCTTTCCAGCCGCGCCACCACCGACTGCGTGGTGCCCATCCGGCTGGCAACCTCGGCCTGCGTCAGCCCGGCCTCCTGCCGCGCCTCGATCATCTCTCCCACCACGGCATAGATCGGGCCAAGCCGATCATACTCGGACTTCACCTCCGGGTCCGTCAGCAGCTTGCTGCGGAGCTTGGCAAGGCTGGTCATGGCTGGATCTCCTTGGCGCGCTGCTCGGCCAGCTCCAGGGCTGCCCTGGGCGTCTTCTGCGACTTCTTCACGAAGGCATGCACCACCACGACCCGCCGGCCGGTGGCGGTCACGTAGATGGCCCGGGCGATCCCGTCGCGGCCGGTCAGGCGCATCTCCCACAGCTTGCCTTGCAGGTGCTTGACGTGGGGTGCGCCGATCCGTTCCAGGCCGACCGCCTCGACTCGCTCTGCCAAGCGCAGGAAGGCGGCTTGCATGTCCTTAGGCAGGGCTGCGATCTCGGCGTCAACCAGGGGTCCAAGCGTCTCGACGGTCCATGTCATCTACTGGCCAAGGCGGGGCAGCTTTGGGATGGGACGTGGTGCATCGGCCACCCTATAGCAAGGTTGCTATACTCTCGTCATCCGCCTTCTGTTCGGCCCGCCGGAGGCGTGGTCGTAGGCTCGGGACGCCTTCTATCCCGACGCTTCTTGGTGGTCGCGGCGCGCAGGAGCGGTCAAGGATGGCCGTAGGCCACCGCAGGGCGGCGCACGCAAGGCGTGCGTCCTTGACGGCTCCGAGCACCGTGGCACCAGCCCAGCCGTAAGAGGGGGTCGCGGGGCCTGTCAGCTTCTCCCCTGTCGTCGCTCCGCCCGCTGGGCGTGCCATTCGGCGGTGAGTCGGACCCACCGGGCCTCCTGAATGATCCGTAGCCGCGTCAACTCGGCCTCGGTCAGCTCCGGAAAGTCTCTTAGGATAATCTGAGAAGGGGTTTCTCCGGCACCCTGCCGATCGCAGTCCGCACGGCGCTGGACAGCGCTGCACCGGCGCTCCTGGCGTGGCGCAACGGGCCGGCCCGGCAACAGCAGCTCGTAGGCGTTGCTGGCCTGCTCGGCACGGATGGCGCCAGGCCCGCCCATAGGCCAGGGCCGGCGCATCAGGCGCCGCTCCCATCCCACCAGGCCCACCGCCTGCAGGGCCTTCAACGCCCGCAGCACGCTGCTCGGGTCGCACCCGGCATCATGGGCCAAGGTGGCGTGCGCGGGGTCGCACTGCCCGTCCACACCCAAGCGACGCAGCAGGTAGCCGCCGATCACGACATGCAACGCGGTCAGCCGCCCGGCTTTGCGCTCGGCCTCGGCGCGGGCCAGCCACATGCGGCGCTCGTCGGCCGACAGGGGCCGGCGCGGGCCGTCGCCGAACACGCTGCCCCGCCGCCAGGGACGGGGATGACAGGGGTGGGGAACACGCGGGGGAACCCGGACGGGGGTGCATCCAGGGGTGGGCACGGCAGGCGTGGCAGGCTGTGCGTCGGGCAAAGCAGTCCCTTCCTCGGTGGGGCCAAGGTGCTGGGAGGGCTGGCGCCAGGACGTGCAAACCCGTGGCAAGACAGGGCTTGCAAAAGTCGGCCGGTTGGGGGATTCTGCTGATTACCAGTCAAGCGGAATCCCTGGCCTCGGCCAGTATGTCTCTGGCCCGCCCTCAAGGCGGGCCTTTGGCGTTTCTAGGTGCTGGGTGTCAGCGGTCCTTTCTGGCTCGCCGCGGCTTCACCCACGGCAGTCCTCACCTTGTCACATCCTCCGGCGCAGCGTCGAGGCGCATTCCCAGTGTCGGGCTAATTTTTACGCCATGACGTGATGACGTATTGGCGTCACGACTGCATCGGTGGCAACCCATGCTCTGCGAACACCTTGGAAAGCCCCAAAATCGCCAGCGTTTGAAGACTGACGCCCTCCGCAACTGCGAGCTGGTGCAACCGTGCCCACTCGGCACGCGGGAGGCGCACGGTCAGGGCTACAGTCTCTCCCTGGGCACGCTTGCGAGCGGTGGCCGGCTTGTCGCCGGACACCTCCGCCGCCTCTGCACCGCGGTTGCGCGTGAAGGCTGCCAGCCCGGTCGGCTTCGCACTCATGCCATCTGCTCCTTTAGCCATGCCCATAGGGCGCGTATCTCGGCAGCGGCTTTGCCGTCGCCCTCGAACTCCGTCACAGCCCGCCCTGACGCGACGGCACGCGCAAAGGCTCGGCGGTCCGTAATCTCCACGGGCGCGACCGGCAGGCCATACCCTCCGAGTGCTTCCCGCGTTTCCGCGATCTCTGGCGCCCGTGAGGGGCAGGCAGACAGCACGAACACAGCCTGGACCTTGGCTGCCTTCACGATCCGAACGGCACCTTCTGCCGCGGCCAGGTCGAACGCAGTGGGACGGCAGGGAATAACAACCAGGTCAGCCACCCTCGCAATCCGTGCCGCCTCGGGAGCGGCGTGAGGAGCAGCGTCAATGATGGCAAGCGCCATGCCGTCCTCAAGGGCCGCTTTCAGCACGCGCTCAAGCTCTGAAACGTTGGCCGTCGCCACGATGGGGGCCGCACCCTGTCGAGCATCACCCCACACGCTTGCCGACTTCTGCGGATCGGTGTCGATCAGCACTGCTGCTTCGCCAGCTTCGTGGGCCGCAACTGCGGTATGAACCGCCAGCGTTGTCTTGCCGGCACCACCCTTCTGACTGAGGAACGCAAGAACCCGCATGACGCCATGATGATCTAGCGTCATTGCGTTGGAAAGCCAAAACGTTTTGGCGTCATGACGCCATGCATTTTCCTAGCATTCGTTGGACCTGTGCGGCGGACCACCTGGCCCCACCCTGGGGCGCCCGCACCCCGCGCGCCTCCAACGCCGCGGCGATCTGCCGCAAGCTGGCCCCCTCCGGCAAAGCGCCCTCGGCCCGCAGCCCATCCAGCACCGCCCGCAGCTCGGCCGACCGCGCCTGCGCCAGCTCGGCGTGTGCGGCCCGCGCCACCCTCGCCCCCGCCGGCGTGCCCGGCCGCAGCCGCGGGTTGCCCAGCCGGGTGCCGCGCGCCTTCGCCGCCGCCAGCGCCGCCCGCGTGCGCTGGCCGGTCAGCCCGGCCTCCAACTCGGCCACCGCCACCATCTGCGTCAGCAGGAAGCGCCCCATCGGACCCAGCGGCACCTGGGGCAAGTCGCAGAACACCACCCCGGCCTCGCCGGCACCCTCGACCAAGCCCAGCAGGAACCGGGCATCGCGGGACAGCCGGTCCAGCTTGGCCACCAGCAGCGCCGCCCGCCGGGTGCGGCAGCACGCCAGCGCCGCGGCAAGCTGGGGACGTGCCGCCGTGCGCCCGCTCTCGACCTCCTGGAACTCGGCCAGCAGCTCGCCCCCTTGCTGCGCCAGGTAAGTGGCGGCGACCTGGCGCTGCGCGTCCAGGCCCAGCCCGGACCGGCTCTGGCCCTCGGTGCTGACGCGCAAGTAGGCCACAAACCGCCGCTGCTCCCGCGCACTCAGGGTTGCCACCCCTCCGGCAGCTCGTCGCCCGGATCGGGGATGCGGTCGGGGACACGGGCAAGGATCGCGCGGAGGTCGCCGGGCTTCGCACCCTCCCCACGCCGCTTGAAGAACTCGGCCGCCGTTTCCACCGCGCCCACCTTTTGCGCCACTGCCGCGGCGATCCACTGGTTCAGCGACACGCCGTCCTCGCGCGCCAGGCGGGCCGCGGCAGCCTTGATAGAGGCTGGCAGCTTGAGGGGGTAGGTTGCCTTGCTCATCGCCCGATCCTTTCCAGCAGCTCTCCCGGCCGCAGCAGCGTCAGCCCGAAACGGGGAGCGGCCAGGGCGAAGTGTGCGAGGTTGTACGTCACCAGGGCATCAGCCTGCCCGTTCACCGCCGCGTCCAGCACCATTTCGTCGCCGGGGTCGGCAAGCTGTGGGCGCCAGGTGAAGCGCACCTCGACCGGTTCCACCAAAGCCGCAAGCGCCGTGAGGGCGGCATCCACCTCCGCCAGCGACAAACCCGACGCCTCCCGCTGCTCGGGCCGTTTCAGCACGTCCTCGTACTCGATGAACAACGCGGGCGTGGCGAGCGGCACGAGACGGTCATCCTCCACTAAGCGCAGCAGTACACTCGACGCGCCAAGCCGGCTGCGGAAAGCGGAGACCACAACCGAGCTGTCCAACACGACACGCCTCATAGATACAGAATGACACATCCCATGGGATGTGTCTCTCCCTCATATAGGACTGTACCACTTCGTCAAACGGACGTTTGACGAAGTGGTACAGCTTCAATCAGCAACGGTGAAACGTCGGCTTTCGATCTCGCGCTCGATCCGGGCGGCGAGGCCATCGCTCACCAGCGTCATTGGCAACCGCACCTCGGCGCTGCCGATCAGCCCGGCGCGCCACAGCCAGTGCTTGATTGGTGCTGGGGTTGGCTCAGCGAACAGCAGCCGCGGCAAGTCGCAGAGCTGGTGCCAAGCTGCCAGCGCGCCTGTCCCATCACCTGCCATGAGTAGGTTCCAGACCATGGCGAAGGCGCGAGTCTCGATGTGCGCGGAGGCGATGATGCCGCCCTCAGCCCCTTGCGTCAGCATGGGGTGGTAGAAAGCATCCTCGCCAGTCAGCACCGCAAAGCCGGGCGGCTTGCGGCGCAGCAGATCGAAGGACTGCGCCATGTCGGCCGAGCAATCCTTCACGCCGACGATGTTCGTGCGTCCCGCCATTGCCCTGCCATATTAAGCAGACGTAGGCGGACACAGTTTCGGCAAACCGTGTGCGAGTGTCAGCACCGGTGCTGGATAGGCCGGCAAGGTTGCACTGGGGCGCGAGCCGAAATCGGCGTACCAGTCTGACAAAGTCTGGCATCCGCTCGGGACCGGCACGCCATAGACGTTTTCGGCGAACTGCAACGTCGCCATCGCTATGCAATCTGCGATCGTGACCTGCGATCCCGCCAGAAACGGCCCTTCGGTTTCTTTCGCCAGGGCGTCCAGCAACCGCAATCGCCCATAATACGCATCGGCGGCGAAGGTGGCAGCGTCCTGACTCTGCTTCTCGCCCCCGGCGAACAGGGGGCTGGCTTTGTGGCACCAGATTCCAAATTGAATGGCCGCTTCATCGATCACAGCCACAAATTCGCGCGTCCGAGCTCGCTCCTCAGGCGTCGTTCCCAGCATGGCGGGGGACGGGAATCGCTCTTCCAGGTATTCCAGGATCGCGATCGAGGATCGGATCAACGTCCCATTCTCCGTTTCAAGAATCGGCACGGTCCCCATGGGGCTGAGCCTCGCGATCTCGGGAGCAGGCCACGCAGCGAGTACGTCGAAGGCGATGCGCTCGATCCCAGTGATCCCCTTCTCGACCAGATAGATGCCGACGCGTCGGGGATAGAGTCCCCAGTCGAGTTCATACAGCTTCATGATCGTTCCTTTCGTTCAAGCTGCGAGTGCGCCGAACACCAGTGATTGGTGCAGCGATACGCCGGCCGTCACCCCGTCGGCGGCGGCCCAGCTTGCGTTGTGTGGTGCGCGCGCGGCGTCGCCTGCCGCAAAGACGCTCGGGACGCTGGTCAGCTTGGCCGCGTCCGTCCGGATGACGGGACCGAATGGACCATCGTCCAGCGCGCAGCCGAGCTGCTCGGCGATCGGGCTATTGAGGCGTGTACGCGGAGCGAGATAGAGCGCGTCGATCGACGATTGTCGCCCATCGTCGAGCAGCAGCGACGACAAGCCGACTCCATCGCCCTGCAACGCGGCGATCGGCGACGGCTCGATCGCAACACCGCGACACGTCAGCTTGGCCTGCATGTCGGCACCGGGCATGTCGCCGCCGTTAAGGTACAATGTGGTCGGGCCCCAGTCGGCGATGAGCAACGCCTGGTGTGCCGACATCGGCATCGTCTGGAGAACGCCCATTCGGCCGCCGCCATATTCAAAGCCATGGCAATAAGGGCAATGCAGCACGCTCTTGCCCCAGCGCTCGGCAATGCCCGGCAAATCCGGCAGCTCGTCCGAAACGCCGAAGGCGAGCACGAGTTTCACAGCCGTCAGCGTCTCGCCGCCAGCGAGCATCAACTCGAATCCGCCCTCGATCGCGCGCGCTGTGCTGGCCTCGCCCGCGACGGTGCGCACTGTCGGATAGGCCTGGAGCTGTGCTCGCGCGTTGGCGATCATGGTCAGCGGCGCACTGCCGTCGAGACCAAAGAACCCATGCGATGTGTTGGCGAAGCGATTGCGCGGGCTTCCTGCGTCAATGACACAGACGGACCGCCGCGCCCGCGCGATATGGATGGCTGCGGACAGCCCGGCGAAGCTGCCGCCGATTATGATGGCGTCATGCTGCATGAACAGTCTCCGGATCGAATGATTTGCCGCTGGCGACCATGCGGGCGTGGAAGTCGGCGCTTAGCTGGGCAAGTGTTACTCCGGCGAACCGATCGAGCAGCAGCGCCTCGGCATCCTCAAAGGCGCTATTCAGCGCGGTGTTGACAGCCTGTTCGACAAGGCAGCCTGGCGCTTCTGTGCGGTTGCCCATGGCGAACATCGCCGGTTTGCCGAGGGCGTCATAGATGTCCCGCAGCGTGATCGCGGCGAGGTCGCGCGCGATCGTCCAGCCGCCGCCATGCCCCTTTTCCGAACGGACGAAACCTGCATCGCGGAGACCAGCCATGATGCGGCGGATCACGACCGGATTGGTCTGCATGGCCTTGGCCATCGCTTCCGACGTCACCGGCCCGTCTACTTCGGCGATGTGGAGAAGGACGTGGAGAACGCCCGACAGTCTGCTATCACGTTTCATGCAACTACATATGTTGCATGAAGCGTGGATGTCAATCCATCGGTTTCGTCCGGAGCCGACCGCCCCTATGTTGGCCACAACCCAACAGTGATACTGCTACGGAAATGGACCTGGACGGACTGGCTGTCGGTCTACGCCGCTTTTGGAACCAGCATGACATCGTATCCCAGGTTGCTCAGGCGCTGGACCAGCTTGGTCGTCGAGCGCTTGCGGGCGACCTGGTCGAGGTAGCCCTCGCCGAGGTCGCGGAACGCCTCGCCCGTGCTCAGCATGTGGAACGCGGCCAGGAGCAGCTTGTGGGCGACGGCCATGATCGCCCGCACCGGGCCGCGACGAGCCCGCAGGCGGTTGTACTTGTCTCGGTAGTAGCTGCCCTTGGTCCGCACCGCGGCCGAGGCGGCGGCGAACAGCGCCGACTTCAGAAACACGTTGCCCCGGCGCGTTCCGGCGCCCTTCGGCTTGCCCGCGCTCTCGTAGTTGCCCGGGGCGACCCCGGCCCACGCCGCCAGGCGCCGTGCTGTAGTGAACACGTCCATGTCGGTGCCGATCTCGGCGATGATCGAGGCCGCCGTCACCCAGTCCACGCCGGGGATCTGCGTCAGCAGCCGGTGCTGCACCTGGTATGGCTCGAGCTGGGTCCCGATGCGGGCGTCGAGGGCTTCCAGGTCCTGATCGATCGCCTTCAGATTGCGCAGGTGCATGCCGAGCAGAAAGCACTGGTGCTCGCCCATGCGCCCGTCCAGCGCCGCTTCCAGAGCCGCGTGCTTGCTCCGCATCCGTCCGCGCGCCAGGCCCGCCATCTCGGCAGCGTTGTTCGTGCCTGCGGCAAGCGCCTCCAGCATCGCCATGCCGGAGACGCCGAACACGTCGCTGGCCACGCCGGACAGCTTGATGTTGGCGCCCTCCAGCAGCTTCAGCACCCGGTTGCGCACCGCCGTCCGGGTCTCGATCAGCGTGCGGCGGTGGCGCACCATCTCGCGCAAGTCGCGGATCGCGGGCGGGGGCACGAAGCTCTTGGCGACCAGGCCGTGCCGGACCAACTGCGCGATCCACTCCGCGTCCTTCACGTCGGTCTTGCGGCCGGGCACGTTCTTGATGTGGTGGGCGTTGCCCACGGTCAAGTCAACGTGCCCCTCCAGCACGGCATACACCGGCTTCCAGTAAACGCCGGTGCTCTCCATGCCGACGTGGGTGACGCCGTGCTCGGCCAGCCACGCCTGCAAGGTCTTCAGGTCGCGCGTGGTCGTGCCGAAGCTGCGCAGCAGCTTCTGCGGCTTGCGCCCGGCTGCGCCGATCAGGACGCAGCAGACGACGCTGGCCTGGTGGACGTCCAGGCCGGCGCAGCGTTCGAGGAAAACATCCATGGCCAGCACCTGTCATGAGTGGACGGGGTGGCGGCCGCTGCGCTGCAGGCAAAGTCAGATACTGCTACTCGTGCTCGCCAGGGATGGCGGCGACAAAGGATGGTGCCTGGAAACAGCGCGGACCGATCTGCTGGGCGGAGTTGGGACATCCAGTATCCAACGGCCTCTATGCGGCCACCGATGGCGGAGATGGAACGTCACCTGCCCCTCAACAATGCGCTGCCTCATTTCCTCACCATGATGGTGCGCGCGCCGCGCGCGGTTGATCTGCTGGCGAATTCGGAGTTGGACGTTCGTTCACGGGAACACAGCTTATTCAGCCCACTCTTCCAGCCGTTTCCGGCCCGTGGGGCGAGCGCCTGCATGGGGCAGGTCGGCAGAAGTTTTGAATTCGCCAGCAGTATCAACAGTTTTGTCATGGGCCGCCACTTCGGATTACCTCACATCCTGTCCGTCATATGTGGACGGCCCCCTCCTTGCAAGGTTTGGCGGTGGTTTGATCAGATCGCTTGCGTTCATATGTCCGGCCTGTTGTCGCGCTCGCACATGAACGCTGGCCAAGATGGTTTCCGC
>JAABUN010005565.1_pt1 | contig 15486 bp, 19 predicted proteins | sample 5559311 | NCBI WGS metagenome assembly JAABUN01 (sample SAMN10711877, study PRJNA513370) | rock metagenome | isolation source: Antarctica rocks | place: Antarctica: Victoria Land, Siegfried Peak sud | reverse complement strand
TAATTGAATCGAAATTGCTCCAATTAATTCGCCGCGCTATTTTCAATTAGAAAACATTTTGTAAGTTATATTAAGCAAAATTAGTCAATCATTTACAACTTGAAATGCCGCTTTCAAACGTCTTTCAACCGATTATTCCATTCGATATGTTTTTTAAGTTGAATTTCTTGCTCGTGCTTTCCGTCCGCATAAATTAGTGTCGTCGATTTCTGATTTATTACCCGTGATGCGTAAGAATCAAAACTTACAGCTTTTTAGTTTTCTTGCCTGTCTCTTTTTTGTTCATTAGTTCCCATTTCATGAATTGTATAGGCAAACAGCGCGTAACAAACTGCTGAACTGACAAGCAAACCGACTATAAAGATGAAGATTGCCATTATACCCGCCTTCCTTGCCCGCTCATTTTAAAGAAAAGACCAAAGCCGAGAATGGACGGCACCCATAAACCGACGAAGATTCCGGCATCTCTGTTGTCCGCGCCAAACACGCCGAACCAGAGGGAAATAGAAAATAAAAAAGAAACGAAGGCTGCAATTAAAATAATGTAATCCGGTTTGCTGAACATATATAAACTCCTTAGATAATCAAAAAATCAAAAAATAATCGAAAAATGTAAATAATGGACAGAATCTCTAAATGGATTTTGAAATTCTGTCCATTCCTGCCCCTTGTTCGTTGCATCTATGTTTGACATAGACGTTTGTTTGGCTTGCCGGGAAGGTTTAATCAACCGGCGCAGCGCAATCATCGCAATCAGTTTTTTTTCAATTGACTGAGTGCTGCTGGCGCGTTCGGCATATTGCCAAATATCAGTAAAAATCTCTGCGGTCGCCGCTTCCGCGTCCTCGCGCGAACGGGTGAGCTTCCTCGCCAACGCCCAGATGAAATTGCCGTAAGCGTCAATGCATTCTTTAACGGCGGTTTTATCTCGTTCGGCAATTCTTTGCAGAATCGTCGAAGTTTCTGTTTTTTCAATTGTTCGCGTTGCTAGAACATTCATTGTTTTTACCTTTGAAATTGTCCCGCTCAGGCTGTTTTGCTTAATAAAGATTCGTCGCCAAACAGCTGGCGAATTGCAGAGATTTCTTTACTCCGGTTATTTTCTCTGCGTTCGGCAATCCAATTTGAAACCGTCTCCGCCATCTTGCGGTGCAAACTGCGCTCGACTTTTTCTCCGCTCATCGCTGCCGCTGATTTTGTTTCGTGGCGTATTTTGAGTTTTACCATCTGCCGCTGCTTCGGCGTCTTTTCGCTTGATAATTTTTATTGATGCTTTATTCACCACTTTTCACCTTCCCTTGTCTCGTTTATTGCCATTAAACAGGCAAATCGAATCTTTTCCGCAAAATCTCACCTGACTGCAAATAATCGTTGTGTGCGGTTTGTGCGATTTTGATGTTATAAGAAACATTTACTGCTGTCAAATGAATTTGATGATTTTTTTCAAACTACTTAACAAAATCAGTAAATGCGGTGATTAACTGCACGGAAAGTTTGTTTCTAAAATTTGTATTTGTGCGATTTATGCGATTTGTGTATTATAAATTGTGTAAGCGAAAAGTCTCTTCTTCTCGCTTCTGAATGTTCTTGGAAACTTTGGCAGCGGTATAAATAAAGATGGCAGACATAAAAGGCTTTACTACAATAGAAGTCGCGCGTTTATGCAGAGTGAGCGATGCGACCGTTAAGCGTTGGGAGGAAGCCGGACTCTTGAAATCGGAACGGACCAGCGGCGGGCATCGGCGTTTTCGCGCTGAAGAAGTAGCGCGTTTTCAGCGCGAACAGGGACTCGGGCTAAAACAAAGTCACGGCGACGAATCGGTTACAAAGACGACAAACCGCGCCCGCGATAAAAAAAATCGTTCCAATTCGGCATTTCTTCAATCGTTGATTGACGGAGGTGAAGAGGCGGCAACCAATGTTTTTATCACCGCGCATCTGGAAGGCAAACCGCTGACGGAAATAATCGACCGCATCGTTTGCACGGCGATGCGCGAAGTCGGCGAGTTGTGGCACAGAGAGGAAATCAGCGTCGCGCAGGAACATCTGGCGACGCGCACCGCCATATCCGCCTTATACAAACTCAGAAACGCGCTTCCCGTTCCCGAAATGAAAAACGGTTTGGCAGTATGCTGCGCGATGGAAGGCGACTTTCACGAGCTTCCGACCCTTCTGGCGCAAATGGCGATTGAAAACGAAGGCTTGGAAGTCATAAATTTCGGCGCCGCCACGCCGCTTTATTCTTTGGCAGACGAGGTTGTGCGGCATTCTCCAAATCTTGTGTGCATTTCCGCCGCCGTAATAAATGATTTGGAACGACTGTCGCGCGATTATAAAGATTTCAGAGAAAAAATAGCAAAGCTCGAAATTCCGGTTCTGCTCGGCGGCAGAGTTTTTAAAGACGAACATATACGAAAGCGTTTCAAGAGCGAATTTTACGCGCGCAGCTTTACCGATGTCGCCGAATTTGCGCGAAATCTTTATAAAAATTAAAACAACGAAAATTTCACAAGTTCTTTTGCTGTTTAGTAAGTATTGCGCTTAAATGTTAGTTACGCCCGTTTAAACACTATCAGCATTCAGAGCAAATTTTATTAAGGATCTAAACTGTTTGCGTAGCATAAAAGATAGAACCGGGTATGTTTCAAGTTAATTAAAATAAACTCGAGGGAAGGTAAAATTCAATGAATACAGTAGAAAAATCAATCGTCGTAAATGTGCCGGTTAACACGGCGTACAATCAATGGACACAATTCGAAGAGTTTCCACAGTTTATGGAAGGCATCGAAAAAGTTCGTCAGGAAGGCGACAGCCATACGCACTGGCACGCCAATATTGCCGGTAAAGAAGTTCAATGGGATGCCGATATTACTGAACAAACTCCCGACCAGAGAGTTTCGTGGCGCTCGACGACCGGCGCTCATAACGCCGGAACGGTTAGTTTTCAATCGCAAGGCGCTGACCAAACAAACGTGACTTTGCGTCTGGAATACGAGCCGGAAGGATTTTTTCAAACGGTCGGCAGCGCGCTCGGCTTTGTCGATTCACGCGTCGAAGGCGATTTGGAAAGATTCAAAACGTTTATCGAAAGTCGCGGGAATGAAACCGGCGCCTGGCGCGGTGAAATTCACGGTTCTCAAGTCGAAGATAAAGGTTAATCAAAAAGAACAAAAAGGGAGCGATAATTCGTTCCCTTTTTGTTTGAGCAGGTTTATTTTTTAACAAAAATTCTTACCATTAGTAAAAACCTGCTGCGTTAATGAACGGTGAAAACTATTAGACAGGTAAAATCTGCAATATGTTCAAAAGCATTAAAAAGATTGGCGCCTTTAGCCTAATAACAACGATTTATTTAATTCTCGGCTCGGTTCACGAAGAGAAACGCTTTGTAGAAACATACGGGCAGGCTTATGTCGATTACCGGAATAGCGAAATCAACTTTTTTGTGCCTTCTGTAACTCATTCGATTGGAACAAACAAAAGATAAACACAATTTTAATAAGAAAATAATATGTCCGTAGAAAAATCAGAATCCGTGCAGCTTGAATCGCCGGTGATAGACGATGAAACCTATGCATTTATTCAGGAATTGTTTCAATTAGCCAGAACCGGAGACGCGGCGCGGTTGAGAGAGTATCTTGAAAACGGGTTGGTTCCGAACATTCGCGACGGCAAAGGCAACAGCCTTTTGATGCTGGCGAGCTACAACGGAAATTTCGAGGCGGCGCGCGTGCTGCTTGAACACGGCGGCGATCCCGAACTCGCCAACGACATGGGTCAGATTCCGCTTGCCGGTTGCGCATTCAAAGGCGACACGGAAATGGCGCGTCTTTTAATTGAAAACGGCGCGGACGTAAACGCCCGAATGCCCGATGGGAAAACGGCTCTGATGTTCGCCGCGATGTTCAACCGCCTCGAAATTATTGATTTGATGCTGATGCACGGAGCAAATGCTTCTCTGCAAGCAAGCGACGGAACGACAGCATTCAGTCTCGCGCAGAAAATGGATGCTCAAGCCGCCGTAGAACGGTTGGGCGCGGTGCGGAAATCGCACGAATAAGGGAAGTTGGAGGTGAAAACTAAAAGCAGAAAAATTTGTTTATTCTTACAAGTAACAAATCTCGATTTCATACTATTTTACATAGATTGCCGGTTGTTAAATAAAAACCTTATCAATTTGTGCGGCTAATGCATTTGGAGCAGGTTTTGTGCGGCGTTTGCCGTCGCGGCTCTTTGATTTCAAGCTCTGCGGAGGCAATCTTATAAAGATAAAGCGCAAGTTTATAAACTTCACACTTTTCTTTTTGGACATTTGTTTTGTGAATAATTTGCCTTCACTAACTGAAAAATTTCTCCAAATAAAACGGCAGCATTTTGCGCCACCAATCCCAATCGTGATTAACGTCGCGTCCCCAGACTTCACATAAATGCGGAATGCCTTTCTGATGCAAAACGCCGCAGAATTGCTTGGTTCTTTCCGGCGCTTCAAACGCGCCTTGTCCGGTGACGATGACGATGGAATCGGCTTTTTGCAGAATCGGCAAAAAGTAATCGTCGTTTAGATTTTGGACGTATTGAATCGGATTGTTGAAATAAACATTATCGTCGTAATAATTTTTCAGGTAAGAGCGCACGTCGTAGCTGCCGCTCATCGCAATCGTGCCGCGGAATTGGTCGGGATGTTTGAAATAGCAGTTTGCCGCCAGATACGCGCCCAAACTCGCGCCGGTCGTCAGAGGTTTTGCTTCCTCGCCGCCTTCTTTGCGAATCAGCGGCAAAACTTCTTCCATAATGTAGCGGTCGTAGCGCGTTAAAAGCTCGGCTTTCCATTGAGGCGAAGCCTGCTCGTTTAAAAGGCTGTAACGATTGACCGAGTTTATCGAGTAAGCGCGCAGAAGTCCTTGTTCGATAAACGGTTTTAGAACGTCAACCAGCAGAAAACGCTCGTATTCGAGATAATCGGCGGCGGCGGTCGGGAACATTAAAAGCGGAAATCCCCGGTCGCCGTAAGCGACGAGCGGCATTTCCATACCGAGATTGTGACTATACCAGGATGTCGTATCACGACGCATAAATTTTAGACTCCAAGTTGTAAATTTTGATTATGCGAGATTAAAAGATAATTGTTTCGACCGCAAGTTTAGAGTTCAAACCAAAGTCTGAACTCTAAACTTATAAGATTAAAATTGTCTTATCTGGTAACGGTAATCTCGCGCGTGGTCGAATTATAACCGCCGTTGTCAACGAGATTTCCGTTGCCGTCTACAAGTTCAAGTTTGATTGTGTGTTTTCCATTAGCCCAGCCGGAGAGCCAAATCGGATTCCAAATATCAATAAATTTTGCTTCGCCACCGTCGACCGAATAACGCACGCGATAAGCCTTAGTAGGTACGGCATAATCATTACCTCGCTGCAAGCCTGCATTGGAAAGCCAAAAATCAATCATAATATTTTCGGCGTCGGCGCCTTTGTATTCGCCTTTCGGACGGCTGTAAGTCAGAAGCGGTTTTGTTTTATCGACCGCGCCCGCCGTCGAAGGCTGCATATCTTTGCCTTCGGACGCGGCGGAAGCATTGCTCATTGTTTCGTTTGCATTACTGGTCGTCGGTTTTGAAGCGTCACCGCCGCCGTTTTTGACCGTAAAGCGAATCATTTGAAACGCGCCCGGATTTTTATAGCTTTCGTGCCACGGGCGCGATGGGAAAACGCGCAAAGTGTGTTCGCCGTCGGCGACATTTCTCAATTCAAAGCCTTCGGCGAGTTTGTAATGCGCTTCATACGGCTGATTGTCCAAAATAACGTGAATGTGATTGCCCATTCCGGTCGCCATGTCCTTCATCGGCTGATAGCCTTTGAGGTCGCCGCCGAGTTGGAGCTTTACTTTAACCGTCGAGCTGCTGACGGTCGCGCCGTCAATCGGCTCGACGAATTTCAAAGTCGGCGCGGCTTGGTCTTGCTCGCCGCGCTGCGCCGTCATCTCGACGATTTTCTGCGGGCGGGGAACTTCGCTTAGATTTTGCGCCGAAGAATGTTCCGCCGAATTCCGCTCGTTGTTGTGCTGCCCGCTGCTGTTGGTTTCGGTGTTGCTGACGGTTTTGTTCGCGCCTGTATAACCGCCGGGATTAACCTGGTTCGGCGTCCGGTCGCAGGCGGCGGAAACGGCAATGGCAACTAAAAATATAAAAAGTTTTGTCGGTTTCATAAATTTCTCCTTAAAAGTTCGAGTCGAGAAAGATGTTTTCCTCAACGTCTCAAAAACGGAATCTCGATTTAATTCCTTAAATACTAGCGAAGTTTCACCGTTTGTGAAAGTGTGAACAATTTAAATGCCGTTCGCCTGGCAATAGATTGATTGATTCGTGCGGGCTTCACATATTTGCTCGAAGTTTCCGCCCGCCGCTCCCGATTGTGCTTTTTTCAACTGTCTTTACTTGCTCAATGCCAGTGCATTAACGCTTTTCGACGACGAATTAATGGCTTTTATCCTTGCATTATCATTCTTCGCCTCTGAATTATTGCCTTTCGTTTATGAATAACTATTTTTCTTTACTGAATTGTCCTATACAACCGCTGAATTATCAGGTTTCGTCATTGAATTATCATTCTTCACCGCTAAATTTTTGAACTTTGTCGTTGAATTACCTGATTTCACAGTTGAATTACCTGATTTCACAGTTGAATTACCTTCCGTTGTCGGTGAATTATCCGCATTGAATTTAAGAGCTGCCGTCTTTTTACCGTAAGAACGAAGATTTTATTCGGTATTAAGTGGCACTTAACTTCGGCTGAGATTCTGCGTGGAGAATTTTTTCTTCAAAATCTCAATCCTTGACATTAGCCAACCGCCTTTTCAAAATGTTTTACTGTTAAAGGAAATTTTTTGAGTTGCCGCAAAGGAATTAAGAGAAAATGGAAGAATTTAATCAAGGGGAAACGGCTGAATCGGAAACTCCGACTTTGGTAATGTCTACGCGGCGGCGTTGGGCGGTGATGATCGGCGTGATGACCGGAATGTTTCTCGCCGCGCTTGAAGCGACAGTTGTCGGGACGGCGATGCCGACGGTAATTGCCAGTTTAGGCGGGCTGAGTCATTACAGTTGGGTTTTTTCGGCGTATTTAATTACTTCGACCGTCACCGTTCCGGTCTGGGGAAAACTTTCCGATCTCTACGGGCGCCGTCTTTTGTATCAAATCGGAATTACGGTATTTCTCGTCGGCTCGGTCTTGTCGGGACTTTCGGCTTCGATGGAGCAGTTGATTATCTTTCGGGCGATTCAAGGCTTGGGCGCGGGCGCGCTCGTCCCGCTCGGAATGACGATTATCGGCGATATTTTCACCGTCACCGAACGCACGAAAAACCAGGCTTATTTCAGCGGCGTCTGGGGTTTGTCGAGCGTCATCGGTCCGATTGTCGGCGGTTTCATCACCGACCAGCTTTCGTGGCGCTGGGTGTTTTATATCAATCTCCCGGTCGGGCTGGCGGCGGCGTTGATTATCGGCATCGCTCTGAAGGAGCCGAAGCGTAAGACGCGTCCGGCGATTGATTACGCGGGCGCGGCTGTCCTGATGGCGGCGATAACTACTTTGATGCTCGCGCTGGTCGAAGGCGGAACGAGTTTTGCCACGCTCGTCGCGCCGCGAAATTTAATGCTTTTAAGCGGCGCGATTTTGCTGGGCGCGATTTTCGTCGTGATTGAAAAACGCGCTGCCGACCCGATTATTCCTTTTCAAATGTTTCGCAACCGGACGGTGACGGTTTCGGTTCTCGCCGGTTTTTTGGGCGGCGTAGCGATGTTCGGCGCGATTTCTTTCGTTCCGCTTTTCGCGCAGGGAGCGCTCGGCGCGACGGCGACCGAAGCCGGTTCGCTTCTGACGCCGCTGATGCTCAGTTGGGTCACGATGTCGGTCGTCGGCGGACGGCTTTTGCTGCGCGTCGGCTATCGTCCGACGACGCTCGCGGGATTCGTTTTATTGACCGTCGGTTTTATTTTTCTTTCAATGTACGGGCGCGAAACCGCGCGGTTTTGGCTTTACGTCGATTTGGTTTTAATCGGCGCGGGACTCGGTTTGACAATGCTCACCTTGCTGATTGCCGTCCAGCAATCGGTTTCGCGCGCGCAGCTCGGAATCGCGACCTCGCTCAATCAATTTTCGCGCTCGATTGGCGGCGCCATCGGCGTCGCTTTGATGGGAACGGTTCTTTCCGCCGGACTCGCCGTCGAGCTTAACCGCGTCGCCGCTGCCGACAGCAGTTTAATGACGACCGAACGCGCCGCCGAGCTTGCGGCAAACCCGAACGCTTTAATCGAACCGCAGGCGCGCGCCGCACTTGCGCCAAATGTTTTAGACGCGCTTCAGGAAGCGATGGCGATTTCGATTCACAAAGTTTTTTGGGTCGGCACGATTTTGTCGGCGATGGCTTTGCTCGTTTGCTTGTTTCTGCCGCGCGGTACAAACGCTAATCTAAAATCGCCGGACGAAACGGAGAAGGGCGCGGAAATTGGTGAGCGAATGCTTTCCGCCGAATTTACGACTATCGACGCCGAAAACGAACCGCTCGCGGCGTATCGAGAATGAAAAAGCGGCTGCCGCTGGAAATTTACCTGATTTTGGCAATTTGTTTTTTGTAATGTGCGGCGCGGAGTTTAAGTTACAGCGTTCAACCGCAAAATCTCGCGGATTGTTTTCGGCAATTTTCCTGCACTTTTTCAAATCCGATTTAAATACGAAAAAAGGCGTGATTAACTGATTCGAGTTAATCACGCCTTTTTGTTTTTTTTATCGGCTTTTCAGAAGTGTCGCGCCCAATTCAAAAGTCGCTTTAAAGCGGACTGAGCAGAATCTTTTTGCGGCGAAACGCGGCTTGACCGATTGTAAAAGTTTGACCGCCGACCGTGATGGTTCCGGTTCTCGACGCGCCTGAATTTGCCGCCACCGAAAAACCGACGAATCCATTGCCGCTGCCGCTGGCGCCGCTCGTAATCGTTATCCACGAAACGCTGCTGACGGCTGTGTAAGAACAACCGTTCGGCGCGCTGACGTTGAAACTGCCCGTTCCGCCGCCTGACGGGAAACTCGCGCTAAGCGGGGACAGCGAATACGAACAATTTGCGGTTTCCAAAACATAAGCGGCGGCGGCGAAATTAGAATTGCTCGAACCGAAGCCGATTACTCGATTGTTCGACTGAAGCACAAGAGCATTAATATAATCAAATGCTCCACCGCCGAAATCAGTCAGAATTTTGCCGCCCGTGCCGAACGAGCCGTCGAGCGAGCCGTCAGTGTTATAACGAGCCAGAGCAAAGTCGGCGTTTGCGCCGTTAAAGCTAAATCCGCCGACGATAATCTTCCCGCTCGCCTGTGCTGCAAGCGACGAAGCAATCTCGTCGCCCGCGCCGATTGCCGTCGTGACGATGCCGCCCGCCCCGAACGTCGAATCCAGCGCGCCGCTTGACGTGTAGCGCAGAAGCGCGAAATCGGCATTGTTGCCGTCGCCCGACTCACCGGCGGCGAGGATTTTTCCGTCCGCCTGCAAAACCACATCGTATGCCGAATCGAAAACGTTGATTGACGTAATGACCGTTCCGCCCGTACCGAATGACGAGTCGAGAGTGCCGTCAGAATTATAACGCGCAACGGCGAAATCGGCGTTCGCTTCGCCGGCGACGACAATTTTGCCGTCCGTCTGAATGACGACCGCCCGCGCCAAATCGTCAAAGGCGGTGAGCATCGTGATAATTTTGCCGCCCGCGCCGAACGACGCGTCGAGCGAGCCGTCCGCGTTGTAACGCGCCAGAGCGAAGTGGAAAAACGAGCCGTTGAAACGATAACCGGCGGCGATTATCTTGCCGTCCGCCTGAAGCGCGACTCCGTCGATGTAATCCGAAGAATTCCCGCCGAAGTCCGTTGTCACTTTGCCGCCCGTGCCGAACGACGCGTCGAGCGTGCCGTCCGTGTTATAGCGGGCGAGAGCAAAATCGTCATTTGCCCCGTTCGAGCTACTTCCGGCGGCAACCAATTTACCGTCCGCCGGTTGAATGACCAGTGCAAGAATAAAGTTATCGCCGCCGAAATCGGTCGTTACCTTGCCGCCCGCGCCGAACGAGGCGTCGAGCGAGCCGTCAGCGTTATAGCGGGCGAGAGCAAAGTCGGCGTCGGCGGTGTTGAAGCTGTAACCGGCGGCAACTGTTTTTCCGTCCGTCTGCACCGCTGCGGCTAAGGCTTCGCTCTGCGAGTTCCCAATCCGTGTAGTCACTTTGCCGCCCGCGCCGAAAGTCGTATCGAGGTCGCCGACTGCTGAGGCTTCGAGCAAAGATTTCATCGTTTGCGAAAACGGAGCCGCAAACCTTTTTGTCGGAGAGTCAAAGCGTCCAAAAGTTTCTTTACCGAAAGTTTCTTTGCCGACTAACATCCGGCGCCGCCAATTTTGCGCGCTCGATTTGTTTTCCCGGCTTTCCTGATTATTGTTCGTCTCAGCAGACGAACGAAGCGCGCCGGTAGTGATAAAAACCACTGCGAGCGATAATAAGATTAATGTTAAAAGTAAAAAATTGTGCGTCCGGCACCGGATAATAAAATTCATAAATCAATCCTTCTCGGTTTTTATTACAGGCTATTAAAGGAGGTCGGTTAATTAATTGGGAAATAAATTCCGCTTTTCTCAATTTCGGCTGAGTTTCGGTCTGAAATCAATTTAACAGTAAGCAACTCGGCTTTCACTTCTTGTTTTAGCAGTCAAACATTCTGCACTCTATTTAAACGTGTAAACCTTTTTATAACTTATTCTTCTAATTTTTGTCAATAATTTTTAGTTCCGAAACTGATGTTCCTTTTCGTTGCAATGCTTAAATGACCTTCGTCGTTTAATTGATTTGACGAGAAAATTACATATCTTCAGTAGAATGTAAAGATTGGTTTTCGTTTATTGTTTTCCTTATAGTGTGTTTTCAAAACAAAAAAAGGCATCGATAGGATGCCTTTAAACCGTTAAATTAATTGGTGGAGTCGAGGGGGATCGAACCCCTGACCTCATGACTGCCAGTCATGCGCTCTCCCAGCTGAGCTACGACCCCGGAAACAATTACGAATTATAAATTACGAATTACGAATGAGCAAACGCCGGTCTTGCAATTACTGATTATAAATTTTCGGCGAGTGCGAAAACAATGTATCAATTCGTAATTCGTAATTTGAAATTCATAATTAAATTTACTTTCCTTTGAAAACCGGCTTGCGTTTTTCCAAAAACGCCGCGACGCCTTCTTCCTTGTCTTCGGTTGAAAAACAGATTGCGAATAAATCGACTTCGCGGCGCAACCCTTCGTCCAGATTTGAACGCGAGGCAAGTTTGACGGCTTCTTTTGCCATTTGTAAGGCAATCGGGCTTTTTTCGGCGATTTTATTTGCCAGTTCAAACGTTTTCGTTTCTAATTCTTCCGGCGCAAAAACGTGATTGACCAGACCTAAATTCAAAGCCGCCTGAGCATCAATCATCTCGCCCGCCAAAATTATCTCCATCGCTTTGCCTTCGCCGATGAGTCGTGTTAGACGCTGCGTTCCGCCGCCGCCGGGAATAATTCCGAGATTGATTTCCGGTTGTCCGAAACGTGCTTTTTCGCTCGCCAGGCGAATGTCGCAAGCTAACGCCAGTTCGCAGCCGCCGCCCAGACAAAAGCCGTTAATCATCGCAATGACCGGTTTCGAAAACGTGTCAATCGAGTTAAAAAGCGAACGTTCAAAAAATACGTTGCGTTGAGTAATGGAAGTTTGCCCGGCAAATTCCGAGATGTCCGCACCGGCGACAAAAGATTTTTCACCGGCGCCCGTAATTACGACGACGCGAATTTCCGCATCGTTTCGCAATTCGTCGAGCGCGGCGACGCCTTCGGCGTGAACTTTGGAATTCAAAGCATTGAGTTTGTCCGGGCGATTGATAATTAAAACAGCGACGCTTTCGCGCTTTTCCACTAAAATAGTTTCGTAATTCGGCATAACGTTAAAAAGGCGCAGGTTTCAGCAACACGACTACTGCTTAACCTCCGGCGGCAATTTAGACAATTTAATCTTCGCCTTCGTCCGCGTTCTGGTCGTCGGCAACCCACGCGACAAACAGCCGCAGCCAATTTTCCTTCGGTTCGACAATCTCGACGCCGACGCGCGTGGTTCCGTAATTAGCCGCGGCAACTCTGACGACCCGCGCCTTGACCTCGACCGGTACGCCGTCGGGACGATGCGAGCGCAAGTAAAGATTTTCGCCCGCCGCAATTTTTTGGTTTAGATGAAAAAGCGTGCCGGTCGTCGAAATGTCGTCGGTTTCCGTTGGTTCAGACCACGCCGCGCCGTCATCCGAGCGACCGGAGACGACAATCGGCAGGCGCAGTGCCATTCGCAGAGCAAAGCGTTTTTCCTCAAAATGAGCTTGAGTAATTGTTGTCATTGACAATGTTTGGAGCGATAAATGAAATTCGTAAAGCGAAAACAGTTTAACACGAAAATTATTAAGCTAAACCTGATTATTTGAAAAGTAAGCGTAGAAAACCTTCCGTTGCTTTGTTCGACTAACCGGTTGTTTGATAGTTATACTATAAACATCATCGAAAAGGCTATACAAATTAATAGAAATTTCAAATTTATAATTGTTAGGAGAAACGAAAAGTTTTATGTCGAAGACGGAAATCAATCGCAAAGTCGTTATTTTAGGTTCGGGTCCCGCCGGTTTGACCGCCGCTATTTACGCTTCACGGGCGCAGCTCGAACCGATTGTCATTGACGGACCGCAGCCGGGCGGACAATTGACGATTACCACCGATGTCGAAAATTACCCGGGTTTTGCAAAGGGAATTATGGGACCGGAAATGATGAACGAATTTCGCGCGCAAGCTGAAAGATTCGGCACGGAAATCATCGATGTCTGGATCGATAAAGTTGATTTATCGCAAAGACCTTTCACGCTTTACGGCAAAGCGAGCGCGGACAGCGAAGAAATCACGACGATTATCAAAGCCGAAACTCTAATTATTTCGACGGGCGCGTCGGCAAAATGGATCGGCGTCAAAGGCGAAGAACCCGCGCCCGTCGGTTTGGGCGGCAACGGCGTTTCGGCGTGCGCGACGTGCGACGGCTTTTTCTTTCGCGGCAAAGAAGTCGTCATCGTCGGCGGCGGCGACACGGCAATGGAAGAAGCGATGTTTTTAACGCGCTTTGCCTCGAAAGTCAGCTTGATGCACCGCCGCGATTCGTTCCGCGCCTCAAAAATTATGCAGGAACGCGTTTTTAATAACGACAAAATCGAAGTCATCTGGAACACGGAAATCAAAGAAATTCTCGGCACAAAAGAAGAAGGCGTGACGGGCGTAAAAATTTACAACAATCAATCGAAAGAAGAAAGCACGTTTCCGACGCAAGGCGTTTTCGTCGCCATCGGACACAAACCGAATACAGACCTTTTCAAAGGCGTTCTGGAAATGGATGAAGTCGGCTATCTAAAAACCGAAGGACGCACGATGAAAACCAACATCGAAGGCGTTTTCGCCTGCGGCGACGCGCAGGATTCGTATTACCGCCAGGCAGTTACGGCAGCCGGAACAGGTTGTATGGCGGCGATTGACGCGGAAAGATTCCTCGTCGAACACGGCGAAGCGGTGAAACAGACGGAAACGAATTGGTAGCAGTAGGCAAATTGCAGTGTGCCGCCAAAGCGAAAAAATTGCTTTGGGCGGCGCGTTTGTGTATTGTTCAAAGCAGAAAAATCAACTCTTACTCAACTTAGGAAAACCAAATGACAACCAGCGTCGGATTCGCCGAAATTACAATCGCCGTTTTAGTCGAAAATATAATTGCGGAAATCAAAGAGCAATACACGGCTGACGATACGCCCTGGATAATCGGCTTTTCGGGCGGCAAAGATTCGACGACGCTTTTGCAAATGTAAATTTATGAAAATATATGCGAACGGCGACATTGTTGAAATAGAAATTTGGGCGCGCCACGCAGGTGAAATGAAGTCTCGCCAAGCTGAAAAAGCGATTAAGGAATTCGACATTTTGATTGATGACGAAAAGATTGCTGTTTATTACAACATATCAAAATCAAATGTTGATTATTACTATCTAAAGTTTAACGGCTTGTGGCATTGGACGAGAGACGACATCAGCCTTAACGCTCGATACGCAACTTCCGGTAAAATTTAGACGACAGAAAACATTATGATTGAATTTGTAAGAATGGCTGTTTCGCGTCAACCGGCATTGAGCTTAAAGAAAAACCAAACCGAACACAGAATAATGAAAAGCGACTGGAAAGGCAGTTTGTGGATTGGAACGAGATATAACGGATACCGACTGCAAACCACCGGTTCGATTGCGACCATTTTGGACGGAGAAATCAAACGGCTTCAAGGTAATCACAACGGAGAAAATAAAAAAGGTTATAAATTTTGGTATGTCGATGATTCACATATAGTAGAGCAAATAATTAACTTCTTTGGGCGAATCTAAACAATATAGCCTCTTCGCAAACACCAATTGCCCGGCGTTTTCGTCTTCGCGCCGATTGCCGATTTATCCGACAACCACGTTTGGACGTATCTTCTGCAAGTTCCAAGCCCTTGGCAAGGCGACAACCGCAAACTTTTCACGCTCTACCGCAACGCTTCGGGCGGTGAATGCCCGCTGGTTATTGACACTTCAACGCCAAGTTGCGGCAATTCGCGTTTCGGCTGCTGGACTTGCACCGTCGTTGACGAAGACAAATCAATGGAAGGCTTGATTGACACGAGCGAAACGTGGATGGAACCGCTGCTGGAGATGCGCGATTGGCTCAAACGAATCCGCGACGACGTGACGATGCGGCAAGGTTATCGCCGCAATCTGCAAGACGGTTTAGGTCCGTTCACCAAAGAATCCCGCGTCAAAGTTCTGCGCCGACTGCTCGAAGTGCAAAAGGAAACGGAGATTCAACTGATTACCAGCGAAGAACTTTCGGGAATTCAATGGATTTGGTATCACGATTTTCACGATGCGCCCTCGGTCACGAAAATCTACTACGAAGTTTTCGGAGAAGAACTTGCTATGAACAAAGAAATTAACAAACGCCGCGCCAAAGACCGCGCACTTTTAGAAGAAATCTGCGAAGAACAAGACGTTCCGGTCGAACTCGTCGAACAACTCTTACAAATCGAAAAAGACAAAAGCGGTCTGATGCGCCGCAACACTCTTTTCAAGGATATTGATATGGCTTTGAAAAATTATTTGAGAAGTCAGAAAAATGAGAATCTTTCACTGCCTGCCTAAAATTGTTTGAATTAATTTATAGATACAGAGAAACTCGCCTCTAAAACTGCCGTGCGGTCATAAAATTAATATGTATGCGAATCAGTAGTTGAAAAGACAGACAAACAGTTGAATTGATAGAATTTTCTTGCTTATGGAAAATCAACTGATTCAAATTTATCTGTTTGTCTGTCAAATCTACGATACCTGTTCCGAT
>JAABUN010005564.1_pt1 | contig 15487 bp, 15 predicted proteins | sample 5559311 | NCBI WGS metagenome assembly JAABUN01 (sample SAMN10711877, study PRJNA513370) | rock metagenome | isolation source: Antarctica rocks | place: Antarctica: Victoria Land, Siegfried Peak sud | reverse complement strand
AGCTGGCGATCGCAATTCTCACCGACGGTCAGCCCTCGATGGACTACGGCATCGAAACCGTGGAGGGAGTCGCGTCCCGGCTGCTGGGTCGCTGAGGTCGGTAGGCGCCGGCCGGGGCTGGCCAGCAGCTAGCCTCGGTCGAGACATGACCAATCGAGGAGCGACGTGGGGAGGGGGACGGGGATCCTCGGGGCCCTGACGCTGGTCGCCCTCCTGCTGGCGCTTCTCCTCGCCGGGCAGACCTCCGCCCAGCCGATCACGAAGCTCGAGGGCACCGCCGGGTGCGTCGCTGACACAGCTTCCCCGCTGAGCGGGAGCGCTTGCACCCAGGCCCGGGCGCTGAAGGACGTCACGGACGTGGCGATCAGCCCCGACGGCAAGTTTGCCTACTCGGCCTCGTTCACGAGTAGCGCGGTCAACGCCTTCAGCCGCAATCCACAGACGGGCGCGCTTCGGCAGCTGCCCGGCGCCGCCGGCTGCATCGTCGACGCTGCGCAGCTGCGAGCGCTGAGCCGGGGTCAGCCGCCCCGCGAGCGCTTCGCGCGCTCGGCCACCGGGATCCGGACCGGCGCAGTCTCCTCGGGACCGGAGATCTTCGAGAGGTAGGCGCCGTAGGGGACGAGCTCGGCGCCGAGCGAGCGGCGCGCGCGCTCGACCTCTTCCGTCATCCGCTGCTCCATCTCCTCGGTTCGCTCGCGCATCGAGGCGAGCTCGGCCCGCATCTCCTCGAGCTTGTTCTCGAGCTCCAGGACCGTCTCCACCCCGGCCAGGTTGAGGCCCTGCTCGGCGGTCATCTCCTGGATCCGGCGCAGGCGCTCGACGTCCTCGTGGGAGTAGAGCCGGGTGTTCTTGGGCGAACGCTTCGGCTGGATCAGCCCGCGCGCCTCGTACATCCGCAGCGTCTGCGGGTGCATCTCGGCGAGCTCGGCGGCCACCGAGATCATGAAGACGCCGCGAGCGCGATCGACGAGCGTCTCGACCCGCCTGGTGCGCCGGAACTCGCCGCGCCCTCGCTGCTCGTCCGCGCTCATGCCGCTCCCACCTTGCCCGTCTCCTCGGACCGATCGAGGCGGCCCGCCTCGCGCAGCAGGCGCTCACGCGGATCGCGCCCGTCGAGGCTTCGCGAGAGCTCCTCGAGCGCCTCGCGCTGCTTGCGGTCGAGCTCGCTCGGGATCTCGACCTCGAGCCTGTAGAGGATCGCGCCGCGCTGGTTCGAGTTCGGGCGCGGCGGGCCCTCGCCGCGCAGCCGCTGCACCGTGCCGTGCTGGGTCCCAGGGGCGATCCTGATCCGCTTCGTGCCCCGCAGGGTCGGCACCTCGACGTTCGCCCCGCCGATGGCCTCCGCCAGGGTGATCGGCACGTGGACCTCGAGGTTGCCGTCCTCGCGCCGCTCGAACACCGGCGAGGTGGCGACTCGGGTGGTCACGAACAGGTCGCCCGCCGGGCCGCCCAGCGGCCCGTCCTCGCCCTTGCCGGCGAGGCGGATCCGAGTTCCTTCCCGCACCCCGGCGGGAACGTTGACGCGGTAGCGCTTGCGCTGCATCGTCAGCCCGCCGCCGCGACAGTCCGGGCAGGGCTGCTCGACGATCTGCCCCCGCCCTCCGCACTGGGGGCAGGGTTGGCTGATCGAGAAGAGGCCCTGGCTCTGCGCGTCGATCCCGCGGCCCTCGCAGCGCGGGCAGATCGTCGGCCTGGTTCCAGGCGCCGCGCCGTTGCCGCCGCACGTCGCGCAGGTGGACTGCTTCGGCACGGTGACGGGAATCTGCGCGCCCTCCATCGCCTGCTCGAAGGTCAGCCGGATCTCGGTCTCGAGGTCGCGGCCGCGCGCCGCCTCGGCGCCACGGCCACCGCCGGCCCGGCCGAAGAGGGAGGAGAAGATGTCGCCGATGTCGCCGACGCCGACGTTGAAGCCGCCCGGGCCCGGCCCGGCGCCGCGCCCGAACCCACCGAACATCCCGCCCGCGTCGTACTGCTTGCGCTTCTCGGGGTCCTTGAGCGTCTCGTAGGCCGCGCCGACCTCCTTGAAGCGCTCCTCGGCCTTCGGGTCGTCGGGGTTGCGGTCGGGATGGAGCTCGCGCGCCAGCTTCCGGTAGGCCTTCTTGATCTCCTCGGCGCTCGCCTTCTTGTCGACGCCCAGGACCTCGTAGTGGTTGCGCGCGGCCATGTCGCTCCTACCCGGCGACGACCACTCGGGCCGGCCGCAGGACCTGCTCGTCAACGCGGTAGCCCTGCTCGAGCGTCTCGAGGACCACGCCGGCCTCGGCCCCCTCCGCCTCGCCGGTGGCGATCGCCTCGTGCAGGGTCGGGTCGAAGCGCTCGCCGATCGGGTCGTAGCCCTCGACCCCCGCCCGCTCGAGCGCGGAGCGCAGCTCCCGGTAGACCAGCGCGACCCCCTCGGCGAGGGCGTCGCGGGCGGAGACCTCCTCGCTCGGCGGCTCTCCGGCGGGATCGGGACCCTGGGTCGGATCGACCCCGGCGGCCGTCAGGGCGCGCTCGAGATTGTCGAGCGCGGGGAGCATCCCGCGCGCCAGCGTCGCCTTGCCGCGCCGCTCGGCCTCCGCCGTCTGGCCGTTGACGCGGCGGCGGTAGTTGTCGAAGTCCGCCCGCGAGCGGCGGGCGAGCTCGAGGTACTCGTCGCGCTCGCGGCGGGCCTCCACGAGCTCGTCGGGCACGGGAGCCTCGTCGTCCTCGGCCTCGGCGGCTTCGGTCGTCTCCTCCTCGACGACCGCGGCGTCGGTCGTCTCCTCCTCGACGACCGCGGCGTCGAGCACCTCAGCGTCGACGACCTCCTCGTCCTCGACGACCTCCTCGTCCTCGACGACCTCGGCGTCGGTGACCGGGGCAGAGTCGTCCGCCCCGGCCTCCTGCTTGCTGCTTGCTGCTTGCTGCTTGCTCATCTGCGCTCCCGACCCTCGCTAACGCTGCTCGTCCTCGACCACCTCGGCGTCGATGATCTCCTCCTCGGGATCGCCGCCGTTGGTCGAGCCGCCGGCCTGATCGCCCGCCGAGCCGTCGGCGCCCTGAGCCTGCGCGTTGGCGTAGATCTGCTCGGAGACCTTGTGGAAGGCCGCCTCGAGGGCGGCGGTCCTGGCCTTGATCTCCTCGACGTCGGAGGATCCCTGCACGCCCTTGAGCGCCTCGATCGCCTCCGTGATCTCGCTCCTGGAGGACTCGTCGACCTGCTCGCCGAGCTCCTCGAGCTGCTTCTCGCCCTGGTAGACCGCCTGCTCGGCGATGTTGCGGGCCTCGGCCAGCTCCTTCGCCTTCAGGTCCTCCTCGGCGTGGGACTCCGCGTCGGAGACCATGCTCTGGACCTCCTCGTCGGAGAGGCCGGAGCCGCCCTTGATCTCGATCGTCTGCTCCTTGCCGGTGCCGAGGTCCTTGGCGGACACGTTGAGGATGCCGTTGGCGTCGATGTCGAAGGTGACCTCGATCTGCGGCATCCCGCGCGGCGCCGGCGGGATCCCGGTGAGCTGGAACTTGCCCAGCGACTTGTTGCCGCCGGCCATCTCCCGCTCGCCCTGCAGGACGTGGACCTCGACCTGCGTCTGGTTGTCGTCGGCGGTCGAGAACGTCTCGGAGCGCTTCGACGGGATCGTCGTGTTGCGCTCGATCAGCTTCGTCATCACGCCGCCCTTGGTCTCGATACCGAGGGTCAGGGGGGTGACGTCGAGGAGCAGGACGTCCTTGACGTCCCCGGCCAGCACGCCGGCCTGGATCGCGGCGCCGATCGCGACGACCTCGTCGGGGTTGACTCCCTTGTGCGGGTCCTTGCCGGTCAGCTCCTTGACCTTCTCCTGCACCGCGGGCATGCGGGTCATCCCGCCGACCATGACGACGTGGTCGATGCTGGAGCCGGCGTCGCCGAGCGCCTGCTTGACCGGGGCGACGACGCGGTCGAGCAGATCACTCGTGAGCTCGTTGAGCTTCGCTCGCCCGAGCTTCATCTCGAGGTGCTTGGGCTGTCCCTCGACCGCCGTGATGAACGGCAGGTTGATCTGCGTCTCCTGCGTGGTCGACAGCTCGATCTTCGCCTTCTCGGCGGCCTCGTAGAGCCGCTGCAGGGAGTTCTTGTCGGCCGCCAGGTCGATGCCCTGGTCGCGCTTGAACTCCGTCACGAGCCAGTTGACGATCGCCTTGTCCCAGTTGTCGCCGCCGAGGTGGTTGTCGCCCGCGGTTGACTTGACCTCGAAGACGCCGTCGCCGATCTCGAGCACGGAGACGTCGAAGGTGCCGCCGCCGAGGTCGAAGACGAGGATCGTCTCGTCGGTCGTGCCCTCCTTGTCGAGGCCGTAGGCGAGCGAGGCCGCGGTCGGCTCGTTGATGATCCGCTTGACCTCGAGCCCGGCGATCTTGCCGGCGTCCTTGGTCGCCTGGCGCTGGTCGTCGTTGAAGTAGGCGGGCACCGTGATCACGGCCGAGTCGACGCTCTCGCCGAGCTTCGCCTCCGCGTCGGCCTTGATCTTCTGCAGGATCATTGCCGAGATCTCCGGCGGGCTGTACTGCTTGTCGCCGATGTCGACGCGAACGTCGCCGTTGGGGCCGGATGAGACCTCGTAGGGGACGATCGTCTCCTCCTCCTTGACCTCGGCCTCCTTGCGGCCCATGAAGCGCTTGATCGAGAAGACCGTGCGCTCGGGGTTCATCACCGACTGGCGCTTGGCGACGGTGCCCACGAGGCGCTCGCCCGAGTCGGTGAACGCAACGACCGAGGGGGTGGTGCGCCCGCCCTCGGAGTTCTCGAGGACGGTCGGCTCGCCGCCCTCCATGACCGCGAAGCAGGAGTTGGTCGTGCCGAGGTCGATTCCGATCGTCTTGCCCATTTCAGTTCCTTTCGGGGCCCCCTCGCCGGTCCGGCGAGACGTGGGCTGATTCGTTAGCTAGTGAAAAATCTAAGTCGCACGGTAACAGATCTCTGCCTGCGTCCACAAGCGCGGGCCCCCAGCGCCGGGGGCGTGGCCTCCCCGCTGGCCGATGCGGGAGTAACGGCTTCTTGGCGGCTCGGCCGGCTACTGGCCGGCGGCGCGGGCGACGAAGTTGGCGACCTCTTCGGCCTGCTGGCCCTGGAGGATCCCGGCCGGCATGGCCCCTTCGCCGAGCCCGTTGAGGATCGCGTTGAGGACCCGGTCCTGCGAGGCCTGGATCGAGGCCTCGTCGGTCGCCGGGCCCACCGTCCCGGCGAGGCGGTCATCGAGGTTCGGGCCGACGATCCCGTCGGTGCCTGCCTTCTCGAGCGTGTGGCAGGTGCCGCAGTTGGTCGCGAACAGGTTGCGGGCGTGCTCGTCGGAGCTCGCGACCGCCTGCGGAGACGAGCTCGAGGAGCCGTTCTTCGAGAAGGCCCAGAGCGGGATGATCACCGCCAGCAGCAGGGCGAGGAGGGCGAAGGAGACGAAGACGCGCTTGTTCATCGGGGGGCAACGGCGCGATCGGGAGCGATGATCGGCCCGCGGCGGCGCGCATACTACCCGCCTCCGGGCCCTCGATCAGGCCTCAGCCGACCGCCTCGACGATGCCGAGACGGCGCGCGACGCACATCCGCGCCAGGCCGCACTCCCCGCAGCGGGGGCGCGGCCGGCAGACCGCTCGGCCGTGGGCGATCAGGTTCAGGTGCAGCTCGTAGGCGTCAGCCGGGTCGGTGATCGCCAGCATCTCGTCGTGGGCGGCCTCGAGGGAGATCCGCGGCGGGAAGAGCCCGAGGCGGCCCCCCACCCGGTGAACGTGGGTGTCGACCGGGATCTCGGGGCGGTCGAGAGCGAAGATCATCACGCAGGCGGCGGTCTTGCGCCCCACCCCGGGCAGCGAGGTCAGGTAGCCGATCACTCGCTCGCGGGGAGCGGCGCGCAGCCAGTCGAGGTCGGGCTCGGGGCCGAGCTCGCCGAGCACCTCTTGAATTCGCGGCGCCTTCGTGTTCGCCAGGCCTCCGGGCCGGATCGCCTCGATCACCTCGGCGGTCGGCGCGTCGCGAATCGCCCTCCAGTCCTCGAAGCGGTCGCGCAGGCGCCGGTAGGCGACGTCGCGGTTGCCGTCGTTCGTGTTCTGGGACAGGATCGTGAGCACGAGCTCGTGGACCGGATCGCCGTGAGGGTCGTTGCGGCGCGACCCGTAGAGCTCGCGCAGCCGGTCGCGGATCGCGCGGACCCGCCGGCGGGAGGGCCGTCGCCAGCCCGCCGGCACGGGGAAGCGAGGCCGCCGATCGAGGTCCGCGTCGCCGGTGGCGGCCCGCGCCTCCTCGGCGGCCCGCGCGTAGCCGCGCTCGCCGCCGCCGCTCATCCGTCGCCTCGGGACCGGGCAGTCATGGCGCGGAGGTTAGGGACGGGGGTCCGAGGCCTACTCGAACGCGCCGAGATGCCCGCACGTCCGCGCCGCCGCATCCGCCGCGGCCTCGATCGCAGGCGCCGCGGCGTCCAGCCTCCACCCGCTCGCGAGGAGCCCGGCCGCCATCGTCCCCATGAAGACGTCCCCGGCGCCCAGCGGGCAGACCATCTCGGCCGCGGGAGGCATGAGCTCGAGCGAGCACGCTCCCCGGGCGAGCACCGGCCCGGCCCCCCCTGTCACCACCACCAGGCTCGGGCCGAGCCCGCATAGCCGATCGGCGGCATCCGCCGGCCCGGCGGCGTCAGCGCCGCTCAGCCACCGGGCCTCCGCCAGGTTGCACTTCAGCACCGTCGCGAGGCGTGCGAGGGCGAGGCAGAGCTCGCGGCCCTCGCCGAGGTCCCGCCAGCGGCCGGGCCGGAGGTTCGGATCGACGAGGACCGGCGTGCCCGCGTCCCGAGCGGCTTCGCAGACGGCCAGGGTCGCATCGCGGGAGGCCGCGGCGGGCAGAGTGTTCGACCCAACCGCGACGGCCGCCGCGCGGCGCGCGACCTCGCCTTCCCTACCGGCCAGGGCCGCGATCGCCGCGTCGATCCCCTCGCCGTGGATCCGGAACGTCGGCTCGCCGTCGGTGTCGAGGGTCGCGAAGGCAAACGGCGTCGGCAGGTCGGCAAGCTCGCCGTGGAGCTCGAGCGAGACACCTTCGGCGCGCAGCCGTGCCCGCAGGAACCGCCCCCAGTCGTCGGTGCCGCAGCCTCCCGCCAGAGCCGCCGGCGCGCCCGCCCGCCGGGTCGCAACGGCGACGTTGGCGAGCGCGCCGCCGAAGTGCGCCTCGAAACGCGTGGCCTCGGCCGGGTCGCTCAGCCGGTCGGGGCAGATCAGGTCGACGAGCGCCTCGCCGAGGCAGACGACGCCGAGGTCTCCACTCGCTCCCGACACCGCCCTTCAGGATAGGTTGACGGCCGTGAGCAGCGGCGCGATCAGCGAGCGGACCGTGACGGTCGACGGGATCGAGATCTTCGTCCGCGAGCGCGCCGGCGACGGCGTCCCGGCCGTCTTCGTCCACGGCAACCCCACGCACTCGGAGGACTGGGTCCCGTTCCTCGAGCGCCTCGAGGGCCCGGCGCTCGCCTTCGACCTGCCGGGCTTCGGTCGCTCCGAGCGCCCCGACCCCCAGCGCTTCGACTACACGCTGGGCGCCTATGCAAACTTCGTCGAGCACCTTCTCGACGAGCTCGCGCCGGACGGCTACAAGCTGGTCGTCCACGATTGGGGCGGGCTGGCCCTGATCCCGGCGCAGCGTCATCCCGAGCGCGTGAAGCGGCTCGTGATCTTCAACACCGTCGCGCTGTTCCCGGGCTTCCGCTGGCACTGGATCGCGCGAATCTGGCGCCGTCGGGGGATCGGCGAGCTCTTCAACGCGACGAGCACGAAGGCGGCGACGGCCCTTGTCCTGCGCCAGGCGCGCGCCGGGCACAAGCCGATGCCGCCGGCCTTCGTCGACATGATCTGGGATCACATGGACGCGGGCACGCGCCGCGCCGTCCTCGCGCTGTACCGCTCGGCCGACCCCGAGGTCCTGGGCGCCGCCGGATCGAACCTCGGCGAGCTGCGCGGCCCGGCGCTGATCGTCTGGGCGAAAGAGGATCCCTACATCTCGGCCCGCTACGGGCGCGCCTACGCCGACGTGCTCCCCAACGCCGAGCTGGTGGAGCTCGAGGACGCGGGGCACTGGCCGTGGATCGACCGCCCCGAGGTGATCGATCGCGCGGTGGCGTTCCTCGAGCCGGACGGAGATCCCTCCCGCCCGGGATGAGCGGTCGGGCAGGCGCTGCCGCGAGAGCCCGCCGGGTAGGTTGGCGGCGATGAGCGGCGCACGGCAGAGCCCCGGCGGCGGGGGAGGAGCGGCGCGGCGGCCGAAGGGCGAGCTGCGTGGGATCGCCCGCGACCGCCTGATCGAGTCGCGGCTGACGCCGAACGCGATCTCGATGACGGGGCTGGTGCTGAATCTCGCGGCCGCGGTGCTCGTCCTCGAGCGCCACTTCGTGCTCGGCGCGATCGCCTTCATCGTCGGGTCCGTGATGGACACCCTCGACGGCCGCTACTCGCGGATGTCGGGCAAGGGCACGCCCTTCGGCGCCTTCCTCGACTCCACCCTCGATCGGATCGAGGAGGGGGTCGTGCTGGCGGCGGTCTGCTGGCACTTCGCCGAACGCGGGGACGAGATCCCGGCGGCCGGCTGCCTGCTCGTCGTCCTCGGCTCGCTCATGGTCTCCTACACCCGCGCTCGCGCGGAGGCGCTGGGGGTGGAGTGCAAGGTCGGGATCGCGACGCGGCCCGTCCGGGTCGTCCTCCTCTCGGCCGGCCTCCTGTTCGCCGACGGGGAGCTGATCTCGGACTTCGACCTGCTGCCGATCGCGATCTACGCGATGCTCGCCCTGACCGCGTTCACGGTGGGGCAGCGGGTCTTGCACGTGCGAAACAAGCTCAACGCGCTCGACGCTCAGGCCTGAGCGAGCCCTTCCGCAGGGGCTCCGGCAGCGCCTCGGGCGCCCTTGTGGATGTAACCCGGCCGCGGGTATGGTGTTCTCAGGCCGTCCGGAGCAGCCTGCGCCCGATCGCCCCTCGCGCCGATCGACGCCATGCAGGCGCTCCCTCCATCCCCTTCGGCATGCGACCCACACCAGGAGGCTTTCCTCACCCCATGAGCACCAGCAACGGAGCGCACGGCAACGGCAACGGCAGCGGCCGCCCCGACGACGGCAAGGTTCGCGTCGCGATCGTCGGCGTCGGCAACTGCGCCAACTCGTTCATCCAGGGCGTCCACTACTACAAGGACGCCGATCCCGACCAGCAGGTCCCGGGCCTGATGCACGTCGACCTCGGCGGCTACCACGTCTCCGACATCGAGTTCACCGCGGCCTTCGACATCGACGTCGAGAAGGTGGGCAAGGACCTCGGTGAGGCGATCTGGTCGGGCCAGAACGACACGATCAAGTTCGCTGAGGTCCCGAAGATGGGGATCAAGGTCGAGCGCGGGATGACCCACGACGGGCTCGGCAAGTACCTCAAGCAGAAGATCACGAAGGCCCCCGGCGAGACCGCCGACATCGTCGGGATCCTCCAGGAGACGAAGACCGACGTTCTCGTCTGCTACCTGCCCGTCGGCTCCGAGCAGGCGACCAAGTGGTACGTCGAGCAGGCCCTGCAGGCCGGCGTCGGCTTCGTCAACTGCCTGCCGGTGTTCATCGCTCGCGAGGATTACTGGGGCAAGCGCTTCGCCGACGCGGGGCTGCCGATCATCGGCGACGACATCAAGTCCCAGGTCGGGGCGACGATCGTCCATCGCCAGCTCGCCCGTCTCTTCCACGAGCGCGGCGTGCACCTCGAGCACACCTCCCAGCTCAACGTCGGCGGCAACATGGACTTCTTCAACATGCTCGAGCGCGAGCGGCTCGACTCGAAGAAGATCTCGAAGACGAACGCGGTGACGTCGGTCATGGGGACCGAGCTCGACGCCAAGGACGTCCACGTCGGCCCCTCCGACTACGTGCCCTGGCTCACCGACCGCAAGTGGGCCCACATCCGCCTCGAGGGCAAGAGCTTCGGCGACGTGCCGCTCAACGTCGAGCTGAAGCTCGAGGTCTGGGACTCGCCGAACTCCGCCGGCGTCGTCATCGATGCGGTCCGGCTGATCAAGCTGGCCCTCAACGATGGCGTCTCCGGGCAGCTCGACGGGCCGTCCTCCTACCTGATGAAGTCTCCGCACTCGCAGCGGCCCGACGACGAGGCCCGCGAGCAGACCGAGGAGTTCATCGCCAAGCACGCCCGCGGGCGCGACTCCCGCAAGGCTGCCGCCAAGGCCAGCGAGACCGAGGTCGCGGGCTAGCTCGTCCGCTGACGTGGGTCGCTGAGGGCGCCCAGAGGCGGTTGGGGACGACCCACGTCTCGCAGCGGGCGTGCAGGGAACCCGTGACGAGCTAAACCGCGGCTGGCGCGGCCGTCGCGAGGGGCCTGAGGGCCTTGCGTCCCAGGATCAGGTCCGCGCCCTTCTCGGCGATCATGATCGTCGGGGCGTTCGTGTTGCCGCGGGTGATCGTCGGCATCACCGAAGCGTCGATCACGCGCAGCCCCTCGACGCCGCGGACCCGCAGCTCGGGGTCCACGACGGCGTCGTCGCCGTCCCCCATCCGGCAGGTGCCCACGGGGTGGTAGAGGAGCTCGCAGCGGCGGCGGATGTCGCGCTCGATCGCCTCGTCGTCGACAACGGCGGCGCCGGGGTAGATCTCGCGGCCCGTCGCCGCGGCGAGGGGCTCGGTGGCGACGAGCTCGCGCACGAGCTTGACGCCGGCGAGCAGCGCCGCGACGTCGGCGTCGTCGGTCAGGTGGTTGCCGACCATCGCCGGCTTCGCCGTGGGATCGGCGCTCGTCAGCCGCAGCTCGCCCCGCGCCCGAGGCGTGACGAGCACCGGCCCCATCGTGAAGGCATGGGCGTCATGCTCCTCGAAGCCGTTGTCGGCGAAGAACGCCGGCGCGAGGTGGAGCTGCAGGTCGGGTGCCCCCTCGGTGCCGTCGGAGCGGGTGAAAACGAACGCCTCGCAGACCGCCGAGGTGAGCGGGCCGCGACGGCGCAGCAGGAAGTCGAGGGCGGCGCGGGGGCTCTCCGCGTCGAGCAGCGAGTGGCCGATCGCCGACTCCCAGATGCAGACCACGTAGGGATGGTCCTGGAGGTTGGCGCCGACCCCCGCGAGCTCGACCTGCGGCTCGATCCCGACCTCGCGCAGCTTGCCGGGGTCGCCGATCCCCGAGAGCATCAGAAGTTGCGGTGAGCCGATTGCGCCGGCGGCGAGGATCACCTCGCGCCTGGCGCGGGCGACCGCCTGGGGCGCTCTGCCGGAGAGCTTGACGCCGCCGGCGCGCCCGTCCTTGAGCTCGAGGCCGATCGCGCTCGTGCCGGTGGCCACGGTGAGGTTCGGGCGCTCCTTCGCCGCGTTCAGGAACGCGCTGGCGGCGCTCCAGCGAGCGCCCTTCTTCTGCGTCACCTCGCTCAGGCAGACGCCCTCGGGGTCGCCGTCGTTGTAGTCGAGGTCGAACGGGAAGCCGTGATTCCTGGCAGCGCCCACCATCAGGTCGGTGAGCTTGCGCGGGCTGCGGGCCGGAGCGACGTTGAGCTGCCCGCCGAGCGCGTGGACGGGGGTGGCGCCGGCCTCGTGATGCTCGGAGCGCATGAAGTAGGGGAGGACGTCGTCCCAGCCCCAGCCCGCGCAGCCGTCCTCATCGCGCCAGCCGTCGTAGTCGTCGCGGTGGCCGCGGACGTAGAGCATCGCGTTCATCGAGCTCGATCCGCCCAGGCCCTTGCCGCGCGGGATGAAGAGCGAGCGGCCGTCGCAGCCGGGCTCGGGCCCGCTCGCATAGTCCCAGTCGAGCTTCGTCTGGAACTGCTGGGGAAAGGCGGCCGGAATCGTGACCTTTGGCGAGCGGGAGCGGCCGCCGGCCTCGATCAGCAGAACCTCGGCGCCGTCCGCGCTGAGGCGGTCGGCGAGGACGCACCCCGCCGATCCCGCGCCGACGATGACGTAGTCGTAGTCGCTCACCGTCGCACTCCTCCTCTGGGTGGTCCCGGATCTCCGATGGGACCCGGCGGGGTCGTCGATGGAGCGATGGTAGCGGCGGCGCTCGCAGGGGACGCGAGCGCCGCCGACCGGCCTTCTCGGCTTTCGCCTAGTTGACCACCCCGGCCCAGAGGGTCCGGTTGCGGAAGGAGGCGTTCGAGCCGCCCGCCGCGCTGTAGCGGAGCGAGAACGTGTACGTCCCCGGCGGGGGAGCCAGCACGATCATGCCCCCGCGAGTGGCGCTTGCCGCCCCGTCGAGGTCACCGGTTCCCGGGGCCGAGAAGCGGTACTTGAAGCCGCCGCCGTTCGGCACCTCCATGATCCGCGGGGCTCCGGGGAGGAACGCCGGCTCGTAGAGGTGGACCTGAGCCGCCCCGTCGCCGCCGCCGCCGCTCGCCTGTGCCTCGGCGCGCGCATAGATCCCGACCAGGCCGTTCTGGGGAACGGTGACGGTCACTCGCGGCCCGCCGAGGTCCACGTCCGGCCCCGAGGCCGTCGCCACCAAGGCGGGGGCGCTCCCGGTGCGGAAGACATCGAGATCCTGGGCGCCGAGCGTCCCGTTCCTGACCTTCGCTCCCGCGACCGAATCCCTGGCGAGCTTCGCGCCCTTGATCGACCGCTTCGCGATGTCGGTCCCCTTCACCGCCTGCGGGGCGATGTCGTTGGACTTGACCGAGTTCCTGCCCTGGAGCGCGACCGCCGTTCCGGCGAGCCCCGACACGAGCGCGATCACGGCGACGACCATCGCCGGCGACGGCAGCCACCGCCTGCTCTTGGCTGTCTTCATTTTCATGCGCCTCCCTGGATGCTTCGGGCCTTGCACCCTCCGCGAACCTCGGGGAGGTCGAAAGTTGCGGCCCCGCATCTATCCTCCGCCGGTGCCCCGCAGCGAGCGCTCGACGATCGCCCACGTGACGCCGTACCCCTGGGGCGGGCATCACGAGGTCAACGCCTTCGTCGCGGGCTCGGCGGCCGAGCTGGCCTCCCGCGGTCACCGCGTGGTGATCGCGGCGCCGGGAGGCTCTCGCGAGGCGATCCGCGACTCCGGGCGAGCGATCGCCGCCGCGAGCGAGCGCCCCGGCGCCCTCTTCGGGGAGGAATGGGAGGGCCTGCGGGCGGGCGAGGGCGGGCCGCCGGTGATCTCCGTCGGCCCGGCGATCAAGCTGCCCGCCGGCTCGCGACCGCGCCCCGCACCAGTGCCCGTGGACATCGCCCGCTCCCTCGAGGGCCTGCTCTCGGCGGTCGACTTCGACGTCGTCCACGTCCACGATCCGTTCGCCCCGAGCGTCGCCTCCGCCGCCCTGCGCCACTCGCGCGGCCTCAACGCGGCGACGTTCCACCTGCCGACCGAGCGGGTGCTCTCGACGCAGGTCGCGCGGCCGATCGTCGAGATCTTCTTCGGTCGCCTCGACGCGCGCACGGTCAGCGGGCGAACGACGGGCGAGCTGCTCTCCCGCTTCTTCCCCGGCAGCTACGAGGTGCTCGAGCCGGCGGCGGAGGTCGAGCCGCGGGCGTTCACGGCCGCGGGATCCGCGTCGCGGATCGCGCGGGTCGTCTATTGCGGGCGCGAGGAGCGCGGCGCCCTGCGCCTCTTCCTGCGGGCGCTCCGCCGCCTTCCCCTCGAGCTGGCCTGGGAGGCCGACGTGCTGATCGAGGACGCCTCCATCGCGACGCCGCGGTTGAACCGGGGACTGCGCGAGCGGGTGCGGATCCTGCGGCCGGGGGAGGCCAGCGTTTCCTCGCTGATCGGCAACGCCGACGTGGTCTGTGCCACCTCGGGCGGCCCGCGGCCCGCCCCGAGCCTGATCCGCTCGGCCTTCGCGGCGGGAGCCGTTCCCGTGGCGGCGGACATCGAGCCGTACGAGGAGCTGCTCGAGCCGGAGGGAGAGCGCGGGTTCGTCTTCCCGCCGGGTGACGCGGTGACGCTCGCCGGCCAGATCGAGCGCCTCCTTCGAAGCGACGAGCTGCGCGCGACGATGGCCGCCGCCGGGCGTGACTCCGCCCGCTCCTACGCCGACGTCGGCGATCAGCTCGAGTCGATCTACGCGCGGATCGAGGCCCGCCGCCACGACCCGCGCGGCCGGGCGGAGGTGCGGCGAAGGATCTCGAGGCGGCGGACGATCGACTGCGATCTCCACATGCACACCGACCACTCGGGCGACTGCGCCACGCCGGTCGAGGTGCTGCTCGAGACGGCGAAGGATCGCGGCATGGGCGCGATCGCGATCACCGATCACAACGAAGTGTCGGGGGCCCTCGCCGCGCGCGAGATCGCCGAGCGCGACGGCGGGATCAAGGTGATCGTCGCCGAGGAGGTGAAGACCGCCGAGCAGGGGGAGGTGATCGGGCTCTTCCTCGAGGAGAAGATCCCGAGGGGGCTGACGATGGGGGAGACGATCGCCGAGATCCGCCGCCAGGGGGGCCTCGTCTATGTCCCCCACCCCTTCGATCGGCTGCACTCGGTCCCCGACTACGAGCACCTGCTCGACATCGTCGAGGAGATCGACATCCTCGAGGTGTTCAACCCCCGCGTCGCGTTCAGCGCCTTCAACGAGGAGGCGGAGCGCTTCGCCGCCAAGTACCGGATCGTCCCGGGAGCGGGCTCGGACGGGCACGTCGCCCAGGCGCTCGGCAGCGTTCGCATCCGCCTGCACGACTTCGAAGGTCCCGAGGAGTTCCTCGAGTCGATGCGCAGCGCCGACATCGTCCGCAAGCACAAGAACCTCGTCTACGTGCAGGCGCTGAAGTGGATGCAGACGGCGGGGGGACAGGCCGGCGGCCGCAAGGAGGTCGACGATCCCCGGCCGGTCCGCGGCGGTCAGCGGGCCGCGCAGCGGCGCCGCCGGGCGGGCGCCGCCGGGCGTGGCAAGAGTTGATTCAGAGGGGCATAACGCGGTGCAACCACAAGGAGAGGGAGCGGGGCCGTCAAAGAGGTCGCCCGCCGTGCCCGCCACCGAAGACCAGATCAAGGAGAAGTACCTCGAGCGCGCGATCCGCGAGCTGAACGGGCTCACCCACGAGCTCCAGGACTGCCAGAAGTGCCCGCGGGGCAACCTGATGCCGGTGCTGGGGTCGGGCCATCCTCAGGCCGACGTGATGCTGCTCAAGCACTCCCCGAGCGTCGCCGAGATCGAGGAGGGCGTCGCCTTCTACGGCCGCTCCGGCAACGCCGTGATGAAGTCGCTCAAGCGGCTCGGCATCGACCCGCTCGTCGTCTACGGGACGCTTTGCGTCAAGTGTCCCCTCTCCGATCCGGCGCTCGCCGCGCCGAGCTGCGTGGGCCGGATCGTCCGGGAGGTGGCGATCGTCGAGCCGCGGTGCATCGTGGTGATGGGGGAGGCGGCGCTCGAGTGCCTCAACGAGATCCGGCTGCCGCTGGCGCAGCCGGTCGAGGCCCGCCCGGGCGAGGTCCAGCCGATGACCCCGACGATCGACGCGATCTTCACTCCCGACATCGACTCCGCGCTCGACTCCGAGGCCTCCAAGCGGGACTTCTGGCGCGCCTTCCGCTCGCTCGGCGAGTGGTTCGAGGACCTGCCTCCCTACTGACGTTTCGCGCCGGT
>JAABUN010005563.1_pt1 | contig 15489 bp, 14 predicted proteins | sample 5559311 | NCBI WGS metagenome assembly JAABUN01 (sample SAMN10711877, study PRJNA513370) | rock metagenome | isolation source: Antarctica rocks | place: Antarctica: Victoria Land, Siegfried Peak sud | reverse complement strand
CGCTGGACCCGCCGGCGGAACGTTCCAAGTCCCACGGCGTACGGGCCGGCGGGGCGATGTCGGGCTCGGTGTAGCAGGGCAGCCCGAACTCGGGCGTGTTGGTCTTGCCAAGGCTGATCGTCCCGGCCGCACGCAGCAGGGTGACGACATGGCCGTCCACCGGCGGCACGAAGTCGGCGTACGCGACGCTGCCCAGCGCCGTCCGCACACCCTCGGTGAGCGTCAGGTCCTTGATCGCGGTCGGTACGCCGTGCAGCGGCGGTAGCTCCCTACCGGCCACGACGTCGGCCACCGCCCGGCGGGCCGACGCCAGCGCCGCCTCGGCGGTGACCGTGACGAAGGCCCCGACCATCGCATCGAGCCGCTCGATCCTCGCCAGGTAATGCTCGACCAGCTCGACCGCATCGATCTCCCCGGTGCGGATCGCGGCGGCCTGCTCGAGCGCGGTCAAGTCATGCAGCTCGGCCACGTCAGGCGGTCGCCGTCTCGTCCAGCGCGTCGTCAACGCTGAGATAGCGGTGCCAGCCCGGCTCCACCCGGCCGCTGCCGAGGATCCGCCACTGCATTCCGCTGGGCGCCCGCGGCGCCCGGCGCAGCCGCCAGCCCAGGTCGGCGATCGCCCGGTCGGCCTTGGCGTGGTTGCACCGGCCGCAGGCCGAGACCACGTTGTCCCAGCTGTGCTGGCCGCCGCGGCTCTTCGGCACGACGTGGTCCAGGCTGGTGGCCGGGGCGTTGCAGTACACGCACCGACCACCGTCCCGGGCGAACACGGCCCGTCTGGTCAGAGGCACTGCGGCCCGATAAGGCACCCGGACGTAGCGGGTGAGCCGGACCACCGTCGGCACGGCCACCACCCTCCGCTCGCTGTGCAGCAACTCGTCGCCGGTCTCCACCGATATTGCCCGGGCGCTGAGCACGAGCACGACGGCGCGCCGTGCCGGCACGACACCGAGTGGCTCGTACGTCGCGTTGAGGACCAGCGCTTGCCCCACGCCCACAAGTCAACTATGCCGGCCTGTCCTCCGCACCCGGCTTCGGGGGCGTCGGCCGGGCGATACCTGAACCCCCCGCTCGCCGAGGCGACAACGCGCCGCCCGGTCGGCGTCCTCCTGCTGCACCTCGGTGAAGAACTCGACGATCTCCTGTTGGCCGCTGGAGCGGGCGTCTTCGACGTACTTGGCGTGGTTCTGGCCGCCCTTGAGCGCGTGGTACTGCACAGCCACCAAGTCGTACATGACGTCGCTGAAGCCGGTTTCGTCGTGGTGCATGGTGTCTCCCCTGTCGTCCGGGGCTCGGTCCTTCCGCCGTTCCGGGGCCGGCCGACGGTAGTTCAGCATGCTCGGTCGTGCGGGACAATGGCGCAGTGAGCGAGCCGAGCGGTACGACGTTCTTCGACGCGGTTGGTGGCGAGGAGACCTTCCGCCGGCTGGTCGCGCGCTTCTATGCCGGCGTCCGGACCGACCCCGTCCTGCTGCCCCTCTACCCGGAGGCGGACCTCGCCGACGCCGAGGTGCGGCTGCGGATGTTCCTCATGCAGTACTGGGGCGGGCCGCGAACCTACAGCGAGCAACGCGGACATCCCCGGCTCCGGATGCGGCACGCCCCGTTCGCCATCGGGCCCGCCGAGCGCGACGCCTGGCTGCGCAACATGCGGACCGCTGTCGACTCCCTCGAGCTGCCGCCAGCGGCCGACACGATGCTCTGGGAATACCTGGAGTCGGCGGCGTACTCGCTGGTCAACCAGCCCTGAGACCCGGCCCGAGCGCCTTTCGTGCGCCTTGTCGATCGATCGTTGTTGCTTGTACTCGCAGGACTCGCCGAGATCGGCGAGTGGAGGAAACAACGTCTGATCGCCAACGGCCCGCCCGGCTGACCGGTCAGTCGCGGACCAGCTTGCGGTAGGTCACCCGATGCGGCCGGGCCGCCTCCGCTCCCAGCCGGGCGACCTTGTTGGCCTCGTAGTCAGCGTAGTTGCCCTCGAACCACACAACGTCCGAGTCGCTCTCGAAGGCAAGCATGTGGGTGGCGATGCGGTCCAGGAACCAGCGGTCGTGGCTGATCACCACCGCGCAGCCGGGAAAGGACAGCAGCGCGTCCTCCAGGGAACGCAGGGTGTCGACGTCGAGGTCGTTCGTCGGTTCGTCGAGCAGGAGCAGGTTTCCCCCGCGCTTGAGGGTGAGGGCCAGGTTGAGCCGGTTGCGCTCGCCACCGGACAGGACGCCGACCGGCTTCTGCTGGTCCGGTCCCTTGAAGCCGAAGGCGCCGACGTACGCCCGGCTCGGCATCTCGCGGTTGCCGACCTTGATGTAGTCCAGCCCGTCGGAGACCGCCTGGAAGACCGTCTTGGTGCCGTCGAGCTGGGACCGGGACTGATCGACATAGGAGATCTGGACCGTTTCGCCGACCCGCAGCTCGCCCGCGTCCGGGCTCTCCTCGCCGACCAGCATCCGGAACAGCGTGGTCTTGCCGGCGCCGTTCGGGCCGATGACGCCGACGATGCCGCCCCGAGGCAGCGAGAACGTCAGGCCCTCCATCAGCAGCTGGTCGCCGTACGCCTTGGTCACGTCCTGGGCTTCCACGACGACGTTGCCCAGCCGGGGACCGGGCGGGATCTGGAGGTCGTCGAAGTCGATCGGCTTGGACTGCTCCGCCTCGGCGGCCAGCTCCTCGTAGCGGTTGAGCCGGGCCTTGCCCTTGGCCTGGCGGCCGCGGGCGTTGGAGCGCACCCATTCCAGCTCGCGCTCGAGCATCTTCTTGCGGTTGGCGTCCTTCTGTCCCTCGACCCGCATCCGGGTGGTCTTGGTGTCGAGGTAGGTCGTGTAGTTGCCCTCGTAGGGATAGGCGCGGCCCCGGTCGAGCTCGAGGATCCAGCCGGCGACGTTGTCGAGGAAGTAGCGGTCGTGGGTCACCGCGAGCACGGTGCCGGCGTACTGGGCCAGGTGCTTCTCCAGCCACTCCACGCTCTCGGCATCGAGGTGGTTGGTCGGCTCGTCGAGCAGCAGCAGGTCGGGTTGTTGCAGCAGCAGCTTGCACAGCGCCACCCGGCGTCGCTCTCCGCCGGAGAGCACGGAGACGTCGGCGTCGCCAGGTGGCACCCGCAGCGCGTCCATCGCCATCTCGACGTGGGAGTCGAGCTCCCAGCCGTTGACGTGCTCGATCTTCTCCATGACCTCGCCCTGATCGGCGAGGAGCACGTCGAAGTCGGCGTCCGGGGCGCCCATCTTCTCGTTGATCTCCTCGAACCGGATCAGCAGCTCGCGGGTCTTCTTGACGCCGTCCTCCACGTTGCCGCGAACGTTCTTGGTCTCGTCGAGCTGCGGCTCCTGCATGAGGATGCCGACGGAGTAGCCAGGAGCCAGCGTGGCGTCGCCGTTGGAGGGGTGGTCGAGGCCGGCCATGATCTTGAGCACCGACGACTTGCCGGCGCCGTTGGGGCCGACCACGCCGATCTTGGCGCCGGGCAGGAACGCCAGCGTGACGTTTTCGAGGATGACCTTGTCGCCGTGCGCCTTGCGTACGTTGCGCATCGTGTAGATGAACTGCGCCATGAGGAGCTGCTTCGTCCTTCGTCGAGGGTTCGGCGTACGCCGTCCAGCATGCCTGCCGGGGGGCCGTCCGCCCAATCCGGTTCCAGGCTGCGTCTGGCGTCGGCGGTGCGACACTCTGGGTCGGGGCGCCCGTAGCTCAGTTGGACAGAGCAAGTGCCTTCTAAGCACGAGGTCGCAGGTTCGAGTCCTGCCGGGCGCACGGATTCGGCCATGGTCGAAGGCGTCCGCCCCGCTTTCCTCGCCTCCGGAGTCTTGGAGTTCAGGCGGGATGAGCGACCGCCACCTGCCCCGGACGGCGCCGCAAGGGACCCTGCTGCGGCACACGATCTCCAGCAGCGCCACGGACCCGCCGACCGCATCCCTCGGCAATGATCGACCCCGAGCTCGCGGAAGAGCCGGGGGTCACCTGATGCTCACGAGTCGCGGGCCTGACGCGCGGCCGGTCAAAGCCGTGAAAGACGGCGCGCAGGGCGGCGATGTCGAGCGGACCGGTAACCGTGATGCCGGCAGGCGTGTGGTCCATGCCAGCCGCCCGGTGAGCAGGCGCAACAGTGCTTCCGCGGGCAGGCCGAGCGTCCCGGCAGAGGTACCGGGCGCCGACGGCTGCAGCGAGACCGGTTCGACAAGTTGTCCGAACGCGGATCCGGCGACCCGACTTCTGCGCACCGCCTTGACCGAGGTCGGGCTCGGCGACACACCGGTGCGCACAACCGGGTCGACAGCGAACAGGCAGCGCACCGCCGCGGTTTCATTGGCTCGCCCACCATCCTGCTGGACGGCGAGGACCCGTTCGCCGAGCCGCGTAGCCGGCCGGCGCTGGCCTGCCGCCTCTATCCCACCCCGACCGGGCCGGCGGGCCTCCCGCCGCTCCCCGACCTGCGGGCCGCGTTGGAACGCGCCGCCCACCACGAGCACTGAACCCGGCTGCTTGCTTACGACGACGCCGTCTGACAACGGCGACGACTCAAGGACCTCCTCGGCCGCGTAGCGCACCGGGCAGGAGCATTCCGTCCGGACGGCGAACTGCTGCTGCTGCTGCAAGTATTTGCGGGTGCTGCTCAAGGGCTGTCTGAACGGCGCGCGGCGGCCGGCCGAGCACCCGGCCCTACCGGTGACGCCAGCGGCGCTCGCTGCCGACGCCGCCCGAGTGGTCGCCGTCGGGGTCGGCGCCTTGCACGCACACCCCAAGGACCGCGCCGGCGCCGACACCCTGGTCGGCGACGAGGTTGCTGCGGTGCTCAAAGCGGTCCGCGCTGCCGCGCCCACCGTCGCGGTCGGCATCACCACCGGAGCGTGGACCATCGAGGATCCGGCCGAGCGCGTGAAAGCGATCCGCGCTTGGACCGTGCTCCCGGACTTCGCTTCGGTCAACTGGCACGAGCCCGGAGCAGAGGACGTAGCGGAAGTACTTCTCGAACGCGGCGTGGGCGTCGAGGCCGGCCTCTGGCATGCGCAGGCGGCCAGGGAGTGGGCGACCTCGGCGTACCGGAACCGCTGCTGCCGCGTCTTGATCGAGCTCGCGGCCGGTCTCGACGCGGCAGACACCAAGACCGAAGCCGACCGGCTGCTCGCGATTGTCAGGTCTGTCGGCCACACGACGCCGGTGCTCGTGCACGGGGAGGACACGAGTTGCTGGCCGGCACTGCAGTACGCCGGCCACCGCCGCCTGCAGGCACGGATCGGGTTGGAGGACGTCCTGCGCCTCCCTGACGGATCTCCGGCGCCGGACAACGCCGCACTCGTGGTCGCGGCCCGAGCGCTGCTCAACCAGCACGCGTGACCGACTCATTGCGGTTGCGGACCGCCCACACGGCATGGCTGCGCCCGGCGGAGTTGCAGGCGATCCGGGAGCTCCTCGACGCGGCCTTCGAGGACGATGTCAGGGACGAGGATTACGAGCACACCCTCGGCCGGATGCACGCCCTCGTCTGGGAGGGTCGGGAGCTGATTGGGCATGGCTCCGTGGTCATGCGGCGGCTGCCGCGGGGGGTACGAGATCGGGGCGCTGGGCGCCTCCGACGCGGCCGCGGACTTCTATGCCACCCGCGGTTGGCAGCAGTGGACCGGCACGGCCTCGGTGATCGCGCCCGGCGGAGTCCAGCGCACCGAGGAGGAGGAGGGCGGCATCTATGTGCTGCCCGTGAGCGCCGGGTTCGCGCTGGACGGCGATCTGGCGTGCGACTGGCGGGGTGGCGATGTCTGGTAGCCGGGCGTCGTACCGGTCGGTGCATCGGCGGGACGTAGCGTGCGCATGTGCAGGCGTGCGTGCTCGGTCCGCTCGTCGTACTCGACGACGACCGGACCGTTCCGCTGGGCGGCCGCCGCGAGCGGGCGGTGTGCGCGGCGCTGGTCCTCAACGCAGGCCGCCCGGTCCCCGTTGACACGCTTGCGGCGGCGGTGTGGGGCGAAGAACCGCCGCGCACTGCCGGCCACACCCTCAAGAACTACGTTCTGCGCCTCAGGCACGCCCTCGACGCCGACCTGGTGATCGAGACCGTTCCCGGCGGCTACTCGCTGCGCGCCGCACCGGACGCCGTCGATGCGTCCGTGGTGGAACGGCTCGCCGAGAGTGCACGAGCGCTCGCCGCCACCGACCCGGCGCGCGCCCTGGACCTCATCCGGACGGCGCTCGATCGTTTCCGCGGGCCGGCGTACGCCGATATCGCGGACTTTCCAGCAGCGCGGGTGGAGGCCGAGCGATTCCGCGAGCTCGCCGACTGTCTCCGCGAGGAGGAGGTCGCGGTCGCCCTGGCTTCCCGGCCGCCGGCCGGCGTGCTGCCCGGGGCCCGCGCGCTCGTCGAGGCCGAGCCGCTGCGCGAGCGGCGGTGGGAGCTCCTCATGCTGACCCTCTATCGCAGCGGCCGGCAGGCCGACGCGCTGGACGCCTACGCCAGTGCGCGGGCGCTGCTGGCCGACGAGCTCGGTATCGACCCCGGTCCGGCGCTGCGCCGGCTCCAGCAGCGGATCCTGGCCCAGGACCCCACGCTCGAGGTGAACGAGCCTCCCGGTTCCGGGCAACGGGCGACGCTGCCGGGGGTCGCGACCCGCCGGGTCGGCCGCGACAGCGAGGCCGCTGCGCTGGCGGACGCGCTGTCCCGGTCGCGCCTGGTGACGGTCATCGGTCCGGCCGGCGCGGGCAAGAGCCGGCTCGCGATCGAGCACGCCCGGCAGGTCGGCGGGCAGGTCTGGTGGGTGCCACTCGAAGGACTGACCGGTACGCCGGTGGCGGCCGCCGTACTGGATGCGGTGGCCTCGCCGTCCCGGGCCCGCGACGCCCGCGGAGGCCTGCTTGACGCACTCGCCGAAGAGTCCGGGCTGCTCGTTCTCGACGGCTGCGAGGAGCGGCGCGCAGAGACGGCCACCGATGTCGCCGCGGTGCTTGGCCGATGCCCGGGCGTGCGGGTCCTGGCGACCAGCCGGGAGCGGCTCGGGCTCCTCGACGAGGCCCTCGTCCCGCTCGGACCGCTCCCGGACGACGACGCGCTGGAGCTGCTGACCGACCGGGCGCGACTCGTACGGGCGGATTTCGCGATCGACGACGAGTCTCGAGCGGCCGCCGTCCGGCTCTGCCACCTCCTCGACGGGCTGCCGCTCGGCGTCGAGCTGGTCGCCCCGCACCTGCGGCTGCTGTCGATGGCTGAACTGGCCGTCCGAGTCGACGCGGACCTGCAGCGTTGGACCGCCGGTGTGCCGACGGGTCGAGACACGCTGTGGGTCGCGATCAACCGCAGCGTCGGCCGGCTGCCGGTGGCCGAGCGTCGGCTGCTGTGCCGGCTCGGCGTACTCGTAGCCGACGCCGACCTCGATCTCGTCGCCGCCGTCGGTGCTCCGGGCGAACCGGTCGAGGACGTCTTCGACCAGGTCGCGGCCCTGGTGGACCGGAGCCTGCTGGACGTGCGCCCCGGTGCCGGGGACGGTGGGGTCCGGTACCAGCAGCTGGAGACCGTACGGCGCTACGCGCTGTCCGAGCTCGCGGCCGACGAGCGGGCGGCCGCCGAGGCGGCGTACGCCGGTGCCGTGCTCGAGCGGACGGAGGAGCTGGCGGCCCGGATCTCCGGTGCGGACCGGGCGGACGTCCTGGCCACACTGGATCGAGAGTTGCCGCACGTCCGGGCGGCGTTGCGGCACCCATGTCGGCGGCCGGAGACGCTGCCGCCGGGCTCCGGGTCGCAACCGCCCTCGCTGACTACTGGCTCGGGCGCCGCCCGCAGGAAGGGCTGGAGTGGCTGCAGGACCTGCTGGCGGCGGCGCCGGCTCGCCCACGCGCTCGGGCCGATGCGTTGCTCCGGATGGGGCACCTGGCCTACTGGATCACCGACTTCCAACTCGGGAAGCGGCTGGTCGCCGACGCACTCTCGGAATACGACGGGCTCGGCGATGCGCTCGGCGCCGGCCGCGCGCTGCGCCGACTCGGCGCGATCGCCGCGGCTGCTGACGACGTCGTCGCCGCCCGCTCGTACTTCGAGCAGTCGCTGTCTTGGCTCGAGGTCGCCGGCAGCGAGCCAGACATCGGTACGACGCTGCTGCATCTCGGTTCGCTCCTGGCCGACGAGTCGCTGGTTGTCGAAAGCGGACCGATGCTGCGTCGCGCTCTGGCCATCGCGCAGCGGGGGACCGATCCGCTGGCGGAGGGTCACGCGCTCGCCGCGCTGACGCTGTCACTGTGGCGTGCCGGCGACCTGGACGAGGCGGCCGTCGTCGGGAAGCGCGCGCTCTCGGCGTTCAGCTCGCTCGGGCATCGACCGACGGAGGGCACCGTCGCCTACCGGCTCGCGGCGGTCTCCCGCGGGCTGGGTCGACCGGCAGAAGCACGCCGCTACGCGCAGGTCGCGCTGGCGGCGGGCCGGCTCTCGGGCACCCGTACGACGACGGCGTTGGCCAACGTGAACCTGGCCCGGCTCGACCTCGACGCCGGCGACCCTCGGGCCGCGAGCGCGAACATCTCGGCGGCACTCGCCGAACTGGAGCCCACCGCCGACCGTTGGGTTCTGGTCGAATGCCTCGAGGCGCTGGCTCGCCTGCTCGCGGAGCGCGGCGACCCTCGAGCCGGCGACATCGCCGCGACCGCCGCCACGATCCGGCGGGCCATCCGGCAACCCGTCGCACCTACCGAAGCCGCCGATGTGGCGGCACTGCCCCTTGGCCACAGCGCGGGCACCGACCCGGTCGCGGCCTACCGGATCGCCATGGATGCCGCTGCCGGCGTGACGACCCGCATCAGCGAGGAGACCGTCGTCGCGCTGGAGACCCGGCGACGCAGCCAGCGGAACCGGCGACGCTGAGGTCGTAACCGGCTGCGACTGGATTGCGACCGACCGCCGGCAGCGTGGACGAATCCGCTGCACCGCTCGGGGGGCCTGGGGCGGTGCAGCGGATTCCGGGGTTTGCCGGGCGTCCTCGAAGACCCCGGGTCGCCGCCGGGAACCGGGTGGAACACCGCGGTGTCAGCCATGTCTCTAGTGTCTGCGGCGACACCGACAGTCTCCGGAGGCGGCATGGCAGGCACCAGTGGCACGGCCGGAGCGGGTGGCCGCAGCTGCGATCTCCTCGGCATCTACCTCAACGACCACCTGGCCGGTGCCACCGCCGGCGTCGACCTCTTCCGCCGGGCGGCGGGCGCGCACCGTGGTTCGGCGGTCGGTACGACGCTCGAACAGTTGGCCGCGGAGGTCGCCGAGGACCGCGGCTCGCTGCAGGACATGATGACCGTGCTCGGCATCCCGGTCCGTCGCTACAAGTTGTACGCCGCGTGGGCCGCCGAGAAGGTCGGCCGGCTCAAGCTCAACGGCTCCCTGTTGGAGCGGTCCCCGCTCAGCACGGTGGTCGAGCTGGAGGGGATGAAGCTGGGGGTGGAGGGCAAGGCGGCGGGGTGGCGCACCCTGCGAACCGTTGCTGATCGCGACGGCCGCCTCGACGCGCAGCGACTCGACGCTCTACTGGCCCGGGCGAGGCAACAGGCGGACATCCTCGAGGAGTTGCGCATCAGGGCGGCAGCCGAGGTGTTCAGCGGCACCTAACAGCCAACTGCCGCCGGAGTTCGGTCGGCCCAGCGCGGACAAATCGGGTTAGCCGACTCCTATGCGGTGGTGGCACCGGCCGTAGCCAAAGACATTGGCTGTGTCCGCTTTCGAAAGGTACCGCGCAAGTGCGAGGATTGGCGGGTGACAGATCCGCGCAGCACACGAGGTGGACACAAGTCGGCAAGTCGGGTCGAGATCCGTTCGATGAACCAGCCCAAGCCTGGGTGGACCGAGGAGCAGGCCGTCGACCAGGTCCGGCAGGGTTACTCCGCGGACCGAATCGCGCAACTCTCGGGTTTTGCCGCGGCCTTTCTTCGCGCCCAGGTGCAGACCCGGGTGACGAGTTCGGACGCGATCACCGGCTGACCCGTCGAGGGTGGCCTTGACCCGCGGCTGCCAGCCGGCTCGACATCGGGTGCGCCGGATGCTTCAATCCCCCCCGCCCGGAATCAGAGGCGGCCGCCGAGCCGCCATGCCGGCTGGAGGATCGCGATGACGACCACCACCCCGCCACTTCCCGACGAACCGCCCGGGAACGACCCTCGCCCGAACACCGCGGAAGGCGTCGGCATCGACCCGGCCACCCGCACCCAGGCTCGGGTGACCAACCGGGGGTGGTACGCGTTGCTGCTCATTCCGTTCGTCGCCCTGCTGTGGCTCCCGTTCTACGCGCGGCGTACGCCGGAGCTGTTCGGCTTTCCCTTCTTCTACTGGTATCAGTTCCTCTGGGTGTTCATCGGCGCCGGGATCACCGGCTTGGTCTACGTGCTGACGACGACCAGCGACGCGCCGCCCGCAGAAGCGACGAGTGACCGCGCGCGCGGTGGTAGCCACCGCAGAGGCGGCCGGCCATGACCGGCAAGGTCCAGGGCCTCGCCCTCACGATCTTCATCCTGCTGTTCCTCGCGGTGACCGTGATCGGCTTCATGGCCGTCCGTTGGCGGCGAGCAGAAAACCTGGCTCACCTCGACGAGTGGGGGCTCGGTGGCCGCAACTTCGGCACGTTCATCACCTGGTTCCTGCTCGGCGGCGACCTCTACACGGCGTACACGTTCATCGCGGTCCCGGCGCTGGTGTACGGCGCCGGCGCGATCGGCTTCTTCGCGGTCCCTTACACGATCATCGTGTATCCGCTGGTGTTCCTGGTCATGCCGCGGCTGTGGTCGGTGGCGCACCGGCACGGCTACGTCACACCGGCCGACTTCGTCCGCGGCCGCTTCGACTCGCCTGGGCTAGCCCTCGCCGTGGCGGTCACCGGAATCGTGGCCACGATGCCCTACATCGCCCTGCAGCTTGTCGGCATCCAGGTCGTGCTGCAGGCGATGGGGATCGGGGGCACCGGCCTGGCCAAGGACCTGCCGCTGATTCTCGCGTTCATCATTCTCGCCGCGTACACCTACTCCTCCGGGCTGCGAGCGCCGGCGCTGATCGCCTTCGTCAAGGACATCCTGATCTACCTGGTCATCCTCGTCGCCATCATCTACATCCCGTACAAGCTCGGCGGCTACCACACGATCTTCTCGAAGGCCGCGAAGGCGATTGCGGCCAAGCCGAAACTGGCCAACGCGTCGTTCATCCCAACTACCAAGGGCTATATGCCGTACGCCAGCCTGGCGCTGGGCTCGGCGCTGGCACTGTTCATGTATCCGCACTCGATCACTGCGGTGCTTGCTTCGAAGAACCGAAACGTCATCCGCCGCAACGCTGCGCTGCTGCCGGCGTACAGCCTGCTGCTGGGCCTGATCGCGCTGCTTGGATACATGGCACTCGCCGCGGGCATCAAGGCGCCCAAGGTGCCCGGCGGCGCCAACCTCGCCGTACCGCTGCTCTTCAAGCAGGTCTTCCCGGAGTGGTTCGAGGGCATCGCCTTCGCCGCCATCGCCATCGGCGCGCTGGTCCCTGCCGCCATCATGTCGATCGCCGCGTCCAACCTGTTCACCCGCAACATCTACAAGGCCTATTTCCGCCACGACGCCACCCCTGCGCAGGAGACCCAGGTGGCCAAGCTGGTCTCGCTTGTGGTCAAGATCGGTGCCGTACTGATCATCATCTTCCTGAAGACCGAGTACGCGCTGAACTTCCAGCTGATCGGCGGGATCCTGATCCTGCAGACGTTCCCGGCGATCGTCTTCGGCCTCTACACCCGGTGGTTCCACCGCTGGGCATTGCTGGCCGGCTGGGCAGTGGGGATCTTCACCGGGCTCTGGATGGCCTACACGGTGCGCAACCCGACGACCGGCACCCATTTCGGCGGTGCCGTCTACAAGTGGCACTTCTTCGGCCACACCTTCGGGGTGTACGCCGCCCTGGTCGCCTTCCTGCTCAACGTCATCGTGGTCGTGGCGCTCACCCTGGTGTTCCGGGCGATGAAGGTTCCGGAGGGCCGGGACGCCACAACGCCGGACGACTACGAGGCGGTCGCCGTACCTCCGCTGCAGCCCACCGGCGTCGGCGCCACCTGATCGGCCGGCGCCCGGTAGGGCGTCGCCGGCCGGGTGCACCTGCCAGCTGTCCGCTCCACGCTGCTCAAGTTGCCGGCTACCGGCGTCGAGGTCCCGGACGTGCGCACCGCCTCGGCCTCCCGACTCGTCATCACCCTCGGCCTGGCCGGGCTCGTCGCGGCCGCCGCCCCGGCGCAGCCCGGGAATTCCGGCCGGCAAGGAAGGTCCGCCGCGCTCACCGAGTCGGCGCGCGACCAACCTCCGGGAGCCGACCGACCGTCGGCCGCCCCCCGGCGACCACCGAGCCAGGCCGTCACGCCCGCGCGGCCGGCCGCGAAGCCGGTACGGGCGGTCCACGTTCCCCGACCGGGCACCCGCGCGTCGGCGCACCCGCGGCTGCGCAGCACCAGCGTGCGGCCCGCCAGCCCGCCGCGGCCGGCAGCCAAGACCGCGCCAAAGCCGAAGCCGAAGCCGCCCCCACCACCACCGCCCGCCGGCGGGGCATCGAACAGTGCCTACGAGTCGCGCATCCTGGCGCTGGTCAACACGCAGCGGACCAGCCGCGGGCTGTCGCCCGTGTCCATGTCTTCGTGCGCCGACTCCTACGCCGAGAGCTGGGCCGGGCACCTTGCGGTGATCGGTGCGCTCGTCCATCGATCCATGTCAACCCTGCTGAGTGGATGCCACGCGCAGTACGTCGGCGAGAACATCGGCTTCGGCCCGGTCTCCGCGGACACCATGATGGCGATGTGGATGGCCTCACCCGACCACCGCGCGAACCTCCTCAACCCCCGCTTCACCCACATCGGCATCGGCGCGTCGCAGACAGCGGGCGGCGTCTGGTACGCCGTACAGGACTTCCTCGACCTCTGACCGCACGGTGTGGAGTTGGACCGCCAGCGGGCCCGCCCCCCGGGCTGGGGTTGCGGGCCCGCTGCGAAGCCCGTGCTACCCGCCGAAGCGGTTCTTGATGATCTCCCAGGTGACGTTTTCACCGTGCTGCGCGGTGTAGAACGCCCGCCAGCCGGCGCCCGTTACGAAGGGCCGCGGGATCTGCGCCCCGAGAATCCCGTTGACGGTTGGGTCACCGCTGGAGACGTGGATTCCGGTGATCTCGTTGTCGCCGTCGTTCTGGAAGTCCGGCGTGTCCGCGTCGCCCAGCGCCGAGTCGATGGTCGCGGCCGGGTCCCGGCCTTCGGCCAGGATCCGCAGCGGCTGCTTCGACTGGTTGGAGTAGTCGGTCCGGGTGTCGAACAGGTACGCCGAGTCCAGCGCGTTCCGCTGGGTGTGCAGGGTGTCGCCGGCGTCCTCGACGAAGACCAGCTGCGTCCGACCGAAGAAGGCCACGTTGTCGAAGCCGGTGTGCGCCGGGTCACCCCGGAAGAACATCGACAGCCGCCCGGTGTTTGCGCCCGGGTCGTCCTGGACCAGCTTGAACACCGCCCCGAAGCCGCCGTACTGCGCACCGGCCTGCGTGTCGAGGTCGGTGTCCCCGGTGGCGTCGAAGTAGAACTCGCGGAAATCCGAGCCCGGTCGGAACTGACCGTTCTCCGGCCGCTTGAACGGCGTCGCCCTGGCCGCCTTCGCCGCCAGGTTGGCGTCGTACGCCTGGAATCCCGCGGTTGCGGTGTCGTGGACCGTCACCCAGCGGGTCGCGAAGGACAACCCGTAGGTGTGCAGATCCTTGACGTCCGGCGACTTGATGTCGGCGTCGGCCGCATTGGCGCGGAAGGTGATCGGCTTGTGCGTCCGTTGCGAGATCACCTGCAGCGCCTCCAGCCGGCCACGGGTCAGGTCGCCGACCTGCTCGGGCACGAACCGGTAGACGAAGCTGTTCGGTTGCTTGGCGTTGGGAAAGCGCTTGCCGTAGGCGCCGCCGATGTCCTCGACGATCCACACGTTGCCGGCCGAGTCGTTCTGGATGGCCTCGTACCCGCCGCGGCCGAGCGCCCCGCTGATGTCGCGGACCTTGGACGGCACGTCGAGGGTGGCCTGCCAGACGCCACCCTCGTCGCTGTTCCCGTGCTCGGCGGTGAACAGCAGCTTCTTGGCGAACGGGTCGTACGTCGAGCCGTCGAAGGTCGGCAGTGCCTTGCCATTGACGTCCGTGCTGGCCAGCAGGGTGACCCGGTGCGCCTCGTTGGCGTCGAGGTTGACCCTGGTGATGTAGCCGGTGCCGCCCTCGTGGCCCTGGTAGAGGAAATGCCGGCCATATGACGCGCCGGGGTCGGCACCGGTCTGGCCGTCCAGCACCAGGTAGGTGTTCTTGTCCGGCTCGGTCTTGGTCGCTTCCGCGTTGCTTCCCGGCAGCAGGGGCAGCAGCGGGCCGTCACCCAGATAGCCGTAGTACGGGATCTCCTTGGTGCCGTTCTCCAGCCGGGTGGAGCCGTGGGCCACGGCAACCTCGGCCAGCTCCGGCGAGAGCACGTTCGGGTACCACGTTCCGGGCACCTTCGTATTCGCCGGGACGCCGTGCAGGGTCAGACCGGACAGGGGCTCGGCCGCTGTGCCTGCCCCGACGCCGATGGCGGTCAGCGCCGCTGTGGCCGCCAGTCCACCGCCGACCACGGCAGCGAGTGTGCGTGATCTCCTCAAGATTTCTGTCCCTCCGGGTCGTCCGCCGGCTCCGCGCCGACGCGCTGAGGCCAGGCAACCGCCCCCAACCGTCGGGTAGCCGACTCACGGGTGGCCGGACGCTGTTCGGCAGGCGAATTGCCGGGGTCAGCCGGCCAGTGACTCGGGGTGCTCGAGGACGCGGCGCAGCACCCGTGCCATCGCCCCGGCGTGCGCGCCGTCGACCAACCGGTGGTCGGCTGTTGCGGTCACCACGAGACGAGGCCGTACCACAACCCTGCCGTCGACGGCCATCGGAACGTCCCGGACTCCTCCCACCAGCACGTAGAGCGCCGCCCGGGCGAAGGGCACAGGTGCCATGTAGCCCTCGTCCAGCCCGAACAGGGACACGCCGCTGACCAGGGCGGACCCCAGTGGGAAACCAGGCTGGCCCAACGCCGGCCAGCCCAGCCCGCCGAGCAGCACGGAGGCGCCGGCGAGCGTGGGTCGCAGCAGGGGCATCGGTATACGCCGGGCCCAGCCCTCACTGCGCTCGAAGTTCGGATCGGCCCGCCGGCGCAGCCGGTCGGCCCGCTCCGTCACTTCGGCGGCGATCTGGGCAACGGACTTGGCGTCGGCTCCGTGCACCTTGACCGGGCCGAGATCCGCACCGCCATCCACGTCCACGGCGAACGACACGTCTATCGACGGGAAGGGCACGATCCGGCCGAACGCCACCCGGCAGCAGGTCTCCGGCACCTCGGCCTGGGCGGTGGCGACCGCCTTGCCGACCAGGTGGGTGAGGCTGACCGGTACGCCGGTAACCCGCCGCTGCTGATCGACATAGGCCAGCCCGGCGGTGGCGTCGAGCTCGACCCGGCCGTAGAGCCGGCCGTCGCGGGACGGCCGCCAGGTGGCGACGGCGAT
>JAABUN010005562.1_pt1 | contig 15490 bp, 13 predicted proteins | sample 5559311 | NCBI WGS metagenome assembly JAABUN01 (sample SAMN10711877, study PRJNA513370) | rock metagenome | isolation source: Antarctica rocks | place: Antarctica: Victoria Land, Siegfried Peak sud | reverse complement strand
GCAAATGCCGTTGTGAGGGCGAGGCTGGGGCCGGAGAGGCTGGTCGTGACGCTGACGACGACCGGCGCCGCGAGTGTCACGAGGACGGTGAGGACCAGCAGCGCTCCGGCGGCGACGGTGAGAAGCCGGCTGACGTAGTCTGCGCCGCGGTCGGGGAGCCTGCTGGCACGGATGATCTGGGGTACCAGCACCGCGTTGAACACCCCGCCGGCGAGCATGAGGTAGATGAAGTTGGGCAGGTTGTTCGCGGCGATGAAGAGGTCTGATACCTGCCCGGTGGCTCCGATGGCGGTGGCGAGTAGCGCCACGCGCACAAGACCCAGAATCCGCGAGACGAGGGTTCCCGCGGCCATGATGGCGCTGGAGCGGGCTGTGGACCCGCCCACCGGAGCCGACGTATCAGCGCCGGTGGGCCGGCCGGCGTCCTGCCGTAGATCCGGGGTCGTGTTGGTTTCAGACATCGCTCCCCATCGTCTCACTGATGGAACGGCGGCGGCGTGCGTGTCGCAGGGTGCGGCCCTGCTCATAGGTGCTCGGGAAGGACCTCTCGCGCGAGGTCGGCGATGCGCCGCTCGTTGGGGAAGGACAGGCGCCGGCCGAGTACCTGCAGGGGAACCCAGGCGACGTCCACAGCCTCGTGATCCGGATCGTTCTCGATGGTGAGATGACCGCCCGTACTGATCAGCAGAAAATGGTGCACCGTCTTGTGCACGCGGTGGCCGCTGACAGTGAACCAGTAGTCGATGCTACCCAGGGCCGAGACTATCCTGCCCTCGATCCCGGTCTCCTCGGCGATTTCCCGGACCGCCGCCTCCTCGTTGTTCTCCACGCCCTCGGGATGTCCTTTGGGAAGGCACCATTCCAGGCGGCCACCGCGGTTGAGGCGGGCGATGATGGCGACGTCGAGCGTGTCCTTCGTGGTGTCGACGACGATACCGCCAGCTGAAACCTCCTCCACCGTCGGCAACTGATGCTGCACGGCAGGCATGCTCGTTGTTCCCATTGACACAGTCAACGGGGTGCGTTTTGGGGCACTCGGAACGGGCCGGTCCATGCAGACCACTCTAACGATCTTTCAGAAGCGGCGATGACGCCGCGGCACCCCTCCCAGGGGTCAGGACGGACCCGCTGCGGGCCGCGCGCGGTGTGGGAAACACGGCCTCATCTGGCACCCTTAAGGGACTATGGCGCACCTGCTGGACACATCGACCCTCACCGCCCCCCTTCCTCCCGTGGTCCTCGAGGTCGGCGGACTCTTCGACGCCGCGGGCTACGAGTTGTCCCTCGTCGGCGGCCCGGTCAGGGATTTGTTCCTCGGCAGGGTCTCGCCGGACCTCGACTTCACGACGAGCGCCGATCCCGAGCAGACCCTGGCCGTCATCAGGGGCTGGGCCGACGCGTACTGGGAGATCGGGCGGGCCTTCGGCACCATCGGGCTGCGCAAGGCCGGGTACCAGATCGAGATCACGACCTACCGCGCCGAGGCCTACGAGCCTCCCTCGAGGAATCCCACGGTCGCCTTCGGCACGAGTCTCGAGGACGATCTTCTGCGGCGCGACTTCACCATCAACGCCATGGCGCTGAGGCTTCCCTCGCTGGAACTGGTGGACATGTTCGGTGGTGTGCGGGATCTGCACGCGGGCATCCTGCGCACGCCGGGCACGCCGTCGTCGTCCTTCTCCGATGACCCGCTGCGGATGATGCGTGCCGCGCGCTTCGTCTCGCAACTCGGTGTGTCCGTCGCGTCCGAAGTTTCGGCCGCGATGACCGCCATGGCGGAGCGGATCCTGGACATCTCCGCGGAGCGGGTGCGCGACGAGCTCGTCAAGCTCATGCAGGGCAAGGCTCCGGACTCCGGGATCGACGTGCTGGTGGAAAGCGGGCTGGCCGATCACGTGCTCCCCGAGGTTGCTGCGCTGCGCCTCGAGACGGACGAGCACCACCGCCACAAGGACGTCTATCAGCACTCGCTGACCGTCCTGCGGCAGGCCTGTGCCCTGGAGACCGGCGCGGGCGGTCCGGTGCCGGCGCCCGACGTCGTGCTGCGGTTCGCTGCGCTCCTGCACGACATCGGCAAGCCGGCGACCCGCAGGTTCGAGCCGGGCGGCGCGGTGAGCTTCCGCCACCACGACGCCGTCGGGGCGAAACTCGCGGCCGGGCGGCTGCGGGCGCTGCGGGTCGACAATGACACGATCAAGGCCATCGCGCGCCTCGTCGAACTGCACATGCGCTTCTACGGGTACGGCGAGGCCGGATGGAGCGATTCCGCCGTCCGGCGCTACGTGAACGACGCCGGACCCCTCCTCGAGCGGTTGCACCGGCTCACCCGCGCCGATGTCACTACCCGGAACCGCCGCAAGGCCGAACGGCTGGCCTTCGCCTACGACGACCTCGAGAATCGCATCGCGGCGCTCGCGGGTCAGGAGGAACTGGCATCCATCCGACCGGACCTCAACGGCGAACAGATCATGGGTCTTCTGGGTGTCCGGCCCGGCCCCGTGGTAGGCCGCGCCTACCGGTTCCTCCTCGAGGAACGCATGGAACACGGACCGCACGAACCGGCCGAGGCCGAAGCCAAGCTCCGCCGGTGGTGGAGCGAGCAGCCCGAGTTCCAGTCCGAGCCCTGCCCCCAGGACAACCAAGGCGAGAGCATACGATGACACCGACGACGGGCGCCGCGGCGCCGGACCTCACCCCTGCCGGCACACCCCTCCCCAGGCTGTGGCTGCTCCGGCACGGGGAGACGGAATGGTCGAGGGACGGACGGTACACCGGTCTCACCGATCTCCCGCTGACGCAGCACGGGGAGGAGCAGGCTCTTGCCGCCCGGCAGCACCTCCAGGGGGTCGACTTCGACCTCGTGGTGACATCGCCCCTGCAGCGCGCGGTCTGCACGGCGGCACTCGCAGGGTTCCCCGATGCCGAGGTGCTGCCGTTCGCCCACGAATGGGACTACGGGGACAACGAGGGCAGGAACAGCGCCACCGTCCGGGAGGAAAATCCCGGGTACCTCATCTGGAACGACGGCGTGCCCAACGGCGAGACCCTGGCTCAGGTCGCGGAACGTGCCGACCGGGTCATCGCCCGGATCCAGGCCGGCTGCGGCACCCCGCCGGACCGGGACCCGGGCGCCACACCGGTCGAGAATGCGCTCCTTGTTGCTCATGGTCACTTCCTTCGGATCGTCGCGGCCCGGTGGCTGCAGCTCGGTGCCATCGAGGGACGGCGCTTCGTCCTCGGCACCGCTGCCGTCTGCGCGCTCGGCTGGGACAAGCGCACGCCTGCGATCGTGCACTGGAACCTCTAGCCGGCGTCGCCCGCCGGTTTCCGACGCCGTTGTCCTCCGTAGGTGACTCGCCGAAGGATCCACTCGAGCGGGCCGGTGCGGAACCCGGCCAGGATGATCCTGCTGGCCACGGACTGTGCTGCAAAGAGGACGACGGCGAGCAGGACGACGGCCGGTGCCGGTAGGCGGTCCATGAGACCCAGGCCGTATCCGGTGAAGATCAGGCAGAGCAGCGCGGACTGCGCGATGTAATTGCTCAAGGCCAGCTGCCCGGCAGGAGCGAGGGCGGACCTCACCATGCCACCCGCGCGGGTCCCGAGCAGGAGCAGGAACGCTGTGGCGTAGCCCACGGTCAGCAATGGAGAAGCGGCTACGGAGATCCCGATGCCGAGCAGGCGATCGTCGGTCCCGCCTTGGACGGCGAGATACGCCTGTCCGGCCGACGCCGCGAGTCCGAGCGGAAGCGTCAGCACGACCACGCGTTGCAGTACCCTCCGCGGAGGTGCCGCGGGCCGGAGCACCCCCATTCTGGCCAGGGCGGAGCCCGCGTAGAAAGCGGCCAGGGCAAGCGGCCCCTGGAAGAACACCACACTCGGGAGGACAACGCCGTAGGTGCGGGCGTTCTGCACCAAAGCCTCCGACGCGGTCCGGGTAGGAGACGCCGGATCGAGGACCCGTGATGCCGCCGATCCGTCCGCGATCAGGAGGATCGCTGCAGCGATGAAAAGCAGCGCTACACCGACGGTGATCGCCGCCGCGAGTCCCAGGGCCGCCCTTGCCGTGATGCCCCGCGATGCCAGCAACATAGCGCCCGCCACCGCGTACGTCAGGAGGATGTCCCCATAGAACAGCGTCAGGCCATGGAGGATCCCCAGGACTCCAAGGGACGCGAAGCGCCGGACGGAGACCTGGACGAAGTCCCGGCCAGCAGCCGCCTGCAGGACGACGAACCCGTAGCCGAAGAGCAGGGAGAACAGCAGATAGAACTTGCCCTCGAAGAACGTCACGACGCCGAACCGGACTGCGATGTCGGCAGGCGCCGCCGTGGCAGGGTCGGGTCCACCACCGAGTGTCGACGAGTCGGCGAAAAACCAGATATTGACCATCAGGATGCCGAAAAGGGCGAGGCCGCGGAGAGCATCGATATCAGGGACTCTGGCTCGTTCCGCAACCGGACGGGGCATCAGCTCTCGTTTCTCAAAGAATGCGGGCATAAGTTTGGATACGGACTATGCGAAGCCGCATTCCATAGGGTAGCTTTGTCTGTACGCCATTGGTTCTTCCCAACCCGAACCCGGGGATCCGTTGGCCAACAGTAGATGTACCCAACGAAATGGAGGTGGAGATTGTGAGAATCATGCTCAGCGGTGGCTTTACCCGTAGCGCCAATCCCGCCTTCATTGTTCGTACGCACTAGGAAGTCCGCGCACCGGCAGTAGCCGGCTGTTCCCCCTTCGTGATCCTGCTGGTTCGTGATCCTGCTGGTTCGTGATCCTGCTGGTTCGTGAACTTGCCTGCCTGATCCCGCGCCGTGCGCGGCTTCTCTTCTGCATTCCTTTCGTCGCATTGTCCGTTCGACGGCATTCTTGCGCCTTTTTCGCACCTACCGAAAGTTCATCATGCCCAATTCAGGGAATACTTCTGACCAATTGCCGGAAACCTGCGTGCCATCGCGGGCCGCCCCTCCGGAATCGCCGCTGGCCCGCCCTGCGCGGGGAGAGTTCATTATGAGCGGAACGCTGACTCCACTCGGCCACAGCGCCAGCTCGCCCCAGGATCCCGCCTGCACTGCGCCCGCGGGCATGCCCGGGTTCCACCATCGGAAGGAGGTACAGGTCATGCTGAGGAAGTGGAGAAACAGCATCTCTCTTTGGGGACGAATATGCGCCGGTCAGTCCTTGAGCTCGCGGGATCAGACCCAGCGTTTCGTGCTGCCCCAGCACACCTTCTACATCAAGTGAACGAGTTACCGCGCCTGGCGGGCCGTCTGCGAGGCGTCCGACCACGTGGGCGCTGCGCAGGCGGTACGGGGGCGCGCCGGAATGTGGTGCGCAGATGGTGCGTTGTAGGCTCATGACGACCAATCGACCGGCGCCCCTTGTACAGCCGGACGGAAAGGAGTAGGTGTGTCCGGCATCCGGCGTGTAGCCATGCTGTCCCTTCATTCCTCTCCGCTCGACCAACCGGGTGCGGGTGATGCCGGCGGGATGAACGTCTACGTCAGGAGCACGGCACTGGAACTCGTGAAGCTCGGCGTCGACGTCGAGATCTTCACCCGGGAAGCCGGCGAGGACCGGCCGCGCCGTGAAGTACTCGGTGATGGCGTGGTGGTTCACCACCTCGAAACCGGACCTCGCCGGCGCATCCCGAAGGAGGCCTTGCCTGGTCTCGCCAGTTCGTTCGCGGGAGCCATCACCGACGTCGCGGACCTGCTCGCGGACGGTCACTTCGACGTCATGCACTCCCACTACTGGGTGTCCGGGATGGTAGGGCTGACGTTGAGCCAGGAGATGAACATGCCCCTCGTCCATTCCATGCACACGATGGCCAAGGTCAAGAACCTCCGTCTGAAGGCGCTGGGCTCAGCCGAGCCTCCCGCCCGGATCGTCGGGGAACAGGACATCGTCAGAGGGGCGGCCCGTCTCATCGCCAATACGAGCACGGAGGCCTCGGAACTGGTGTCCCTCTATGGTGCGGCGCGCGAGCGCGTCGACGTCGTGGCTCCCGGGGTGGACCTGGCAACCTTCCATCCGGGCGACCGACGTGCGGCGCGAGCCGCCCTCGCCTTCGCCCCGGACCAGTTCCACGTGGTGTATGCGGGAAGGATCCAGAAACTGAAGGGGCCCCAGGTCCTGGTGGCGGCGGCCGCCGAACTGCGGCGCCGCCGGCCGGACATTCGCCTCAGCGTCAGCATCCTGGGTTCGGGCAGCGGCTCCGACGGGCTCGCCCTGCAGCCCCTCATCGAGGAGGCGGGACTTACCGACGACATCCGTCTCTACCCGCCGGTCACCGCGACCCACCTCGCCCAGTGGTTCAGATCCGCCGACGCGGTCGTGATGCCATCGTTCAGCGAGTCCTTCGGGTTGGTAGCCCTGGAGGCACAGGCCTGCGGCACGCCGGTGATCGCGGCGAATGTGGGGGGTCTGCCACAGGCCATCAGCGACGGGCGGAGCGGGCTGCTCATTGACGGACACTCCGCAACCCAGTGGGCTGACGCCCTCGAACGGCTGCACGACGACACTCACCTGCGGGCGACGCTCGGCCGTGGGGCAGCCAGTCACGCGCTGGCTTTCGGCTGGCAGCGGACGGCGCTGATGACCGCGCAGAGCTACCGCACCGCCGTCGAGCGTTTTTCCATCGCGACCGCCCACTGAGTCAGCTCCCGCTCAGGACCTAGGATGGGTGGGTGGATTCCCGTGAGCTTGCCGAGTACCTCGACTCCGTTCGGATCACCGGTCAGGTAGCTACATCCCGGCAGGACAACCTGAAACACATCGAGCTATTCCTTTATGGGAATGAGCACCTCGAATTCGGGGTGACCCTGACCCAGGACTGGACGTTCGACCAGGTCTTCGATCTGATGTATGAACGTGTCGGAATAGACAGCGACCGCGCGCACCTGGTGGGTCAGGACACCATCGACGCCGGCAAGTGCGTCGCGGCGCTCGATCGCTTTGCGGACCGCCTCGGCGCATCCGCCCACCGCGGCGAACGGATCCTCTTCGCCACGGGCCATCCCGCAGGCATGCTGCCGGTCCACGCGGCCTTCGCCCGGTCGGCTGCCGCGGTTGGCGCAACGGTCGTCCGCGTGCCGGAGGGACGGCGGTTCGGTGCCGGGGACATCCGTCAGATCTTCGGGGTCCTGGTGTGGCACCAGCACGGCGGGCTGATGCACACCCATTTCCCCGAACCCATGCGGCTCAGCCTCGACACGCTCGCCGCCGAGGGCCTGGAGCTGCCCGAGCTCGTGGTTGCCGATCACGGGTGGGCGGGGCATGCGGCGAGCTCGGGCTTTCCGACCATCGGGTTCGCCGACTGCAACGACCCCGGTCTCTTCGTGTCCGAGGCGCAGGGGCAGATCGAGGTCGCCGTCCCGCTCGACGACAACATGTGTCCGGGGCTCTACGACCCGTTGATCGGCTACGTCCTCGACCGTGCCCGGCTGCCCCCGGTCTGAGCCGAACGCGCTGATAGGTTGGCCCCATGAGCGATCTTGAGATTGCCCGCGCCGCCGCGGTCAGGCCCATCGAAGACATAGCTGATGCCGCAGGAATCCCCCGGGAGGCGCTCGAATTCCACGGACGCTTCAAGGCCAAGATCGATCCGCGCCTGCTGCCCGATACTGGCCTGGCACCCGGGAAGGTGGTCCTGGTGAGCGCGATGAGCCCGACGCCCGCCGGTGAGGGCAAGTCCACGTGTACGGTCGGGCTCGCCGATTCGCTGGCTCGCGCGGGCCAGCGGGTGATGATCGCACTGCGTGAACCATCCCTCGGGCCGGTGCTCGGCATGAAGGGCGGAGCAACTGGCGGCGGGTACTCGCAGGTGCTGCCGATGGACGAGATCAACTTGCACTTCACCGGCGATTTCCACGCGATCACTTCGGCCAACAACGTGCTCGCAGCCCTCATCGACAACCACATCCACCAGGGCAACGAACTCGGCATCGATCCGCGGCGCATCACCTTCAAGCGGGTGCTGGACGTCAACGACAGGGCACTTCGTGAGGTAGTCATCGGCCTCGGTGGTCCCGCGCAGGGAACACCGCGGCAGGACGGTTTCGACATCACGGTCGCCTCGGAAGTCATGGCCGTGTTCTGCCTCGCGAGGGACCTCGAGGACCTCAGGGAGCGGTTGGGAGACATCACCTTCGGGTACACCTACGCCCGCGAGCCGCTCACCGTCCGCCAGCTGAAGGTGGAGGGTGCGCTCGCCCTGCTGCTAAGGGACGCCATCAAGCCGAACCTGGTGCAGTCCATCGCCGGCACCCCGGCACTCGTCCATGGCGGCCCCTTCGCGAACATCGCCCATGGCTGCAACTCGGTCATCGCCACCCGGACCGCCCGGCGCCTCGCCGATGTCGTTGTCACGGAAGCCGGCTTCGGCGCGGATCTCGGCGCCGAGAAGTTCATGGACATCAAGGCGCGGGTAGCGGATCTCGCGCCGGACGCCGTCGTCATCGTCGCGACGATCCGGGCGCTCAAGATGCACGGAGGTGTCGCGAAGTCGGAGCTCGCGGTGCCGGACGTCGATGCTGTGCGGGAGGGCACGGCCAACCTGCTGCGGCACGTACGCAACATCGAGAAATTCGGCATCTCACCCGTCGTCGCCATCAACCGATTCACGACCGACACGCCGGCAGAACTCGACTGGCTGCTCGGTTGGTGTGCCGGTGAGGGCATCGATGCCGCCGTCGCCGACGTGTGGGAAAAGGGCGGTGGGGGCCCGGGCGGAGACGACCTCGCAGCGAAGGTACTTCTGGCACTTGACCGCCGCGTGCACTTCTCGCACCTGTATCCACTCGAGGTGTCGATCGAAGCCAAGATCAGGACGATCGCCCAGGAGATCTACGGCGCCGACGGCGTGGACTTCTCGGTGCCGGCCCTGAGACGCCTCACGGAGATCGAGGCAAATGGCTGGTCGAGGCTGCCGGTCTGCATGGCGAAGACGCAGTACTCCTTCTCCGACGACGCCAGTGTCCTCGGAGCGCCGAAGGAGTTCACCATCCATGTCAGGGACCTCATCCCGAAGACCGGCGCGGGCTTCGTCGTGGCCCTGACCGGGTCGGTCATGACGATGCCGGGGCTGCCGAAGGAGCCGGCCGCGTTGCGGATGGACGTGGACCGCGAGGGGAACGCCGTCGGGCTGTTCTAGCCCCCCGAACCATCCACAGTCGACGAGAGGGGAGGATCAGGCGGCGGGGGTCAGGCGTCGAGGTCCCCGCGGATGAAGGCTTCGACCTTCTCGTGCGCGATGTCGTCCGCGTACTGCTCGGGCGGGGACTTCATGAAATAGCTGGACGCCGAGAGAATGGGGCCGCCGATGCCGCGGTCGAGGGCGATCTTCGCCGCACGGATGGCATCGATGATGACGCCGGCCGAGTTCGGCGAGTCCCAGACCTCGAGCTTGTACTCGAGCGAAACAGGAGCATCACCGAAGTTGCGGCCTTCGAGGCGCACGAATGCCCACTTACGGTCGTCGAGCCACGCAACGTAGTCGGAGGGGCCGATGTGCACGTCATCGGCGTGCAGGTCGGCCTTAACATTCGACGTCACGGCCTGGGTCTTGGAAATCTTCTTCGACTCGAGGCGCTCGCGCTCGAGCATGTTCTTGAAGTCCATGTTGCCGCCGACATTGAGCTGGTAGGTGCGGTCCAGCGTGACGCCGCGGTCCTCGAAGAGCTTCGCCATGACGCGGTGGGTGATCGTCGCGCCGATCTGGCTCTTGATGTCATCGCCGACAATGGGAATGCCCGCTTCCGTGAACTTGTCCGCCCACTCCTTCGTGCCGGCGATGAAGACCGGCAGCGCGTTGACGAACGCGACGCCGGCGTCGATGGCGCACTGCGCGTAGTACTTCGCGGCGTGTTCGGAACCGACGGGGAGGTAGCAGACCAGGACGTCGGCCCCGGAAGCCTTGAGCTCCGCGACGATGTCCACGGGCTCCTGATCCGATTCCTCGATGGTCTCGCGGTAGTACTTACCCAGTCCGTCCAGGGTGTGGCCGCGCTGAACGATCACGCCGGTCGGCGGAACGTCGGCGATCTTGATGGTGTTGTTCTCACTGGCGCCGATCGCCTCCGCGAGATCGTGGCCCACCTTCTTCCCGTCGACGTCGAACGCCGCCACGAACTGCACGTCACCCACGTGGTATTTACCGAACTCGACATGCATCAGGCCTGGAATCCTTGCGGAGGCATCCGCGCTGCGATAGTAGTGCACGCCCTGCACCAGTGACGCGGCACAATTGCCGACTCCAATGATTGCCACGCGAATGGGGTTCTGTCCCACAGTTCTCCTCGAAAGCCAGTTGAGTGTGCCCCGGCCGTCATCGCCCGGGACGCGGTCGGCAGGAAATGCCAGTCTACGTTCAATTGACAACTCCGCTGTCTCCGGCCGCATTCCTCGCACGTCCTCTTGTTCCTGCCGCACGCCCTGCCGGTGGCGGGTCCCGGTTGCCTCGCACCGACCGGGTAACCGCTCTCGGATAGGCTGACAGGACCGCGGGACATCACTCCCGGCATCGGCACGACCAGCGAGAGACCCTTCGTGAGTGAAGCACCCATGACGCACAGTCTGCTCGACAGGAGCGGTTTCGAGGCGCTCGCTGCCGCGCACCCCGACGTCGTCATCCCGATCGAGCAGTCGCCCGACTGGATCGCGTTCGAGGAAGCTCTCGGACGTCATCCCCTCGGCATCTGGGTCTACCGGGATGACGCCGGGCGCCCTGTCGCCACCGCCAGTTTCATCCACATCAGGCGGCGGTTCCGGGAATCGGTCGTCGTGGTGAACGGCCCGGTGTGGTTCGCCGACCGGACACCTGTCGCGGAACGCGCCCTTATGCGGACGGTGCGCCAGCAGTTCCTCGACCACCCGGCCGTCGACCCGCTCTATGTGCGGATGCAGGTCGCGACGCTCCAGGATCCGGCCACCGGTCCGATCGAGCACGGCTGGTACGAGCGGGAGATCGTCGTCGACCTGATGCCCGCCGAGGCGGACATCCTCAAGGGCTTCCGGCCGAATGCGCGCAACAGCATTCGCCGGGCCGAGCGCAACGGGATCACGGTCCGACAAATTCCGCAGGAGGAATGGACGAGCGTCTTCGCTACCCAGCTCTTCCCGATCATGCAGGAGACAGCCGAGCGCGACGGCTTCCGGTCCTTCGAGTCGTCCTACTACGAAACCCTCCTCGCGGTCCTCTCCGACCGCGTGCGCCTCCTGGTCGCCTACCGCGACGGAACCCCCCTGAGCTGGCTGATCACGACCGAGTACCGCGGCCATTCGGTGTACTACTTCGCGGGCAGCACGCACGAGGCCCGCAGCACCTTCGCTCCCTACCTGCTTCTGTGGGAAGCGTTCAAGGTGCTCAAGGCGGCCGGCAACACGGCATGCGGGCTGACCGGGATCGTGAGTGACAATTACCCGAGCCTCGCGAATGTCACGACGTTCAAGAGGAATTTCTCGAAGAACGTTGTGGTGGTACCGACCACCTATGACATTCCGCTGTATCCCCTGCTCTACGCAGCCGTCGTGTCGGCGCTTCGGGGACGGCGTTTCGGGCCGGCCCTGGCCCGCTCGGTCGTGCGCCGGGCCGGAGGCCTGGCGCGGCGCACGCGGAACCGGCAGGAACCCGCACCCGAGGCCGCCGAGAACACCTAGCGCCGGGTCCGGAACCGGCAGGAGAGGAAGTCCCATGCCCGACGTCGTCGTTGTAGGTGCCGGCCCGAACGGCCTTGCGGCCGCCGCCGTCATGGCGCGCGCGGGCCTCTCCGTCCGCGTTCACGAGGCTGCGCCGACGCTCGGCGGCGGTTCCCGTTCCGTTGAACTGATGGAGGAGGGATACCTGCACGACTTCTGCTCCGCAGTGCACCCGATGGCACTGGCCTCCCCGTTCTTTCGGGCGTTCGAGCTCAGCCGCCGGATCGGGTTCGCCATTCCGGAGGTCTCCTTCGCCCACCCGCTCGACGGCGGCCGGGCCGGCGTCGCCTATCGCAGCATGGAACTGACGGTGGCGGGACTCGGAGCTGACGGAGAAGCGTATCGGCGGCTGATACAGCCATTGAGTGAGCACGAGCAGGCCATCCTCGCCTTCACGCTGAACCATGTGGTGCGCATCCCGAAGAAGCCCGTGGCAGCGCTCCGGTTCGCGCTCGCGACCCTCGATCAGGGGTTGCCCCTGTGGAACCGGCGCTTCCGGACCGAGGAGGCCAAAGCCCTCGTCACCGGTGTCATGGCCCACCCCGTCGGAACACTGCCGTCGCTGACCGGAGCGGGAGCCGGACTGACGCTGAACCTCCTTGCCCACACTGTGGGCTGGCCTATCCCGGTCGGCGGCTCGCAATCGATCGTGGATGCCCTGTGGCTGGACATCCAGGAGCACGGCGGCGAGCTGGTTACCGACAGCCGCATCGAGACGCTCGCCGAGGTGTCCGACGCGAAGGTGGTGCTCCTCGACGTCGCGCCCAGGAACTTCCAGGCGATGGCACGGGGACGGCTCCCTGCGATGTATGAGGCGGCGCTTTCCGCGTTCATCTACGGGAACGCCGCCTGCAAGGTGGATTTCATCCTGTCCGCACCCGTCCCATGGACGCACTCCGAGTTGCACAGGGCCGGTACGGCCCACCTCGGCGGATCCAGGGACGAGATCGCCGCCAGCGAGAAACAGGTCGACCAGGGGAGGCATCCCGACAGCCCGTATGTGCTGCTGTCCCAGCCGTCGACATTCGATCCGACGCGTGCCCCCACAGGCAGACACACGCTCTGGACCTACTGCCACGTACCCCGGGGCTCCACCCGGGACATGGCCGAGGCCGTGACCGCGCAGATCGAGCGCTTCGCGCCGGGCTTCCGTGACGTCGTCGTCCGAAGCCACACGACGACGGCGAACGAGCTCGAGGTGTACAACGCGAACTATGTGGGCGGCGACTTCAGCAGCGGTGCGGTGAACCTCCGCCAGATCGTCGCCCGGCCTGTGCCGTCCCTGCAGCCGTGGGCGACGCCGATCAAGGGTGTCTACCTGTGCTCCCAGTCCACGCCGCCTGGGCCCGGGGTCCATGGCATGGCGGGCCTGAACGCAGCGAGACTCGCCCTCCGGCGCGAGTTCGGCCTGGATGTGCCGGCGCTGGGTCTGTAGCGGAAACCATTCTCGCTGATTGACCGGCCTGAGTTAGGTTATGCTTGCCTTGCCCTGCTGACGGGGCCGTTCCCGGCAAGAAAGCCACCCATGTTCGCCAACTATCTGATCGGACTGCGCGAGGGCCTCGAGGCCGCTCTGGTCGTGGTCATTCTCCTCGCCTATCTCATGAAGATCGGGCGCAGGGACCTTGTGCCGGGCGTCTGGTCCGGCGTCGCGCTCGCGGCGGCGCTCTCCCTCGGTTTCGGCGCGCTGCTCACCTACGGCACGCACGGGCTGACGTTCGAGGCGCAGGAGACCATCGGCGGCCTTCTCTCGATCATCGCCGTCGGCCTCGTCACCTGGATGGTCTTCTGGATGGCGAAAACGGCGAAGAACCTGCGCGGCGAACTCCACGGCCGGGTGGATCGTCAGCTTGCCGCTGGAGGCGGGGGCCTCGTTGTCGTCGCCTTCCTCGCTGTCGGCCGTGAGGGCCTCGAGACGGCGCTGTTCCTCTGGTCGGCCGTCCGAGCAACGGGTCAAACTACCCAACCCATCCTGGGTGCGGCGCTCGGCCTGGCCTCCGCCGTCGTGCTGGGGTGGCTCTTCTACCGCGGAATGTTGCGCATCAACCTCGCGAAGTTCTTCACCTGGACCGGCGGAATGCTCATCATCGTGGCGGCTGGGGTGCTGTCCTACGGCATCCACGACCTCCAGGAAGCGAATATCCTGCCCGGCCTCCATACCCTCATGTTCGACCTCAGCGCGGCCGTGCCGCCGTCGAGCTGGTACGGCACCCTCCTGAAGGGCACCGTCAACTTCTCGCCCGCGACCACCTGGTTCGAGGGTATCGCCTGGCTGCTCTACACCATTCCCGTCATGACGCTGTTCATGTGGCAGAGCGGGCGCCGCACGCCCGCCCCGGCTACGGCGCAACCCCCCGTTCCCCAAGGAGTCCAGTGACCATCACCCATCTGTCGAAGTCGGCCGCCGTCGCTGCGGCCTGCGTCATCCTGTTCGCCACCGCCTGTACCCCCAACGCCACAGCGGAGGTGGCCGCTGGCGGGCCCGGCACACTGACCGTCACGAGTACCGCAGCGGAATGCAGGGTGTCGGCTGCTAGTGCCGATAGCGGACCCCTGACCTTCACCGTCACGAATGCGGGCGATCAGGTCACCGAGTTCTACCTCCTGGCTGAGGATGGACTGCGAATCGTCTCGGAGGTCGAGAACATCGGTCCGGGTATCAGTCGGGACCTCGTGGTCAACGCCAGGCCGGGCGACTACTTCACGGTGTGCAAGCCGGGCATGGTGGGCGACGGCGTCGGCCGGACACCATTCGCGGTGTCCGATTCCGGCACCGCCGTCGAGCCCTCCGGTGACGAGCAGGACCAGATCGATGCGGCCGTCGCCAACTACAAGGCCTACGTCAAGGACCAGGTCGATCAGCTCCTCACCGGGACGGACGATTTCGCCGCAGCCTATATCGCAGGGAACGACGACGAGGCCCGCCGGCTGTACCCCACCACCCGCATGCATTTCGAGCGCGTGGAACCCGTGGCCGAAAGCTTCGGCGACCTCGACCCGAAGCTGGACAACCGGGAAGCCGACCTCGCAGCGGGCGAGGAGTGGACGGGCTGGCACCGCATCGAGAAGGACCTGTGGCCGCCAGCCGACGCGGCCTACACCCCCCTGTCGCAGGACGAGCGGGAAGCCGTCGCGGCCCAGCTCGTCGAAGATACCACCACGCTGCACGCGAGTATCCAGGACATCGAACTCTCCCTCGACCAGCTGGCCAATGGGTCGATCGCCCTCATGGACGAAGTCGCGAACGGCAAGGTGACAGGGGAGGAGGAAATCTGGTCGGGGACCGATCTCTGGGACTTCCAGGGCAACGTCGAAGGCGCCCGGGTCCTCTTCGACGGCCTGCGTGATCTCCTCGAGGCCAAGGATCCCGAGTTTGCCACGACGCTCGAGGCGGACTTCGCGGCGCTCTCGGCCGAGCTCGACAAGCACCGGACGAGCGCACCCGATGCCGCCCAGCGCGAAATCACCTACGTGTCCTACCGTGATCTCACGCAGCAGGAGATCAAGGCGCTGTCCGATCGCGTGAATGCGCTCAGCGAGCCGCTGTCCCGCATCACCGCGACGCTTCTGGGTTAGCCGGTCGTGAACGCCGAAACACGCCGGATCTCGCGGCGCAAGGCGCTGTCCCTCGCAGGGGCCAGCGCCGCCGTGGGCGTCGGCGCTGGCGTGGCGACTGGCCGCACAGCCACGAACGCCTCAACCGGTTCTGCCGATCCTTACACGCTCAGCTATCCCTTCCATGGGGAACACCAGGCCGGCATCGTGACTCCGGCCCAGGATCGCCTGCATT
>JAABUN010005561.1_pt1 | contig 15491 bp, 15 predicted proteins | sample 5559311 | NCBI WGS metagenome assembly JAABUN01 (sample SAMN10711877, study PRJNA513370) | rock metagenome | isolation source: Antarctica rocks | place: Antarctica: Victoria Land, Siegfried Peak sud | reverse complement strand
CCTTGAGCTGACGAACATGTACAGCAGCGCCGACCCCGACTTGCTACGCGCCTTCGCCGCGCACGCCGAACAGCTCCAGGCGTGTGCTGGCGCGCGCTGCCGCGAACTCGAGGACACCCCACCCCAAGCCCTAAGACCGGGCGGGACCCCGAAGTAAAGTATAGGGGCAGTGGTTCAATCACGAATGACAGCTAGACATTCAAGGTTGTAACGGACCAGAAACAGGTGTCAACAAACGAGGTGCATCCGGTCGGACTTAGAGAAAGATAAAGTCTTCCTGACAAAGCGGGCTAGCTGTTGTCTTGGACAAAACGGCACACCGCAAGGGTGCGAAGTTCCAGCCTTCCGGGCCTGTCCGCTGGCGGATAGTATTATTGAAGCGCTCAATGTGAGCCGTCAAGCCTGAGTCTTTGCCGACAGCCTCGTGCTGTCCGTTGGGGATGACAGCTTGATAAGCTTCCCAGAAGTCGCTGAAGATGGTGCCTTGCTTGTAGCTCTCGGGAACGTTTCTCCACAGTTTTCGACAAGTAGCAACGCCGCGTCCACCTATGACACAAGCGACTACCTGCCGGGTGTGTTTGCACAGCGCCAGCCAAATCCAGCGTTTGTTAGCTTTGCAACGCACAAACGACCACATCTCATCGAGTTCGAGTTGAACCGCTTCAGGGTTCTCGGGAACAAAAAGTGTGGCACTAAGCGGTGGTGTCGTCCCGGCTTTTTTTGAGCCATGTGCTCAGTGTGGTGCGTGACACTCCAAAGGTTCTCGAAACGCCGCGCATACTGGAGCGCTCCTGGTAAGCCTTTATAATTTCGTCTTTGCGCTCTTCGCTGTAGCCGTAGTCTGGATTCTCTCGACTTGCCTTGCCACAATCTTTGCACTGATACTTCTGTTTCCCGTTAGGTGCTTTGCCGTTCTTGACTAGCTGTTCGCTGCTACAGTGATAGCAACTGATGATTTGCGTGATCATTCCTTAGCTTATCAGTTGGGGTTGGACCATTACCAGTATAGGTAAAGAACAGGTTGCGTCACCCTTACCCCCTCGAGCTGTCAGCCACTGAACCCTGACTTTTGCTCCTTGACTCCCTACTTCTTGCTTCTTACTCCTTACTCCTAAATCCCCCGTAAGTTTTTTGTGACAACGCTCTGGTAAGGTGATTTAGAATTGGAGCCCTCGTCATGACGCGTCACCGCCCCGCCCCACCACCCGCAGTCGGGCTCGCCACCAGCTGGCAGCACCAGGCCGCCGAGTCTCTGCCGAATCCGCTGCTGCTTATCGGGAGCGCCGGAAACGTCGAAAGCTGCAACCGGGCGGCCCTTTTATACTTCGGTCTGGAGCTGACGACGCGGCCTTACGCTGAACTCGTCGCGCCCGAAAGTGCTGAACTGCTCGGGGCGGCGGTCGCAGAGGTGTTGCGCGGGGAGAGCCCCGCCGATACCCGGCTGAACTACCACACCACCGCCGGTTTTCAGCCTATGGAATCGCGTTTTTACCCGTATACGGAAAACGACCGGGTCCGAGGTTGTATCGTCTCGAGTACCGTCATGCCGGACGGTAACGCTCACGACGTGGCTACAGGGGACGGGGGGCGTGTCCAGCACCTTCTAGAAGGTCTCGCCGACGCTTTTTTTACACTCGACGACGAGTGCCGCTTTTCGTACCTCAACGTGCAGGCGCAGCGGCTGCTGGGCAGACCCGGCACCGAACTTTTAGGTCGGCGATTGCTCGAGGTCTTCGAAGAGTTCGGCGTCGAGAGCGGCCCCTGGCTAGGGGCGCTGGGCAGCCGCACACCGGGGGTATTCGAGGCGTTTTACGGGCCACAGCGGAGCTGGCTCGAGGTGCATACTTATCCAACCGACGCGGGTTTGATCGTCTATTTGCACGACGTTACCCAGCGCCGCGGCGTCCAGCAGGCGCTTCGGCGCGCCCACGACGAACTCGAGGAGCGGGTACGGGCGCGTACCGAAGAACTCGAAGCGGCGACCAAGCGGCTGGAGGCGCTGAACGTACAGCTTCAGCACGACGCCTTTCACGACGCGCTGACCGGACTACCCAACCGCGCCCTGCTGCTCGACCGGTTGTCGCAGGCAGTCGCGCGCAATCAGCGCCACCGGGCGCAAGGGTTTGCGGTGCTGTTTCTCGATTTCGACCGTTTCAAGGTCATCAACGATTCGCTCGGCCACGCCGTCGGTGACGCGCTGCTCGCCGCGCTCGGCAAACGCCTGCAAGACTGCGTACGTCCGACCGATACCGTCGCGCGGCTTGGTGGCGACGAGTTTACGGTACTGCTTACCGACGTACCCGTTACTGCCGAAGCGGTGCGGACCGCCGAACGTATCCGCGTGGCGCTCGAGAAACCTTTGCAGATAGGCGAACACGAACTTAGCATCAGCGCAAGCGTCGGTATCGTCGCTTCGGAACTCGGTTACAGCAGCGCCGAAGCGGTGCTGCGCGACGCCGACATCGCTATGTACCGAGCCAAGCTCGGCGGCAAAGCCCAGCACCGGCTCTTTGGCCCCGCCATGCGCGACGAGGCGGTGCGGCGGCTCGACCTCGAGACCGACCTGCGCGCCGCGCTAATACAAGGCACGCTCGAGGTCGCGTATCAACCTATCGTTGCCATAGCCACTGGCAAACTCATCGGTTTCGAGGCGCTCGCACGCTGGCCCCACCCCCGTTACGGCGACCTCGAACCGGGTGAATTTATCCCACTCGCAGAAGAGGTCGGCCTGATTACCCAGCTCGACCGCTTCGTCTTGCGCCGCGCCTGCACGCAAGTAAGGGCGTGGCGGCGGCAGTTTCCCGGCCTTCCGCCACTGACTCTCAGCGCCAACCTCTCGAGCCGCCAGTTCGCTCTCCCCGAACTCGCTGCGTGGCTTGAAGAAATCCTGCTCGAAATCGATTTCGACCCTCGCAACCTCAAACTCGAGATTACCGAAAGCGTTTTTATGGCCTCGTCGGACGAGGTGCTTAAAACCTTGCGCGACCTTCGTGACCTCGGCGTCCAGCTTCATATCGACGATTTCGGTACCGGTTACTCGTCGCTTTCTTACCTGCAAAACCTGCCGGTCAGCACCCTCAAGATCGACCGCTCGTTCATCACCCAGATGGGCGTCAGCGGCGATGGTGAGTTGGTGCAGACTATCGTAGCGATGGCCAAGGCGCTCGGGCTGAGCGTCACCGCCGAGGGGATCGAAACAGCGGCGCAGCTCGAGCAGCTTAAAAGCCTGGGCTGTGAGTACGGTCAGGGCTACCTCTACGCCAGACCCCTCTCGCCCGCAGCGACCGAGGTCTTTGTAGCGGCGCAGGGGGGAGTGGGGGAGGTATGAGGTGGGCGTTTTATTCGGACCAAACGGCTTCAGAGCACGCTCGAGGTGGTTGTGGAGAATAAACGTGGCAGGTAGCACAGCGGTCTGCTTGCGCCGCCCTAACGTAACGCCCCGTGCGGCAAAACCGCGTGAACCCCGCAAACCCCATTGACAACCTGGGTAATACGCAAGTCAACCACTACGCTGGCTAAAGACAGAGCTTCCTTTGAACCTAAACCAAAGCGTTCATTAAGCAGTAGAAGCATGTCGGTAAGCGCCATCCTCATCGCTTTATTCAAATCTTCATGGAAACCGAAGGTGAGCCAAGCAGTTGGCGTCTTGGCTCTGGGGGCGGTCAACTGCATATCTGCACGGAGGTCAAAAGTCAGGTCTACGCGTTCCATTGGACATTCGATGGCAGTGCCACTTACCTCGCCATCGCCTTGGGCGGCGTGACCATCTCCTACCGAGAAAAGTGCGCCAGAGACAGAAACGGGCAGAAAAAGGGTACTGCCCTGAATAAGCTCTTTGCAGTCGATGTTGCCACCCCAGGCTCGAGGCGGGGTAGTAGGGTGGATTCCAGGTTCGGCAGGTGGCATACCCAATACGCCCATAAATGGACTTAGGGCGACTCCATAACCGTTGCTGCTAAGACCAGTCATAGCCTCGGCGTCGAGCGTCCACGCAAGGATTTGACTGTCGCCTTCATCTAATCCAAGGCTACGGTTGAGTTCCGCAGACCAAGCCCCCCCTGCACGGGTGTACCCCCAAGCCCCAGTGAGGATCGAGCCGATGTGTACCTCGAGCGTCATGCCGGGTTCCGCTCCGCGCACCTCGACCGGACCACAGAGAGCGTGACCATCGTCTAGGCCCCGTTGCCTTGGTTCAAAAAGCTGACGTTCTGCGCGGGCATCGGCAAATGGCTCCAAACCCCAGCCCGCATCGAGCGTACGGTAGCGGACCGTGTCTCCCGGAACAACGCTTAAAACAGGCGGCAAATCTTTGGAAAAGTGTCCGTGCAGCGTACGCCGCTCCGGTCTCATAATGTGTAGAGGTATAGCTAGTCTCCTTCTGATACAGCTTCTAAAGAGAACTTTTAGAAGCTGGTAGAACCCGCGCTACCTGCAACGACCACGTACGTTCGGCTTGCTGTTGTTAGTCCTTCGGTCGCATCTTATCGAGAATTTCTGTGCTAAAACTGCCTTTAGGGTTGTCGCGTGTCGGCAGCGTTTCCATAAAGGGGAAATACTCTGTTTTGCATACCTCAAATATACGTCGCAACTCGTCAACCGGCGTTTTGTGTTCGTCCACTCGGAGGTCAGCGTAAGGGAACTCTTCTTTGTTGACCACGTATAACGCCGCTGATTGTTTGCCACGCTTGTCGCCACCGGCGGCCTGACCAGCTTCTAGTGACATGAGTAGCCGTTCCGGGAACGCTACGTCGGCGTTCGTTTCAAAGGAATTAGCTATCGCGTCAATCGTTTCGTGGCCCACCAGCATGTTGCCAGCAGCGGCGTAAGAATCTCCTGCCCGGTGGCCCTGCCAGCCGTCCGTATTGTTCCCGGTGAAGGCCGCTGTTTTGCCTGTACGGTCGACGACCGTGAACTGGCGACGTTCAATGTCCGGGTCCCAACCGACTAAGCTGTCCCGTACAAGTTCAGCGTTCCACCCCTGCTCAAGCAGCCGCAACCCATAAATACCGATATACGGGTTGGCCCACGCTTGTGACGCTATAGCGCCCACCCCGGCTTTGGCAAAGGGACAGATTGAGCCGACTGCTGGAACCTTAGTCGAGACTGCCACTCCGAACATACCAGTCTGCGGGCAGCGCGCCGCGATAGAGAAAGTTGCCAACTTCAGCATAGGTAGTCTCCTAACGTTTCTTTAGACGTGGGTCTAATGCGTCCCGGACACCGTCACCTAAAAGGTTAAACCCCAAAACCACCACAAAGATAGCGACACCGGGAATAGTCGCGGCGTGAGGCGCAACCGTGAGGTACTGCTTCCCTTGGCCTAGCATGGTTCCCCAATCTGCCGTAGGTGGTTGCGTTCCCAAACCCAAAAACGAAAGCGCGGCAGACTGGGTAATCATCCAACCGACGTTGATACTAGCGGTAACGATGATAAGCGGCAGCGCCGCCGGAAGAAGGTGCTTGAAAATGATCCCGAGTGGCTTCGCTCCAAGTGAAACAGCGGCTACGATATACTCCGCTTCTCTCGTCGTAACAACACTCGAGCGGATGATGCGGGCGTAAAAGGGGATATTGACGATAGCGACCGCGATGAGCGTGTTGAGTAAGCCAGGACCGGCAAAAGCAACGATCATGATAGCAAGTAGGATAAAAGGGAAAGCCAAGACGATATCCATAAGTCGCATCAAAACGTTGTCCATGACGATGTTCGAGTAGCCTGCCAACAGCCCAATCGAAGAGCCAAACAGGGTAGCAATAAGAGAAGCGGCGAAACCAACAAAGAGCGTGATGCGTCCACCGTGAAGCATACGCGAGAGAATGTCTCTACCCGCCTCATCGGTGCCGAGGGGATGTCCCAATGTACCGGGGGGACTTAGCCTTACAGCCGGGTCAATCTTGTTGGGATCCACGTCCGTAAAAAGCGGCGCAGCTAGTGAAGCAAAAACGCAGATCAAAACCAAGACGAGTCCAAGCGTGGCAAGCGGATAGCGACGAAAGAAAAGGAGCACACGGTTACGCTGCCCTGTACGGGACTGCGAAAGGGCAGCGCTCATGAATACCTAATCCGTGGGTCGACGAGACTGTACGCCACATCAGCAAGCAAGTTTGCAAGAATAAAAACGATAGCCAGCAACAGGGAGCCACCCACAACTACGGGAAACTCCCGTGAAGTAATCGAGTCTAGTAGGAGTTGCCCAATACCAGGCCAAGCATAAATATTTTCTATCAGTACAGCTCCACCGATAAGGTAGCCGATCTGTAGCCCGATCACAGTAATAACAGGGATGAGCGCGTTTTTCAGTGCATGGCGGATAACAGTTCCAAGTGGTGACACACCTTTCGCGCGAGCTGTCCGGACAAAATCTTGGCTTAAAACGTCGAGCATCGAAGACCGGGTAATACGGGCGATCACCGCTAGCGGCACGAGCGACAAACTCGTTGCTGGCAGCACTAAATGCCTGAGCAGGTCCCAAAAGGTCTTTTCACCGTAAAGGCTGTACATACCCGATGAAGGAAACCACTGCCAGCGCAAGGAGAACTGAACAATAAGCAGTAACCCAACCCAAAAGACCGGCAGACTTATTCCTGCTATGGCTACCGTCATCGCTAAAACGTCAACGATGGTATTACGGTAAAGTGCTGCCAACACACCGAGAAAAAGTCCTACAGGAACAGCAATGATGAAGCTTGCTGCCCCCAGCACCGCACTCGCGGTAAGGCGATCCCAGACAAGTCTTAGAACGTCGCTCCTATAGGTAATGGACTGACCCCAATCACCGACCGCGACCTGCTTGAACCAGGCTACGTACTGAACGGGCAACGGTCGGTTTAAGCCAAGCTGTTCTCTAAGTCCTGCTAGCGTTTCTTGCGTTGCCATCGGTCCTAGATAGAGCTGAGCTGGGTCGCCGGGAGCTAGGCGCATCGAAAAAAAGATAACGAGCGATACGCCCAAAACCGTGGGGACAGCCAAGACCAAACGATTGGCAATAAACCTCAACACCCGTTATTGCCGTGAGACACTTTTGAGGGGCAGTAAAAAAGTTTGTGTCAGTTCAAAACCTTGCACATCGGTGCTTACAGCAGCACTCTGCTTCCAGTGATCGACAAAGACCCAAGGTGCATCGTCGATGATGATTTGGGCAGCCTCGCTGTAGATAGAGGCGCGCTGAGCCGAGTCCGTAGTACGTCTCGCCTCGGCAATAAGCTCGTCGAGTTTTGGATTGGAATAGCCGCCCGTGTTAATACCCTGGGGAGCCAACTGCGACGTGCTGAGGAGTGTATTGAGCAAGATGTCAGGCTCACCGGTTCCCAACATAAACGAGAGTTCAAACGCCGTATACCCGCTGTCTTTGGGCAGTGCTGCAAGTTTTGACAGGTAGGTACCCCAGTCGAGCGTTTGGATATTCGTAGTTACGCCGATCTCTTGCCAGTAGGCTTGGATTGCGGTTGCCATCGGCACAGGGTCTTGCATACCCGAACCCGAAGTAGGAATCCAAAAATCCATTGTGAAGCCGTCCGGATAGCCTGCATCGGCTAGCAGTTGCTTGGCTTTTTCAGGATTGTAGGCGTAAGAAACCAGCTCTGGGTCGTAGCCAGCCAAGCCTGGCGGAATCGGTCCGTAGGCAGGAACGCCTGTGCCTTTAAGGATGTCTTGCGTAATCGCTTCTCGGTCAACAGCATAATTTAGCGCCTGACGAACCTCTTTGCTTTTCAGGTACTCGTTGTTCATATCAAGCGTGATCCACCAGACATGCGGCCCGACTTGCTGAAGTACCTCGAAACGGTCGTCAGCCTCTAGTCCTGCGATAGTGTCTGGTTGAATATTGACAGCAACGTTGATCTGTCCCGTTTGTAAGGCGACGACGCGGGCGAGATTGTCAACGATGGGTATAAAAATCGCCTGTGACTGAGCCGGAGCACCTTCCCAGTAGTCAGGGTTTGCCTCAAGAACTACTCGGCTACCTCTTTCCCAAGAGGTGAGCTTAAACGGTCCTGAGCCAACGCCGTTACTCGAAAAATCTTTGCCATACGCCTCAACCGCAGTAGGGCTGACAATAGCACCTGTCATGCCGGAGAGGTTACCGAGGAACGCCGAAAACGGCTCTTTGAGAACAAATTTAACGGTCGTGGCGTCAACCGCTTCAACCGCGTCTATCTGACCAAAATAGCTCGTGGCAAACGGAAACGGGCCAGTGTCGGCAAACGGATGTTCGGGGTCGAGCATCCGGTCGAAGGTAAACTTGACCGCTTCGGCGTCAAGCGGTGTGCCGTCGCCAAAAGAGAGTCCAGAACGGAGTTTGAAGGTGTACTCGAGACCATCATCGCTGATTTCCCAAGATTCTGCAAGACCCGGTTCAGGTATGAAGCCCTCGTTACTCATGTGTACCAAGGTGTCGTACATATTCGACAAAACTCACATCGTGTTGATATCTGTAACCTGTTGGGGGTCAAGTGACGTTGGCTCCGCTTCGATACCCACGACAATCAGTTCTTTCGGGATGTCTTGAGCAAAGGCGAAAATTCCTATGGCTACCAAAAACAGTAAAGCAAAGTGTTTCACAACCCGTTCTCCTCTTCCGAAACGACACCGTTAGGATAAAGCTTGACCCTTAAAACTTATAAATTCTCGGAACTCCTTTTATTTATTTATATTTCTACTTTGAACAACTAGGTGCTTACACAGCTCCCAATTAGATTGTATGGAAGACTCTGGCTTTTTGTCAAACAATTCACGTTCACAATTGCGGAAATAGCCAAAATTCTATAAGATGATTATGAAACCAGCACATCTACATTATAGTGAGGTTAAACTATGATCAAGCTAGACGGTTTAGACAAGAATATTATTTCAGCATTAGAGAAAGACGGGAGGCGGTCATTTCGAGATATCGGCCAAGAGCTAGAGAAGCCTGAGACAACAATCAGAAATAGAGTGAAGCGCCTCTTAAGAGAAGAGCTTATTGAGATTTCTGCCGTAGGCAATCCCATGAAGCTTGGTGTAAACGTTATTGCCATAAGTCTTGTTAAGGTAAGACTCGGTCAGAGCGACAGAATTGCCAAGATTTTTGCTTCTTACCCGCATGTGCGATTTGTAGGAACAACTTTCGGAGCTGCGGACATTATCATCCAAACGCTCCATAAAGACCCCGCAAGCTTGTATCAGTTCTTGACAGAAGAGATACCAAGAGTCGCACCCGAGGTCAGCGATGTTCAGACGTTTCAACTCCACGAAATGCTGAAAAGTTCATGGGAATGGAGCCGTTGGTTTGGGGGGATTGAGTAAGACCTATCTTAGTCCGAGCCGGACGCCTAACCTCGGTCGAGTGAACTTGGTAAGCTACCAAGCCCTTCCGATTACGGCGTGGTTTTGCAATCCAACTATCCTAGACCAGGGTTGGGCAAGGCCACTTTGCTCTAGCGTGTAATGGCAGCGCGCTGGGGTGACGGGTCCGCTCAGCGGAGACGCCGGGTCGAGGTCAAAGGTGAAGCGGTATACCCTTGAAGATGTAAGAAGGCGTATGGATGTCCACGTTCTCACTGTGCGCGACCGCTGCGGGAATCACGCTGCTCATCGGTAAGCTTCCGCTATCACCATCTTTTAGCGCCCCAGCACACTCGGCATCACCGCCGCGACCTGCTCGAGTTCCCCTTCATCGGCATGCAGGTAAAACCCCGTAGTAGCTATCGAGGAACGACCTAGACCTTCTTTAAGCTCATGAATCTTCGCGCCGTGTTTGACCGCTTCGGTCGCAAACGAGTGCCGCAACAGGTGCGGGTAGACGCGCTTGGTCAGTCGGCGCTCGAGCACTACAGCCAGCTGACGAGGCCGGAAGCGTGCCGACTCTTCGGCATCAGCCGCACAACGCTGTGGAAATGGTTCAAGGCGGGACGTATCCCTGAACCGCGTTATATCGAGGCGAGGGAACCGCGTTGGCGGCTTGGCGAGCTGGTCCCACTCTTGGAGGCGCTGCCTAAGATGTCCGACGCGCCGCGTGGCCTTAAAGCGCAGCAAGGCGAGGAAGATTCTGCGACAACCCCGAAGCCTGCGAAAAAATCGCACAACGTCTGGGAACGCTTGGGGCTCTCGAGTCCAAGAGGGTGAATCACTGGTTGCCTAGAAGAACTCAGTGCTGACTACCGACCTACTGGTTCACCGCTACAACGGTGAAGAGCTGGTCCCGACCCGGCTACCGCTAGATAAAAAGAACCTGGCGCTCGCCGCCAAGATTATCGGTATCTTCGGTTTGTATGTAGGCAAAAAGCGCCTCGAGTTGGGCTAAGACCAAGACCGAGTAGCGTTTAGAACGTGAAGTCGAACTTATCCCACTCCCCGGCAGTGTGATGGTCCCGGACTTTCGGCTGGTTCACCCGGACGGCAAGGCGTACGTGCTCGAGATCGTCGGGTACTGGCAGCCGGAATACTTGAAGAAGTTTTCACAAGTTGCCCGCTCGGGCCGGGACAATATCATCTTGCTCGTTTCCGAACGGTTGAACTTGGAAGGGGCAGGCGTCAAGATTCACGAGACGCCTGCAAAGGTAGTATGGTCTAAGGGCAAGGTCAACCCGAAGGATGTGCTGGGGTCATCACAAAACAGCTTTTCAGATTTCTAGCGTACGAAAGTCGCGTCGATCAGTCGACCCTACAGTCTTGTTAGCCAACACCTTGGATGGTACGTTTTAGGGGTAATGACTCGACCACCTGCGCGTCACCTTTTTCCCACCAAGAACCATCTCTGTTGTCTTGTGAAGCCTTAGCCGTGCAAAGCACTCTCGGCCGGAGCGGTCGTTCGCGTTCGTGGACCCGGTTGAGACGTAACTATCTGGGCCTTTTTGGTGCGGTCGTCGTCGTAACAGTCGTCATCATCGCGCTTCTGGCTCCATTCTTGGCACCCTACGACCCAGCTGAACAGTTTTTTGAGGGTCTTACGGTTGAAGGCGCACCCTTACCACCGAACGAAAAGTTTCTTCTCGGGACCGACCTCCTTGGACGCGACCTGCTCTCTCGCCTGATCTATGGTGCGCGCATTTCGCTGGCCGTCGGCGTCATCGCCAACGTTGCCGCACTCTTGATCGGAACGCTGCTGGGAACAGTTGCAGGCTACGCACAGGGGCTCGTCGGCAGGATCATCATGCGTTTTACCGACGTGATGATGGCGTTTCCCGCACTTCTACTAGCTATTGCGCTGAGCGCCATTTTACGTCCGAGCTTGTGGATCGTTGCGCTCGTAATCGCACTCGTCAACTGGGTTCAGGTCGCGCGCGTGGCCTACGCGCAGGTGCTCACACTCGCCGAGTCGGAGTTCGTAAACGCCGCTACTGCCCTCGGCGCGAAGCGGGATCGTATCTTGCTGCGCCACCTCGTCCCGCATCTTATTCCCACCATGCTCGTTTACGGGACGCTTGGCGTTTCCACGACCGTACTGCTCGAGGCGACCCTCTCGTACTTGGGGGTCGGCGTGCAACCCCCGACGCCGAGCTGGGGCGGCATCATCAACGAGAGTCAGTCCTACTTTTTGACCGCGCCCTGGCTCGTCACGTTTCCCGGCGTCGCTATTTTGCTTACCGCCGTGTCGTTCAATCTTGTCGGTGACGCCCTAAGAGACGCCCTCGATCCTCGGAGTAGCTGATGCTTAATTACTTCGTTTCCCGTACCTTACAGACTGTTTTCGTGTTGCTGGGCGTTTCGACGATTGCTTTTCTAATTACCAATCTCGTACCCGCCGACCCAGCGCGGCTCCTGGCGGGGCGGCAAGCTAATATTGAAACCGTCGAAAACATTCGAACCCAGCTCGGCCTCGACAGACCCCTCTATGAGCAGTACGGGCGTTACGTGTCGCGGCTGGCGCGGGGCGACCTCGGTCGCTCATACAGCCAGCGTACGGAGGTGCGGACGCTGCTCTTGTCGAGGCTGCCCGCCACCTTGCAGCTCACCGCCGGTGGCATCGTCGTAGAACTGCTTGTCGGCGTGCCACTCGGTATTTTGGCAGCCCTTACCGCCGGGCGGTTTCTCGACCGGACGGTCATGCTCTTCTCGTTTGTCGGCGTCTCCGCGCCACAGTTTGCCTTGGGACTCATTCTTCTCTACGTTGTCGCCTACCGCTGGGCGCTACTGCCGCTAGGCGGTTACGGCAGTGTGGCGCATCTCATCTTGCCAGCGGTAACACTCGGTATCACGGGCGCGGGCTGGTACGCACGGGTGGTGCGCTCGGCGATGCTCGAGACGCTGCGGGCTGACTATGTACGTACGGGGAAGGCGAAGGGTTTGCCAAAGCGCCGCGTCGTTCTCAAACACGCCCTGCGTAACGCCTTGCTACCGATTATTGCGATGGTTGGTCTAGATATCGGCCTGTTGATGGGCGGCGTGGTCGTGGTGGAGTCGGTTTTTGGTTGGCCTGGGATTGGACAGCTGGCTTGGCAGGCCATTCAGGTGCTCGATATTCCGGTCATCATGGGCACGGTGCTCGTAACCGCACTCTTTATCGTCTTGGGTAACTTTTTAGCCGACGTCCTCTACCCGCTTGCTGATCCGCGCATCCGCTACGGGTAGCTGGCTATACGATAGTAAAGAGCGCCCTACGCGCTCGCCGAAAGGGGAATTATGAAACGTTTTGGGTTTGTCGTTCTCGCATTTTTTCTACTCGCGTCGCCTGCTGTAGCGCAGCAAGAGGGCGGAAGCATGACCGTCACCTATAAAGACGACATCTCGACGCTAGACCCTGCTATCGGTTACGACTGGCAGAACTGGTCGATTATTAAGAGCATGTTTGACGGGCTTATGGATTACGAGCCCGGAACCACGAACCTGGTGCCGCAGCTTGCCACGTCTTATGAGGTGTCCGAAGACGGCACCAGCTACACGTTCAAACTGCGTGAAGACGTGCTTTTTCATAACGGTCGTCAGATGAACGCCGAAGACGTGAAATACTCGCTCGAGCGCACCTTAAATCCTGAAACGCGCAGTCCTGGACAAGGCTTTTTTATCGGTATAGAGGGCGCACAAACGTTTATTGACGGGGAAGCGGAGGCGGTTTCAGGTATCGAAGTCGTGGACCCGGCGACGGTTAAGATTACATTAGACGAGCCTAACGCGTCGTTCTTACACCTTATGGCGATCAACTTCTCGTACGTCGTACCGCGTGAGGAGGTCGAACGTTACGGCGAGGACTTCGGACGTAACCCGGTTGGTACGGGCGCGTTCAAGTTGCGCGAGTGGCGGCTCGGGCAACGGCTCACTTTGGAGCGCAACCCCGACTATTTCCTCGACGGTCTCCCCTACCTCGATGAAATCAGCTTTGAGATCGGCGTTGAACCGACCGTTGCACTTTTAAGGCTTCAACGCGGCGAGGTCGACATTCTCGGCGACGGTATCCCACCCGCGCAGTTCGTAAGCATTTCAGAAGACCCGGCGAACGAAGAGCTTATCGCTTCGGGTCCACAACTGCATACAGGCTACGTGACGCTAAACACCAACGTTGCACCGTTCGACAATGTAAAGGTACGCCAAGCGGTCAATATGGCCGTAAACAAAGAGCGCATCATCCAGGTTATCAACGGACGTGCTACACCCGCCAATCAGCCCTTGCCCCCGCTTATGCCTGGTTACGCCGAAGATTATCAAGGCTATAGCTACGACCCTGAGGGTGCTAAAGCGCTTCTTGCCGAGGCTGGCTTCGAGGACGGCTTTTCGACGCAGCTTTACGCCAACAACACCGATCCAAACCCGCGCATCACCCAGGCCATCCAACAAGACCTAGCTGCGGTCGGCATCGACGCGGAGCTGCGTACGCTCGCGCAAAGTGCTGTGATCTCCGCCGGTGGTGAACCCGAGGGTGCCCCGATGATCTGGTCGGGCGGTATGGCGTGGATTGCCGACTACCCCGACCCCAGCAATTTTTACTGGCCCATCTTGGGTTGTGCGGGCGCGGTATCAGGCGGCTGGAACTGGTCGTGGTACTGCAACGAAGAGCTCGAGGCTCAGGCCGCAGAAGCGGACGCGATGGTGCAACCCGACCAGCAAGAAGCGCGCGCAGAGATGTGGAGAGACATCTATCTAAGCATCATGGAGGATGCGCCGTGGGTACCCGTTTTTAACGAGACGCGTTACACCATGCACAGCGCGCGTCTGAAGGGACCCGAGGGTGTCTTTATAGACCCTATTCACATCCCGGTAAATTACGAAAACGTCTATGTCGAGTAGCCATACAATTCACGATCATCACGCCCATTACGGCTGGGACAACAGTATAAAACCCGTGCTCGAGGTCACTCCCGGAGAGACGCTTACCTTTGAGACGGTAGACGCCTCCGGCGGGCAGCTCAGCGTAGCCTCCACAGTAGAGAGCGTCGCCGCACTCGACTTCTCCAAGGTCAACCCGGTCACAGGGCCGGTCAGCGTCTTGGGGGCGGAGCCGGGTGACGCGCTGCAAGTTAAGCTGCTCGAGTTCAAACCTAGCGGTTGGGGTTGGACCGCAAATATTCCCGGCTTTGGTCTTTTGGCAGAAGATTTTCCCGACCCTCATCTCAAGCTTTGGAGTTTCGAGGGCGACGTAGCCGAGTTTGCTGATGGTATCCGGATACCCCTAAAAGCGTTTCCCGGTACCATCGGACTAGCCCCGGCAGAACCGGGCCACCACAGCGTCGTGCCGCCCCGCGCCTGCGGCGGCAACCTCGATGTCCGCGATCTCGGGGCAGGAACAACGCTTTTTCTTCCGGTTCAGGTCGAAGGGGCGCTCTTTTCTGTCGGTGATACCCACGCCGCCCAGGGAGACGGGGAGGTCTGCGGTACGGCTATCGAATCGCCGATGGAAGTCACGCTTCAGTTCGACCTCATAAAAGGGGCAAACCTGAGCGCGCCGCAGTTTCAGACACCTGGCCCCGTCACACGGCACCTCGACAGCAAGGGCTACTACGTGACGACGGGCGTCGCCCCCGACCTGATGGAAGCGTCCAAAGACGCCGTACGCGCCATGATCGAACATCTTGGTAAACACTACGGCCTTTCACCCGAAGACGCCTACTTGTTATGCAGCGTCGGTTGCGACCTCCATATCAGCGAGATCGTCGATATGCCCAACTGGGTCGTGTCGCTTTACCTACCCCTTCAGCTTTTTGCTTAGATAACTCGGTTTTATAGGGCTTCTGGAATTGAAGCCCTATAAAACCGTCCGTACCCTCGAGCTAACAGTGTGGCATTACCCGCCCAGCTGCGCCGAAAAGTGGGTATAGATTGGGGCAGTGACTCACGAGCCACCCCTTTCCCTCACTGTCGAACCGGTGCGGGTCTTCTGCTGGCCCACCTGCTGCTTCATGAAATGCCTTTCGGCAATGCCCTGTGCATAGATGAGCATCAACACTTCTTCGGTGGTCTTGCCCTCGAAGACGCTGCGGTCAAGCCGCGCCATCCGTCCCGGTACCAGCTCGTGCAGCTTGGAAAATATCTGCTCTTTGTGGGCGTCGGCGAGTAAGAGAAGGTGGGCTTTGTCCTTTGCTCG
>JAABUN010005560.1_pt1 | contig 15496 bp, 17 predicted proteins | sample 5559311 | NCBI WGS metagenome assembly JAABUN01 (sample SAMN10711877, study PRJNA513370) | rock metagenome | isolation source: Antarctica rocks | place: Antarctica: Victoria Land, Siegfried Peak sud | reverse complement strand
CGAGCGCTTCTACAATCCCACACGCAGGCACTCGACCCTGGGGTATCTCAGCCCCATGGACTTCGAGAAGCAGGCTCATGTAGCCTAACCTCGTGTCCATGGGATCGGCAGCAGCTCAAATGGCAGCAGCTCAAACCTCGACCGCGCCGCCGTCGGAGCCGAACGGAGTGAGGTCACCGGAGCGCATCGCTTCGCGGATACGGTGGGCGAGGAACCAGGCGCTCTTATAGGTGATTTCCAGCGTCCGGTGGAGCTGGTGCGCGCTAATGCCTTTCTTGCTGCTAGTCATCAGATAGACTGCCTGCATGGCGATATGGAGCGGGACGCGCATATGCTCGAACACAGTGCCTACCTTGACGGTGAACTGCTTCTTGCAATCGCCGCAGCGCCACAGGCCGACGCGGATGCGCTTAGCCGGGTTGGCCTTCACCTTCGTGATCCGGTCCAATCCACCGCAATGCGGGCACGCCGCCTCGTCACCCCAGATGATCTCTTCTAGGTGGGCAAAGGCCGCTTCTTCGTTGTGGAACTCGGGACGGGATAGGGCAGACATCGGGCTAACTCCTTGCCCAACCCTTATGCCCGGTCGCTATCGTGTTTGCAAGGTATATAATCGCCTTCGACAGGCTCGGGACGAGCGGGGTCCAAGCGCCAGGAGACGCTATGAGGAAGAAGGGCGGCTAACCATCATGAGCAGCCAATGCGGTTGAAAGCCGCGAGCTGGAAACGGGCTGTTCCGCTGAACCCGTTTGCTCGCCCTGCTGTCCCACTCGGGTGTCCGGTGCGATCCTCCTGATCAGACCGGCAAGTGAACATGTGCGGTCGCAATCCGGGTAAAGGCATTGGAGGGACCTTCGGGAGGCCCCCCGCGCGCGCCTTGTAGGAGGGGACCTTAGAGCGATTTTTGGCGGAAAAACCGTGGGTGCGCTGGTTCCATGGGTGAGGCCTCAGCCACCATCCCAAACCCCGTCAGCGCCGTCCCACCACCTCCGCCAGCAACGCCCGCTGCCGTGCCTCGCCCGGCAGGCCGGCCGCCAACCAGCGGGCCTCCGCCTCGTTCAGCAGCCGCGACACGGCCGGTCCCGGCTCCACTCCCAGCGCCAGGACGTCGCGGCCCTTCAGCGCGAACTTCGGCAGGGCGATGGTGAGCGCGTCGCGCACCTGCCCGGGCGGAGCGGCGGTGAGGAGGAGGCGGTCGAGCGTGCGCTCGCGGCCCAGCGTGTGGAGGAGGGCGGGCAAGCTCGTGCCCGCGCCGCGATCGGCGGCGGCGGTCAGGCGGGTGCGGTCCGCCTTCGAGAGCTTGAGCCGCCGGGCGATGCGCTCGGCCAGCGCCGGGTCGGCGGGCAGCAGGGCGGCGAGACCGCGCAGCGCATCGCGGGCCACGCCCGCCGCGTCCTCCGCCGCCAGCAGCGCGCGGTAGGGCGCCTCATCCGCCTCCGGCAGCCAGTGGGACAGCACGCCCGCCGCCACCATCTCGGCCACCGCGTCGCCGGGGACGGGCAGCGCCAGCAGCCGCATCAGTTCGCCCGCCACGCGCTCCGCCGACAGCCGGTCGAGCGAGCCCGCCGCCCGGGCGCAGGCGTCCAGTCCCTCGGCGTCCGGCGTTCGCCCAAAGCGTGCGGTGAAGCGGAAGAAGCGCAACACGCGCAGCCGGTCCTCCGCGATGCGCCGGTCGGGATCGCCGATGAAGCGGACCCGGCCCTCGGCCAGATCGGCGATCCCGCCGTGGTAATCGTGCACCGCGCCCGTGTCCGCCTCCGCATAGAGCGCGTTCATCGTGAAGTCGCGCCGCGCCGCGTCGGCCGCCCAGTCGTCGGTGAAGGCGACCACCGCGTGACGCCCGTCCGTCTCGATGTCGTGGCGCAGCGTGGTGACCTCCACCGGGCCGCCGGGCGCCAGGGCGGTGACGGTGCCGTGCGCCAGGCCGGTCGGTGCGGTGCCGATGCCCGCCGCCGCCAGCCGCCGCATCGCCTCTTTCGGCTCGTGCACGGTGGCGACGTCCACGTCGGCCGAGGCCACTCCCAGCAGCGAGTCGCGCACCACGCCGCCCACCAGCCGCGCCGCGCCCGGCCCGCCGAGCGCGTCGATCACCCGGCGCGCGCTGCCACCCTCCGGCCAGGCGGGCAGGCGGTCGGGCAGCGCGGTCACGCCAGCCGCCGGGCCAGCGACAGCAGGATGCCGGCGGTGGCTCCCCACACGCGGTGCTCCGCCGGGCCGGTCAGCGACCAAAAGCGCCGTTCGCGCCCCTGCCAGACGCTGCGCTGCTCCTCATATTGCGCCGGGTCGAGCAGGCGGTCGGCCGGCATCTCGAAAACGACATCGACCTCCGCCTCCGACGCGACCAGCGGCAGGTCGGCAGGCACGCTGGCGATCACCGGCGTGACCGCGAAGTTCGTGCCGGTGCGGTAGGGCGCGCCCTGGCCGTGCACCGTGGCGGCGGACGGCGGCAGCGCCACCTCCTCCCACGCCTCGCGCAGAGCGGCCGTGCGCGCGTCCTCGCCCGGGTCGATGCGCCCGCCGGGCAGCGCCACCTGGCCGGGGTGCTGGCGCAGACCGGCGTGGCGGCGGGTCAGCAGGATGGTGGGCCGCGCGCGGTCGACCAGCGCCAGCAGCACGGCCGCCGGGGTCGGTAGGGAGGCGAGCGGATAGTCCTCGTCCCGATCGAAATCGCCGGACCAGGCCGGGTGTTCGGCCGGTCCCGGCCGGCTGAGCCGCCGGGCGAGGGCCTCGGCCGCGCTCACGCCAGCGGCAGGCGGTGGCCCCGGCTCCACACCGCCGGCGGATCGACGGCCAGCGCGAGCTCCGCCAGCTCCAGCCACACCGGCCGGGTGAGCGCCGCCATCAGCGTGCCGTTCGCCTGATGCCGCATCGGGATGACGGGACCGGCCCCGTCGCGCAGCGTCAGCGGGTGCCCGGCGTCGGCCACCACGACCTCGCCGGTGTTGAGGCCGAAGATCAGGGTGGCGTCCTCCGCGTGGCCCTCGACCCGCAGGTCGACCGCCAGGAAGGGCGTGTCCTCCACCGCGATCGAGAGCCGCTCGACCGGCGTGACGAGGACGTGCCCGCCATCGGCCTCTCGCCGCAGCAGGCGGGAGAACAGGCGCACCATCGGGGCTCGCGTGATCGGCGCGCCCATGTGCCACCACTGGCCGTCCTTCGCGATCCGCATCCCGCTGTCGCCGCAATGGGGCGGCTGCCAGCTATCGACCGGCGGCAGGTCCGGCCCGGACGCGAGCCGCACGAGCTCGGCCGGATCGAGCGTCTGGAGGTCGGGCGGCGGCGGCATCGGCATGGCCGGTCCATGCCCGCTGCCGCCGTCGGTGCCAAGGCGGCGGGTCGGGCGCGAGGCTCAGACGGGCCGCAGCGGCTGGTGTGGTTCGGGCGGCCGTCGAACCGCGATCGGATCGCCGGGCGCGACGACACCGCCACGATGGACGACGGCCATGATCCCCGCCTTGCGGATGAGTTCGCCGTCGGTGCCCCGGTCCAGCACCGCCGCCAGCAGCCCGGTCTGGAACGCCTCGATCTGCGCACACGGGTTCCGCAGCCCCGTCGCCTCGAGCTCCGCGGCCTCGCCTATGTGGAGCCGGGTGCCGCGCGGCAGATCGAGAAGCGCGAGGCCGCGCGTGGTGACGTTCTCGCCCAGATCGGACGGGCCGACCGTGAAGCCCCGGGCGGCGAGCTCGTCGAACAGCTCGCCCTGGATCAGGTGGACCTGGCGCAGATTGGGCTGGTCGGGATCGGCGCGGACGCGCGAGAGATGCTGCACGCGCTCGCCCAGGTGCGAGTCGCCCTCAACCCCGAGGCCGGCCAGCAGCCGGATGCGCGGAACCGGCGTCTTGGAGAACGCGTGACGAGCGCTCAGCGACACCGCCACGACCTGCCCACGATCCGAACTCTCGCCATCCATGAGCCGAGGCTACGGCGGTCGAGGCGCGCCGACAATGCGCGCACGTCGTCGATCAGTCGGAGCCCCACTCACGCCCTGCCGCGCGCAACCAACCCTCACGCGGCAGCGGGTCCAGCGCCTCTCGAATCAGCAGCCGGTCGCGCTCCACCTCGCCATCGACCCGCCAGCAACGAGTCGCGTCGGCGGCAAAGCCCCAGCGGCCGTAATAGCCCGGGTCGCCGACCAGCACCGCCGCTCGGGTCAGCCGGTCGACGACCGCCGACATCAGCGCGCCGCCAAGGCCCCGGTCCTGCCACTCGGGATGCACCGCGACCGGCCCGATCAGCACCAGCGACGTCCGCGCAAGGTCGGCGTCCAGCGTCACCGGCCAACTCTGCAGACTGGCGCGCAGCGTGCCGCCCTGCCGCATGGCGAGGCAGAGCCCGTCGAGCGCGGTCGCGCGCGCGCGCAGCCGGGTGGCGAGGCGGCCGGGCTCCACCGCCGTCGGATTGGCTCGAAAGGCGCGCTCGACCAGTGCGTCCACGGTGCCGTCCGCGGCCAGAGGTTCAAGGCTCAGGCCCAGGGGCAATGGCTTGGACGTGAGCATCGGCTGTCCCGCTGACGGACCGGCGGCGGATGGACGGCCGGCGGACCGCCGCTTAGGAAACCGCACCACCCCCTGTCGAGCCACGGAGTGCCCGCCGCATGACCAGTTCCGAGGCCGACAGCCTCCTCCTCTACGACGCACCCTGGGCGCCAAGCCCGCGCCGTGCCCGCTGGGCTTTGGCCGAGAAGGGGATGAGCGTGCCCGTTCGCACCGTCGACCTGCGCGGCGGCGAGCATCTGGATGGGGTCATGCTGGCGGAGAACCCGCACGCGACGGTGCCCGCGCTGCGCCTGCCCGACGGTTCGCTGGTCGCCGGCTCGCTGCCGATCGCGCGCTATCTCGAGGCGATCCGGCCCGATCCGCCGCTGTTCGGCCGCTCGCCCGCCGACATCGCGCGGGTCGACGGCTGGCTGCACCGGATCGACGACGAAGGCTATCGGCAGATCGCCGACTGGCTGAGGAACGACCGCGCCGCCTTCGCCGATCGGCCGCTGCCCGGCGCGCGGCTGGCGGGCGTGGCGCAGATCCCGGCCTTGGCGGAGCGTGGCGAGACCCTCTGGCGGCGCTTCGTCGACGGTCTGGAGGCGGAGCTGGCCGACGGCTGGGTGTCGGGCGAGGACTTCACGATGGCCGACATCACGCTGGCCGTCGCCTGCGACTTCGCGGACGCGGTGCGCCTCGACTGGCAGGCCGGCCCACGCCTCTCCGCCTGGCGCGCACGCGCGGCCGCCCGGCCCGGCGCGTCGGCGTGACCCCGTCCGATCGCCTGACGCTGCACGTGCGCGATCTTCGCGTCGACGTCCTCACCGGCATCTATTCGGAGGAGACCCACCTGCCGCAGCCGCTGCGAGTCTCCGTCGAGTGCGACCTGACCCTGCCGGAGCGCTTCACACCCGACACGCCCCTGGATCAGTCGAAGAACTACCTCGACCTCAAGCACGCCGCCTCCACCGCGCTGCCGCCGGATCGCCACTTCAAGCTGGTGGAGGCGGTGGCCGACCACATCATCGACACGCTGATGCTGGGCGACCTGCGGGTGAGCCGGGTGCGGGTCGCGATCGACAAGCTGGCGATCGCCGAGGCGGACGAGGCGATCGGCGTGACGCTGGAGCGGTGGCGGCGGTGACGGACGGGGCCCGCCGACTCGCGCTCGTCACGGGTGGCGCGCGGCGGCTGGGCGGGGCGATCAGCGCCCGTCTGGCGCGCGGCGGCTGGGCGCTCGCGATCCACGGGCGCGCATCGGGAGAGCCCGAGGCCGCACTCGCCGAGGTGCTGGCGGACGCGGGCGCGCAGTGGCGGCCGGTCGCCGCCGACCTCTCCGATCCCGCCGCGGTCGCCGGACTGATCGAGCGGGTGACCGCCGAGTGGGGCCGGCCGCCCGACCTGCTCGTCAACAACGCCGCGCCGTTCGCGGACGACGATTGGCGGGCGATGACCGCCGGCAGCCTGCACGACCAGTTCGCCGCTGCGGCGGCCGCGCCGATCCTGCTCACCCGCGATTTAGCAAAGTGCGCGCGAGAGGCGGGCCGGCGAGCGAGCGCCATCATGATCCTCGACCAGCGGATCGCGCACCCGCACGGCGATCAGGCGAGCTACACGGTGGCCAAGCTGGCGCTCGCCGGCGCGGTGCCGATGTTGGCGAGCGCGTGTGCGCCCACGCTGCGCGTCAACGGCGTCGCGCCCGGCCTGACGCTGCCCACCGGCGACTACACGACGGGCCAGCTCGCGCGCCTGGCGGGCCGCATGCCCACCGGGCGCCTGCCAGCGCCGGAACAGGTGGCCGACGCGGTCGCGTGGCTGGCGGAGGCCGACGCCGTCACCGGGCAGGTGCTCTATGTCGACGGCGGGGCGCACCTGCGCAGCTTCGGCCGCGACTTCGTGCATCTGGAGCGCGACTGAGCGGCCCTCAGGCGCGGGTCCGCCCGCACGGGCCGAGGCTCGCCAGGACGAAGGCGTAGTCGCTTCGCACGCGCTCCGCGTCCGCCGCCGAATCGGGCAGGCTGTCCGCCGACAAGGAGCTGGGCAGGCCGCAGGCGAGGCGATACCAGGTCAGCGTTCGCCGCTCCGGTGCCGGGGCCGCCGCGCCGACCACGTCGCCCAGCGCCAGCGACCAGGAGGGCTGCGCACCCGGCCGTCGGCGCACCGTCATCGACACGGGCGCGCCGCCCTGTGTCGACAGGAACAGCTGCGTGGTGCCTTCGCCGGGCAGCGCGCCCGGGGTGAAGAAGGCGCGCGCGAGCCCGGTGATCGCGGGTGCAGCGCCCGGCAGGGCGGCCTCGGCCACGATGGAGCGCACCGTCGCCAGCTGGTCCGGCGTCGACGGCTGCTGCGCGTCGGGCGCGATCAGCTGGAGGAGGCCGGGCCGGTCGGGCAGGGGACGGGCGAAGACGAGCACCCGCGCGCCCTTCAGCGATCGCGCGGCCGCCGCCGACCCCTCCCAGATCCACCCCTGTCGCGGGCCGAGCGGGCCGGGCGCGCGCACGGCGGCGGTGACGTCGGCCTCCAGATAGACGCGCACCCGCCCCGCCGGCACGGGCGCGTCGCGCTGCTGGGTGACCCGCCGGATCGTGGCCTCCGCGACCACCGGAGCGGCGAGCGCCAGGTCGGCCAGGTCGGCAAAGCTCGCGGCCGGCGCACCGGTGGAGGATGCGGCGCCTTGAGCGGTGGCGCACCCTGGAAGGGCGAGGAGCGCTAGGGCAAGTGGCAGGCGGATCATGGCGGGCTCGTCATCAAAAGGGGCGAACCCGACATTAACAGGCGGAAAGGATTTGCGCGACCGGGAAGGCGTGGTTAGACTTGGGGTTCAGACAGGTGGCGCTTCCATCGTGGAGCCTCGCGACGATCCGCCGGAAGAGCGGGGGTCGGCCACATTAAACCAGTTGTCTAGGGAGTGAACGCGCTGAATGGCTTACGGTGATCGTCAGGAAGGCTCCAGCCGCTTCGTCTCAGTCGGGATCGTCATCCTGATCCACCTCGTGATCGGCTATGCCTTCGTCACGGGGCTCAACCCCAACATCAAGTCGGCGATCCAGGACAAGCTCGACGTGTTCGACGTCCTGCCGCCGCCGCCGCCGCCGCCGCCCGAGCCGCCGCCGCCGCCGCCGCCGGACGCCCCCCCGCCTCCGCCTCAGCAGCAGCAGGTGGCCACCCCGCCGCGTCGCGTCGTGACCCCGACGCCGCCGCAGAACGTGGTGCCGCCCAGTCCGCCCGCGCCGACGGTGTTCCAGCAGCCAATCGCTCCGGCACCGGTCGGGCCGCCGATTCGCATACCGCCACCGCCGCCGCCGCCACCGCCTCCGCCGCCACCCCCACCTCCGGCTCCCAAGCAGGCGGCGAAGGGGGCCAGTTCGCCGCGTGGCGTGCCGACCAACGGTGACTATCCATCGTCTGCAGAACGGGCTGGTGAACAGGGCACGGTTCGGGTTCGGCTCGCGATCGGCGCGGGGGGCGATGTCACGGACTGTTCGGTGACCGGCTCCAGCGGATCCAGCGCCTTGGATTCAGCGACTTGTCGGATTTTCAAGAGCCGGACCCGATATCGTCCGGCTGAAGACTCAGCCGGCAACAAAGTCGCCTCCACGGTCAACACCGCCGTTCGGTGGGATATTCCCAAATGATCGCTTCGACGATCCACGCCATCCGCTTCAACGAACAAGTGTAAGGGACTCACACACATGCTCACTCTTCTCGCCACAGCACCCGTCGCCGCAGGGGACAACCCTTATGGCTTTTGGGAAGCCCTTTCGCAGGGCGGCGTGATCGCCTGGTCCGTGTTCGGGATCCTGGTCTTCATGTCCGTCGTCTCCTTCTACATCCTGTTCACCAAGCTGTTCGAGCAGCAGCGGATCCTGAGCCAGACGAAGGAGGTCCGCTCGTCCTTCTGGCGCAACAACTCGCTGAAGGAGGGTCGCTCGAAGCTGAAGGAGAACACGGCCTACCGCCAGATCGTCGACGACAGCATGCTGGCGATGGACCAGCACAACAGCCTGACCGACCCGGTGGAGGCCCACGACTGGCTGAACAGCTCGCTGGCGCGCAGTCAGGCGTCGATCAACTCGAAGCTGAACTCGGGCCTCGCCTTCTTGGCGACCGTGGGCGCGACCGCGCCGTTCATCGGCCTGTTCGGGACCGTCATCGGCATCTATCGCGCGCTGATCGCGATCGGTTCGTCGGGTCAGGCGTCGATCGACAAGGTCGCCGGTCCGGTGGGCGAGGCGCTCATCATGACCGCTCTCGGACTGGCCGTGGCCGTCCCAGCGGTGCTCGCCTACAACTGGCTCCAGCGCCGCAACAAGGCGATCGCGGAGGAGCTCGGTGCGTTCTCGAACGACGTGCACGGCTATCTGGTGTCGGACGGCTCGGTGAAGCCGGTCGTGGCGAGCGCCGGTGCGGCGCGCTCGACAACCACCGCCACGACGACCAAGACGACCACGACCGGCACGAAGCCGGTGACGGTCGGCACCACGGGCACGACGCCCGGTGCCACCGGCCCGAACACCACCGCCACGACGGCGGGCCAGACGGGCGGCGTGCAGACGCGCAAGTAAGGTCCGCAATCGGGGTACGGGCGGCGGGCCAACGGGTCCGCCGCCGCAGCCCGGCCCCGATGAAGGGGCCGGAACGACACAGAGGAACGACACACCCATGTCCATGACGGTCGGCGGCGACAACGTCGAAACATCCCCGATGTCGGACATCAACACCACGCCGCTGGTCGACGTGATGATGGTGCTCCTGATCATCTTTCTGATCACCGTTCCCGTCGTGGTGCAGACGGTGAAGCTCGAGCTGCCCGACGTGGCGGCGCTTCCCACGGTGACCAAGCCCGAGAATGTGAGCCTTTCTGTGCGCGCCAATCCGGCGACCGGCACCTGCGAAGTCTATTGGGGCCTGACGCCGGTGGACAACGTCGATCTGGAAGATCGCGGCGTCAAGGCGCTCGAGTCGGACATCGAGCGGCAGGGCGGGATCAACGCCGTCGGCCTGGAGCTGCCGGAGGCGCACATCCGCGCCGACGTGCGGACTCCGTGGCGGTGCATCGGCGGAGCGATCTACGCCATGCAGCGCGCCGGTTTCCCGAAGGTCGGCTTCATCTCCGAACCCGAGGCCGGATCGGTCAAGATCGAGCGCGCCTTCTAAGGCGCTGAACGAACGAACTCAGAGAGGACTGACACCATGGCAATCGCAGGCGGCCAAGAAGACGGCGAGCCGATGATGGACCTCAACACGACGCCGTTGATCGACGTCATGCTGGTTCTCCTCATCATGTTCATCATCACCATCCCGATCCAGACCCATGCGGTGAAGATCGATCTGCCGACACCGAGCGACCAGCCCCAAGACCTAGTCAAGCCGGACAAGAACCGGATCTTCATCGACGCCGGTTCGCAGATCTTCTGGAACGGCACGCCGATCAATCAGGCGGTCATGGTGCAGTTCCTGGAGCAGACGAAGCAGATGACGCCGGAGCCTCAGCTCGAGTTCGAGCCGCAGGCGGACGCACCCTACTCGACCGTCGACCAGGTCATGGCATCGATCAAGGCCTCCGGGGTTGGCAACATGGGTTTCGTCGGCAACGAGAATTACGCGCAGTTCGGTACCGCCGAGCGAAGCGCCGACGTCGGATCCGACGCGACACCCTGAGGTCAACGGGCGGGTCGCACCACCGATCCTGGAGGACAGTCGCCGTCGTCCCTCAGCGGTTGCCTTTCGAACGCTGAACTCCGGATCGGGTCGATTGCCGGCTTCATTGGGCGTGGTGCGGCCGGCTCGCCGTCACGCCGCCAGTCCGTCGAACTGCAACGCCGCCAGGCGCGCGTAAAGGCCGCCTCCGGTCGCCAACCGATCGTGCGAGCCCTCCTCCACGATTCGCCCGCCGTCCATCACCACGATGCGGTCGGCCGCGCGGACGGTGGCGAGGCGGTGAGCGATGACGATCGTCGTGCGGCTCTCCATCAATCGTTCGAGCGCGTCCTGCACCAGCCGCTCGCTCTCGGCGTCGAGCGCGGACGTCGCCTCGTCCAACAGCAACAGGGGCGCGTCGCGCAGCAACGCGCGCGCGATCGCGACCCGCTGGCGCTGCCCACCCGAAAGGCGCGCGCCGTCTTCTCCCAGGAACGTGTCGAGCCCGTCCGGCAGGTCGCGCAGGAAGCGCTCGGCGTTGGCGGCGCGCGCGGCCTCCCACAGCTCCCCGTCCGACGCGGTCCACCGGCCGTAGCGCAGATTGTCGCGCGCGGACGCGGCGAAGATCACCGTCTCCTGCGGCACCACCGCCAGGCGGGACCGCACGGCCGCCGGATCGGCCCGGGTCAGCGGCACACCGTCCAGGCGGAGCTCTCCCGAGGTGGGATCGTAGAAGCGCTGGGCGAGCTGGAACAGGGTCGACTTGCCCGCACCCGACGGCCCCACGACCGCCACCGTCTCGCCGGCCCGGACCGCCAACGTGAAGTCCGCGAGCGCCGCCGTGTCCGGCCGGCTCGGGTAGCGAAAGGTGACCTGATCGAAGGTGAGCGCGCCGCCCGCCGGCTCCGGCAGCGGCATCGGACTGGCGGGCACCGCGATCGGCGAGCGCGCCTGCAACAGCTCGGCCAGCCGCTCCGCCGCGCCGGCCCCGCGCACCAGGTCGCCATAGACCTCCGTCAGCGCGCCGAACGCGCCGGCCACCAGCCCGCCGGTCAACACGAAGGCGGCGATCGTGCCGCCGGACAACCGACCCTCGGCCACGTCGATCGCCCCCTGCCACATCAGCAGCGTGATGGCGGAGAACAGCAGGCCGATGACGATCGCGGTCATCAGCGCGCGCAAGCCGAAGCGTCGGCGCGCGGTGGCGAAAGTGCTCTCCACCGCGCCGGCGAAGCGTTCCGCCTCGCGCGTTTCCTGCCCAAAGGCCTGGACGATCCGCATGGCACCCAGCGTCTCCGCCACCATCGCGCCGACATCGGCGACCCGGTCCTGACTGGCGCGGGAGACGACTTGCAACCGCCGGCCGATGAACACGATCGGCAGGATGACGACGGGGATGCCGATCAACAGCGCGCCGGTCAGCTTCGGGCTCAGGTAGAACAGGTAGGCGACGCCGCCCAGGCCCATCACCAGATTGCGCAGCGCCACCGACACGGTGGTGCCCACCACCTGTTCGATCACCGCCGTGTCGCTGGTCATGCGGCTGGCGATCTCCGACGGGCGGTTCTCCTCGAAGAAGGAGGGGGAGAGGGTGAGCAGGTTGGCCTGCACCGCGCGGCGGAAGTCGGCGACCGTGCGCTCGCCCAGCCAGGACACGAAGTAGAAGCGGCCGGCGGTGGCGATGGCCAGCACGACGACGATCATCAGCAGGTAACGGAAATAGCGCCCGATGTCCTCGCCGCCCGCCACCGCCCCCGAAAAGCCCCGGTCGATGACGAGCTTGAACCCGGCCGGGATCGCCAGCGTCGCGGCGGCCGCCACCGTGAGCGCGAGCATCGCGATCGCGATCTGCAGGGGATAGGCGGTGGCGAATCCCCAGACGACCCTCAGGCTGCCGAGCGCGCGTTTGGGCGGAGCGGGAGGGGCTTCGGGCACGAGCTGCGCCCTACACGCCGCCCGGTGAGCGCTCAATGGCGGCGGCGCTCATGGTGCATTGCACAACGCGGGCCGTCCCCGCATAGGACCGACCATGCTTTACACGATCAACGAGATGCAGCGGCAATGGCTCGGCGGCGCGAGCCTGCTCGCCGGGGCGACCGCGCGCGCCATGCAGAGCCCGCTCAATCCCTGGGCTCGGTTCGGCGCGCTGCCGGTGATGGCGCACGCGCTCGACGTGTTCGCTCACTCCACCGAGACTCGGGGCAAGCCCGCCTTCGGGCTCGACACGACGGAGATCGATGGGGCGACGGTCGCGGTCACCGAGGAGATCGTCGATCGCAAACCCTTTGGCCAGCTCAAGCGCTTCGTGCGCGAGGGGCGGGAGGGTGATCCCAAACTCTTGATCGTGGCCCCGATGTCGGGCCACTTCGCCACCCTGCTGCGCGGCACGGTGGAGCGGATGCTGCCGGGCCACGACGTCCACATCACCGACTGGCGTGACGCGAAGAACGTGTCGCTCAAGGAGGGCGGCTTCGATCTCGACGACTACATCGACTATGTGATCGGCTGGCTGGAGGTCATGGGGCCGGGCGCGCATGTGCTGGCGGTGTGCCAGCCGTCGGTGCCGGTCTATGCCGCCGTGGCACTCATGAACGCGGACGGTCACCCGGCGACGCCGGCGACGCTCACGCTCATGGGCGGCCCGATCGACACGCGCGAGGCTCCGACGGCGGTGAACCTGACCGCGCAGAACCGGCCGTTCAGTTGGTTCGAACAGACCGTGATCGCGACTGTGCCCTCCGGTTTTGCGGGCGCGGGGCGCAAGGTCTATCCGGGCTTTCTTCAGCTTGCGGGGTTCATGTCGATGAACCTCGGCAATCACCTGACCAGCCATTGGGAGATGTTCAAGCATCTGGTGGCCGGCGACGAGAGCGGCGCTGACCTGAAGAAGAGTTTTTACGACGAATACCGCTCGGTCGCGGACATGGCGGCCGAGTTCTACTTGCAGACGATCGACGTGGTTTTTCAGCGCCACGCGCTCCCCAAAGGCGAGATGATGCACCGGGGCCGTCGCGTCGATCCTGGCGCGATCACGAAGACCGCGTTGCTGGCGGTCGAGGGCGAGCGCGATGACATTTCCGGTCTGGGCCAGACCAAGGCGGCGCTGACGATCGCCACCGGGCTGCCGGATGAGAAGAAGCGCTATTTGATGGCCGAGGGCGCCGGGCACTACGGCATCTTCAACGGATCGAGATGGCGCGACCGCACCGCGCCCGAGGTGGAGGGGTTCATCCGGGAGTTTGGGGGGTAGGCTATCCGGACGGCAAAAGCCCGTTTCCTAAAATCGGTTCGCCCTGAGCTTGTCGAAGGGCCGTCCTTCTTCTGATCCGGATCCCGAGGAAGAAGCGCAGGGGTTCGACAAGCTCAGCCCGAACGGTGTTGTAGGAGCCAATCCGTTCGACGTCCGCCCTTGCCACCGCCGCTCCCCTGACCGACACTCCGGCGCAGACCACCGGAGACCAACCTTGCTCACCACGACGCTCACCACTCGCCGACAAGCCCTCGCCGCGCTGGGCACCACCACCGCGCTCGCCGCCTGCGCGCCGACGATCCGCAAGTGGGACGGTGCCGCACCCGGCTCGACCCCGGCGGCGACGCTGGACGGCATGGCCGAGGCCATCCTGCTCACCTATCCGGAGGCGGCCACGTCGCTGGGGCTGGACGACGGTCGCCGCGCAGCGCTGAAGAGCCAGCTCGCCGACCGCTCGCTGACGGGCCGCGCGGCGATGGCGGACGCGGCGCGGCGGCGGCTGAGCGTGCTGGAGGGGACGACGGACGCGGCCGGCTCGCTCGACGTGGCCGTCACCCGCGCGGCGCACGAGCTGGCGGTGGCGGGCTACGCCTTCCCATACGGCGACGTGGCGGTGCTCGACCCGAACAACAACTACCGCAACTCGCCCTATGTGGTGGCGCAGAATGTCGGTGCGTTCGTGGACATTCCCGACCTGCTCGATTCCAAGCACAAGGTCGAGCGACCGGCCGACGCCGACGCCTGGCTGCTGCGTCTTCAGGCCTACGCCCGCCAGTTGACTTCGGAGACCGAGCGGATGCGCCACGCGGCCGAACTTGGCGTGACGCTGCCGTCCTTCCTTGCCGACAAGGCGATCAAGCAGCAGGCGGGCGCGCTCGCCCGGCCGGACGCGGACTGGACGATCGTGTCCTCGCTCGCCGCCAAGGCGCGCGCGGCGGGGCTGGACGGGCGCTATGCCGAGCGCGCGGTGGCGCTGGTGCGCGATCAGGTGCGGCCCGCGTTGGCCGGGCAGCTGGCCGAACTGCAGCGGCTCCGGACGGGCGCGCGCGACACGCCGGGCGTGTGGGCGCTGCCCCAGGGGGAGGCGTGGTACGACTGGGCCTTGCGCGCGGCGACCACCACGAACCTCACGCCCAAGGAAATCCACCAGCGCGGGCTGGACGAGCTGGCGGAGCTGCACGGGCGCATGGACCCGATCCTGAAGGCGCAAGGGATGACCCAGGGCACGGTCGGCGCGCGGATGGCGGCGCTGACGGCGGACAAGCGGTTCCTGTATCCGAACACGGACGCGGGCCGTGCCGAGCTGCTGTCTTACATCAACGGCCGGGTGGCCGACGTGCGCGCTCGGCTGCCGCGTGCGTTCGGCACGCCGGTCAAGGGCAATCTGGTGGTCAAGCGCGTGCCGCCGGAGATCGAGGCCGGCGCGCCCGGAGGCTACGCTGCGGCGGGTGCCATCGACGGGTCGACGCCGGGCAATTACTACATCAACCTGCGCGACACGGCGAACTGGCCGCGCTGGAGCCTGCCGACGCTCTCCTATCACGAGGGCATTCCCGGCCACATCTGGCAGGGCGAATACACATACCGGCTGCCGCTGATCCGCACGTTGGTGGCGTTCAACGCCTATTCGGAGGGTTGGGCGCTCTACGCCGAGCAGTTGGCGGATGAGCTGGGGGTGTATGACGACGATCCGTTCGGGCGGCTGGGCTACCTCCAGTCGCTGGCGTTCCGGGCGGCGCGGCTGGTGGTGGACACCGGCCTGCATGACCTGCGCTGGAGCCGGGAGAAGGCGATCCGGGTGTTCGTGGAGGCGGACGGCTCCACCGAGGATGATTTGGCGAGCGAAGTCGACCGCTATTGCGCGTGGCCGGGTCAGGCGTGTGGCTACAAGATCGGGCACTCCGAGATTGTGCGGCTGCGGGCGGCAGCGCAGACGGCGCTGGGGGAGCGCTATGACTTGCGAAAGTTCGATGATGCCGTGGTGGAGACGGGCGCGGTGCCGATCACGCTCTTGGAGCGGGTGGTGCGGGAGCGGGTGATTGGGTCTTAGAGGCCGTTTCGAAAAGGGTTGAGTGGCCGGGGCTGCTGTGATTCCGGGGGTTTGCAGACAACCCGGAGACAGCCATGT
>JAABUN010005559.1_pt1 | contig 15496 bp, 21 predicted proteins | sample 5559311 | NCBI WGS metagenome assembly JAABUN01 (sample SAMN10711877, study PRJNA513370) | rock metagenome | isolation source: Antarctica rocks | place: Antarctica: Victoria Land, Siegfried Peak sud | reverse complement strand
GATCAGCCCGAGGCCGGTGAGGATCGGGATCGCCCACCACACCGAGAAGAAGCGACCGCCCAGTCGCACGTGCACCCGGGTGAGCAGCATCCGGGGATGGGCTCGCTCGTCGTCGAGCAGCGCCGTGCGAAGGTACTCGTCCTGGAGCTCCGCCTCGTTCCGGGGCGACGTACGACCGTCTGCTGGAGTTTCCTCGCTCACCCGCCTGCTTCCTCGCGCTTCACGATGTGCCCTTCGCTGTCGAAGTAGAAGACAATCGTCGGCACGTCGAAGTGCGAGCGCACCTTCTCGGCCATCCCGTGCTCACGCCGGTTGTCGTGCTCGCTGCCGGGAACGTGGAGCCTGAGCACGATCAGGTCAGCATCGAACCGAGCGAGCGCATCGGCGATCGCGGTGACCTGGTTCTCGGCCCCCACCTCCCCGTGAGGCTTCAGGCCTCCCGAGCGCATATGGTCGAAGACCGTCCGCAGACGCTCGTCCGCCGACACGAGTGCGCTGTCCCTGTCGTCGCACAGCCACTGCATCCAGGTGGTCAACGTCGGAGCGACGACGTAGATCTCCTCTGCCTCGTCGATGAGCGGCCGGATCGCTTCGGGGACCTCGTTGGCCTCGGCGAGGTCCTCGCTGGTCAGGACAAGCACACGCTGCGCCATCAGGGCTGCTCCTTCGGTAGGCCGCGCCGCAGAACGTCTGCGAGAACGACGGCGTCGCTGTGCTCGGTGTCGCGGGCGGAGTAGACGAGGGTGAGCGTGCCCTCCCGTGCTCGTCGCCGGAGCTCCGTGAGGCGCGGACGTTCGCGTCGTAGCTCTTCGATGTAACGGCGACGGAATTCCTCGAAGCGGCTCGGCTCGTGCCCGAACCACTGCCTCAGCTCCGTGCTCGGCGGCAGCTCGCGCTCCCATTCGTCGAGCTTGGCACGCTCGCGCGAGACCCCGCGTGGCCAGAGGCGGTCGATCAGGACGCGATAGCCGTCCGACGTCGCGGCAGGTTCGTAGGCGCGCTTCAGGCGGACGTCCACCGCAACTCCTCCACGGGGATCAGCACAGCGCCAGCTGCGCGTGGAGCTTCGCGCGGGCGTCATGCAGGGTCTTGTAGATCGCCCCGGGGGTCGTCTCGAGATCGGCCGCGAGCGCACGGGGAGAGACGCCCTTGACCGTGATCGCGATCAGCACGGTGCGTTGGCGCCGCGTCAGCTTCTCGACGATCAGGGCGCTGACGGTATCCATCAGCTCCCGGGCTTCGGCGCGCTCGTGCGGAGTGGGCCCTGGGTCGGACGGCTCGGGTGCAGAATCGGGGGCGCGCCACGCCAGGCGATCGCGCCCCATACGTCGGCGGATGCTGACCGGCGCCTCGAGCTGGGCGAACGTCCGCGCCCAGGTCCAGAACTGACTGTCGCCCCGGTAGTCGTCCAGCTTGCGCAACACCGCCAGCAGCGAGTCGTTCGCGGCCTGCACGGCGAGATCGTGGAGGTCGCTCCCGGGGAACCCATGCAGGCTTCCGGCGCGTCGGCGGATGTGGAACAGCGCCTCGCGCCGCAGGCGCTCGTGGAGCTCTTCGATCGCGTCACGGCGCACCGGGCCGACGGCGTGCAGCCGATCCATCCACGCCCGCGACTCGACATCCAGCGATCGCCCCGGCGCCACCTGGCCGCGCGCTCGCAGTGCGGAAAATCCCTGTTCCACGCCCAATCCTGCGTCATGCGCAGCCGGACGGGCGGCTACCAGACGATCGAGCATCCGAACGGCTCCGTGTGATCCACAGCAACCGCGCGACCGTCGGCGAGCTCGGCGAGCGCGTTCTCGAGGTCGCGGCTGGAGACTGTGTTGCCGGTCCGCGAGTCATCGATCCGACCGCTGTAGACCAGCTTGAGGTCGTGGTCGAGGACGAAGGCATGCGGCGTGCAGATCGCTCCGTAGCTCTTGGCGACTTCGCAGCCGCGATCCTTTAGGTAGGGGAAGCTCCACCCCCGCTTGGCGGACCGAGCAACCATCTCCTGCAGCGTGTCGGACGGTGAGAGGTACGGGTTGTTGGAGTTGATCGCGACCAGCCGGACTCCATCTGAGCCCCACCGGCTCTGGAGAGCCTCGAGTCGGTCCTCGTAGGAGCGTGCCGTCGGGCAGCCATTGGCAGTGAAGACGACGATGGTGGCGCGAGCCCCCGCGAGCGAGAACAGCGAGTGACGCATGCCGTCCATCCCGAGCAGCCCCTCGAAGCTCAGCGCGGAGGCTCGCTCCTCGACCGCGGATGACGTCATCTCCTCCACCGGCTTTCAGGACGAGAACTTGTCGGGAAACTGCTTGATGATTCCGGCGGCCAGCACATCGGAGACGGTCAGGATCTCGGTGAAGATCTGGTCGAACGCCTCCTGGTCGTCCTCCCAGCGCTGCTCCAGGCGGGCGGTTGCCTCGTCCTTGGTCAGCGCGAGGTGCTGGCTGAGCAGGTCTACGACGTCCTGCTCCGGCCAGTGGGGGTTAGCAGCGCTCAAGAACGCAGCAATGTCGCTGGCATTGTGATCCCAGCGCTTGTCGGCCTCTGCGAACTTCGTCTGATCCCCCGACTTGGCTGCCTCGATCAGGTCGACCGCGATGCCGATGTGCTGCTTGAGCAGGTCGGTCAGCGCCTTGCCGGCATCTTCGCCGTACAGCGGCACGATTGCGTTGCCGATGTCCTCCTGGTTCTTCATCAGCCTGCCCGCGACCGCCTGAGTATCTGGTGAGTTGGCGATCGCGGCGACCACGTACTCCCGAGTCCAGATCACGTGATCAGACCACAGCCGGCGCAGCGCCAGCCGCAGCGAGAGCGCGGCCGGGCCAGCCGGACCAGAGTCGCCATGTTCACGTCGAAAGCGGTCGAGGACCCTCTTCAGCAGCGGGGTCTGGCTCTGCTCACTACTCGACGATACGGACATTACGGCCTCCTTGAACGCGCGATGGATGATTGAGCGCCAGCGGACTTCGGATCACGCCGATCTTCGGGTCCACAGACGAAGACGGCCGTACCCGCGCCTCGTGACACAAACCACAAGAGCCTGCTTGTGATTGCACCAGGTGGGTGCCCGCGTCCCCAGGTTCCGCGAGGCAGGATCCCTATAGAGCTGCGGCCACCCCGTGGCCGGGCGTGGGCGTCGGAGTGGCCAGTGCTACAAGGCAGCCCGCCGTGTCCGGATCGTGCGGCTCGAAGCCGACCAGCTGTGCAGCGGGATCGAGGATGTCGAGCAGCCCCCGGGTCAGCCCGCGGTGCAGCGTGCAGACCACTTGCTGGTTCTCGTGCACCGCATCACGGTAGGGGCAGTTGTCCATGCGGTAGGTCACCTTGCCGCCGGCTGCCGGCTCTCGCCGCGGTTGAAAGCCCAGCGCGCTCATCGTGCTCAGCAGAGCCTCTTGGGCGTCGTGCCGCCCGGCGGGCGCCAGTTCCCGGCCGATCTGGCGGGCGCTGTTCTCCACCTCGGACAGATGGTCGGGCCTGGCGGCGATCGTTCGGATCAACCAGCGACCCAGATCGGCGTACGCCCGGGGCTGCTGCCCCCCGGGTGTGGCCTCCGGCGCGATCGCCCACACGTCACGTGGACGTCCCCGGGTCTGGCGCCGGCGCTGCCGGCTGACGAGCCCGGCGGCCTCCAGGCGCTCCAGGTGAAATCGTGCGCCATTCGGGTGCAGCGCCAAGCGCTCGGCGAGCTCTGGCGTCTCGACTGGGCGCTTGAGCTCCACCAGCACCGCGAACAGCCGCGACCGGGTGGGCTGGGCGAGGACGTCTTCAGGCTCAGAAGGGAGATCCACCCTCCCGTGAGTTTTGCACAGTCCGGCTGGAGAAACGGTTCCTGGCCTGGTAGCTTATTTCCAGTTGGCTTGGAAGAATGCATGGGATGGGTCTCAACCCGAGCCGATTCCCGAGACGCTGATCGAGGCGGTCGCTCGACGCCTGCGCGTTCTCGGGCAGCCCCTTCGCATTCGGATCGTCGAACACCTGGCCGCGCACGGCGACACCACGGTCCAGACGCTCGCCGACCAGCTCGCGGTAGGTCAGCAACACATGTCCTGGCATCTTGGTGTCCTTTACCGCGCGGGGATCCTCGCCAGGCGCCCGGACGGCCGACGGGTCTGGTACAGCCTTCCCGACAGCGCGGCATGCTCGCTGATCGAGGCCGCTTCGCGGCTTCGTGGCGGCCCCGCTACGTGCTGCGCACCCGGCGGCCAGGCCTCATGACCGGAACCCACCTCGGAACCGTCGGCCTGCTCGTCGTCTTCCCCGTCCTCGCGGCCATCGCCGGAGCGGTCCTCGCCGCGTTTCGCCCACCGGCGCCCCGGCTGACCAGCGGGGTACAGCACTTCGCCGCCGGCGCGATGCTCGCTGCGATCGCGCTCGATGTACTGCCCGCTCAGCAGCAGCAGGGTCACCTCGGCATTGCGACCGCCGGGTTCGCCCTCGGCGCCGGGACCCTGCTCGGCCTGCGCCAGCTGGAGACGCACGGCGGCGCCGGGGCGCACGATCGCCAGGCGGAGGGGCTTCCCATCGGCTTGCTCGTCGCGATCGGGGTCGATCTGCTCACGGACGGGATCCTGGTCGGACTCAGCGTCGCCACCCTCCACCCAGGGCGTGGTGCTGACCATCGCCCTGACCCTGGTGGTCGTCCCGCTGGCGCTGTCGGTGAGCGCGGAGCTCTCCAACCGGGGCGCGGGCGCCGTCAAGGCGGCACTGATCCCGCCGCTGCTGTCTCTCGCCCTGGTCGCCGGCGCCGTCGGCGCGGTCCTCCTGCTCGGCTCTGCCCCCGCAGCGGTGCTCGCCGGCGTGCTCGCCTTCGGCCTCGCCGCGCTGCTGTTCCTGGTCGCCGAAGAACTACTCGTCGAGGCCCACGAAACCACCGACACGCCGCTCCTGGCCGCCATGTTCTTTGTCGGCTTCTTTGCCCTGTACATCCTGGACGCCAGCCAGTAGCAGCTAACAAGTGTCCCGGCGACCTTCTCCCGTCTCGTCCGCTGCCCCGGTCTCGCTCGCCAGCTGCGCGTCGGTGGCAAGATGGCCGCCTTCGTTCAGCCAGCGCTCGACGGCGACCCTGTCGCGTGGTCGGACAGTGCGTGCATGCTCGGCTCTGCGGCTGGCGACATCATCGTCGGCGTCCGTGCCGGCCGGGCGCCCCTCGTCGGTGCCAGACATCCACCAACCCCCTGCCGTCTCTGGATACACGCACCGGACGACAGGGAGAGTCGGCAAGGCCCTGACGAGCGACGGTCGATCTTGAGCGTACCCGCGCGGGCCGGCAGGGGATAGTCCGCGCTCGGCGTCGCGGGTCGGTCCTCAGCCGTCGCAGCGCCCATCGCGGCAGATCGCACCATGCAGTTCGGTGGTCAGCCGGGCGATCTCCCGCGTGAGGTCTGTGTTCCGGACGAGCAGCGTCAGATGTTGCTCGGCCATCACCCGCTCCTGGGTGACCACCTCGGTCAGGCGGGCCTCGAACGCCTCCGCGCGCTGCACCTCGGCGTCGCGGTGCGCCTCCAGCGCGGCGTCGCGGCGCTTGTCGCGCTCGGCCTGGCGCGTCTGCGCGAGCAGGATGAGCGGGGCCGCGTAGGCGGCCTGTGTCGAGAACGCGAGGTTGAGCAGGATGAACGGATACGGGTCCCAGCGGAAGCTGAACGCGGCGGCGTTGACCACGATCCACAGCGCGACGAGGACCGACTGCGCGATGATGAAGCGCGGCGTCCCGAAGAAGCGGGCGAAGCGCTCCGCGAGGACGCCGAAGCGATCGTTGCCGAAGGCACCATGGTGGACGAAGCGATGGGGCGAGGGGGACGCCACGGCACCTCCTGTTCTGGGCAAGCGCGTTTGCGCGGGGCCGGAGTATGGCGACCCGCAGCCCCGTCGCCCGGGGCGCGCCCGATGCCCGACCCGTCGCCCGCGTACACGCTGAGGCTCCGCCGCTTCGACCCGGAGTCGGGCGAAGCGCCCTACTGGCAGGAGTTCGAGGTCGCGCTGGAGGGTCACCGTTCCGTGCTCGACGGGATCCTCAAGCTGCGCGACGAGATCGACGGCTCGATCGGGATCCGCTGCTCCTGCCGCGCCGCGATCTGCGGGTCCTGCGGCGCCACATCCAGCAGTGGGTGCAGTCGTAGATGCCGTGCGGGTCCTCGGCGAGGTCCTTGAGGCGCTCGTACTGCTGGGCGTCGCGCGGGTCGCCGACGAAGCATCGACGCCTGCCCCAAGGACGTGGCGCCGATGAGCCAGATCATGCGCTTGCGGCGGATGGCCGGCTCTGACCACCACATCGAGGACCGCAACAACGGGCACCGCCATGAGCACGCCTTCGTGGACAACATCCGCTCGAACGGGCTGCTGCACGAGGCCGACCTGCTGCCCGACTACTACGGCGGCAAGTTCGACCCACGGGCCGTACCCGTCCTCATCGAGTCGCTGCCGATCGTCGCGCGCGCGCTCATCCGCCGCAAGATGACCCCGGGCAAGGCGCTCCTGCACCCGCACCGCAAGCAGTACAAGAGGTTGAAGGACTACTTCGACAAGGTCGACGCGCGCACCGAGCGCCTCGAGCTCAACCTCTACATCAGCGGGTACGACGGCGAGGAGCCCGCGCAGAACGCCGGCAACGGCCCGGCGATGGTCGCCACCGGCACCAGCGGCGTGGGCGCTCCCCCGCCCCCGCGTGAGGGTCGCGTACTGGCCGGGCTGCGTGAGCCGGGGGTTCACCCCGGAGCTGCACGGTTCGATGGCGAAGGTCGCGCCGCTGCTCGACCTCGAGCTGATCGAGCTCGACCGCGCCGCGTGCTGCGGCGCCGGCGTGATCGCCGAGCACAACCAGGAGCTCGCCGACACGCTCAACGCGCGGACGTTCGCGCTGGCGCAGCTGACCGACGGCGAGCTGATGATGAACATCTGCTCGACCTGCCAGGGCGCTCAGACCGAGTGCCAGGCGCGCCTGGACGCCAACGCCGACTACCGGGCAGAGGTCAACCGTTCGCTGGCGGACGAGGGGCTGGCCTACGAGCACGGCCTGACCAACAAGAACTTCCTCTGGCTGCTGGTCGAGGAGATCGGCCTGCCCGCGCTGCAGGCGAGGGTCAGCCGCCCGCTCACCGACCTCAAGATCGGCCCGTTCTACGGCTGCTACATCGTGCGCCCGATGGACCAGCTGGGTATCGACGACGACCACCCGCGCCACCGCTACCTGCACTGGGTGATCGAGGCGCTCGGCGGCACCGTCGTCGACTACGCCGGCGTCTACAAGTGCTGCGGCTTTCCGATCATCACGATGAACCAGGAGAACTCGCTGCGCCAGGCCGGGCGCCACCTCGGCGACGCGCTCGACGCCCACGCCGACTGCATGGTCACGCCCTGCCCGCTGTGCCACCTCAACCTCGACCTCCAGCAGCCCCTCGCCGAGAAGGTCGTCGGCCGCGAGCTCGCCATGCCGGTGCTGCACCTCCCCCAGCTCGTCGGGCTCGCGCTCGGGCTCTCGCCTGAGCAGCTCGGCATGGGCAAGCACATCGTGCGCCCGGCCTCGGTGATCGACTGGACGACGACGGTGGTCGGCGCCAGCACGGGGTGAATCAGCCGCGCACGACTCCGGCGGCGCGGCGCACCGGCGCCGCGGACACGACCGCCCAGACGGCGAGCGCGACCCAGACCCAGACGCGGGCGAAATCGCCGATCGCGGGGGTGCTCGTGACGGCGCCGACGACGAAGCTGCAGGCGGCGTACATGCCGACCGGGAAGACCGTCGACCAGCGCCGCACGTCGTAGCGCAACCGGGGGCGGAGCGCTTCGGCGACGAGCAGGATCGGCAGCCAGAGCATGGTGAGCACCCACAGGGCGAGCGAGACGCCCTTCAACAGCCCGTGGATCGAGCCCAGGATGTCGAGGCCCTCGGTCGCAGAGGTGATCTGTCCGGCGGCGACGGTCGAGATCGCCAGCGCGCCGCCGGTCACCCAGTGGTCGCCGTGGGCGACCAGGAGCTGGCGCCGGTCGAAGTGGCTCAGGACGAGCAGGTAGAAGGCGAGGCCGAGGCAGAACGGGACGAGCGACACCGCGAGCAGCCACCGGCTGTACTCGCCGAGCGCGAGCGCGGCGGCGAGCACCGCGAGCGATTCGGTCGACACGGTCAGCATGAACGAGACTCCGACCGTCGGGACCTGCCAGTGCCGCAGCACCTGCGGGAGCAGTCCGACCCAGATCGCGAGCGCGATCACGAGCAGCGCGCCGGCCGCCCAGTCGGCGCCCAGCAGCGCCAGCCGCGTGCCGAGCACGGCGGTGCCGGCGACGGCGGTCAGGGCAGCCGGGCTGCGGACGTCACGCCGGAAGCGGCGGTGGTCGCGGGCGGCGCGGGCTCCGAGCAGCACGGCGAGCGCGAGCCACGCGGCGAGGGCGAGGACGAGCAGGATGCGCGAGAGCGTCTCGTGACCGTCGAGCGCGAGCGCGACGGAGACGATGCCGGTGCCCATGACGACGGCGCCCGACGCGGGCGGTACCGCGGCGAGGATCCGCGCGAACGCGCCCGGGGCAGGGCGCAGGCGGGGCATCAGCCTGCCGGTGAGTAGCGCCGCCGGTTACCCGGCCGCCGCGAGCGCGCGGTCCATCTCCGCCGCGGGCGCCGCGAGCACCCGGCCGTGACCCACCGCGAGGCGCGCCGGATCCAGCGCCCGGAGCGCGTGACCCGTCGCCAGGGCGGTGGGCCGGTGCCAGGTCGCCACTCCCGGAAATGGGAAGGGGAACGTGATCTCGGAGCTGACCGACGTACCGCCGAGCGTGGCGAAGGCGTCAGCGGCGATGAGCGTCCGGTCGCGCGTGTCGAGCAGGGCGATCTGGCCCGGCGTGTGGCCGGGGGCGGCGACCACCTCGAGCGAGCCCACCCGGTCGCCCGGCGCGAGCTCACGCTCGGGCCGGCGGTCGAGCTTCACCATCCCCTTCGGCTTCGCGTCGGGCTCCCCCGGCTCCATCCCCTTGTCCCCGCGCAGGAACCGGGCCTCGCGCGCTCCGAACAGCACCTCGACTCCCGGCAGCTTCCCGGCCAGGGCCTCGAGCGACCCCGCGTGGTCGGAGTGCCCGTGCGTGAGCACGATCCGCTTGATCTCCCCACCCGCGTCCCGCGCGGCGGCGAGGTACCCGGCCGCCCCGCCCGGGATCCCCGTGTCCACGAGGGTGAAGCCGTCGTCCTCGCGGACGAGATAGGCGTTGACCGCCTTGAGCCGGGTGAGCTGGATGAGGTGGGAGCCGTGGTGCTCGACGCGCATTTGCCCGGGAGCCTGCCACAGTCGTCCCGATGTCCCGTCTCTCCCCCTGTGTCGACCCCGCGTCCGCGCTCAGGCGGCGGGCTCGCCGTCCACCTCGATCGTCAGGTCGTCGTGGAGGAAGCAGACATGCCGGCCGGCCTTCACCGCGTCCTCGAGCGGCTCCGCGTAAGACCACGCCGCGTCCTGGATTCCCGCCACCGTCCAGTACGAGGCGTCGCCCTTGTACGGGCAGTGCGAGCTCGTGTCGCTCGGCATGAGCCCGGCCCGCACGTCCTCCCGCGGGAGGTAGTACCGATTGGGCAGGCCGGTCTCGGAGAGGAGCTTCGGGCGGATGGAGTCGGCGACGACCTCGTCGCCCGCCCGCACCACCACGTGCCGTGTCGAGTCGCGCACGTCGACCCGGTGGTAGGGGTCGCGCAGGTGGCCGTGGACGCGCTCGTCCTCGTCCCACCACTCGTCGAAGCGATCCCAGTAGGGGCCGACCAGGCCGCGCAGCCACGCCGCCGGCTCCAGCGGCTCGGGGTAGTGCCAGAGCGCGTTCTCCGCGACCCGGTCGCCCACCCGGATCGAGCGGTAGGCCGCGTCGCCCTTGAACGGGCAGTGGGTCCTCTGGTCCGTCAACTCGAGGAACTCGGCGCGGACGTCCTCCTCGGGCACGTAGAGCTGGGGCAGGATGTTGCTCTCGTGCAGGAGCATCCCGCGGCGGGAGTCGAGCACGGTCTCCCCCGCGATCACCGCGCGCACCCGGCGCGGGAAGGGGGTGAGCAGGAGCTTGTGCGGCGGCCCGTCCACGGAGTAGTTCGCCTCGCGGGGCGGGTACGTGGAGAGCGGACCGTGATCGAGCGTGAGGGTCATCGTGGGGGTGGGGATACCCATCTCGTGCCCGCCGCCCTCACCCCCGGGCGACCGCTGGCTTAGAGCAGCTTGTCCAGCCGGATGGGCAGGTCGCGCACGCGCTTGCCCGTCGCGTGGTGGACGGCGTTCGCGACCGCGGCCGCACCGCCGACGATCCCGATCTCCCCGATCCCCTTCGACCCCATCGGGTTGAGGTGATCGTCCTCCTCCTCGATCCACGTCGCCTCGATGTCGCCGATGTCCGCGCAGGCGGCGACGTGGTACTGGGCGAGATCGTGGTTGAGGTAGTCACCGAACTCGAGGTCGAGCGTGCTCTCCTCATGCAGGGCCATGGAGATGCCCATGGTCATCCCGCCGATGAACTGCGAGCGGGCGGTACGGGGGTTGATGATCCGGCCCACGGCGAACACCCCGAGCATCCGGGGGACGCGGACCTCACCGGTGACCGCGTCAACGCGGGCCTCGACGAACTGCGCGCCGAACGCGTGGCGGGCGAGGTCCTCCTGCTGCTCGAGCTCGTCCTCCGTGCTCGCCGTGACCTCGGGCTCGTCCCCCGCGGCGAGCGCCCGGCACGCCTTGTGCACGGCCGTGCCCCAGGAGGCGGTGCCCATCGAGCCGCCGGCCACGCCGGCCTTGGGCAGCGCGGAGTCCCCGATCTCCATCGTCACCTGCGCGACCGGCACCCCCAGGGCGTCGGCGGCGATCTGCGTGAGCACCGTCCGCGCGCCCGTGCCGATGTCGGCGGCGCCGATGGCGACCGTGAAGCTCCCGTCGGCGTTCGCGCGCGCCCGCGCGGACGCGGGACTGCGGTAGGCGGGGTACGTCGAGGCCGCGACGCCGGTGCCCACGAGCCAGCGGCCCTCGCGCCGCACGCCGGGGCGCGGGTCGCGGTCGGCCCAGCCGAAGCGCTCCGCCCCTCCGCGCAGGCAGGCCACCAGATTGCGCGAGGAGAACGGCGTCCCGCTCTCGGGGTCCGCGTCCGGCTCGTTGCGCACCCGCAGCTCGATCGGGTCGAGTCCCGCGGCGATGGCGAGCTCGTCCATCGCGGACTCGAGCGCGTACATCCCCGGGCACTCGCCGGGAGCGCGCATCCAGGAGGGCGTGGGGACGTCGAGGGCGGCCAGGCGATGCGTCGTCCGCCGGTTCGGCGCGGCGTACATCACCCGCGTCACCACGGCGGTCTGCTCGGCGAACTCCCGCACGGTCGAGGTCTGCTCGACGACCTCGTGGGCGATGGCCGTGAGCTTCCCGTGCTCGTCGGCTCCGAGCCGCACCCGCTGGATCGTCGGAGTCCGGTAGCCCGTGAGCGACCACATCTGCTGGCGGGTCACCGCGATCTTCACGGGGCGCTCCACCGCCTGCGCGGCCAGCGCGGCGAGGACGACCTGGGGCCGGGGCGTCCCCTTCGAGCCGAACCCACCGCCCACGTGGGGAGAGATGACCCGGACCCGCTCGGGCGGGAGGTCGAAGACCTTCGCCACCGCGTCGCGGGTCGACGGCGCGCCCTGGGTCGAGTCGTGGAGGACGAGGTCGCCGCCCTCCCACTCCGCGAGCGTCGCGTGCGGCTCCAGCGGGTTGTTGTGGAAGGCCGGGGTGACGTAGGTGTGGTCGGCCACCACGGACGCGCCGGCGAGCCCGGCGTCGACATCGCCGATCTCCGAGTCGGCCGGGAACGCGGGGTTGACCTTCTCGGGCCGGTAGAGCCCGGGGTGATCGGGGCGGAGCTCCACGTCGTGGGCGTCGGCGGCGTAATCGATCTCCACGAGCCCGGCGGCCGTACGCGCCGCCTCGAGGCTCTCGGCCACCGCGACGGCGACGATCTGGCCGCGGTAGGCGACCGCGGGCGACTGGAGGACGGCGAGCTCGGCGTCGTCCACCGGGGTGAGCTTCGGCGCGTTCTCGTGGGAGAGGACGGCGACCACCCCCGGGTGCGCCAGGGCGGCGGTTGCGTCGACGCCGCGCACCTCCCCCTTGGCCACACGGGCCTGGACGATCCAACCGTAGGTGACGCCGTCGGCGGGATTCTCGTAGGCGTAGCGGGCGGCGCCCGTGACCTTGTCGCGTGACTCGATGCGCGCGAGCGGGGCGCCGATCGCCTGGGTGACCGTGGTGGCCATGATCAGTTCAGCTCCTGGAGGGTGCGGACGAGCACGTCGCGCGCGAGCCCGACCTTGAACGCGTTGTCGCGCAGGGGTCGGGCCGCGGCGAGCTCTGCCTCCGCCGCGCCGCGGAAGGAGTCCTCCGTCGCCGGGCGGCCGAGGAGCATCCCCTCGGCGCGCTCGGCCCGCCAGGGGGCGTGGGCCACGCCGCCGAGCGCGATGCGGCAATCGCGCACGACGCCGTCGGCCACGTCGAGGGCGGCGGCGACCGAGACCACGGCGAAGGCGTAGGAGGCGCGGTCACGCACCTTCTCGTAGCGCGAGTGGGCAGCGACCGGCAGGGGCGCCAGCTCCACCGCGGTGATGAGCTCGCCGGGCTCGAGCACGGTGTCCCGGTGGGGGTCGTCGCCCGGAAGGCGATGCAGCCCGGGCATGGGGATGGTCCGACGTGAGCCGCCCGGGGCCGTGGTCTGCACCTGGGCTCCGAGGGCTGCCATCGCCACGGCCATGTCGGAGGGATGGGTGGCGACGCAGTGCTCGGACCACCCGAGGATCGCGAGGTTGCGGTGCTCGCCCTCGCGGGCCGGGCAGCCGCTGCCGGGCTCCCGCTTGTGGCACGGCTTGGAGACGTCCTGGAAGTAGGCGCAGCGGGTGCGCTGGAGCAGGTTGCCGCCCACCGTGGCCATGTTGCGGAGCTGTCCCGAGGCACCCGCGAGCAGCGCCTGGGCGAGGACCGGATAGCGCGCGCGAACGGCTGGGTGGGCGGCGAGGTCGGCGTTGCGCGCCGCGGCGCCGATGAGCAGGCCGCCGTCGGCGGTCTCCTCGACCGCGCTCGAGAGGCGCGACACGTCGATCAGCCCGGTCGGCGTCTCCACCCCGAGCTTCATGAGGTCGACGAGGTTCGTGCCGCCGCCGAGGTACTTCGCACCCGTCTCGGCGTCCGCGAGCAGGGCGAGTGCGCTCTGCGCGTCGTCGGCGCGGGCGTAGGCGAAGGGCCTCATCGCGCCACCTCGGCCACCGCGGGGACGATGTTCACGTAGGCGCCGCAGCGGCAGAGGTTGCCGCTCATGCCCTCGCGGATCGTGTCGTCCTCGAGGGTCAGCCCCTCGGCCTCGGCCTCGTCGATGAGCCCGACGGCCGAGCAGATCTGGCCCGGGGTGCAGTAGCCGCACTGGAAGGCGTCGTGGGCGACGAACGCGGCCTGCACGGGATGGAGCTCCTCGCCGTCGGCGAGGCCCTCGATCGTCGTCAGCACCGAGCCCTCGAGCGTCACCGCGAGCACGAGGCAGGCGTTCACGCGGCGCCCGTCGAGCAGGACGGTGCAGGCGCCGCACTGACCGTGGTCGCAGCCCTTCTTCGCGCCGGTGAGGTCGAGCTGCTCGCGGAGGACGTCGAGCAGCGAGGCCCGGGTGTCGACGGTGAGGCTGCGCTGCTCGCCGTTGACGGCGAGGGAGACGTCGATCTGGTGCACGGGAAGCGTCATCTGCGCCGCCGCGTACCCAGACCGGTCAGCGGTGGAACGGGGTCGGTCGCTGATCCGCCGCGGCGGAAGCGTTCCCGGCGGCGGCGCGGGAGCCGACCGCCTGGCCGCGGCCGCCGCTGCACGCGCGGACGCCCTGGCCGGCGAGCGGGCGGCGCTGCTGGCCGAGCGCGACACGCTGAGGACCGAGGCCGCCCCGCTGGCCGCCCGGCGCCGGCGCCTGGAGGCCGAGCACGACGAGCCTCCGGCCCGGGCCCCCTGCGCCGCGCGTCGCGCGAGAACCGACCCGGCGCGCCGCTCTGGCGCCTCGTCGACTTCCACGAGGGCGTCGCCGCCGAGATGCGGACGGCGCTCGAGGCGGGACTGGAGGCGATGGGGATCCTCGATGCGTGGGTGACGCCCGACGGGCGGGCATTTGACGCGCGTACCGAGGACGTCGTCCTCGTGGCCGGCAACCCGGCGCCGGGCACGCGAACGCTGGCCGACGCCCTGCGGCCCGTCGAGGGCGCAGGCGTCGGCGTGCCGCTGGTCGAGGGACTGCTGCGGCGGGTGGCCCTCGACGCGCCCGACAGTCCGTCCGGCGGGCCGGCAGCGGCCATCGACTCCCACGGTGGGTTTCGCCTGGGGCCGCAGGTCGCTCGCTCGACGCTCGCCGCCCAGCTCCTCGACGGCGACGCCCACGCGCTGGACCCCACCGAGCCGCTCGGCCGGATGGCCACCACCTTGCTGTCCTGGCGGACCGGCGACGGCGATCGGAGGCTGGACCCGATCCAGACCCGTGAGCTGTGGCTGGGCCATGGCGTCGAGGTCGATCCGCTGTCCTGCACCGTCCTGACCCTCGGCCTGGCACCGGCCGGCGAGACGCCGCTGCCCCGCGCGCTGCGCGCCCTGCGGGGTCAGTCCGTGGTCATCACCTACGGCCAGCTGCGAGGACAGACGCTGCCCTGGCCGCCCGGCGCCACGATCTTCACCAGCGAGAACCCCGTTGTGGTGCGTGCCGCCGAGCTGGCCCTGGGCACGTCGTGCCCCCCGCTGATCTGCACCCGCGGATGGCTCAACCGCCGTGCTGACCCTGCTCGACGGCCTCCATGCCGCGGGCGCGACGATCCAGCACCACGGAGACGAGGACCAGGCGGGAGTGAAGATCCTCGAGTACCTGACCGAGCGGGTGCGGGCCACCCGGTGGCGAGTGGAGGCGGCGACGGAGCCGGAGGAGCTCGTGCTGGGCGCACTGCTCGAGGATCTCAGGCGCGGTGGATGACGGTCGCTGTCCCCCCCTTACCAGATGACGTCGACGTCGTAGGCGGCGAACGCAGCGTCGGAGCCGACCAGCGGGAGGCCTTCCGCCTGCGCCTGCGCGACCAGCATGCGGTCGAACGGGTCGGCGTGGTGCACGGGCAGCCGCCCCGCGGCCAGCGCGTGACGCTCGGTAATCGCCAGCAGCTGGACGTCCGAGGCGAAGAGCGCGTCGAAGTAGGCGTCGGGGAGACGCAGCTTGCCGCGGCCCTGCTTGATCGCCAGCTCCCAGACCGAGGCGGCGCTGACGACGGCCCGAGTCCGCCGATCCTCGAGCAACCGCTGCACTCGGGTGCTCAACCTCCTGTCGTCCGTCGTCCACAGCAGCAGCGCCTGGGTGTCCAGCAGCGCCGCGGCCATCCTCTACTCGACGACCCCGAAGGCGCGCGCCTCCTCCTCGTTCAGCTCGTCGAAGTCCTCCGCGACTTCCACCTCGCCGGCGAACCGTCCCTTCAGGTCCGCGAAGGACAGGCCCCGAGGAGTCGGCGACAGCACCGCGACGGGCACATTGCCACGCCGGATCTCCACCTGCC
>JAABUN010005558.1_pt1 | contig 15497 bp, 13 predicted proteins | sample 5559311 | NCBI WGS metagenome assembly JAABUN01 (sample SAMN10711877, study PRJNA513370) | rock metagenome | isolation source: Antarctica rocks | place: Antarctica: Victoria Land, Siegfried Peak sud | reverse complement strand
ATCGTGCCCGCAGTGACCGAGGTCTTCAGCCCACAACCGGCGCACATCCACAGCCCGGCGGCGGTACGCCAGCTGTGCCCGTCGCCGCATCGCGGGCAGGAGAACCCGTTTGGCCAACGCAGCTTGGACAGGTACTCCACGCACGCCGCGTCATCGCGAAACCAGGACCGGAACTCCTGGTAGGTGCGGGGGTAGTCCCGTCCACCGACCGGGCGCGATTCTTCGGACACAATTCGAGGCTACTGCACTCAAGCAGAGATGCAGGACGTATGTTCGATTCCGGGCCGGCCGCAACACCCGAGGAGCGCATCTCCACCACGCCGTTCGGGAGTCTGACGACGGTGGAGCTGGCGGGGCTGGTCGCTCGACTGGCCTCGCTCAACGCCGAGGTCGCGGATGTGGAACGCATCACCCAGCTGGACTTTCTGGAGCGGCTCAAGGGCGCCGCGGCGGCGGCGCAGGCCCGGGTCAGCGTCGAGCTCGACAGCTCTCAGCGCGAGGTGCAAGCCAGGCAGGGTATGCCGGCCGAGCAGCTGGGGCGCGGGGTGGCGGACCAGGTCGCCCTGGCCCGGCGCGACTCCAAGGTCAAGGGCTCGCGCCACCTCGGGTTGGCGAAGGCCCTGGTACGGGAGATGCCGCACACCATGGCGGCGCTGACGGCCGGGGAGATCAGCGAGTGGCGGGCCACGATCGTCGCCCGTGAGACCGCCGTGCTCAGCGCCGACGACCGCCGCTCCGTGGACGCCTGCCTCGGCCCCGACCTCGCCACGTTGGGTGATGCCCAGCTGGCGGCTCGGGCGAAGTCGATCGGCTACGCTCTTGACCCCACGTCGGCGCTGCGGCGGGCCCGCGGCGCGATCGCCGACCGCCGGGTGAGCATCCGACCCGCGCCGGACACGATGGCGTACGTGACTGGCTTCCTGCCCGTCGCGCAAGGAGTAGCCGTGCACGTCGCCCTGCGCCAGGCGGCCGCCTCAGCCCAGGCCCGCGGTGATCAGCGGTCCAAGGCGCAGATCATGGCGGACACCTTCGTCGAGCGGATCACCGGTCAGGCGACCGCTGAGGGGGTGCCGCTCGAGGTACAGCTCGTCATGCCCGCCGGGACGCTCCTGGCCGGGGACGACGCTCCAGCGCTGATCCCCGGGTTCGGGCCGGTGCCGGCCGCGTTCGCTCGCGACCTCGTGAGAGGCCGAGCCAAGGCCGGGGAGCAGGACGACGGCAGGGACGACGCCGGCGCCCAGGGCAGCGGCGGCCCCGGCAGCGGTGGCCCCGGCAGCGGTGGCCCCGGCAGCCCCGGCAGCGGTGGCCCCGGCAGCCCCGGCAGCGGTGGCCCCGGCAGCCCCGGCAGCGGTGGCCCCGGCAGCGGTGGGCCGAGCATGGGCGGGCAGGAGCTGGCCGAGCGGGCCTCGGTGTGGCTGCGCCGGCTGTTCACCTCCCCGAGCGACGGGAGCCTCGTCGCGATGGACTCGCGGCGTCGGACCTTCGACGGGTTGCTGCGCCGGTTCCTCGTCACCCGCGACCAGGTCTGCCGCACCCCGTGGTGCGATGCCCCCATCAGGCACATCGACCACATCACCGCGGCGGCGGACGACGGTGAAACGACCGCCGTCAACGGTCAAGGCCTCTGCGCCCGCTGCAACTACACCAAGGAGCTTCCTGGGTGGGAAACGGAGCTCGTCCCGGACCCGGATCCCGGCAGGAGTTCGGACGACTGCCGACATCGGGTCCGGACGACCACGCCGACCGGTCACACCTACGAGTCCGTTGCACCTCCGGTGCTGGGGAACGTCGCCGATCCGCTGCGGAAACGACCTGCGCCGGACGACCGGGAACGAGCTGGGCCGCCACGGGAGGCCCACGAGACCCCAGCCAGCCCTCTGTCAACAGCCTTCGAGGAACTCCTTCGGGCCGCGTGACGCGACCGACCTGCGCCGATGCGTGCGGATCCGCACGCATGCTGGCCGCCGTGACGGTGGTTACTCCTGTCGGCCACCCGGCCTACGATGACGCCTGACTGACGACGTCGTGGAACCCGAGGAGGTGGCGTGGACTACAGCCACCCAGTCCTCGTCGACGCCGTGGTCGGGCTCGACGAGGAGGACCTCGAGCTCATCGCCGGGTCGGCCACCTTGGCGCGGGGGCTGATCTACGCCCGGCGGGGGCATGTCCTGACGACCACTGCGTCCAAAGGCGGCGCCCGCCTCGAGGGCAGGGTCCGGGGCAGCCTTGGCCGCAGCTACCTCGCCTCGGTGGAGCTCGTCCCCGACGACGAGACGGCCGTCTCCTACTGGCAGAGCTCGTGCACCTGCCCCATGGAGCGCAGCTGCAAGCACACGGTGGCGCTCGTCTGCGCCGCCCGCACGGAGCGACGCACCGGGACGACCGTCGGATCGGGCCCCGGACGACCGGCCGCGCTGCCGAGCTGGGAGGACGTCCTTCGAGGCTTGACCGTCGACCCGCAGGGTGCTCGACCCGACCGGACGACACACCTTGGACTCCTTCTGGACGTCGTCCCGGGCCCGGGCCGCGCCCGCATCCGGCTGCGCCCGGTCACCCCCGGCCGCACCGGCTGGGTCAGGAACGCCGTCAGCTGGAGCAGCATCGAGCACGCGTACGGCAACCGCACCCCCCTCGACCCCGACCAGCGGCGCGTCCTGGCTGACATCGCCCAGACCTATCAGCGCCGTCACCGCAAGTACTACCTGACCCAGAGCGACGCGATCCACCTGGACGAGCTCGGCGCGACGTGGTGGGCGGCGCTGCACGAGGTGCGACAGCACGGCATACCCCTGCTCACCGACCAGAAGCGGGGCGCGGAGGTGCACCTCGTCGACGAGCCCGCCCGGTTCGCCCTCGACGTATGCCGTGACGGGCCGGACGGGGACGCCCACCTCGCGCCGACGGTGAGCTATCCCGACGAGGCGCGGCTCGGCGAGGGCGGTGGCGGTGGCGCCACCTTCCTGGGCGAGCCGCCCATGGGCGCCTACGTCGAGCGCGACGACGGCGACCTCGTCCTCATGCGTTTCGAGCCGCCGCTCGACCGGGCCCAGGCCGGCTTCCTCAGCCTCGGTTCGGTGACCATCCCGGCCGCCGAGATCCCCACCTTCCTCACCCACCATGTGGCCGCCCTGCGGGAGCGGACGACCCTGATGTCGTCGGACGGCAGCGTCTCCTTCCCGGAGGTGGCTCCTCCGCGTCTGGCGTTGACGGTGACGCACCAGCGCGGGCACCGCGTGCGGCTCGTCTGGGCGTGCGACTACGTCGTCGGCGACGAGGTCGTCCGGGTCCACCTCGACTCGCCGGGGTCCGTGCGCATCCCCCGCGACCACCACGCCGAGCGCGAGCTCCTCGTCGGTCCCGAGGTGCTCGACCGGGTTTCCGGCCTGCGGATCAGCGTCGGTGGCCGGCCGCGGCTCGTCCCCGACACGACGCTCACCGGCCTGCGGATGCTGGCCTTCCTCGACGAGGTCCTGCCGATTCTCGAGGCGGATGACGACGTGCACGTCACCGTGGAGGGCGAGCGGGTTGACTACGAGGAGGCCGACGAGGCTCCGCTCATCCGGCTGTCGGTCTCCGAGAGCTCGGCGGCTGCCGCGCCGGGCCGGACGGACTGGTTCGACCTCGGGGTCGATGTCACCGTGGGCGGCGAGGCGGTCCCGCTGGCGGCGCTGCTCACCGCCCTGACCCGCGGCGACGACCACGTCATCCTCGACAGCGGCACGTGGTTTCGCACCGACCAGTCCGAGCTCCACGACCTGCGGCGCCTGCTCGACGAGGCCCGCATGATCCAGGACGACGCCGACGCGCCGCTGCGCCTGACCCCCTACCAGGCCGACCTCTGGGCCGAGCTGGTGGAGCTCGGGGTGGTCGACGAGCAGAGCGAGCGGTGGGCCAGGACGGTGAAGGCCCTCGGCGGGCGTGAGGGGGTCCCCGCACCCAGCGCCCCCCCGGCACTGCGGGCCACCCTGCGCCCGTACCAGCTCGAGGGGTTCCAGTGGCTGACCTTCCTGGGCCGGGCGGGCCTCGGGGGGATCCTCGCCGACGACATGGGCCTCGGGAAGACGATCCAGACCCTGGCCATGGTCCTCGAGGCGCGCAGCGTCGAGCCAGGCGGAGCGCCGTTCCTCGTCGTCGCTCCGACGAGCGTCCTGTCCACGTGGGCGAGCGAGGCAGCGAAGTTCTGCCCAGACCTGCGGGTGACCACCCTCGGCGCGACCTCCCGCAAACGCGGCACGTCGGTCCTCGAGGAGGTGGGCGACTGCGACCTCGTGCTCACCTCGTATGCCGTGTTCCGGCTCGACCAGGAGGCCTTCCGCGCCCAGAGCTGGTCGGCCCTCATCCTCGACGAGGCGCAGTTCGCCAAGAACCACCAGTCGCAGGTGCACCTGTGCGCCCGCCGACTGGCCGCGCCGGTCAAGCTGGCGATCACCGGCACGCCCATGGAGAACAACCTCATGGAGCTGTGGTCGTTGCTCTCGATTGTCGCGCCAGGCCTGTTTCCCAGTCCCCAACGCTTCCAGGAGCTCTACCGCAGACCCATCGAGAGCGGCCTCGCACCTGAACGCCTCGAGACGCTGCGCCGGCGGATCCGGCCGGTCATGCTGCGGCGCACCAAGGAAGCCGTCGCGACCGAGCTGCCGCCCAAGCAGGAGCAGACGATCGACGTCACCCTCTCCCCTCGGCACCGCCGGATCTACGACACGCATCTGCAGCGCGAGCGCCAGAAGCTGCTCGGCCTGCTCGAGGACGCGGACCGCAACCGCATCGCGATCTTCCGGTCCCTGACCCTCCTGCGACAGCTCAGCCTCGACCCGGCGCTTGTCGACGACGCGCACGCCGACGTGGGGTCGGCCAAGGTCGACGCGTTTCTCGAGCTGCTCCAGCCGATCGTCGACGAAGGCCACAAGGCGCTCGTCTTCAGCCAGTTCACCGGGTTCCTCGCGACGGTGCGGGCCCGCCTGGGGGCTGCTGGCGTTGCGCACGAGTACCTCGACGGGCGCACCCACAACCGGCAGCGGGCCATCGAGCGCTTCAAGACCGGCGACGCGTCCGCCTTCCTCATCAGCCTCAAGGCCGGCGGCTTCGGGCTCAACCTCACCGAGGCCGACTACGTGTTCCTCCTCGACCCGTGGTGGAACCCCGCGGCCGAGGCGCAGGCGATCGACCGGACCCACCGGATCGGCCAGGACAAGCACGTGATGGTCTACCGGCTCGTGTCCGCGGACACCATCGAGAAGAAGGTCGTCGCGCTGCAGCAGCGCAAGCGTGAGCTGTTCAGCCAGGTCGTGGACGCGGGCACCCTCGCGAGCGGCACCATCACCGCCGACGACATTCGAGGGCTGCTGACCGACGACTGACACTTCGCTCAGATGCTGCCCATGACCCGGTCGACGGCGATGCTGAGGACCACCCGCTCAGGGTTCACCCGCGGCGGGCGGTAGCGCACGGCATACAGCTCCTCGGCGCTGCGCACCTGCGCCGCCTGCGTGACGACCGTCCCGCGGCCCTCGAGCGTGAGCCAGCGACGCCCCTCGACCTGGCACAGCACCGCTCGGCCGCCGCCGGCGAGGTTGCGCGCCTTTCGGCTCGACCCGCTGGTGATGACGCGGGCGGTGGCCGTGGCCGGGTCGAACGTGAAGGCGATCGCCACGACGTGCGGCGACCCGTCCGGCCGCAGGGTGGTCAGCGTGGCCAGGTGCCGCTCGGTGAGAAACTCGAGGGCCAAGTCGGGCAGGTCGTGCGGCGTCAGGTGCATGGCGTCATTCTCCCGGCTCCGTCCTGCTCAACCGACTGGGCCACCACGCGCGTCGGCCCAGCAGGGTGATGAGGGCCGGGACGAGGACGGTGTCACCGCCTCCTGGCGGGCTCGCGTCGTGCGGAAGATGTTGTCGTCGACACCGAGGGCCGGAGTCGGGTAGGACACAATCACGGGCATGCGGCTGACGACATTCGACCACGCTGGGCTGACCTTCGACGTCACCGACTCCGGTCCGCAGGAAGGCATCCCCGTCGTCCTGCTCCACGGCTTCCCGGCGGACCGGCACTGCTGGGACGCCATGAGCAAAGACCTCACCGCAGCGGGCCTGCGCACCCTGGCCCCCGACCAGCGCGGCTACAGCCCGCGGGCGCGCCCAGCCGGCCGGCCGGCATACGCCATGCCGCACCTCGTCGCGGACGTGCTGGCGCTTCTCGACTCAGCGGGGCTCGAGCGAGCGCACCTCGTCGGGCACGACTGGGGCGGCGCGGTCGCGTGGGCGGCGGCGGGCAGCCACCCGGACCGGTTCGCGACGCTCACCGTCCTCTCCACCCCGCACCCCGCCGCGCTGCTTCGCGCCTACCGCAACCCCTGGCAGGCACTGCACTCGAGCTACATGGCGTGGTTCCAGCTGCCCGTCCTGCCCGAGCTGCTCTTCACCAGGATGTTCCGCCCGCTCCTGCTCTCCTCGGGTCTCCCCCGGGAGATCACCGACCGCTACCTGGCCCGGATCACCGCCCCGGGCGCCCTGCCGGCGGCCCTCGGCTGGTACCGCGCGCTGCCCTTCTCCGCCGGAGCGGTCCACCGGATCCGCATCCCGACCACCTACCTGTGGGGGCGCGACGACTTTGCCCTCGGGCGCCAGGCGGCCGAGGGCACGCGGGACATGGTCGCGGCCGACTACCGCTTTCTCGAGCTCGCGGAGGGTCACTGGCTGCCCGAGCTCACGCCCGCGGTGTGCGCGCGGGAGGTGCTCGCCCGGGTCACCGAAGGGACGGACCGGTGAGCCCCGACCGCGGAGAGCAGGTCACGAGGGAGCGGGCCCGGTACCCGGAGCGGGAGCACGACACCACGCCGAACAGCTACTACACGCTGCTGGACGACGGAGCCTACGAGCCGACCCGGCACGCGGAGGGGGCGTGGAACCCGAGCGAGCAGCACATGGGGCCGGTCTCCGGCCTGATCGCCCACGCCATCGACGGTCACGAGCCCCGTGCGGGGATGCAGCTGGCCAGGGTCACTTACGAGATCCTCGGGATGATCCCGTCCGGGCGCAGCGATGTGTCGGTGCGCACTGTGCGCCCCGGACGGACGATCGAGCTCGTCGAGGCGACCCTCGTCGCCGGTGGCCGGGCGGTGGTGCGCGCCACGGCGTGGCGCCTGGCGAGGCAGGAGGCCGCGGCGGTCGCCGGTGGCGCTCCGGAGCGGCTGCCGGCGCCGGAGTCGATGCCGGCATGGAGGGGCCGAGAGCTCTGGGGTGGTGGGTTCATCTCCTCGATCGAGGGTCGGGCGGCTGCCACCAACGAGCCGGGGCATGGGCAGGCCTGGCTCCGCACCGACACCGCCTTGGTCGAAGGGGTCGAGTCCAGCCTCACCGCTTCCTTCCTCGGGCTGGTCGACACCGCCAACGGCATCGTTGTCCGAGAGCCTCCCGGCGAGTGGATGTTTCCCAACGTCGACCTGACGGTCCACCTCTTCCGGCAGCCGGTCGGCCGCTGGGTGGGGTTCGACACGCGAGTCGTCTTCGGCGCTGACGGCGTCGGGCTGACGTCCTCCACCCTCCACGACGTCGAAGGCCCCGTGGGGCGCAGCGAGCAGATCCTCACGGTGCGCCGGCTGCCGCCGAAGCGGTGACGAGGCGAGGACGAGGCGGCAGCTTGCGGTGGCGTGGCGATTTCGAGGCGGATGAGGATATGGCGTGGCGGGGTGTCGGTGCTCGGACCTACGGTGAGCACGTGGACACCGCGCCTGCCATTGAGGCCATCAGTCTGGTCAAGCGCTTCGGCGAGACCTTCGCCGTCGACGATGTCAGTTTTTCCGTCCCCCGCGGATCGGTCCTCGGACTGCTCGGCCCCAACGGCGCCGGCAAGACGACGACCGTGCGGATGATGACGACGCTGAGCACCCCGACGAGCGGGACCGCCAGGGTCGCCGGTTATGACGTGCGCACCGAGCCGGACCAGGTGCGCCGCAGCATGGGCCTGACCGGGCAGGCAGCCACGGTCGACGAGCTGCTCACCGGTCGCGAGAACATCCGGCTCATCGGCTCGCTCTACGGGCTGACCCGCGGCTATCTCAAGACGGCCGTCGAGGACCTGCTCGACCGGTTCGCCCTGACCGAGGCGGGGGACCGGATCGTCAAGACGTACTCCGGGGGCATGCGGCGTCGGCTCGACCTCGCGGTGAGCCTCGTGGCCACCCCGCCGGTCCTTTTCCTCGACGAGCCGACCACGGGTCTGGACCCGCGTAGCAGGGTGGAGCTGTGGGACGTCCTGCGCGAGCTCGTCGCAGACGGCACGACGCTCCTGCTGACGACGCAGTACCTCGAGGAGGCCGACCAGCTCGCCGACCAGGTGGTCGTCATCGACCGGGGCAAGGTCATCGCCGCGGGCACGCCGCTCGAGCTCAAGGACCAGTCGGGCCGGGCCAGTCTCGTGCTGACCGTGTCGCACGCCGTCGACCTGGCGGCCGCCGAGAGCCTGCTCCGCCGGCACGCCGCCGAGGTGCACGTCGACACCGCGGCCCGGCAGCTGACCGCCCCGGCAGACGGCCTGCGGGACATGACCCGCATCGCGGCCGTCTTCGAGGACAGCGCGATCGTCCTCGACGACCTCGGGCTCAAGCGGCCGAGCCTGGACGACGTCTTCCTCCACCTCACCGGTCACCGGGCCGAGGAGGACGCCGATGAGCACACCGTTCGGGAGACGGTGGAGGCGTCGTGAGCGACAGGCCACCGTTGGCGCGTCCCGAGATCCACCCCGCCGGCATTCTCGGTCAGTCGCTCGTCATCACCCGGCGCAACCTGCTGCACATCCGCCGAATGCCCGAGCTCCTGCTCGATGTGACCATCCAGCCGGTCATGTTCGTCGCGCTCTTCGCGTTCGTCTTCGGCGGCGCCATCGCCACCGACAGCTCGTCCTACCGCGAGTGGCTGCTGCCCGGCATCATGGGCCAGACCATCGCCTTCTCGTCGTTCATCGTCGCCATCGGCCTGAACACCGACATCGACAAAGGCATCGTCGACCGCTTCCGGTCGCTGCCGATCTCCCGGTCATCGGTCCTCATCGGCCGCAGCATCTCCAGCCTCATGCACTCGAGCATCGGCATCGTCGTCATGGCCCTGACCGGTCTCCTCATCGGCTGGCGGATCCGTGGTGGCGTCCCCAACGCCGCGCTCGCCTTCGTGCTGATCCTGCTCTTCGGCTTCGCGATGATCTGGTTCGGCATCCTCGTCGGCTCGATGATGCGCTCCACCGAGGCGGTCAACGGGTTCATGTTCACCGTGATGTTCCCGATCACCTTCCTTGCCAACACCTTCGCGCCCACCGACAAGATGCTGCCCTGGCTGCGCACGATCGCCGAGTGGAACCCCATCTCGGCCCTGGTCCAGTCGCTCCGCGTCCTCTGGGGCAACTCTCCACCGGCTCCTGCGGACGCGTCCTGGCCGCTCCACCACCCCGTCCTGATGACCATCGTCTGGTCCGTGGCCCTGACCGCGCTCTTCATGCCGCTCGCCCTGCGGGCCTTCCGGCAGCGCACGCAGGACTGACGGTGTTGACAGGTCGTTTCACAGATCCGGCGCGCTCCTCGACACGGGCGTCGGCGACACCGTCACCGTGCACCGTGCGTCACTCGCCCGGGTAGACGACCCCGACCTGGCGACGCGCCTCGTCCATGACCGCCATGACGACCCGCGAGGAGTCCCACGTCATCCGCTCGCTCTCCTGCTTGCCGTCCGCGACACACCGGGCCACCTCGGCCACCTCGTACTGGAAACCGTTGACCGCACTCCCGTCCCACTCCTCGACCACCGAACGAGCCCTGTCCGTGCCGCGCACGCGGACCAGCCCCGGCTGGTAGAAGTCGCCGTCCACCTCGATCGAGCCCTCGGTGCCGGAGATCACGGCAACGGTCGGCGTCTTGGTCCACAGCGTCGTGTCGACCTGCGCGATCGTGCGGCCCTCGTAGCCGAGCACCATGGTGACGTGTCCGTCCACCCCGGTCTCGGTGAGCCGTCCGACCGCCTTGACCTCGCTCGGGGCGCCGAGGAGGTCGACGACGAACGACACCGGGTAGACGCCGAGGTCGAGGATGGCACCACCGGCCAGGTCCGGGTTCTTCAGCCGGTGATCGGCCGGCATGTCGAGGGACTGCCCGTGGTCAGCGGTGACCGTGATGATGTCACCGATGGCGCCGGCGGCGATCTTCTCGCGCACCCAGGCGATGTGCGGCAGGTGACGGGTCCACATCGCCTCCATCAAGAAGACCCCCTTGGCCTGCGCTGCGGCGAAGATCTCCTCGACCTCGGCGCCGTTGCGCGCCAACGCCTTCTCGACGAGGACGTGCTTGCCGGCCTCGATGGCGAGCAGGGCGTGGTCGCGGTGTCCCGAGTGCGGTGAGGCGACGTAAACGGCCTCCACCTCCTCGTCCTGCACGAGCTGGTCATAGCCGGCATACGGCCTCGGTATGCCGTGCCGCCGGGCGAACTCCTTCGCCCGGCCGGCGTCGCGCGAACCGACGGCAACCACCGTGCCGGCGGTGAAGTCGTGGACGGCGTCCGCGAACTTGTGGGCGATCCCACCGGGAGCGACGATTCCCCAGCGCAGCGGTGGAGCGTCCTGGGGGTCGGGCACAGACATCGGGACATCCCTTCATGGGGTGGGCAGAATCGCGACATGGTCAGGGGGAAGTATGCCGCGGCGAGCCGCAGGACGTCAGGCCGGTGGTCGGTCCTGCCCGGGGAGTCATCGGCAACCTCTGGGCTGCGCTGCTGGGGGTGGTCATGTGCCGGGTTCTCCACGTGGCCCGGGCAACCGGGCAACCGAGCAGCCGAGCGCTGTCGACCCCGCCCTCTTGCGCCGACCCGGCTAACGCGTGCTGGCGTCCCCGAACGTCTCTTCGTCGGCGGTCATCAGCAGGTCCATGAAGTTCAGCGCATCCCGCCGCCGCCGGTAGGGGTTGCGATAGAGCGAGCGCCGGTCCGGGCGGTTCCGGATCCGCAGGCACTCCTCGAGGAGACGCTTCCACTCCGGCTCGGCGACGGACAGGGCCCACTCGCCGGCACCGCACTTCGACGTGATGCGGCCGGTGGAGAGCATGTAGTGGACGCGGGCGACGCCGAGAACGCCGGAGGCGGGCGCCCACGCTCCGAGGCTCCCGAAGCCCGAGGTCGACATCAGCCTGGCCGTGCGGAACCACCACGGCGTCCAGCGGTTAGCGAGCTCGTCGAGGCACCACAGCCGCAGCGCTCCGCCGTCGAGGGCGATGTCGTGGTCCTGGAGGCTCGGGCCGTGGACGTGCAGCCCGTGGTCGTGCAGCTCGTGCCACACGAGGATCGGCGGCACCCAGTTGTGGCCCGCATGGAGGACCCCCTCGTGCGCCTGCAGACCGAGCGTCGTCACCCGGTCGGGCGGGGAGGCGAGGTCGTCCCAGGTGACGTAGTAGCCGTCCAGCCGGGGCTTGGCGTGCCGAGCGGCCATCCGCTCGTGGATGTCAGCGAGCAGCGACTGCTGCTGCTTCGTCGGGCGGTCGTGGATCACCGTCACGAAGTCGATGTCGCTCCAGGCGGCATGGAAGTCGCCGAGGGCCACGGAGCCGGTGAGATAGACGCCGTCGACCAGTCCCGGCACGGTCTGCTCGAGGTCAGCGAGGTAGTCCTCGACGACCTTGGCAACGCGGTTCGACACGTTGACCGGCAACGCGTCGTTGGAGACATCGCTCGTCACGGACCGACGATAACCGCGGAAGCGCTGCTTTCTGCGGCGCCACTCGGGTCAGCCGACCCACGCCTGCGCGAGGAGCTCGAGAGAGCGTCCTCGGGCGGGCGCGGAGTGGGCGGAGCTGGCGACGATGAGCTCGTCGACGCCCGTCTGCCGGACGAAGTCGCTGAGCCCCTCGCGGACCTGCGCCGGCGTCCCGACGAAGGAGCAGCTCGTCATCTGCTCGACCGCGGTGCGCTCGGCCGGCGACCAGGTCGCCGTGACGTCCCCCTCCGAGGGAGGCGGCAGGGCGCCGCGCCGACCGGTGACGATGCTGTGGAACCGCTCCAGGGTCGAGCCCCAGAGACGCCGGGCCTCGGTCTCGGTGTCGGCGACCATGACGTTGACGCCCGCCATCGTGCGCGGTTCGGTGATCGCCTCCGTGCGGTCGGAGGCCCGGAACGTCTGACGGTAGACGTCGAGCGCGCTGAGGAGCATCGCCGGCGCGAAGTGTGAGGCGAAGGAGTAGGGCAGGCCCAACGCGGCCGCGACCTGCGCCCCACCGTGGCTCGAGCCGAGGATCCAGACCGGCACGTTCGTCCCCTCCCCGGGCACCGCCCGGACCCGCGCGTTCGGGTCGACCGGGCCGGTGTAGCGCAGCACCTGGGTGACCTCACTGGCGAAGTCCATGGCCGCGCGGTCGTCTCGGCGCAGCGCCATCGCCGTCAGCTGGTCCGTGCCCGGGGCACGCCCCAGCCCGAGGTCGATCCGGTCACCGTAGATCGTCGCGAGGGTGCCGAACTGCTCCGCCACGACGAGCGGGGCGTGGTTGGGCAGCATGATCCCTCCGGCGCCGACCCGGATCGTGGAGGTGCCGGCGGCGACGTGAGCGATGAGGACCGCGGTCGACGACGACGCCACGCCTGGCATGTTGTGGTGCTCGGCCATCCAGTACCGCCGGTAGCCGTACGCTTCGGCGGCGCGGGCCATCTCCGCCGTCACCTGGACCGCGTCCGCTGCGGTGGACCCTTCGACGACGGGAACGAGGTCCAGGACGTTGAGCGCCGGGCGGGCCCCGTCGGCCGTCACTGCTCGATGACCGTGGAGACGTGGGCTCCGAGCTCCACCGTGCGGCTGACAGTGCAGAGCCGGTCGTGCGACTTCGTGACGATGTCCGGCAGGACTGCCCGCGCGGCGTCGCCGCCCTCCCCCTCCGGGTAGGCGATCCGGAACGTCACGACAATGTCCGTGAGGTGGTTGCCCTGCTCGTCGGCGACCTTCTCGGCCCCCACCTCGACGACGAAGGACTCCGGCTCGGCCCGTCGAGCCGTCAGGTGGTCGACATCGACCGAGGTGCACCCCGCGATGGCGGCGAGGAGCAGCTCGACGGGGGTGAACTCGGTGTTGTTCCCGCTCGAGATGGGGATCGTCCCTCCGCGGACGTTGGTCACGGTGTAGTGGCCCTTGTCCCGGCGGTCGAGGCGGATGCTGCGGTGGCTGGGCTTCTCCGGCGGCAGCTCCGCGGGACGCTCCTGGTCGGTCGGCATTCGTTCAGCGTACGACTCGCTCCGATCGGGGATCATGGCGGGATGTCGACCGATTGGGTGGCCTGGCACGACGCCTACACCGACCTCGGGTCAGCACTGTCCCGCCGCCTGCGGGCAGTCCAGGGACACATCCAGAGCTGGCTCGACGAGAGCGCGCCGCGCCGGGTGCAGGTGCTGAGCATCTGCGCCGGCGACGGCCGTGACCTCCTCGGGGTCCTCAGCACCCGCCCGGACGCGCCTCGGGTCACGGCGACCCTCGTCGAGCTCGTCCCCGAGCTCGCCGACCGGGCCCGCAGCGGCGCGGCCGCCGCCGGCCTGACCGGCATCGACGTCCGCTGCGCCGACGCCGGCACCACCGGGTCGTATGCCGGGTGCCCGCCCGCCGACCTCGTCCTCCTGTGTGGGGTGCTCGGCAACATCTCGGACGAGGATGTCGAGCGCGTCATCGCCAGCGTGTCTGGCTTCTGCGCCCCGGGCGCGCGGGTGATCTGGACCCGTAGCCGACGCAGCCCCGACCTGACCCCGTCGATCCGGAGCTGGTTTCGTGACAGCGGACTCGCCGAGGTCGCCTTCGACGCGCCCGACGAGGTGTTGACCTCGGTCGGCGTGCACCAGCTCGTGCGAGCACCGGAGCCGGCCGCCCGGCATACCCGGCTCTTCACGTTCGTGCGCTGAGGAATCGGTGCGAGGATCGGTGTCGTGACCTTCGACGTAGCCGCTCTCCGCTCCCACTTCCCGTCGCTCGCCGAGGGCGCCGCCCACTTCGACGGGCCGGGCGGCTCGCAGGTGCCCACGCCGGTGGGTGAAGCCGTCGCCGGGTGCCTGACCTCGGGAATCTCCAACCGCGGCACCGTCACCCGGGCTGAGCAGCGCGCCGATCGGGTCGTCCGCGAGGCGCGGGCCGCCTTGGGCGACTTCATCGGGACGGACCCGCGCGGGGTGGTCTTCGGGCGGAGCATGACCGCGCTGACCTACGACCTCTCCCGGGCGATGGCGAAGACGTGGCAGGCCGGCGACGAGGTGGTCGTGACGCGGCTGGACCATGACGCGAACGTGCGCCCCTGGGTGCAGGCGGCGCAGGCAGTCGGAGCCACCGTGCGCTGGCTCGACTTCGACCCCGAGACCGGAGAGCTGGACCCGCTCGAGCCGCTGCTGAGTGAGCGGACCCGGCTCCTCGCCGTCACTGCGGCGTCGAACCTCATCGGCACGATGCCGGACGTCCGGGCGCTGGCCGACCTGGCGCACGCGGCTGGCGCCCTGGTCGCCGTGGACGCTGTCCACTACGCCGCGCACATGCTCGTCGACAGACTCGCCCTCGGCGCCGACGTCCTCACCTGCTCGCCCTACAAGTTCCTCGGCCCGCACTGCGGCGTGCTCACCGCGGACCCCGCGCTGCTGGAGACGCTGCACCCCGACAAGCTCCTGCCGTCGAGCGACGCGGTGCCCGAGCGGTTCGAGCTCGGGACCCTGCCCTACGAGCTGCTCGCCGGAGCCACGGCCGCGGTCGACTTCATCGCCGCCGTCGGCGGTGACCCGGGTCTGGGGCGGCGCGGCGCGCTGTCGGCGTCGTGGGCGGCCATCGGGGAGCACGAGGACCGGCTGCGGGCTCGGATTGAAGCGGGACTCCTCGAGATGGGGGCGACGGTCTACTCCCGGGCCGCGCGGCGCACGCCCACCCTGCTCGCGTCCTTCGACCGGCACGACTCGACCGACGTCCGGAAGCGCCTGGCCGAGGCGGACGTCAACGCGCCGGCTGGGTGCTTCTATGCCGTGGAGGCCTCTCGTCGGCTCGGGCTCGAGGACGGCGGCGCCGTCCGACTGGGGGTCGCGCCGTACAACGACGACGAGGACGTCGACCGCCTGCTGGCCGCTCTCGGCGCCCTCTGACCCCTGGACGCGTCGACAAGTCCCCACGTGAGGACTTATCGACGGGGCAACCCGCGTTCCGGCGTCGACAACTCCCCACGTGAGGACTTACCGACGGGGCTACCCGCGTTCCGGCGTCGACAACGCCGCGCGCACCGCACACCATCAGCGCACCGTCACCACCCTGCGCGCGATGCCCGACCCCGCAGGACAGCGCCCACCCACGGCACGCCGCGCGCACCGCACACCATCAGCGCACCGTCACCAAACTGCGCGCGATGCCCGACCCCGCAACACAGCGCCCACCCTCGACACGCCGCGCGCACCGCACACCATCAGCGCACCGTCACCACCCTGCGCGCGATGCCCGACCCCGCAACACAGCGCCCACCCACGGCACGCCGCGCGCAC